>OBJA01000108.1_pt1 | contig 84129 bp, 97 predicted proteins | sample 1519751 | NCBI WGS metagenome assembly OBJA01 (sample SAMEA3881238, study PRJEB22517) | soil metagenome | biome: lake sediment; feature: soda lake sediment; material: sediment, water from around vicinity | place: India | collected 2013-12-23 | depth 3 m | reverse complement strand
AGGGTATTTTCTAGGTAGCAATTAGGGTCCGAACTCATCCTCGTTCTCCTTCTCTTTGCGAAAGAGAAGGAGACGTAGAATATGCTTCGAAGTCTCTGGCATCGGGCCTTACGTCTAATTCCCATCTTGATTAGGCCTTTTTCCCTCTCTTTGGTAAAGAGAGGGAAACAAAAAGGGTGAGTTTGGACTACAAAGCCGGACCCAAATAGAAAGGCAGTTTTCAAGTTGACGGGGACGACAAGGGCATTTTCTAGGTAAAGAGTAGGAAAATCAGAGCAATTTGTTGAATATTCTTTTAGTAATCGTTCCTGGAACCCTTTTAGAACTATTGAAGAAGTAGTTGATATCCTAAAAAGTAAGCTTTAGTGAACGATTTCTTCTGCACCGACTCGCGATGGGAGGGGCAATATGTCAGAGATAACAATACTACAAGAAGAAAACGAGATAAATGTCAGGATTCCTAAGGTCATCCACTACTGTTGGTTCGGAGGAAGTCCCTATCCGGATCTGGTCAAGCGTTGTATGGAGACTTGGAAACGGGTATTGCCCGACTACCAAATGAAACTGTGGAGTGAACATAATTTTGATTTTCATCAAAACCCATTTACCCATAAGGCGTATCTTGAGAAAAAATGGGCTTTTGTAGCAGATTATGTGCGCTTATACGCACTTTACAATGAAGGCGGTATCTATCTCGATACGGATGTGGAGGTATTGAAGTCCCTTGATGGGTTTTTGATTCACTCCGCATTTACGGGCTTTGAACGAAAACACCATCTGACCTCAGGGATCATTGGCGCTGAGAAAGGACATCCTTGGATCAAAGAGATATTGGATCACTATACCAACTCCCAATTTCTCTTGCACGGTCCGGACAAAACTATACCCATACCCTTCAAAATCACTGAAATCTCCAATCGATATGGGTTTCAACCTGGAGATCTTGAACAAGAGTTAAGTTGCGGTGTGCATATCTATCCTGTGGAATATTTTTGTCCCATGGATCCCAAACATAAAGTTGCAGTCGTTACCGATAACACCCATACAATACATCACTTCATTGGGAGTTGGGTGCCTCGGATCCAAAAAATTGAGTCAAATGTTACCCGATGGCTAAGGAATCTCATCGGAAGACAACAGTACTATGCGATCAAGAAACGACTTTTCAAGGCGAAATAATTCTTGGAATAGGTTGGATTAATGGAATCTTCCTGATGGGCTTTGTGCAATGCGGTTATTTCTTTGCTGCGGAGTATTCCCTGGTTTTTCAAGGGAATATTCGTGTGGTCATGGATATGGCAAGTACATATTTGAAATATATCTAGGAGTTTTTCCATGCTATTGACCTCATTAATGAGAATTGCGCTAACGCGTTCTCTGAAGCCGTTTATCTTCAAAGGACAGTTCAGTAATGTACTTTCATATGAATCTGAAAATAACCTAGGTCTCTATGTTCATATTCCCTTCTGTCGTTCGATCTGTAGTTTTTGTCCCTATTGCAAAGAGACCTTTGATGCTTCGACAGCTCAGAGATATAAGAAAGCTTTGCTCATGGAGATTGATCGGGTTGGAATTCAGTCCACTAGGTCCAAGGATGTTACGAGTCTCTATTTCGGCGGTGGAACCCCGGCATTAATGGTGGATGATTTGTCAGAGATTATCCAACGATTGAATCAATATTTCAATATTCAAGGGAAAATTGGTGTGGAGCTTCACCCTAGTGATATAACCGAAGATAATCTGCGCAAGCTTAAAGATATGGGAGTCTCGATGTTAAGCGTGGGTATTCAATCATTCAATAAAGATTGCTTAGGGAAGATATTTAGGGAATATGGTGCATTCGAAGACAAGTTGTCACAAGTGGCCGAATATCGATTTGATGTTGTGGATGTGGACCTTATCTTTGGTATACCGGGCCAAAATGAAGAGATTCTTCGAACAGATATAAAGACTGCTTTCGAATATGGCGCCACGCAAATATCGACCTATCCATTTATCGATTTTACGTTTGCAGATAATCGTTATAAGCCGATGAACCATAGGAAGAAACGAAGGCTGCTACGTTATATCAATGGATTGTGCGAGGAGTTTGGGTTGAAGCGGACCTCGGTATGGACATTTACCCGTAAGGGCAGTGAGAAATACTCCTCTATCACACGGGATGCATTTTTGGGATTTGGAGTATCGGCGACAACGTTACTAAAGAATAGCTTTAAGATCAATACCTTCTCCATCGAGGAGTACATCCACCGGATAAGTAATGATCAATTGCCGACCTCATTAACACTGGATTTTTCATTGCGTCAACGGGCTGTTTACCATCTCTTTTGGAGCGCGTATGGACTAATAATAAACGACAGTTCTTTTAAGGAGACTATTGGTACGGGTCTAGATTCAATGTTTGGGTTTGAGCTCTGGTTCGCTAAGATGTTGGGTTGGGTTCGCCAGGAGAACCGAACGTATTATCTGACCGAAGCCGCCTCTTACCTTTATCATTATTTTGAACAGCAATATACGACGGCTTATATCGATAAAATGTGGAACATATCTCGAAATGTTGCTTTCCCAGATAAAATCGTATTGCGGTGACTATTGGAGGAATCCCTTTTAGCCGATTAGGGGAGGAAGAACCATGGATTTTAGCAAAAGCTCCGATAGTATGCGGGACTACCTACAGCCTACGGAGGTTGTCGATTCCAATCACCCGCTCATTCAAAGCCTTGCCCAGAGACTTTCGTTGGGGTGCAACGATGATATAGAGACCGCCAGAGCCATATATCACTATGTCCGGGATAAGATCGCCCATTCCGGCGATATCGATGCTTCCTTCGTCACCTGTTCCGCATCGGAGGTCTTAGCGCATGGGCATGGAGTCTGTTGTGCGAAGGCTCATTTGTTGGCAGCTTTATGGAGGGTGCTTGGTATTCCCGCTGGACTTTGTTATCAGTGGTTGGTCTCCGATGATGATTCGGATCAACTCGTTATTCATGGTTTGAATGCGGTTTACCTTAAATCAGTCGATCGGTGGATTCGCCTGGATGCACGGGGAAATAAAGTCGGAGTTAATGCGGAGTTCTGCATTGATAATGAGCAATTAGCCTGGCCGGTCAGGAATGAGCTTGGGGAATATGATGAACCGGTGATCTATCATGCTCCAAAAACAGAAGTTATCCAGTCGCTTACCGAGTTCAAAGACCGCCATGATCCAAGGCGGCAATGGGTTTGTCGGCCGAGAAGGATGGGTTAAGCCGGGTGGAAAATGACAGGGACGGGTTTCGATGGAGGAACATTAGATGAAGTGTTTTATTATCACAGGAACTTCACGGGGGTTAGGAGAGGCACTCGCCACCCGCGTTATCGCACCGGGAAATGTTATCTTCTGCATCGCTCGTAACGAAAACCCCGCATTATTGTCACTTTCCGAGCGTATGGGAGGGTGTATCCGGCAAATTCGGTTTGATCTCAGTCGGATAGAGGGGATCGATGATATCTTCCAAAACATCATGGACCAAATCACGCTTGAGACAATGGACGGCTGCTATCTGGTGAATAATGCGGGGATCCTCGAACCGATTAAATCGCTGGACCAGTGTGAAGAACATGAGATTGTACGAAATCTTATGGTGAACGCTGCCGCCCCCATGGTACTTACATCGTCTTTCATCCGGGCTTTCGAAAACTTTACTGGAGATAAACGAGTCATTAATGTCTCCTCGGGCGCTGGGCGAAAACCTTATGAAGGGTGGAGCTGCTACTGCAGTTCAAAAGCGGCCATGGATATGTTCACCCGCTGTGTAGCTCAAGAACAGGAACGACGAGAGCATCCGGTTAGGATCCTTTCCTTTGCGCCCGGTCTTGTCGATACCGCGATGCAGAGTATGATTCGAACGACGAAAGAAGAGGACTTTCCCCAGTTGAAACGGTTCATTGGCTTTAAGGACGAAGGAAAGTTGCGTTCGACGGGATTCGTTGCAGAAAAGGTTTTGGAGTTGCTCTGGGATGACCAAGTACCAAGCGGAAGTATGGTGGATATCAGCGAACGTTTATAATCATTGGATAGGGGTAGGTGATATGAGTATGACACTTTCAATTCAGGAAACCGCGGATAAACTTGGGGTTAGTTCCTATACGCTTCGATATTACGAAAAAGAAGAGATTATCCCGACGATCGAACGGAATGCCAGCGGGCATCGGGTCTATAAGGACGAGGACCTGGAATGGATTCAGTTTGTAACCTGTTTAAAATCCACAGGGATGCCGATCTCTGAGATCAAACGGTTTGTCCAGCTGTATCAGCTGGGAGACGCTTCGATTGCCGATCGTAAAAAACTGTTGATTGCTCATAAGAATCGATTGCTGGCCCGGATGAGCAAGATGAAGGAATATTTGGAGAAGATCAATTGGAAGATCGAGCATTACGAGGGGATGGAACGACAAATCGTAAACCAGTGATTGATTTTTCTTGACTTAGAGTGTACTTTAACTTTTATGATATTGCCATGGCGAGAAATTACTATTTAAAGCCTTGTTGTTATATTAGGCTTGAGTAGGAAGGGGATGTCCATGCAATACCGAAAGTTTGGTAAACTCGATTTTCAAGTTTCTGCCCTGGGATTTGGTACCATGCGATTGCCATGCCTTGATAATCAGGGAAATAACATTAATCTGAACGAAGCGGCGAAGATGATCCATTACGCCATTGATCATGGGGTTAACTACATCGATACCGCTTATCCCTATCATGAAGGCTTTAGCGAAACGGCCGTCGGGCAAATACTTAAGCAAGCGACTTACCGTAGCAAAGTGAAGATCGCTACCAAACAGCCGATTTGGCTTATTCAAGAACCCGGTGACGCCGACAAGTTCTTAAACGAGCAGCTGGAAAAGTTGGAAACCGACCATATCGACTTCTATCTGTTTCATGCCCTCTTCACCGAGCGATGGAAGAGCGTGAATGATTTTCGTTTATTGGAGTGGGCGGAGAAAGCGATTCAGCAAGGGAAGATCGGTCACATCGGGTTCTCGATTCACGATGGATTCGACCTCTTTAAAGAGGTTGTCGACGCCTATGACAAGTGGGACTTCTGCCAGATTCAGTATAATTATGTCAATGAAGACGTCCAGGTTGGCACAGAGGGTCTAAAATATGCGGCGGACAAAGGGTTGGCAGTCGTTGTCATGGAGCCGTTGCTTGGAGGAACGTTGGCGAATCCTCCGGCAAATATTCAAGAGGCTTTTGCGAGAGAAAACGCGGATCCAGTGGATATAGCCCTGCGTTGGCTGTGGGACAAACCGGAAGTGTCCTGTGTTTTGAGTGGTATGTCCAACATGGAGCAGGTGGAACACAATATTGAGATCGCAAACCGTTCGGGTATTCATACATTAAAGGAGCACGAGAACCTTTTGGTTAAAGAGGTCTTGGAACTTCATAAGGCCAATAGCCCCGTTCCATGCACCAAATGCAAGTACTGCATGCCCTGTCCGAACGGGGTGAATATACCGTATAATATTGAACTCTACAATGAAGCAAAGGTTCACAACAAATATGATTTGAGCAAGCCCTTATATAACTGGCATATCCCCGAGGCGAACAAAGCGGCGATGTGCACCCAATGCGGATTGTGTGAAGATAAGTGTCCGCAAAAGATCGCGATTAGCCAATGGATGCCGAAGATCCACAGCGAATTGGTCATTACTTAATCCGACTTTGCAACCCTCTTCTCTCAGCACAGAGAAGGGGGTTGATTATTTTGAAAGGGCATAAGATAAATGGAAGAGGATTCCATCTAAACGAGGCGAATTTTTATATAATGGTAAAAATTTATCCTTTATTGAATGGAGTGTGTAGCGATGGAGATCCGAGGAATCGAAGGTTTAACGGGGGAACAAATCAACTACGAATTGCAACGGGGCGGTAAATTTGTAATCTATCAATATTGCATATCGTTGGTTATCCTTACCTACCGACGGGGCTCGGATATCTACTTTATTCAAGCTGGAGATAGCGCGTTTCTGAAAGGGTTTAAATATTCCTTGCTTTCATTGGTTTTAGGATGGTGGGGGTTTCCCTGGGGACCTATTTATACCATCGGATCGATTATTCAAAACTGTGCTGGCGGTAAAGATGTGACTCAGGAGGTTATCCAAGCCCTCAACTCGTCGAACGATGAAGAACAAGAGGCCGTTTAAAGAGGTTCAAATGACGGTGAGAGTAGCAACGAGACTTAAGGAGAGGCTTTATGAAATCTATGCGTTGGAAGAGCATTCGCAAAGGAGGCAAGCGGCGTTTCGTCCTTCTCCACGGTATGATGGGTTGGGGTTTGGTAACAGCTGTTATTTGGGTATTTATCATGGGGATTATGGCAAAAGGTCGTATCCCACTCGATATGAGTCGTCTATGGGTCGCTTTTGTCATTTTTCCATTGGCAGGAATCGTCATGGGCTTGGTATTATGGAACCACTGTGAAGCAGAATACCGAAAAACGATAAAGCGTGAAATCTCCGATGGTGAGCCGGGAGACGGAGGATGAATTATGGAAGAGATTATAAAATCTGATGCGCTTGGAGCTTTTCTAAAGGAGTTCCTTGCCGTCCATCGGAATGAACGTGTCGTCGTTTTAGGGACGACCTGTTGCGGGAAGTCGACCCTGATTCAAGAGATCTCGGAAGCCCGTGATATGGATGAGGAGATCTTTCCCTTGTTGACCCCGGAAGAAGCGGAGTATGTTTGTCAGGATCCTTGGACTCCGGAGATTGGGGAGACGATGAACCGGTGGGTTCGTGAGCGGTTGGTGTCTATTCCAGGCCGACCATTCTTCGGAACGGTATATATCGATTGCGATCGTGTCGTCTTTCTCAAGATGGACCTGGAGTTGTTAAAGGAACGTTGCGCAAAACGCGGGGTGGACATCACCAATGCCCTGGCGATGCAGAAGGAGATCGAAGAGACCTTGCCCAAAGATGGAGTTGAGCGATGGGTCCTACATGTCACTCCGTGAAAGTTTGCTATGTCAGTATTCGCTGACGCACATGGGAGGCATGATGGCTATGAGGAGTCGTGCCGACTCCGGGACGAAAATGGGGAGACCTCTCTCTCGCTCTCCCCTAAAGGGGAGAGTAACCTAAGCCTTTGGTGGTAAGGGTTTGTGTCAATTCATCCGGTCAGAGTTAGATGCATTTTCTAGGTAGTCGGCCACGTCAGCTTCCGCTGACGCACGTGATAGGATGAAAATGGGGAGACCTCTCTCTTGCTCTCCCCGACACGGAGAGGTATCGTGTTTAGTGGTTATATCGGCGCCATCCTGGCCACGATACCTTAAACCGTCGTGGTTTTGGAGTAACCTAAAGCCTTTGGAGATAGGGGTTTGCGCCAATTATATGGTAGGAATTTGAGGTATTTTCTAAGTAGTCGGCCACGTCAACAACCGTTGACACAAGCGAAGGGATGAAAATTGTATGTTGACGGGGACGACAAGGGTATTTTCTAGGTAGACTCTTGACAAAGGAGGAAAGACATTCTATACTATTCTCAAGAGCCAACCAAACGGTAGGTTGATTGGCGGAAGGAGCGGTGCATCATGGGAGAGGGAGCGATTACCAAAGAGCGTATTCTATCGGAGGCCCTTGATATCTTTGCCCGTCATGGATTTGAAGGGGCGCGGATGGAGAAGATCGCGTCTCAGGTGGGGATCAACAAGGCTTCACTCTATTTTTACTTCAAGAGCAAGGAAGAGCTCTTTCGTCAACTCTTTCAGGATATGATTGCGAAGTATCGCAGTAATCTCAAGATTATGCTTGCGGATAATGTTGACCAATCCTCTGAAAAGAGATTGGTTGAGTTATATCGAGAGTACCTAAAATACAATTGGAACAATGCCGAGATGGATTTCTGGAATCGGATTTATTATTTTCCTCCGGAGACGATGAAGTCGGAGATTTACCGAATAACCGACGAGATTTGCGAGGAGTTTATTCAGTACTTAACCGAGATATTCCAAGAAGGAATCCGACAGGGAGAGATTCGACCGTTGGATCCACAACGCATGGCGAAGACCTACTATTATATTTTGACCTGTATTTCACTGTCGGTCGACATCATGAGCGAAGAAGAAGGTTTGAGCGATATGGACGGTTGCTTCGCAGTATTCTGGGAAGGAATACGTCGTTGACTTAAAACGGGGGTGAGAAGAGGTTTTTTTATCCAATAACCTACCAAACGGTAGATAGATAATATTTCAAATCTATAATTCGCGAGGAGGATAACCATGAAGAAAGTGGCTTTTGGAAAAACCGGAGAGTATCTAAGTCAGATCGGTCTGGGATGCATGTTGATGGGTACAAAGGTCGATAAGGAAACGTCTCGTTATATGTTGGATACGTATGTCGATGCGGGCGGCAACCTTTTGGACACGGCCAATTGCTATGCATGGTGGATGGGCAATGGAGAATATGTCGGCGATGAGAGTGAAATGGTTCTCGGTGACTGGATGCATCGAAGAAAGAATCGGAGCAGCTTGAACAGAACATGAAGGCCGTGGATATCGCTTACCTAAATGCGAAATATACATGAAACTTACTTAAGAGGAGGATTTAGGATGATGGAAAAGCGAGTTTTGGGACGTTCGGGAATCGAGGTTAGCGCCATGGGGTTGGGGTGCTGGGCCATTGGAGGGCAGTTCTACCTTGAGGGAAAGCCCGATGGGTATGGAACGGTCAGCGATGATGAATCCATTCGAGCGATTCAAAGAGCACTCGATCTGGGAGTGAACTTCTTTGATACCTCGGACGCCTATGGTGTTGGCCATAGCGAAGAGCTTTTGGGAAAAGCCCTCACCGGACGAAGAGATCAAGCGGTTATCGCCAGCAAATTTGGGTATTTTGGCAGTCAGGCTACGAAGACGCTCCATGGGGTCAATCTCGATAAAAACTATATCGAGCGAGCCTGCGATGCTTCACTCAAACGCTTAAATACGGACTACATCGATCTGTATCTGCTCCATGTCTGGGAGGTATCGATTTCCGAGCTTTATTCCGTCGGCGATACCCTCGATGAACTTGTAGCCAAGGGTAAAATCCGATCCTACGGTTGGAGCACCGACCTTCTGGGTGGCGCCGAACTGTTCTCCCAACGAAAGAACTGCGTCGCCATTGAGCAGCAGTTGAATATCTTTGAGGGTTCATTGGATCTGGTCAAACTCTGCGAAGCCAAGAACATGGCAAGCATCAACCGGAGCCCGTTGGCGATGGGGTTGTTGAGCGGTAAATTCAATGCCAACTCCGTCTTGCCCAAGGACGATGTGCGAGGCGCAGGGTTTTCCTGGTGCGAGGCTTTCTTTAAGGATGGAAAGCCGACGCCAGAAGCCCTACATAAGCTGGATTCGGTAAGAGAGATCTTGACCAGTAATGGACGAACGTTGGTGCAAGGCGCATTGGCGTGGATCTGGGCACAGAGTGGAAGCACCATTCCAATCCCCGGCTTTAAAGACGTGAAACAAGCCGAAGAAAACGCAAGAGCCATGGAATACGGCCCGTTGACAGAAGAGCAGATTGCAGAGATCAATAAGTTATTGGGACGACGATAGAATCGACAAAAACGTACCGTAAGCGGTACGTTTTTTCTTAAGCATATACGGATTCATGAAGTTTTGTTGTGAAGGAGAATCCTATGTATTTTATACCATGAAGACCGTGAAGGACATGAAGGTAGTCGGCCACGTCAGTATCGGCTGACGCAAGTGGACTCATGATGGCTATGAGGAGTCGTGCCGACTCTGGAATGAAAATGGGGGCAAACCCTCATCCCTTTCCCTTCTCCCAACACCTTGGGAGAAGGGAAACGGTCAAATTGATAAGTGACCTTTAGTTTTAACTGTTTCCCTTCCCGATGTTTCGGGAGAGGGTACTTTAGAAGTGTAAATATTAGACAAGACAAAAGGATAGGCAAGCTGATCCATGGATTTATACTTGTACTCTTCGTGTCCTTCGTTTCTTCGTAGTAATTAATTATAAGTCAATAAGATTTAATTAATCATTTTTAATTGATTCATAAGGGGCCGTTAGGCATTTATTTATTAGTCTAGCGGCTTCCAAGGTTTGAAAAAGGAACCATTTCTTTCGTGGCGAATTTATCCAATGGAAATGGATATCTAAGCCAACGGATTATGCATTTGAAAGGTTGTTACATCCATGATTATCAAAGGTTTTCGCTTCGGACTCCTGCTTCAAGTTGCGGTCGGCCCGGTCTTTCTCTTTGTCCTCAAGACAGCGACCGAATCGGGGGTCGTGGCCGCCCAAGCGGCGGCTGTGGCTGCCACGTTGGTGGATGCTATCTTTGTCGCCTTGGCCATCCTAGGGATTGGAGCGCTCTTGGATAAACCGAAGGTGAAACAGAGTTTGAAATATCTGGGGGTTGTGGTGCTAACCTATTTCGGGCTAGGGGTGATACTGGGCTGTTTTGGGATTCATATCATCCCTTCATTCGGAGGAACCGAGGTAAAGACTACCGGCGCTTTTATCACCAGTTTTATCCTAACCGCTTCGAGTCCGTTGACGATCCTGTTCTGGAGTGGCGTCTTTGCCACCAAGATGACGGTCGACGGTTTCAGTCAAAACGAAATGATCGGTTTTGGTCTGGGCGCTGTCCTTTCCACCCTCATCACGCTGGGAGCCGTGGCTTTCGTCGCCGGTTCCATGCATCGGGTCGTGACGCCCCAAGTCATCCAGTTCCTAAACGGTCTTGTTGGCTTCGTGCTATTGGGTTTCGCTGCAAAGATGAGCTTGGCCAAAGTGTCTCCAACAAGTATATCTGTGAATTGAGCGAGGGATGACCAATGAAACCTTTATTGATCGGTCTCTGTGGGAAAGTCGGTTCGGGAAAAACGACGGCCATCAAAGGATTGCAGGAACCCTACCAAGCCATTGTCTTCAATGCGGACGAGTGGATGGTTGAGCTCTTTGGGGAAGAACTGACCCGGGCTGAGCATGAAGAGAAACTTGCAAAATGTAAAGCGATCATTTATCGATTGGCGAATAACCTTCTTGAGCGGGGAGTCTCCGTCATCCTGGATTTTGGATTCTGGACGCGCCGGGAGCGGGATGACATTCGAGGGTTGTTTAAGGGGTTTGAAGTCAAAGTCATCTATCTGCCGGTGACGAAGGAAACGCAATGGGAGAGGGTTTCTCGGAGAAATCAAAGTCCGGATAAGACGTATACCATCTCATGGGAGATGCTCAAGGAACTCAATGCCTTCTTTGAAGAGCCGAATGAGGCCGAGGAGGAGTTTGAGGTATATACGGAGGAAAACGATGACACTCCCTGTTAACCCCATGGAATTTCCTAGTCTGACTCACCGATCAATATGGCAGGCCGCAATGTCGCTGGCTCCGTTTCGTGAAGTGATACCCCAAGAACTGTCTCAGACGGAAGCCGATGCGCTTTGTCACGGCGAAGCGAGTTTCCATCGGTTTGTGACCGATATGTATGGTGATATGTATCGGTATCCCGAAGCCTACGGCATCCCCGTGGGAGAGTATGACGTGTATATGAATGGACGGGAACGACGAAGATTGGGCCATAAGGGCGACCCCAAGGAGAGCCGCCTGCGGAACCAGTTTCAGCAAGCCATTCAGTTCTATCCCAAGTTCCTCTTTGAATTGGGCATGCATGGGGTTGTCGAGGGGGATGCCGGCATCAACTTCGCCGCCGCTATCCTGGACGATCTGATCAATCGGCATAATCTGCGACTGATCCGCGGAACCCAGGAACAGCGTTTGGCTGCTTTGGAACGGTTAGGGATGATTGAGCGGAGGAGCGATGGTCGAGTCTATCTTCGGAATAAGCAGTATCCATGGATGTTTACGGCCTTGACTGCGTTGGCGCGTGCTAACCGGGAAAAGTTGGCCCTGACCCATGTGCTCCGCTGCGATTTTCGGGGTTTGCAAAAGGGATTCAAACCGGGTTTGGAGGACGCCATCTCTATCCTTCCGGAAGCATTCCGCAGGACGGTTCTGCAAATGGATGAAGTGATGCAAAGCATCGGGGCGAAAATCACAGTACAGCCCCTGAAGAATACGACGCTATACTCTCCGTGGAAGGTTAGCTATACGCAGCAGGGAAAGTCTATCTACGGCTTTCATGCCGAACCGCAACGTTTGGAGGTTTATCTCTATTTTAACCGACCCGAGAACATCACGGGCGTGGCATTTCTGCTAAAAGCGGAAGATTCTCGAATCTACGACTGGTTTAGCGAACATATTCCGATTAGGGAATGTCGCTGTCCCAATAACCGCCTGGTGGATATCGGCGGGGAGAAGAGGCGGATCTGCGGATTGATGAACCGACTGGAAGTGGAGAACCCCGATGCATTGGATCTTGAGTATTTAAAACGGATCATTGACATGAACCGATAGGAAGTGGATGTTGGCGCGGCCGACGACCTAGGAAAAAGCCTTTGTCGTCCACGTCAACGTAACATCTTTAATGCTTTTCTCGCATATACGGATATTGACTTGTCCGACGGTTTGACAATCCATCTTTGCTTTGGTAATTTTATACTATCTTTATTGGTGTAGAGGTTTATTCAAAAGGTAAGGAGCGGTGAGATGGATCCTGAGAATGCTTATAGAGGCTTTGCCAAGTTTTATGACGCATACGTTCAAGGATTTACCGCCGATCTGTCCATATACCATCACTATTGTAAAGAAGACGAGCGTATCTTAGAGGTCGGCTGCGGTAGCGGACGGATCCTGCAGAGTCTAGCCGCAGCCGGTTGTCGCGTTCTTGGGGTGGATATTTCCGATGAAATGCTGGCGGTGGCCCAGGAGAAATTAGCACCAGAACTGGCTGACGGGCACGTTCAATTGAGAAACTTCAACTTTCTCAACGGTTCCTTGGAAGAAAAGTTCGACCGAGTCCTCGTGACGTTTTATACGCTTAATTATCTATTGGATGAGGTGGGCTGTGCACGATTCCTCCAAAACATTTCCGCTTCAATGGAGCCTGGTGGGCTTATCCTCTTAGACCTCTTTTATCCCCTGCCATTGCATAAACCAGATATTGATGGGGTATGGACGGAAAAACAGATCCCGTTCCGCGGCTCCACCCTAACACTGCGCGATCGACGCACGATGAGGGGGCCGATCGAGGAGCGGATCCAAGAATATGCTTCACCTGAATGGAACCAACGGATCGTTACTGAGCGAAGGTACTATTCCAAAGCGGATATGCAGAGAATACTGGAACGAGCTGGTTTTATTGATCTTCAGTTTACCGAAGGATACGATATCAACGGATTTCACTCCCTGGAAACCGATGAGACGGATGGGGCAAGTTTCTTGGTAAAAGCGGAAAAACCTCTCTCTTGCTAAAAGATCCCCGGTATAATGTGGTAGATAAGAAGGGAAAATGGTGGACGAATGAAGCCGATGTTCACGAGGAATAACGTTTGTGAAAAAGGAGTTGTCCGATGAAGGTTAAGCAAGCATCCTATGTCATCACCGCGGTAGGGCCCGCGCAGTATCCCAAGCATCAGCGCCCGGAGATTGCCTTTGTGGGCCGGTCCAATGTGGGGAAGTCCTCGCTCATCAACGCTTTGACTAAGCAGAAGGGCCTGGCTCGGGTGGCGGCGACTCCCGGCAAGACGCGACAGATTATCTTCTTCGACCTCGATCAGATCCTCTACTTCGCTGACCTGCCGGGTTACGGCTATGCGAAGGTATCCAAAGCGGAGAAGGAATCCTGGGGTGAGATGATCGAGACCTATCTCCATACGCGGGAACAATTAAAGCTGATCCTTATGTTGGTGGATATCCGACACGCGCCGTCCGTCGAGGATCGGACGATGTTGGATTGGATCCGAGCCGAGAACCGTCCGTTTCTTGTGATCGCTTCGAAATCAGATAAAGTCTCCCGCAACCAGCTTCCAGGCCGTCTGAAGGAGATCCGATCGGTGTTGGAATTGGGGAATGGAGAGGATCTTATCCCTTATTCCGCTGAAACGGGGCAAGGCGTTCCTGAGATCTGGACGTTGATACGGGAGAATACGGCATTATCCTAGTATTTTATAGGAGGATATCATGGATCAACCGGTCATCCAAGTTAAGAATCTTTACAAATCTTTCGTTAATTTTAAAGCCGTTGATGATCTGGCGTTTCAGGTCAGAAAGACTGAATGCTTTGGTCTGCTGGGACCAAACGGAGCGGGGAAGACAACCACCATGAAGATTCTGCATGGAAAGGCAGAGCCGGATCCCTCTCCCGATACGGTCATCGACGTCTTCGGCTATCACCCACGCCATAATGAACTGGAGATCAAAGCGCTCTCCGGGATCGTGCCTCAACAGGATAACCTCGATACCGAGCTCAATGTCGTGGATAACCTGACGATCTATGCGAAGTTCTATGGTCTGCCTTCTCGCGTGGCGAAGCAGCGCATCGATGAACTCCTTCACTTCATGGAGTTGCAGGAGAAGGCCAAGGCCCATGTCCGGGACCTCTCCGGCGGTATGAAACGGCGCCTGACTATCGCGCGGGCATTGTTAAACCGGCCGGAACTTCTGATCTTGGATGAACCGACTACGGGGTTAGATCCCCAGGTTCGTCACTTGATCTGGAATAAACTGCGGGAACTTAAAGAACAAGGCGTTACGATCCTCTTGACCACCCATTACATGGAGGAAGCGTTTCAGATCTGCGACCGTTTGATCATTATGGATAAGGGAAAAAAGATTCTGGAGGGTAACCCAAGAGAGCTGCTATCGGCTAACCTGGAGAAGTTTGTGATGGAGGTATATGGCATCTGTCGGGATACGAACGTCTGCCAAAGCTATCTGGAGCAAAAGGGCATCCGCTTTGAGTTTCACAACGATACACTCTTTGCTTATAGCAACGATGCGGAGGCGTTGACGCGTTTCGGCGAAGCGTTTCCCACATATGCCCATTATGTACGCCATGCCAATTTGGAAGACCTATTCTTGAATGTAACGGGGAGAAATCTCAATGAGCTACAGTAATATCGAACACCGCGTGCCCACGTTTTTTCAGCGGATCGGCGGGGTCTGGTACCGTCATATCCGAGTTTACAGCTCCAGCCTATTTAGCAATGCCTTGCCTCCGTTTCTCGAACCCCTAATCTTCCTGGCTGGACTCGGCATCGGGATCGGGCAGTTTGTCCCCGATATCGGTGGTGTGAGCTATACGCTCTTTCTCGCCAGCGGGCTGGTGGTGACCAGCGCCATGTACACCGCCTCCTTCGAATGCACCTACGAGACCTTCGTCCGTCTGGAATTCGATTATATCTACGACGGAATGCTGGGGGCGCCGCTCTCGACGCGAGATGTAATTCTTGGAGAGTTGCTCTATGTGGGGACCAAGGGCTTCTTCTTCTCCCTGGCGGTGCTCGTCATTCTTTGGATTCTAGGGATCGTACGCTACCCCTGGAGCATCGCAGCGCCGCTGGTGGGGTTCATGGTCGGGTTGATGTTTGGAGCTTTGTCGTTGATCATCACTTCGTTTGTGAAGAATATGAGTCACTTTAACTTCTACTTTACCGGGCTGTTATCCCCGATGTTCTTCTTCTCCGGCGTTGTTTTTCCATTGGAGAGCCTGCCGCAGGGGTTGAGGGTCGTCGCGGAGATCATCCCGTTGACCCATGGAGTCCGGCTGGCCAGGGCGCTCTGCGTCCCCGGCTCCTTCTCGCCTGTTCTCCTTTGGGACTTGCTGTATTGCGTCTTGTTTTTCATAGTGACTTGCGGATGGGCGCTGCGGGGCATTCGAAAGAGGATGATTACGTAAAAAGAGGGGGTGGGCCGGATGTCCGTGTTGAAATTGTTCTTTCCCCAATGGCAGGGCTCTGGGGGAGCGCGATCCTTATATTACGGCGCCCATCGTCTAATAGATGCGTATGATTTAAAGGATCAACTGCAAGCAGTAAACCTATCCTCCGAAGACGATCTCCGGGTTGAACACGGCATCATCGGCTATCGTCAGGTTCTGGAACAATTAAAGAATGTAATGGAGATTATCGATGGAGAAAAGCCTGAAAAGATCTTCACACTCGGTGGCGATTGCGCGACTGTGTTGGGTCCGTGCTCATATTTGAATCAATGGTATGATGGCGACTTAGCCATGATTTGGATCGATGCCCATGCCGACTTAAACACGCCCGCCTCTTCGCTAAGCCAAAGGTTCTATGGCATGCCGCTGCGCTGCTTATTAGGAGATGGCGACGAAGAAGTTCTAGAGCAGTGCAGATCGGTTCTGAGACCGGAACAAGTGGTATTGGTGGGATTGGAAGATCCGGATCCCGCGGAGGTTGACTATATCCGAGATAATGCCATTAAAGTAATCTCTGCTAACGATCTTTTAAACGATGCCAAGGCTTTATCGGACCATGTGCAAACCATGGGTAAGAGATACGTCTATATCCATATGGACCTTGATGTCTTGGTATTGGACAGGTTTTTAGATCCAGATGTTATCGGCTATTTGGCGGAAACATTAAAAGCCATAGGGAATCATGGGCAGATCGTGGGCTTCAGCGCTGCGGGGTTTTCGGATGAGATCTCCTTGACGGTGGAATCCCTTAAACCCTTGTTGGATATCGGATTAAACCTATAGTCATTCGTTCAATTCGTTTTTGCAATTACTGAATATCATGATGAAGTGAGGGGGAGGGTTGGATGATTCTCGAGACGGAAAGGCTGCGAATCCGTGAGTTTTGCCCAGAGGATTGGCGGGCCGTTTATGAATATTTATCGGATCCGATGGTTATGAAGTATATTCCGGAGGGAATCTTTTCCGAGGAGAAAACCCAGGAGTTTGTTGGCGAAAATATGGGGGATAAATCGGAGAAGTTTCCCGTCATCTTAAAGGCGGAAAACCGATTGATTGGTCATATCGCGTATCATCCCTGGTTCATGCCCCAGACCTACGAGATCGGCTGGGTTTTTAGCCCGCGTTATTATAATCAAGGTTATGCCACGGAAGCTGCGGCGGCTTTTTTAAAGTATGGATTCGAAGAGCAAAAACTCCATCGGATCATTGCCACCTGTCAACCCCAGAACCCCCCTTCTTACCGTGTGATGGAGAAGATCGGGATGCGGCGGGAAGGGGAATTTCGTCAATGCATTTTCCGGGAGAATGGCGAGTGGTGGGATGAACTCTTCTATGCAATGCTTGAAGAGGACTGGTTAAACGAGAGGAAGTGATTCAATGATCGGAGTCGGTCTCGTACTCTTGTTCATCTTGGGAGTTGCTCTGTTCGGCGCCAATGCGTCCCGAAAAAGCTTCCGTCGTGTGCTCCCCGGTGAGCTAAGACAATGGATGAATGAAGGGATTATTGGCGAAGCGGAGGCATCGCGTCTACGGGAGAAATACCGCTTGGACCAGATAGCTCAAGAGTCGCAGAATACGCTGATTAAAACCATCTTTGGTTTTGGAGCGGTGCTTATTGCTTTGGGGATTATTGCTTTTGTTGCCGCCCATTGGGAAGCGATTCCGAAGAATGGACGTCTATCCCTCGTTGTGGGCATCATGCTTGCCGCCCACGGCGTTGGCTTTTGGCTGTGGCAACGTCGGTCGGATTCTCCCCTCGGCCATATGCTGGTTATCTTAGGAACACTTATCTTCGGGGCAACGATTGCCCTGGTGGCTCAGGTCTTTCATCTGAGCGGGGAGTTTTATGAAGGAGTTATTCTATGGACGCTGGGCGCCACGATCATGGGATATGCCGCAGGGAGTTCACCCCACCTGATTTTGGCGGTCATTGCGTCCTTTGTTGGTTATATGGGATGGATGGGTGATCATTCCCAGGTCTTTCCCGTCTATTTTTTTGCGGCTCCTATGGTGTTTTTGCCCTTCGCGTACATGAAAAGAGCCCGAGGCGTTCATTTCACCCTATGGCTATTCTGGGGGATTAGCCTCATTGCGTATCTGACGCAATGGGAGAATTCGGACGGACCGTTTTGGTATTTGCTCATCATCGAACTGCTTGTCCTAATGTTTTGGAGTTATGGCCGATGGTATCGATTTTGTTCTGAAGAATTTGCAAATGATCTGCGCATTTTAAGCATATTGGGACAAGGGATTCTTGTATATATCTTATCATTCCACGAGGTTGTCCAAGATGTCGTTGCGCAGTCCCTGCCGGTCTTAGGCGACTGGCGAATGTTTCTAGCGTCGGCATTGGGGATTATCGCTTTGATTTCATGGACTTTAATGATCCGTCAAAGCAATAAGGAAGAGCGAGTCTTCGGATTGATCTTTCTTGGCATCAGCTTTGCCATGATGTCGCTCCCTTGGCTTAGAGGTCCGTGGGATGTGGTGTTCGGTACAGTGATGACCAATCTGTTGACCGTCATCTTCGGTGGATTGCTCTTTTGGAAAGGGCTTTCGATGTTGGATCGCCGTTATTTTTGGATAGGATTGGCCCTCTTAGTGCTGGAGGTCGTCGGTCGTTTCTTCGAGTATGAAGCGGGGTTGTTGTGGAAGTCTGCAGCTTTTGTCTTCGCTGGACTTATTCTCATCGCCGGCGGTGTGTTATTTGAACAACGGCGTGCAGGGAGGAACGGCCATGAAGCCTAAAAAAGTCTGGTTTATCGTTGCCGTAGGTCTACAGATGGTATTGTTGCTGGTCATGATCGTTCCCCGATGGATGATTCTGGCCAGCGGCAAGACCATTCTCTTGGAGACTGCTCCGCATGATCCTTATGACATCTTCCGAGGTTATTATGCTAATTTGAACTACACGATCTCTCGAGAGCGGGATTTGCCGGGAAATGTTAAAGACAAACCCCGCAGTACATGTTATGTGGTTCTATCGAAGGATGCTGGTGGAGTTTGGCAGGCTCGCCGCGTCTACACATCGCTTCCGTCAACATTGGCCCATGACGAAGTGGTCATTCGTGGACGGAGTGAGCGCGGTTGGATAAAATACGGAATTGAAGCTTACTATCTGCCCGAGAACCGGCGTCACGAGATCGAAGAGCTGTTGGCGGATGGCAAGCAAAAAACACGGGTGGAAGTAAAGGTCAACAATGCGGGGGAAGCGGTTATTGTCTGTCTTCATGTGGCGGGCAAACGGTTTGCTTATTAAAAAGAGTGGCGAAGGAGAAGCCATGCGGAATGTCGGAGATTCGCCCAATCCCAAAAGAAGAGGAAGAGCTTCGTGCAGTGAAATTTCTTAAAAAGCCGAAGAATACCCGGAGGATTTCACCTCGATACCTCGAAGAAACCATTATGGGACTGGAGGAGGAACTGTCCCGGAATAAGTCCGAACAACTCATTAAAGGAGGGCGCATTATGGGCATGGGTGTCTTTCGATAAGGCGCAAGCCAACGGGTGTGCGGTTTTTCGACCCGTCCCTCGGCTATTTTTAATGATCGTTCAAGCTATAGAGAGGGAGAGTGTAAGCTTGCAAAGACAGTTAGAGCTTATTGAAAGAGTTAAAGCCCAATGCATAAGCGATCCTAAGATCGTTGCGGCGATGATGTACGGCTCTTTTGCCAAAGGAAACGCCGATGCATACTCGGATATTGAGTTTGTCCTGTATATCCCTGATGAACAGTTTGGAACCTTTGATAAACGAGTTTGGTTTAGAGAAATCCATCAGACTCTGTTAATCTTTGAAAACGAGTTTGGAGTCACCAATGTTATCTTCGAAGAGTTGATCCGAGGAGAATTTCATTTTTGTCCGAGTTCTCAAATGGCAGAGGTTTCATCGTGGAAGCGAACCGATTGGTTTCCCTCGCTCGAGTCAACATTGATCGTGGATCGCACTGGGGAGCTAAAGAAGCATCTGAAAGAACTGGTCGGAACAGCACCGATTGAGGAGTTTCAGGGCGAGGCTCAGTTTGTGGCCGATAGTTACTTCGGATGGCTCTTGTTTGGCTGGAGTGTTTTAAAGCGTGGAGAGATCGCTAGAGCCCATAGTTTGTTGTGGTGGGTTCAATGGCGGCTCTTATCGATGATTCGATTGAAGAACGGTCAGTACGAAAATTGGTTAACACCCACCAAAGCTTTGGAGAATGAGATTCCTGAAGAAGATTATCAGGCCTACGCTCAATGTACTTCTGAATTGCATCGGGAACGGGTGAACGTTGCCTACCGTAATGCATGGCGATTGGGAAAACAGCTCGTCACAGCGATGCGTGAAAAGGGAGAGATTGAAGTGAATGATTCTTTAGTGGATGCCTTTCAGCGGGAGATTGAAGGCTAATCTTGGATAACCTCATCGTCTTCCCCTTCCTTTGCAGGAAGGGGATTTATTTTTGGAAGAGCGGTGAGCCTGTATTTGTTTTTAGGAAGAATTATTGCCTGGATGGCAATTACTCTGATTTGTGCGATGGGTTTAGTTATACTTATGGGGCGGGTATTGACAAATGGTAGACGAAACAGTAAAATGTTTATATATAGTATAAACTAATGGAGAGAGTGTTTGACATGAAATCTTTATCGGAGTTATTTTGGACTGCTTCGTTGGAATCCATAAAAGTTGGCTTTGTGGATAAAGGGAACGATGGTATGGTCTGTCTTATCTGTGGAAAAACCGTTGAGAAGGGGCGGGTTTATCCCGATGATGGGCGATTCTATGAAGCGGAAAAATACATGCAACGGCATATTGCGCATGCTCATGGCTCAGTCTTTGATTATCTCTTGCAGATGGATAAGAAATACACTGGACTAACGGACTTGCAAAAGACCTTGTTAGGTTACTTTCATCAAGGGTTGAGTGATGCCGAGATCGTGAAGACTTCAGGTGGAGGCAGCGCCTCGACGATTCGGAATCATCGGTTTTCCCTTAGAGAGCGTGAGAAACAGGCCAAAGTATTCTTAGCCATTATGGAGTTGTTGGAGGAGAAAAGGATGGATCAAACTTCCAAACTCGTGGAGGTTCCTCGAACTGCGAAGATGGTCGACGAACGGTTTGCTGTAACTGAAGATGAACGGGATAAGTTCATCAAAATCTATTTCAAGGAAGGCCCCGATGGGCCGTTATCGGAGTTTCCTTCCAAGGAGAAACGGAAGATCGTGATCCTGCGCCATATCATGAAACGGTTCGACAGTGAGAAACGCTACACGGAGAAAGAGATCAATGATATTTTACACAGCATCTACGACGATTACGTCACCCTTCGGCGATACCTTATTGAGTATGGATTGATGGATCGAACGGCGGATGGAAGTCAATATTGGGCGAAGAACTAAACAATTGGGGAGTGTTTATCCATGGATCGACGAAAAGAGTTAAAGTTGGAATATAAATTGGCAGAACGGCCCAAAGGGGTCTATCAAGTAAGAAACCTTGTCAATGGCAAGGTGTGGGTAAGGAGTAGCCCAAATTTAGATGGGGCCAAGAACTCCATATGGACTCAGTTGAAGTTTGGCTCTCACTTCTTGAGTAAGACGCTTTCGGCGGACTGGGAGACCTTTGGTGAGGAGAATTTCGTCTTTGAAGTCCTGGAAAAGCTAGAGCCTGACCCCAGTGGGGAACGGAATGATCACAAAGAGTTGGAGTTGATGGAAGAACGTTGGTTGGATAAGCTTCAACCCTATGGAGAGAAGGGTTATAATACTCCAAAACGTCCGAAGGGTTGAGCTTCGTGAAGGAGAGTCGAATCATGAAATTTCTCGTTAAAGTGTTATTAATTCCTTTGGGACTCTTTGTTTTCTATGTGGGGATCATCATATATAACCAATTCTTCTATATTATGGGCGCAACCCAAGGCCAACCCATGGAACGTAACACCAGACCCCATAGCGCTTTATTGGTTATCGACATTCAACAGTCACTTCCTACGACCATACCAGGGGTTGAGGAATTCATCGACCATACGAATCGAGCCATCGACCATGTTAGAGAACGAGATGGAAAGGTTATCTTTGTAACTCAGATCAAAGAGAAACAGTCGCTTCGCTCTTTCTTTCTTCCGCATATTGCAGCAGAAGATAGTCCCATGGCTGCGCTGCATTCCGGTCTTCATACAGGAGAACCGCAAGTGTTTACTAAGCTCCGGGCGGATGCATTCTCCAACCCCGACTTTGAGCAGTATTTCCATGAAGAAAAGGTCGGAAAAGTCTATATTACCGGAATGGCAGCGGAGGTCTGCGTCGACTATACTATCCAAGGCGCTCTCAACCGGGGGTATGAGGTTTATGTTATCAGCGATGCGGTATTGGCGATGTTTGGCGAGGGATCGAAACAGAAACGGCTTGATAAATATTCTAAGCTGGGTGCGAAGCTCATCACTCTCGAGGAATTCTTGCAGCAACACTAGATTTACAACCGTTTTCCTAGGGCATAAGCCTTTTTACGGATTATGGCCTCCTTTTCGGGGGCCATTTGCGTACCGGCAAATAGCAAAGTTCCCGCTGGCTTTCCATGCAGATCTTTGATGTAACGTCCCAAGGCATCCATGGTTGTCCGGAGTTCTCCCGTTAGTCTCAAGATCCAGGAAGGTTTATTGGCGGCAACGACACGAATCATTCGTTTGCCGCTAATCTCCGGCTTAACCTTGTATTCTTTAACGACCTGCCCGAAGTAGGCTTTAAGCCGATCTTTCCGAGGCATGGTTTTAAGCTGGCTCATGATCGGTGGAGTAAAGTTGGCATTGCCGTTATGGCGGTCAAAGAAATCTTTCATGAGTCCGCTGATATTTCCAAAGTACACGGGTGTGCCTATGACAATCACATCGGAGGCAACGCATTTTTTATAAATATCGTGAAAATCGTCGTCGATGATGCAATTGGACTGGCCCATACAGCCCCAACATCCGGCACAATGTTGAATGCACAAATCGGACAGGTAAACGAGTTCCGTTTGATGCCCCATTTTTGCAGCGCCATCCAGCACGCTTTGGCAGATTCGACTAACGGCTCCGCCTTTTTGCGCTGTACCGACGATCGCTATGATTTTCATCTGTATTCCTCCTTCTATTCTAAATGTTGACACTGACAACATTAGATTAACACTAAGTGTTGACGGTGTCAACACTTAAGATGTAAAATCGTTCTAGGAGGAATGGAGATGGCTGACGGAACCTATCATCATCAAGACTTAAAAATGGAGTTAATATGGAAGGGGTTGGAACTCCTTAATGATGTGGGATATGATAAGTTTTCACTGCGAAAAGTAGCGAGTCTATGTAAAGTAAGCCATAACGCGCCCTATCGTCATTTTCGCGATAAGGAAGAGTTGATTCGGGCGATTATGGCGCAAGCAGTCCGGGATTTTGGCGGGGCGTTAACGGCGGCAGTTCAACGGCACCCCGGAGATCCACTGGAACAGCTGAGAGATCTAGGCAAAAGTTATATCGGATTTTTTATGGAGAAATCAGACTATCTCAAGCTGTTCTTCGCCAGCGATCTAAAAGAGACGGTTTGTTTAAAAGACGGAAGACTCTTCTATGATGGGGCGTTTCTCTTCGGAGTGCTTGTTCAGTGCTTAAAGGATTATTACCGATCGATAGGCGACGAAAGTAAGCTCGACCCCCTTCTGCCTATTGAGTATTGGAGTTCGATTCATGGCCTAACCACATTATTAGCAGGAAAGAAGCTATCCTTTGATGATTGGGGAAGGACGGTCGATCAAATCATGGATCGATTAATTAGCCGAGTCATAGTCTGAAAACGATGGAGAATTAGGGATATGAGTTTTTGCATGGTCATGATTTAAGACGGAATGCCTTTCCTAACGGAGGTAGGTATCATTCACTAAAGATGATTGGAGAATGGGTTACTATGAAGGAAGGATACATTTTTCTATTCTATGGGGACAAGATTCTGGTCATGGGTTCAGAGAATTTAACGATACCCCGATCTTCTGATTCGTTGTCAGAAAAAATTGAGATGGCAAAGTTATATGAGTTCAACAGTTATAATGAAGTAACGTGTTTATGTGGGGAATTGTTGCAGAGCCCCGACATAGATGGGTACATGCTTTTTGATGTTCGCGCACTTTTCTCGCGGATCGATGAGAAACTATATCGCATCGTTGCCCACGCCTTTCACCTCGTGAACTGGGAAAGAAACAGTCGTTACTGTGGATGCTGCGGTGTAATGATGGAATGGCATCCCACGATGCTGGCTAAGATTTGTTCAGGGTGCAATAGGACGTTCTTTCCCAGGATTTCTCCGGCTATCATCGTGGCTATCGTCAACGATGATAAACTTCTACTGGCCCGGGGTCCTCAATATAACTTCTATAGCCTAATAGCCGGTTTTGTCGAACCGGGAGAGACTCTGGAAGAAGGATTACGACGGGAAATCCGGGAAGAAGTGGGGCTCGAAGTGATGAACATAAAGTATTTTGCCAGCCAACCCTGGCCTTTTCCGGATTCTTTGATGATCGGTTTTACTGCAGAGTACGAAAGCGGCGAATTGACGCTGGATGAGTCCGAGATCGTCGAGGCGGGATGGTATACGGCCGACGAGATTCCAGAGGTTCCCAGCAGGATAAGCATTGCGGGGTATATGATTGATTGGTTTAAAGAACAGTTTTCTTCGTCGAGGCATGATAAAGAAATATGAGGTATGGGCGATGAAAAAGTCCGAAATGTATTGGGAACAATTAAAGCAATGTGGCGATTGGGACGAATACCTAATGCAAAATTCGGGGTTGCCGGGTCCGCGGGCCAATCTGGAGCTGGTTTATACCGTAGTGAAACTGGCAACAGAGCCCCGGTTCATCCACATGCTGGACTATGTCGAGCAAGCTGACGCCAACACGCCGCAAGAGTTCATCGCTGTATGCGGTACCGTGGGATTAGGCAGGCTTGTTTCAGAAGGGAAAAGAGATTACCTCCAAACGCTGCGCAATCTTGCATCGGATCCGCGCTGGAGGATTCGAGAAGGTGTTGCGATGGCGTTGCAGATCGTTGGTGAGAGGAATATGGATGGGCTTTTGCAGGAAATGAGCTCATGGGTAGAAGGGAATCGTTTTGAAAAAAGGGCAGCAGCAGCTGCTTTGTGTGAACCCAAACTTTTAAAGCAGCGGGAACATGTATGGCAAGTCCTAAGGTTGCTTCATCGAATGACCGAATCCATCCTGGAGAACGTTGACCGTAAAGAACCGGGCTTTCTTGCTTTGAAGAAAGGTTTGGCCTATTGTTGGAGTGTCGCGATGGTAGGCGACCCGGAAGAAGGGAAGCCTCTTTTTGAACAATGGATGCTTTGTGATGATCGGGATATACGTTGGATTATTAAAGAGAATTTAAGGAAGGAGCGATTGAAGCGAATGGATCCGGTTTGGGTGGATTTGTGTATCGAGCGGCTAGACTGAGATTATCATCGATAAATGTCAAGTTCAATCAGTCTTCAACACGGGAAACCGTGTTGTTTTGCTAAAATGTGGTTATAATGTTAAAGAAACCAATTAATTATGTCGATAAACTAGTAATTAGCTCATTTAAAAGGAGGGTAAAGTATGGACAAGACCAGCACAGCGACTTGCACGTTGTCGTTTGTTCCAGGGAGAAACATCATTAAGTCTGAAGCGGCAGGCGTATGGACGGTAAAGGATGCGGACGAAAACAGGGAGAATGTAAAGAAGATGGCGGCTCAGTTCAAGGGAGCGAAATGGGCCTTTATTCCTGTTGTGGAAAAGATGGCTCCGATTATTGATACCGAGACATCCAACGCTTTTTCCCGCTTTCATGATGATTTCCAAGCCCTCGGTTGTATTGGGTTTGCTTTTGTCGTTGGCCCGGCAGTTGCTATTAAAGCTCAAGCACAACGTCACCATGATACGTCGACAGCGGATAAGCTTGTCGTTAGTCATTTCAAGAATGAAGCAGCGGCTTTGGAATGGCTTAAATCTCTTGGAGTATAAAGTGGATTACTTTGGGTTGGGGTGACAATATTGCAAAAAAGCGTAAATAAGATACTCAGGACAAGTGGGATACGGGCGGTTATCGCCGTTTCCGTTCTTTCCCTTTTATTCGGAGTGTGTTTTGGGCTATTAACACGTGATTATTCACTTGCCATCCCATTGACCGTCTGCGGGATTATCAGTAGTATCATAACTTCTCTAATCAACAAACGATCCGCAAAGGAACTCCAGCGTTGCATCGTGGAGATGAGCTTCAATAGGGTCTCCGATATCCAGGAATTTTCTGGAAATAAAGAATATCATCATATTTACACCATGGTCAAGGATTTTGCCCATAAGTACCGTTCTCTGGAGGAGCATCTTAAAGACTCTGTATCGGAGATGAATCATTCGTATCAAGAAGTCAGTACACTCTCCGAGAAAGGTTATGGTGATATTACAAAGATATTCCAGACCATCGATGAAATCGCAATGCCTGTGAGCAAGCAAGCAGAAGAGTTGCAGACCAGTTCGGAAAAGGTTAATAATTTATCATCTTATCTTGATTCCATTAATGACAATTATCGTTCAATCCTTGAAGAAGCGGAGAAGATTAATGATCTAAGCGAGTCCGGACTCAATTCGGTCAACTCCATGCAAAATAAATTTCAAACAACATTGGAAGTGTCTAACAAGACATTTGAGATCATCGACAACTTTTCGACCACGTTGAAGAATATTGATAATCTAGCTACAATTATCTCAACTATTAGTGAACGCACCAATTTACTGGCATTAAATGCGTCGATTGAAGCAGCAAGAGCAGGGAATATGGGTCGAGGTTTTTCCGTTGTCGCCAATGAGTTTAAGAAACTCTCAAGTCAAAGCCATCAATATGCAACGGATATACGTGGGCTTATTGATGAGGTTGATGAGAAATATCGTATTATTATTGAGTGTATAACACAGTTTAAGGAAGTCATTGACCAACAGAGTGGTTCGGTTAAAGAGACGAATGATGCATTCAAGAAAATTGCAGCAGAGATTGGGACTATTTCTGGGAAAATACAAGAAGTCAATGTGTCGCTCAATAAGATTCAAAGCGATAAGAACGAAGTGTTGGATCTCATCACGGATACGGCGGCGCTGGCTGAACAAACAGCTTCGACGACCGATAATTTTGCTATGATCATCGCATACCACGTTCAAACGATGACGGATATATTTAGCTACATTAAAAAGTTTGGTCAACTTATCTCGGGATATAATGACTTTTTCGATCAAAAAGGACCACAGGGTACGAATTGAGAAGAAATGATCATGCCATAGGAAAAGCCCTCGATTGGAGGGCTTTCTTTATTTTGAAAGAGCGGAGAGCTTTTTGAAGATTTATTGCCTGTAGGGCAAGAAATCTGATTACGGTACAAGCCGCGTTCGGTCTCTGGGAAAGAGTGAGGCTTCGCGGATATTCGAAAGGCCGCATAGTTGCATGGTTAACCTTTCAAGACCAATGGCTAAACCACCATGGGGTGGCATGCCATATTTGAAGATGTCGAGGTAAAAGTCGAAGTCCTCTGGATTTAGCTTCAATGACCGCATCTTTTGGGTCAAGTGGTCGTAGGAGTGAATACGTTGCCCGCCTGTGGTAACTTCTAGACCTCGAAAGAGCAGATCGAAGCTGGCGGTCGTCAAAGGATCATTTGGATGTTCCATGGCATAGAAAGGGCGTTTTTTCACGGGATACTCGGTGATGAAGATCCATTCCGAACCGTTCTCCTGATGGGACCATTCGCAGATCAACCGCTCACCTTCGGGATCCAAGTTCCCCGGCGGCGATAACTTTCCGAAGCGGTCTTTTAAGAGCATGTGGGCTTCGGACAGTGTCAAACGTGGAATCCGTGATGGAACAGTCGGTAGAGTAATCCCTAAGGTTCGTAGTGCCCTCACACTGGATTGGGTAAGATGGACAAGGATCGATCGTAACAATTCTGTCTCAAGATTCATGAGATCCTCATAGCCATCGATGAATCCCATCTCGAAGTCGAGGCTGACATATTCGTTGATATGACGTGCCGTATTGTGCTCTTCTGCTCGATAGGCTTTGCCGACTTCAAAGACGCGCTCAAACCCAGAGCCCACCATCATTTGTTTGTAAAACTGCGGGCTTTGGGCAAGATAGGCGGGTTTTTCAAAGTATTGAACGGGAAACAACTCCGAACCGCCCTCGGTTCCGGAAGCAACGATCTTAGGTGTGGAGACTTCGGTAAATCCTTGTGACCGGAGAAAGGCTCGAAAACCCTCCATAATCTCGGCTTGAAGGTGAAAGATGGCATGCAGCCTTTCATGGCGCAGACTGTAAGCCCGGTGCTTAAAGACACTTTCAAACCCGGCGCCGAGAACTGGTTTTCCTACCTCGAAGGGGAGATTCTCCGCGGTATCCTGGAGAAGAGAGATTCCGTCGGATTTGATGTGAAGCTCGAAGCCTTCAGGTGCTTTCGCTTGAGAAACGGCTTTTCCTCTTAGAACAATGACAGACTCTTCTTTTATCCGATACGGAATCGTTTCTTCACAGACGCACTGGATTATCCCGGTGCAGTCCCTCAAGATAATAAAGGTGATTTTTCCCATATGACGAAGGGATTTGACCCATCCTTTGACTTCGATCTCTTGACCAAGGTGTTGCTGGACGTCCTGGCAAAATACTCGACTCATAACAATTCCTCCTAATGATCATCTTCTTCATCAACTGATTGAGGTTGAAATTGTTGTTATTGTCGTCATCATCATTCTCCACGTCCATCACCTCCTGAAAAATAAAATAAGCCCCTCGTCCCTAAAAAGGGACGAGAGGCTTTAAACTCCCGTGGTGCCACCCTAATAGTCATAACAATAAATGCCATGACCACTTTACAGTCGCTATCACGACCTGCCCGATAACGGGAGCCCCCGATTGAACCTACGTCAACCCCATGCATGAGGTGGATTCGATTCAATAGCTCCGAGGTGTTCTTTGGACTTGACGCCACCGCCGGCTTTCACCTTTTCCGGCTCTCTGAGGATGTCGCTCTCAAGTCTACTCGTCCTCTTCCTTGCTTTTCTGTTTAAATTAACATGACTTGTAAGAGAAGTCAATCGATATGTCGTCGATTTTTGCATCGTAAAAGTATTAATCTTAGTTTGGCTTGGAGCGGTTAAAAAAAACGTTTTGCCGAAGTTTATTGTATCCATTTTTTAAATATTTAACAGAATACATTATATATTGGAGGAAAAGGAGACTGAGAAGCGAATTTAAGAAATTTATGGATATAGTGGGGAGGGCTACTTGTGAAACGTAAGTATAAGGTATGGATATGGATGGTTTTGCTAACATTGTTAATGAGTTCTCTTCCTTCAGGAGTTATGGCCAATGAGAGATACCGAGTCTACTCCAGTATCGATAATGGTTTTGAGATCTGTTATCCGGAGAGCTGGACGTTGACGGAGGGATTTATGGGAACGGTTATGACGGTTGTGTCTCCAATTCCTTATCGAGGATCGGATATGGCTGTTAGCTACAATGTCATTGTGCAAGACATTTCATCCCAGGGGAACTACTCGATTGACCAGTATACAGAGCTTACGTTAAACCAACTGGAGTTGATGTTTACCGATCCTAAAATTATTTCCGTCACAGATGCTCCATTGGGAGGGATTAGGGGGAAAGAGATTATTTATGCTGGAACCATGGGGCAGTTTAGGTTGCAATGGATGTGTCGTTTCATCTTCAATAATAATAAAATCTATGTTATTACCTTCGGAACAACTGTCAAGGAGTTTGATAAGTTCAAGGCATTAGGAATGGATGTCATGGATTCATTTGAACTGATATAGTGTACCTGCTTTTGAGAACGAACAACCCCCGTTTAAACGGGGGTTGTTCGTTTTGCATGAATTTACATCTCCAATGCCACGACGGAGTAGGGGGGGAGAGTCACTTGGAGGCCATCCTTTAGCACTTTCAACCGTTCCTTTGGGAGTTGATCTCCTTCGTATTGGTCAGAGAGTATATGGCCTTGGACTTGATTTATCTTGGTTTGATCCTTGAACTCTACTCGGACGATGCTTTCCTGATCGGCGGATTTATTGATGAGAATCACGTAATTTTTGCCCTTTTCATCTTTGCTGGCAAAGGTCTTAATCATGGGATCATTGGACGTGGCAGAGACCATATGGCGTCCAAAATAATTGGCGTAAAACTTGAAGACATAAAAGACGGGCCTCTCCATGTAGGAGGGAGCTTGTTCGAAGACGGCATGGCCGCCATATTGACCGAGGCAAAAATAGTGGGAGTAATCGAGTCCGTATTGTCCCATATAGCCAGCAACCTCGGCTGTCCAAACAGCTGCGACCATATCCGTCAAATGCCGAAAGACCGGGGTGTCCCAGTGAAGAGCATATTCGGTGATGGCGAGCTTAATGTCCCGGTGATAACCTTTGGGATTTTTCTCCGGATCCTTTAACCAACTGCGGTAACGTTCGATCTGTTGAATAACATCGGGTGCAGTGGCTAGAGCCATCTCATCATCCCACCGTCCATTGGTGGGATACCAGTGCCATGCTAAAACATCCACGATATCGCCACAGTCATAGATGAAAGACTCGATCCAATTGTCCAATGGGTTACTGGGAAGAGGCCCAGCCAATTTGAGATTGGGATCTGCAGCGCGCATGGCCTCGGCATATTCGCGAAAGACCCGGTTGTACTTTTCCATCGTCATGCTCTTGTCGCCTTTGTGGGCGGCATAGAGATCCGGCTCATTTCCGATACTCCAGTAATCGACACGGATGCCCATGGCTTTGGCTCGATTAACCGCGGCAACGGCCTGATCAGTTGTGCCTTTAAAGAGTCGGGTCTGGATGAAGGTTAAGGGGTTGCCCATTAATCGCTGTTGGATTCGGAAGGTCTTGAAGTATTCTTCGGAGTTGGTATCGATCATCATATCATCATCGGCGACGTTTCCTGCAGGGTATGTAATGGTTTGGACCTTTAGGTCATTGACCATATCTTGAATCTTAATGATCACCATGGAGTTATTGACGTTCATTCCGCCAATGGAGCCGGGTTTGATCTCAGCAATGATCTGTGACGGATCGATGACTACATGCGAAGTCGTTTCGGCATATCCGTCACTCAACGGAAGGAAAAACAAGAAACCAAAGAAAAACAAGGAAGTCAAACGAAGCAAGGATTTCAAGAGATCAACACCTTTCTTTTGATTATAGAATCTTCTTTGAGTATGTGTTGCGCCGGTTACAGGGTTGGTGATACAATATGAATGAAATCGATTCCAATGATTCCAAAATAATCTTAACATGCAACGGATTGGGTGTCAAACCACTTATATAAGAGACTTTAGCAGCTGATTTTGTATTCGGAGGTCATGGCCGGTGGTAAAGATGTCTGATGTGGCTCGATATGCCCAAGTCTCTTCCAGCACTGTCTCCCGGGTATTGAACGGAGGCATTGCCCACGAAGCAACGCGTGCCCGAGTCTGGAAAGCCATCGAAGAGTTGAGATATACGCCAAGTGTAAAAGCTCGGGGACTGCGATTGGGACAATCCTATACCATTGGATGCATCATGCCGCGGATCAATACGGACTTTGCCTGTAATGTATTGGATGGCATCGAGACGACCTTGGCCCAAGTGGACTATAACCTCATTGTCGTTCAGGCAAGCACACCCCATCAACATCAAGAGATGAGCTACGCTACATTGCTAAGAGAGCGTCGGGCGGATGGGGTCATCATTGTGTTTCCCCGAGAGTTTCAGCATGATGAGTTGTTGGAGTTAAAGAGGAACGGCTCGCCTTTTATGATTATTGAAGGCTACGATCCAGAACTTCGACTGCCGAGTATCGCCTCGGATAACTATTCGGGAGGATTTCTCGTTACCGAGCATCTGATCCATGCAGGGCATCGTCGCATTGCACATATTTCGGGGCCAAAACACTGGTTGAGCTGTAGGGAACGTCTGAGGGGCTATCGAGACGCTTTAGCGAAATACGATCTTCCCTTTGACGAGGATTATGTGATCTCCGGTGATATGTATATGGTTCATAGTATGGAGATAGCCCGAGCGTTGATGGGGAGAAAAAAGCCTCCTACTGCATTGTTTTGTGTTAACGACTACGCGGCAATCGGCGCCATTCAAGCGTTGAAGAGATTGGAGCTTCGGATCCCAGAGGATGTAGCAGTGGCGGGGTTTGATGATATTGCGTTGAGCTCTTTTTTCGATCCGAGTCTGACGACGGTCCGCCAATCCATGACGGAGTTGGGCCGAGTAGCAGCAGAACGATTGCTAGCAATGATTCAAAACAATACAATGGAAGAAAACGAAACCATCTTACCTGTTGAGCTTGTTATCCGTGAAAGCACAACGGGTTTGCGCAAATAGGCAGGGAAGCGACAGCCGCCTGTGCGGTCCCACACAACCTTGGGTTCATTGAAGGAATACATCATGATAAAAGGAAGAGGTGTGGTTTATGAACAATGGATTGACCAAAGGAATTCAGGTGTTGTTGATCGTTGCGTTACTCATTGGGATGGTTGGTTGTGGAGGGAGCAGCGGAGTCGGAGACGCTGTTCCCTTTGACAGCGGACCGGAGACCTCACCGGCAGAACTGTTTGGGCGTGGAATCAATATGGGTAATATGTTGGAGGCGACACCGGAGGAATGGTCATGGGGCGAGATGCTTCAAAAAGAATACTTTGAATTGATAAAGTCCAGGGGTTTTACCACCGTAAGGATCCCGATTCGTTGGTCATTGCCGTCCAGGACGGATACGACATATCCATATACTATCTATGAAACATTCTTTCAACGTGTGGATCAGGTCATCGGTTGGGCCGAGGAACAAGAACTCAAGATTATTATCAATGTCCATCACTACGATGAGATCTTCGACAACCCCGATGGACATAAGGACCGCTTTCTTAGAATGTGGGAGCAGATTGCTGGGAGATATAAGGGAAAAAGCACGAACCAAGTTTATTATGAGTTGTTGAACGAACCTCATGGCAATTTAACGGCGCAAAAATGGAGCGCGTTGCAGTTGGAGACATTGGCAAAAGTTCGGCAAATCGATCCGTTGCGAACAGTCATTCTTACTGGCGCAAACTGGGGCGGGGCCAATTCGTTAAAGGACATTCAGATTCCCGCAGGCGAGACCAATGTCATTGCAACATTCCATTTCTATAGTCCGTTTAACTTTACCCACCAGGGCGCAGATTGGACCAACCCAATTCCTCCTGTGGGGGTTCGCTGGCCAGGCAATAATGTATCTTATGATTGCAAGTTGATCCGGGATGAGTTGGATGTGGCGAGTAGATGGAGTCAAAGCAAGGGAATCCCCGTGTTCATGGGAGAATTCGGAGCCTATTCCAAGGCCGATATGCAGTCGCGGATCAATTGGACAGCCTATGTTCGCAAACAAGCAGAGGAGAGAGGTATCTCCTTTACATATTGGGAGTTTTGCTCGGGGTTTGGCATTTATGATAATGATGCGCGACGATGGAATGAAGGTTTGGTCCAGGCGTTGGGCGGTAGTTGATATCGATGAAGACTTAGATTAGACACTTTAAGAAAGATTAGATTATCCTGGTTGACAGCAGGTTGACTGGGTGGAGGGTGAATCGGGTTGCGTCAAAAATACCTGGATGTTGTGGCGGGACTCTTCGTGGCTGTCTTGCTCATCTCAAATGTGGCGTCAACGAAGATTGTGGCGCTTGGACCCTTTAGTTTTGATGGAGGAACTTTGCTCTTCCCCTTGTCGTATATCTTTGGCGATATCTTGACCGAGGTCTACGGATATCGGCGCTCTCGCAGGGTGATCTGGACGGGTTTGGCGGCTAATCTTTTAATGGCAGGTGTCTTTGCTCTCGTTGCGTTTCTTCCTTCGGATCCGGACTGGCCATTCCAATCCGCTTTTGAATCGATCTTGCTTGCGACCCCTCGCATTGTCATGGCGAGTATCGTAGCGTATTTTGCAGGAGAATTCGCCAATTCATATGTGATGTCAAAAATGAAGATTGCCTCCCAAGGTCAACAGCTTTGGAAACGTACCATTGGCTCTACCATTATCGGACAGATGTTGGATACAGCCATCTTTATCATCTTAGCATTTTGGGGGAGTTTTCACAGCGGTTTGATAGCAAAGCTAATTATCTCAAATTATCTCCTGAAAGTCGGTATCGAAATATGCTCTACGCCCGCCACCTATCGTGTCGTTGCTTTCTTGAAACGGCATGAAGGCATCGATGTTTTTGACCATGGAGTTAATTACAATCCTTTTCTTATAAATGATGAGGATGAAATATCGTAGCTAAATTAAAGGGAGCGGCCCCTCGGGCCGCTCCCTTTTACACGATTAAACATCACTGTTCCGTTGCAAAGTTTAGGAGTCGTTTTTCAGGAAGAATACAACATTCCTCCGATTTAAAGAGCCGTCGATTGAGTTGTTGCTGTTTCAGTTCAGCCTGGAAAGACTCATCCAATCGCGGGAAAAAGGGGAGCGGTCGATCCTCAATAACATTATTATTGTTCATAATTCATCCCTCCATGGATGTTATCGCTCACTACTATATACGGCAAATAGCAAAAGGAACTTTAGCGGGTATTCAAAGATAAGACTAGATTATTTTAGAAATATGGAGTATTTGATGTTTAAAGTTTCATCATCCTTCCCATAATGAGAGTAACTGATGGACGGAGGGGTTATGATGATAGCGTTTAAGCGTTTTGTTTGGAAGCTTGTTATCTCTGGAATCATACTATATATGTTAGCGATCCGGTTTGCCGATGTCTCATTGGGGATCCCTGTGGGGCAACATCCGCTGGAAGCAGGGTGGGCAAAAACAGGACTGTTGATCAACGAGATAAGTTTAGAGGGATGGGATTGCATCAATGATCGTTTTGAGACAGAGGAGCAACTTGTGGGCCGCATGAATCGACTGGTGAAAAAGTTGGATTTGAAGATGGATGAAGACCCTTTGATCGGCGGGGATAAGGGTTTTCGTTATATCAACGTGAGTGGGCGGACTTCTGAGGGAGGACATGCGATTGTTATCCTCCAGTCCATCGATTTGGGGACGGAAGGCGAAACCCATCTTGGATTTGTTTTAAACGATTTCAACCATGGTTCTCAAGTGCAAGAGATCATTGCGAGATACAGTCAAATCTTACAAGAAAATGGAATGAAGAAAGCATTAGCCATATCGATAGAGGGGCAAACTCCGGGACGGTTAACCGATGCGCAGATTGAGGATCTCTTCGGGAGATGTTTTAAGGCACTCAAAGCCAATCGGGTCGATGGAGGATTCATCGACGATTATCGTAACTGGCGAGGTAAGTCCAGTTTGTTGCAAGAGGCTAAAGCGTCTGCCGGTGGGATTAATCTAGAAGTCTCCGCCGTCTATGACATCGAACAGGATGTAACATGTGTTACGCTATCATCCCCATCGCTTCAAGGGACCTAAAGGCTGACGTTTTAATATTGGTTATAGAAGAGACTGCCCTTTGGACAGTCTCTTCTTTTTTGAAAGAGCGGAGAGCCAGAGTTTCTTTAATGAAAGATTGATTGCCTGTAGGGCAATCATCTGATTTGTAACGAAGTTCACTCCTAATCTGGCATATGTTGGGGTTTGGGGTTAGGTAATAATATCTTTGAGTTTGCGGCGGTTAATCCCAGTATAATAATGGCCGTGCCCAGGAAAAAATGGTTCGTTAGCTTTTCGCCTAGGAACAAAACGGAGAAAAACGCTGCCAATGCGGGTTTGCCAAAGTAAATCATCGCTCCTGTGCTGGCCGGCAAGTGAGCGAGGCCGTAGAAATAGCACATGTATGCGATTCCGCTAACGAAGATTCCGAGGTAAAGGGTGATGGGGATGATGCTGCTGCCTCCTGCGATGAGTGGGATGTTAATAATATACATTACAGGGATAAGGAGCAGGCTGCCGGCCAAAAAGGAAAAGGCCGTCATCACCATGCTGTCTACTCCCAAGTTCGTCAAGCGTTTTCCCAATACGGTATAGAGGGCAAAGGCAAGAGCAGAAGCCAGCACCAATAGCGGCCCAATACTTATGAAGGATGAATGATTAAGTTTTTCGTAGAAAAGAATGAATACGCCGATTAAGCCAATGAGCATTCCGATGAGCTTTGGGAACCTTATTGGCTCGTTAAGAATTAGCGCCGCGAAAATGGCGACAAACAAGGGATTGCTGGAGAAGATCACGGCCGTGGTGGACGCATTGGTGAATCGGAGACCAAACTGGATAAGGCTCATGCTAACAACGATATTCGTAAGACCTAAAATAAACATATCCACGAAAAAACTAAGGGAGATCTTTGTTTTTCTTTTGTTGATACGATAAAGGGCAAAGGGTAATAGAACCATGCCGCCGATGAAGAAACGGTATAGACTGATTTGAAAGGGATGGAGTGTAGATACGATAAATTTGCATGCCACTTCAAAGGTGCTAAAGAGCACGACGGTTATGATTAGAAAGATAAGGCCTTGGTGTGAATATTTCATTTGGCCCTCCTATAATCAAATTGAGAATTAAAAACGTTGGTTTATAAAAGCCTGGGGTTGATTTGAATATTCGAGTCGGATGGCTATAACGAGAAGTTATGGTTTTGCCGTTCGGGTTCTATGGGTATAATATATCAGTAAAATTTTCTGAGAAAAGTGGTGGAATCATGGAACGGGCTGCTTACATCGTCCTTGGAATCGTGGCCTTTTGTTGGATATTGGCGATGGTTGCAGGGTTTATTATCCTCTTTCCCATGGGACTCATCGGTTTGTTGGTAATCTTAGGGTTTGGTCTAATCCTTATTAAGGTCTTGAAGGAACGTCTTGCCAATAAGGAAGATGATTACTACGACAAGAATGTCGAGAAATAATAGGAGGGCAAGCATATGATCCTTACAACGTTGGAGAATCCTGTAGGCGCTGAAATTGTAGAGTTTTTAGGTATCGCACGGGGGAACACAGTACGCACCCGTCACATGGGAAAGGATATCATCGCCGCTTTTCGAAATCTGGTCGGCGGTGAAGTGCCGGAATATACTAAACTCATTGCTGAAGCCCGGGAACAAGCATTGAACCGCTTAGAGCAGAATGCAAAAGCCATGGGGGCCGATGCGGTAGTAGGGATCCGGTTTACAACCTCATCCATCGCTCAGGGCGCCGCTGAACTCTTTGCATATGGTACGGCGGTTAAGCTACAAGCGAAAGCCTAGTCGAACCAACGCCGGAGAATCCGGCGCTGGTTAGTTAACTAAGCTTTTCTCGGGAATGGGTAATACATATACGATTCGGTAACCTTATTCTTTGGCCGCGTCATTCTGTCGTATCTCCACGCGACGAATCTTACCGCTTACCGTCTTTGGCAGCTCAGGAACGAATTCAACGATCCGCGGGTATTTATATGGAGCTGTGACGTGTTTCACATGCTCTTGAAGTTCTTTGATCAGCGTATTGCTGGGATTCCAACCCTTTGCCAGAACCACAGTGGCTTTGACCACCTGGCCTCGGATCGGATCGGGCGCGGAAGTAACGGCGCACTCCAAGACCGACGGGTGCTCCAACAAAGCGCTTTCCACCTCAAAGGGGCCGATCCGGTAACCCGAACATTTGATGACATCGTCAGAGCGGCCGACGAACCAATAGTAGCCGTCCTCGTCTCGCCATGCCACATCTCCGGTATTGTAGACGCCGTTATTCCAGACTTTACGCGTGACCTCTTCATCGCGGTAATATCCTTTAAAGAGACCAGGTGGAAGTCGTTGGTCCAAACCCTTGATGACGATGTTGCCTTCGATGCCGGGGGTGCAGGTACGACCGTACTCATCCACGATATCGATATCGTAAAGGGGAGAAGGTTTGCCCATAGAGCCCGGTTTCGGCGTAAACCACTGGAAGTTAGCACAGAGCACAGTGGTTTCGGTCTGGCCGAACCCCTCAATAATGTCCAAACCCGTTGCTTTCTTGAATTGATGGAAGACCTCTGGATTCAATGGCTCCCCAGCAGTGCAAGCAATTTTGATGCTGGACAAGTCGTATTTGGATAGATCTTCTTTGATGAAGAACCGGTAGATTGTCGGTGGTGCGCAAAACGATGTAATGCGATACTTCTCCAACATCTTAAGGAGGGAATCGGGAACGAACTTGTCCATGTCATAGACGAAGATACTAACGCCGCAGATCCATTGTCCATAGATCTTCCCCCAGCCGCATTTGGCCCAGCCGGAGTCGGAGACGGTGAGATGAAGCCCGTCTTCGCTGAGACGTTGCCAGAAATGGGCGGTGACGATGTGGCCGATAGGGTGATTGAAGTCATGTAAAACGATCTTGGGCATCCCTGTGGTGCCGGAGGTGAAATACATCAGCATCGGATCGGTGCCGCCAGCGCAGGCCGATGGTCTTTCCCAGATATCTGGCGAGTCATTCAAGAGATGGTTAAAGTCAATCCAACCCTCTCGCGCTTGGCCTACTAAAGCTTTATGCTGGACGGTGGGAGATTCTTGAAGAGCTTCTTCGACAGCGTCGATGATAATGGGATCAGCGACAGCGATGATCATCCGGACAGAGGCTGCGTTATTCCGATAAGCGATATCTTTCTTAGTCAATTGGGCGGTCGCAGGAATGGAGATGGCCCCGATCTTTTGAAGAGCCAGCGTCGCAACCCAATACTCCCATCGGCGCTTAAGGATGAGCATGACAGCATCGCCTTGGCTAATTCCTAAGGAGGTAAAGAGATTAGCGGCTTTGTCGCTGAGACGTTTCATATCAGAAAAAGTAAAAAAACGTTCTTCATTAAGATGGTTGCACCAGGTCATAGCCTGTTTACTGGGATTGCTCAACGCCCACTCATCCACAATGTCATAGGCGAAGTTGAAGTTCTCTGGGATGTTGACGCGATAGTTGGCTTTGAAATCTTCATATGAGTCGAATTGTACCCTCGGAAGAAACTTTTCCAGCATAGCTCTTACTCCTTTAGCCAACCTAACCTTGTGAAACAGGGAAGGAAGGTCAATCGTTGTTGTTTAATCTAAAACAAAGCTCAGTGTGGATGAAGAATAACGGTGAGAAATTTGGCCGGGGTTTTGTCTAATGCCATTTGACCGTGGGGGATTGTAGGATCGAAGTATAGGGAATCTCCCGGGTTCATATCGATTTCTTTTCCCCCAAGAATGACCCGGATTCGACCTTCAAGCACGTAATTGTATTCTTGTCCCGAATGAGACACAAGGCTCATCTTTTTATTCTCCTCCGGTTCCACGGTGACCAAGAGCGGTTCGATCATCTTATGAACGAAGTTGAAGGCGAGGCTCTCGAAACAATAGCCTTTATAACGCTCGACCGCAACCCCTTCGCCCTCCCTTACCAGGCAATATTGGGAGAGGCGAGGAGATTTTCCCGTTAAAAGTTCGGTTAAATCCACGCGAAAGATCTTCGCCATATCATAGAGAACGCTGATGGGTATATCCGTCTGCGCAGATTCGTAGTTGGTATAGATCTCTACACATATTCCCAGCTCTTTCGCAGCTTGTTCCGGCGTTAAATCACAGTCTTCACGAATTTCGCGAATACGCTCCGCGATCATCTTGTTTGTTTCCATCCTTGTCATTCCTCCGGTTTATCAATGTAATGCTTCATATATTTTACCACAAGGCCATGGGAAGACCAATGGATAGCATGTAATCGACATCATAATGATGGTCGGCGAGTCTTTATATACGCTGAAGTGAAGGAAATATTTCTGGAATGTCGTTCGATTCTTGCCTAAAGCAGTGGGATTGCGCGTAGAAATAGGGCAGGAGGCGAGAATGTGCGAAGTGTGAGAGAATGGGTATTGGTGGGCTTGAAGAAGATCGATGGGTTTTTTTCGGCCATATTCGGGATCTTCGGAGGGTTGCTCTTTGCTCAATTTCCCCAGTTTGTTGCCCAGTATTTGCAACGGTTGGGTGGACATATTGATGAAGCGCGCATGGTGGCTAAGCTCTTTCGATTAAACGAATTGAGTCTACGCGCCGATGCGTTATCCGCTGGACTGTCGGCGATAGAAAACGCTCCTTTTTGGGCAGGTATTCCCCAGTTTATAACGCATGCGCAATGGGCTGTTGCTCGGGAGGCGTGGCGGCATTACAAACCCGGTATGACATTCGCCCATGACGAAGTGGTCTACCTTATTACAGGCGCCATTGTGGGCGTATTGATCTATGGGTTGTTGAAAGGGTTGGTCTATGGCATTTGGAGAATTGGAAGGTATACTTATAAAAAATGTCGTTCCCTAAGAACACCGACGGAAACTACCGGGAATATTTCGGGATAAAAATCTGGGAGGGATTTATATCTCGGCTATCATTTTGTGATATAATATATGGAAACTCTTCTCAAGCGAGGTCGATACGAATGCAGATAATAGAGAATGCCCAAGCTGCAAAGGCGGCGTCCATCGGATTGTCCGCCTGCGACTCCGATACAAAGAATCATGCTTTGGAACGCATTGCCCAGGCTTTAGAGGCCAATGCGGCGAAGATCATTGCTGCCAATCGGGAGGATCTGAAACGAAGCGAAGCGGAGAAGCTGGCGATGCCGCTTCTTAAGCGCCTTCGATTTGATGAGGCAAAACTTGCAGCGGTAGTGACGGGGGTCCGGGATCTGATTCATTTGGAGGATCCGGTGGGTAAGACCATGATGGCCACAGAGATGGACGAAGGGCTTGAACTCTATCGAGTATCTTGCCCCATCGGCGTCATCGGCGTCATCTTTGAATCGCGCCCGGACGCGCTGGTTCAGATCGCTACCCTATGTTTGAAGAGTGGCAACAGCGTACTGCTGAAGGGCGGTTCCGAAGCCATGGAGACCAATCGAATCTTGACGGAGGTTATCCGTCAGGCCACCGAAGGAACTGGGGTTCCCGCAGGATGGATTCATCTGTTGGAGACCCGTGGGGACGTCCAAGAGATGTTGAAACTGGACACCTATGTCAGCTTAATTATTCCAAGGGGCTCCAATGAGTTTGTCCGCTACATCATGGAACACTCTCGAATCCCCGTGATGGGTCACGCCGATGGAATTTGCCATTGTTATGTGGATGAAGCGGCGGACCTTGAGATGGCTTTGCGTATCGTGGTAGATGCAAAGACACAGTATGTGGCGGTCTGCAACGCCTTGGAGACCCTCTTGGTGCACCGAGGAATCGCCGCCGAATTTCTGCCTAAACTTAAAGAAGCATTGGAATCAAGAGATGTCGTTTCGCTTGGGTGCGACGCGACTCGTAGGATTATTCCTGTGGAGGCGGCGACGGAAGAGGATTGGCGGACGGAGTACTTGGACTATAAACTATCGATTCGGGTCGTGGAGGATACAGACGCGGCCATCGACCATATCAACTGTTACGGTTCGGGTCATACCGACAGTGTAGTCACAGAGGATCGGCGAACGGCGGCGCGTTTTTTGGCGTTGGTGGATTCGGGCAATGTCTTTTGGAACTGTTCGACACGGTTTAGCGATGGATTTAAGTATGGTTTCGGTGCGGAAGTCGGAATTAGCACCAGCAAGCTTCATGCTCGAGGCCCAGTGGGGATGGAAGGGCTTGTCACCTACAAGTATAAACTCATCGGCAATGGGCAGATCGTGGAGGAATATGCGAAGGACGAAAAGCGGTTTCATCATCGGCGATTGGAAAAGGATTGTCCAGTGTAATCCGTCAAAGAGGCTGTCCCTTAGGGACGGTCTTTTTTTGAGGAGAGGGGTAACCTCGCCCCGAGCCCTCTCCGACGCGGTTTGCCTTTACCCAATCTCTGTTAGAAAGGCAACAACGAGTTGAAGTGATAACTATGACATATGGGTGAGGGTTAGTTGATAATGACCCCTATTGCAGAAGAATTATTGGGTTGTTTTCATGCTGAAAAACTTCATGATCAAAATTAAGAAAGTGGGTTGCTTAACCCTCAAATTCAATATTAGTTATGTACAAAGATACGGATTTTTTAACCACGAAGACTCGAAGGACACGAAGTGTGAGCGCGATACGTAAGGGAATAGTCAAATTATTATTTGAATTTAGCAAAAGGTACACCATGTTGATCTACTCTAATGGGCATAAATTGAAGAAGCAATAACAAGAGCTTCTCCCTAATCTTCGTGCTCTTCGTGGTTTATAAAAACCCGCTGTTTACAATTGATGGGGAACTCTTCGAATAACGACGTCGCTGAAAATCAATGAATGGCTTCAAAACAAAGAAACTTAACATCCGGTCATACTACTTAGAAATGCATCTAAATCTGACCCCATAAATCGACTCAATCCATTACCACCAAAGGCTTAGGTTACTCTCCCCTTTAGGGGAGAGCGAGAGAGAGGTCACCCTATTTTCATCCTTTCACGTGCCCCAGCTTGCTGACGTGGCCGACTACCTAGAAAATACCCCTTGTCGTCCACGTCAACATAAAATATTCATCCCTTCGCTTGCGTCAACGGTTGTTGACGTGGCCGACTACTTGGGTAGTTGGGTGTCGGGAATCCTTGGTGGATTATAGTGAATGGATATTGCGACTTGTGGCATAATGGTTTAAAATGAATTTCATCATGAGGAAAGATTTACCGACAGGAGGAATATTTGAATGGGTGATGGGATACGCGTTGGCATTGTTGGCTATGGCAACCTTGGCCGTGGCGTAGAAATGGCATTGGGGCAAAATCCGGATATGGAGTTGGCGGCGGTCTTTACCCGACGACCTCCGCAGAGTGTCGATTCCAAGGTCCGGATGGAACATATATCAGAGATCGGATCCTATCAGGGAAAAGTCGACGTGATGATTCTTTGCGGGGGATCTGCAACGGATCTACCGGAACAAGGCCCAGCCATTGCGGCTCAGTTTAATACCGTGGACAGCTTTGACACCCACGCCAAGATCCCGGAGTATTTTGACCGGGTGGATGCCGTGGCGAGAAGCGCTGGCCATCTTAGCCTCATCTCCACCGGCTGGGATCCGGGACTCTTTTCTTTAGCTCGGATCTTAGGTCAAGCCGTATTGCCCGAGGGTAAGGACTATACGTTCTGGGGCAAAGGGGTAAGTCAAGGGCATTCCGATGCTATTCGCCGGGTGGCGGGAGTTGAAAATGCCATTCAATACACAGTTCCCGTGGAAGCGGCTATGGAGCGGGTCCGTTCCGGTGAGAATCCTGAACTATCCACTCGCGATAAGCACCAACGCGTCTGTTATGTCGTGGCAGAGCCGCGAGCCGATAAGGCAAAGATCGAGCATGAGATTAAGACGATGCCGAATTATTTTGCGGACTATGACACGACAGTGCATTTCATTACGGAAGAGCAGTTACAGGCCGAGCATTCGGGGATGCCCCATGGAGGTTTTGTCATCCGGGCCGGTCAGAGCGGAGCGGATACGAAACAGCGGGTGGAGTTTGGCTTGACCTTAGGGAGCAATCCGGAGTTTACCGCCTCGGTCTTGGTGGCCTATACCCGTGCCATTGCCCGGCTGGCCAAGGAGGGGCAGACCGGCTGCCGGACGGTCTTTGATATACCCTTCGCTTACCTGTCGCCGAAGTCGGCCCAGGAATTGCGGGCAGAGTTGTTGTAGAGAAAATTAACTAAAACCACACCAGCCTTCCTTGTCGTCAAGGAAGGCTTTTTTATTATTTCTCAAGCGGAAGAAGATTCATCAATAAAAACCGGCAAGTGGGTTTACAGTTTTAAATGTAATATATATGTAATATATATGAAGAATACATGTATACAACGGAAGAACAGTTGACACAATGTTATGTTTTGGTGTATAAAATTAACATAAATATGACACGTTTTTACGGATTTCTTGAAAGGTGGTGTCGTTACCTGACTTAAATTCTATATTTGTGCTCTAGAACTACGAATTCAATAAGAAAGAGAGAGATAGCTGTGATTAAACGTCAACGATTAAACTTTGTCTTAGTGATGATGGCTGTTTTAATGGTTGCTTTGGGCGCAGGGGTTTTTGCGGAAGGTGACACGATTAAAGTCGGTATTCTCCATTCGCTCAGTGGAACTATGGCCATTAGCGAAACATCTCTAAGGGATGCTGAAATAATGGCGATCGAAGAAATTAATGCCAAGGGTGGCGTCTTGGGAAAGAAATTGGTCCCGGTTATCGAGGATGGTGCCTCTGATTGGCCTACCTTTGCTGAAAAAGCGAAAAAACTGTTGCTCTCCGACAAAGTAGCAACGATCTTTGGCTGTTGGACATCGGCTAGTCGAAAAGCGACGTTGCCAGTGGTTGAGAAGTATAATGGGCTGCTATGGTACCCTGTACAATACGAGGGATTAGAAGCATCGCCCAATATCTTTTATACTGGCGCTACGACCAATCAGCAGATTGTTCCCGCGGTTACATATCTTTTGGAGAAGAAATACAAAAAGATCTATCTTTTGGGTTCCGACTATGTCTTCCCCCGGACCGCCAATCAGATCATCAAACTTCAACTAAAAGCACAAGGCGGTATCTGTGCGGGTGAAGAGTATACGCCTTTGGGTCATGTCGATTACACCAGTGTTATTGCGAAGATTAAAGCGGCCAAACCCGATGCAATCTTCAACACGCTAAACGGCGACAGTAATGTGGCTTTCTTTAAGCAATTGAAAGATGCGGGAATTACTGCCGCGAAGATGCCGGTCCTTTCCGTTAGTATTGCGGAAGAAGAGATCCGCGGTATTGGCGCTGGAAATCTCGTGGATCATCTGGCGGCTTGGAACTATTTCCAAACCACAAATACTCCACAGAATAAAGTCTTTGTTCAAAAGTATAAAGAGAAGTTTGGCAAGAACCGTGTGACGGATGATCCGATCGAAGCTGCATACTTCCAAGTCCATCTATGGGCAGCCGCTGCGGAGAAAGCAAAAAGTGTTGATGTGGAAGCGGTTCGAAGAGCCGCTGCAGGCATCGAGTTTTTAGCTCCTGGCGGTATGGTAAAGATCGATGGCAGCAATCAACACGTCTACAAAGTGGCCCGCATCGGGAGAGTGCTAGCCAACGGACAATTCCAGGAAGTTTGGAACTCCGGCGCTCCGGTAAAACCCGATCCTTATTTGGAAGGTTATGACTGGGCAAAAATCCTCCATAGAAAGAAGTAGGTTTAGATGGAAATCGTCTTTGTACAACTCTTCAATGCAATTAGCGTATCATCCATCTTAATGCTCATCGCTTTCGGGTTGGCATTTACCTTTGGGATTATGGGAGTCATCAACATGGCTCATGGGGAATTTCTCATGATCGGAGCCTATGTGGCTTATGTAATGCAGTTTGTTGCTCTGGCAATATTTGGTCGAGAGAATGCGGGCTTTGCCTTCATTCTCTCGATTCCCATTTCTATTGTGGTTGCCGGATTCATTGGATGGTTGATGGAAAATACGCTGGTGCGGTTCCTCTATGGTCGGCCCCTGGATACGCTCCTAGCGACGTGGGGAGTGAGTATGGTTTTGCAACAGACCGCACGGATGATCTTTGGCGCTCCCAATGTGCAAGTTGTCGCTCCTCGATGGTTGGAAGGTGGAGTTGATCTATGGGGGATCGTCCTACCCTACAAGAGACTGTTTATAATTCTGATGGTCATTCTGGCTTTTGTAGGTATTTATCTCTATCTAAACAAGACTTCTTGGGGGCGTAGAACGAGAGCCGTTATGCAAAACCGAGATATTGCAGCCTGTATGGGTATTCCTGTTCGACGTATATATTCCATGACCTTTGCTTTGGGCTCTGGGTTGGCAGGTTTGTCTGGATGTGCTTTAGCTTTACTTGGTCCGATTGGACCGTCAATCGGAACGTATTATCTGGTTGATGCATTTATGGTGGTCGTACTGGGCGGTATCGGACACTTGATCGGAACCATATCCGGCGGTTTAGCCATTGGGCTCTTCAACACGCTGTTTGAGACCTTTACAAGCGCTAGCATTGCGAAAGTCATTGTTTTTGTAGCTGTTATTGTCTTTCTGCAATTTAGGCCATCAGGTATCATGTCGGTGCGCACACGAGGTTTGGAGGCTGAATGAAGATGAAAAAACACCAAAAGTACCTGGTCCTGGCTGCGTTATTACTGGTTTTGGCAGTGGCGCCGGCATTTTTGTCAGAATTCCGATTGAATCTCCTGGGTAAGTTCTTAACCTATGCGATTATTGCGGTAGGTATCGATCTGATTTGGGGTTATACAGGAATCCTGAGCCTTGGTCACGGCGTGTTTTTTGGTTTGGGCGCCTACTGTATGGGAATGTTTCTAAAATTGGAGGCATCGGGCGAAGCTTTACCAGATTTTATGATGTGGAGCGGTATATGGGAGATGCCTTGGTTTTGGAAGCCTTTTGCTAATCCTTGGTTTGCCATTGCAGCTGCATTGATGATCCCGGCTTTGGTTGCGGGGACCATCGGCTATTTAGCTTTTCGAAGTCGGATTAAAGGTTCATACTTTGCCATTATCACTCAAGCACTGGCCCTTATCTTTATGATCTTGCTCATTGGGCAACAGGGTGTAACCGGGGGGACCAATGGAATAACCAATTTGACCAGTATTTTTGGGTATTCCTTAGGTAATGCCTTAATGCAACGAACGCTCTACTATATTACAGCAGCCGTATTACTGCTCATTCTCTTTGTATCCAAAGGACTGGTGGATTCAAGACTGGGAAATTTATTGATCGCAATTCGTGACGGTGAAAACCGGACCCGATTTATCGGCTACAATCCCGTTCTCATTAAAACAGTGATCTTCGCCTTTTCCGGAATGGTATCCGGGCTTGCTGGAGCATTATTCATTCCCCAGGTTGGCATCATCTCGCCATCGATGATGGGGATTGCTCCATCTATTGAAATGGTGATTTGGGTGGCGGTGGGTGGTCGAGGGACGATATTTGGTGCAATGTTGGGAGCAATTTTAGTCAATTTCTCCAAGAGCTTGCTGAGTGAGACTTACCCTGATGCATGGCTATATCTCTTAGGAGCGCTCTTCATCGGTGTCGTGGTCTTTTTCCCCAATGGGTTAATGGGCCTATTTAAGACACATCGGATCAAGCTCAATAAAGAACGTGTGGAGGTGGCATAAGATGGGAAGTACGGTTTTATCAGTTAAGGATGTAACGGTTGATTTCGATGGGTTTAAAGCCTTGAATCAATTATCTTTTGAGTTGCGCACAGGAGAGTTATGTTCGGTCATCGGCCCAAACGGGGCGGGTAAAACGACGCTGCTGGATGTTATTTCAGGTAAGATTCGACCTGTTGAAGGAAGAGTGCGCTTCCTAAAGAAGCACAATCTTACACGTTCGGAAGAGCATGAGATCGTTCGGATGGGAATTGGACGGAAGTTTCAGACGCCATCGATCTTTCCCAATCTGACGGTCTATGAAAACTTAGAGCTTGCCGCAGGTTACCGTGAGAAGATACTTCATTTGCTGGCTCCCCTGTCATCGAAGAAGTGCTGCCAGGTACAGGAAGTACTTGAAAGGATTCGGCTCAAGGACAAATCGGCGGTCCGGGCAGGAATCTTATCCCATGGGGAAAAGCAATGGTTGGAGATTGGAATGCTTTTAATCCAAAAGCCAAAGGTTCTTCTCTTGGATGAACCGGTGGCTGGAATGACACGCAAAGAGCGCCAACAGACTGGACGACTTCTTCAAGCCATTTGCCAGGAGATATCCGTGGTGGTAGTGGAGCATGATATGGAATTTGTTCGGGAGTTTGCAACGCGCGTCACTGTGTTGCATGAGGGTCAAACCCTTTGTGAAGGTTCGCCACGGGAGGTTCAACAGGATCCCCGAGTTATCGAGGCTTATCTTGGTCGGGGAACGCTCCAAAAGACCGTGGCATAGTGGAATACAAATTAATCGAGTATTGGAATTGCTCTAAGAAATAAGGGTTACGAAACTGAAAATGCCAAGGACCCAAACCTGGAGGAGACGATGATGTTAACGATTGAAAGTCTAAGAGCAGGTTATAAAGAGACCCAGATACTATTTGACGTAAACCTTGTAGTTCCAGAAGGTGAGATCGTCTGTCTAATGGGTCGGAATGGCGTTGGCAAGACCACTTTGCTCAATACCATCATGGGTCTCGTTCAGCCAACTGCCGGGAAGATCATTTTTCGCGGGCGGGATATATCGGCTTTGGCTCCTCATTTACGAGCCAAAGCCGGTATCGGGTATATCCCGCAGGGACGTGGAATCTTCTCGGGGTTGACCGTCTATGAGAATTTACTAACGGGGATGGAAGCCAAAACGGTGAAGGCTCAATCGAGGGTTGCTAAGCGTCGGGAAGAAGAAGAGGCTGTTGAGCGGGCTCTGGGCATGTTTCCTGCTCTTGAAGCGTTCCTCTCTCGGAAAGGCGGAAACCTCAGCGGAGGTCAGCAACAACAATTGGCCATCGCTCGGGCGCTCATGTCTAAACCCTCGATGTTGTTATTGGACGAACCTACGGAAGGGATTCAGCCCTCTATCATTGAGCAGATTGGCGAGAACTTGTTAAAGATCAAAGATAGTATGGATGTCTCCATGCTTTTGGTGGAGCAATATGTGGATTTTGCTATGAATATCGCCGATCGGTATTATTTTATGGAAACCGGTGCTATTGTCGAACAAGGTTTAGTCTCCGAACTGACGGAAGAAATTATCAGAAAAAATATGGAGATCTAATGTAATGTCGGGGGAGTGCATGAACGATGAACCTGAGTCCAAGAGAGACGGAGAAATTAATGATAAGCTTAGCCGGCATGGTGGCAAAGCAGCGAAAAGCGAGAGGTCTTAAGCTCAATTATCCGGAGGCCGTTGCGCTGATCAGCGCAGAGCTATTGGAGGGGATCCGTGACGGCAAGAACGTTGGAGAGCTTATGGAATATGGACGGTCGATTCTTGCCAAAGAGGATGTCATGGAAGGTATCGCCGATATGATCCATGAGATTCAAGTCGAAGGAACATTTCCAGATGGGACAAAACTGGTGACGGTGCATCGACCGATCGAATGAACCGATGGGAAATGGAGGTATTGCCATGATTCCTGGAGAGTACATCTTTGAATCCTCGAACGATGGGATAACAGAAGGGTCCATTGAGTTAAATCAAGGAGCGGCCAAACGAATCGTATTCGTGGAGAATACCGGCGATCGACCCGTTCAAGTTGGATCTCATTGCCATTTTTATGAGGTAAATATTGCATTGCGGTTTGAGAGAGATCGAACCTTTGGATATCGTTTGAACATTCCTGCAGGGACCGCCATTCGCTTTGAACCGGGTGAATCCAAGGAGGTTGAATTGATTCCTCTGGGTGGCGAAGGTCGCGTTGTTGGACTCAATGGGCTTACCAATGGGAATATCCCCATTCCTAAGGAGGAACGGGTGGGACATCCGGCCCCACTAAAGATATCTCGTAGTAAGTATGGATCGATGTATGGCCCGACCGTTGGAGATCGGGTGAGACTCGCCGACACAGAACTCTTTGTCGAAGTCGAGAAGGACTTCGCGGTCTACGGCGAAGAGGTTAAATTTGGCGGGGGAAAGGTCATTCGTGACGGTATGGGTCAGTCCAGCGAGATTACTCGTGCTCAAGGCGCGCCGGATACGGTGATCACGAACGCATTGATCGTTGATCATTGGGGGATCGTCAAAGCCGATGTGGGAATTCGAAACGGCCTGATCGTTGGGGTCGGTAAGGCGGGGAATCCTTCGATTATGGATAACGTGGATCCACACCTGATCATTGGGGCAAGCACTGAGATTATTGCCGGTGAAGGATTGATTCTTACGGCAGGCGGCATCGATTCGCATATTCATTTTATCTGTCCGCAACAGGTGGAGCACGCCATTGCCAGTGGTGTCACCACGATGTTGGGCGGAGGGACTGGTCCTGCCACCGGAACCAATGCAACCACCTGTACGCCGGGGGCATGGCACTTGGAAGAAATGCTCTTGGCCGCAGAGGGACTTCCGGTAAATCTCGGTTTCTTCGGTAAGGGGAATGCATCAACGGTTGAACCGCTAATTGAACAGGTATTGGCCGGCGCGTGCGGTTTGAAGCTCCACGAGGATTGGGGCTCGACGCCCGCAGCCATCGATCATTGTTTGCAAGTTGCTGATGACTACGACATTCAGGTGGCGATACACACGGACACGCTTAATGAATGCGGTTTCTTAGAGCAAACGGTAGCTGCCATCAATGGTCGAACCATTCATACATTTCATACCGAAGGGGCCGGCGGAGGCCATGCTCCGGATATTATTCGGATAGCCGGAATGCCGAATATTCTACCATCGTCGACCAACCCGACAAGGCCGTTTACGAAAAACACCATCGATGAACATCTCGATATGTTAATGGTCTGTCATCACTTGGATAAGCGGGTGCCGGAGGATATCGCATTTGCCGATAGCCGGATTCGACCGGAGACCATTGCGGCGGAGGATATTCTCCACGATTTGGGCGCCATCAGCATCATGGCCTCGGATTCTCAAGCCATGGGACGCGTTGGCGAGGTGATCACACGGACATGGCAGACTGCCCATAAAATGAAGACACAAAGGGGATGGCTTGCCGGAGATAACCGGTCAGATAATAACCGAGTCAAGCGATATGTGGCGAAATACACGATTAATCCTGCGATTGCCCATGGGATCAATGCCTACGTAGGCTCCGTGGAGGTGGGCAAGATGGCGGATCTGGTCCTTTGGCGGCCCGAGTTCTTTGGTGTAAAGCCCAGTTTGGTTATTAAAGGCGGTTCAATTGCATACGCGGCGATGGGTGATCCCAATGCTTCGATACCCACACCGGAACCGGTTTTTTACCGTCCGATGTTTGGAGCGTTGGGGTCGGCGTTGCAAAAATTCTCTGTAACATTTTCGTCGTCGGCTGCTTGTGAAGGCGGGATCAAGGAAAGGCTCAGACTTAAGAAACGGGTGATGCCGGTGGCGAATTGTAGAACGTTGGGGAAGAAAGACTTGATTCACAACGATTTTCTCGGAACGATCGATGTTAATCCCGATACCTATGAGGTCCGAGTGAACGGTGAATTAATAACCTGTGAGCCGGCGGATAGACTGCCCTTGGCCCAAAAGTACTTCATGTATTAGCATGGGAAAACGATGAAGAAGGTGATGTGTTATGGTTATTTCAAAGATTGTGGCGCGGCGGGGAGACTACGAACCCAACTTCCGCCAGATTGAAGCGGTGGTTTTAACATGGGATGAGATGAGAAAACGTCGCATGCGTGTCCAGACCGATGGTGGCCGCTGGATGGATCTGGCGTTTGATGAAGGCGGAGCACTTTGCGATGGTGATCTGCTCTATGTCGAGGGAGATTTGGGAATCATCCTGCGCATGGCTCCTGAAGAGGTATTGGCCATCTATCCTCGTACCCCTCGGGAATTGGGACTCATCTGTTATGAATTGGGCAATCGACACCTTCCTTCATGGTTATCGCCGGATGAAATCCTTGTAATTGATGATCCGGTCCTAAAAGAGTTCCTACGTCAACACGGCATTCAATTTGAATCGCAGATTCGGACGGTCAGCGCACCGCATTTGACAGCTGTTGGTGGGGGTGTCAGCCATTCCCACAGCCATTAATCTGAAGCGAAATCCAGGAGCAGTGGACATGACGTCAGTTATGAACCTCTTGCTCCTTAGTGATAGCGCGTTACCAACGGGTGGGTTTTCCCACTCCTATGGACTGGAGACCTATATTGCTCATCATGGAGGCAACCCTGGATTACAGGATTGGTTGGACAGTTATTTGAGGGAAGAATGGGGAAAGATCGACGGTCCGATCTTCGCAATGGCCCATCGATCTGCAGCGCAAAAGAGTCTTGCTCGAGTAAAACAATTGGATGAGGTAGCCAATGCGATGCGTATTCCTAGAGAATGGCGAGAGGCAGGGGCCCAAACGGGAAAACGTCTGTTGATCATTGTCGAAACACTCCTTCAAACGATTCAGCTTCAAGATGCGACGTTGTTTTTGGAATATAAAAAAGCAGTTCAAGATCGGGAAAGCCCAGGGCAGTATGGGGTCGTTGCGGGCTTGGTCCATTATTTACTGGGCATTCCTCTTCAAGAGGCGATTACGGCATATGCTTTGGCAACCATGCGCAATCTCATCGGTGCTGCCATTCGCCTTGTTCCTTTGGGGCAGACGGAAGGATTACGTCTGCAATGCGAATTCAATACCCGGATCCAAGACGTTGTTCAGAAGGCGTTAATCATCGATGACCTTGAACAAATTGGTGGGTTTTCACCGTGGCTCGAGATGGATGGTATTCGCCATGAACGGCTGTATACCCGGTTGTTTATTTCATAATTGTTAAGTGGAAGGATGACAACATCATGGGAATTAAAGGCGTGATTCGGGTTGGGGTTGGCGGTCCGGTAGGCTCCGGCAAAACGAAGCTTCTTGAGGAACTCTGTCGGGCCATGGTCGGAAAATATGAGATCGCTGTTGTAACCAACGATATCTATACCAAAGAGGATGCGGAGATACTAACTCGTACCGGTGTGTTGCCGCCGGAACGGATTATCGGTGTAGAAACTGGCGGATGTCCACATACCGCCATTCGGGAAGATGCTTCTATGAATTTGGAAGCGATCGAAACCCATTCGAGACGATTTCCTAATCTGGATTTGATCTTTGTGGAGAGTGGCGGGGATAATTTAGCCGCTACATTTAGCCCGGAGTTGGTGGATGCCTTTATCTACGTCATTGATGTGGCGGAAGGGGAGAAGATTCCTCGAAAGGGGGGGCCGGGTATCACACGCTCCGATTTTTTGGTGGTCAATAAGATCGATTTAGCGCCTTATGTTGGCGCACGGTTGGAAGTAATGGAACAAGACCTGGGCCGAATGCGCCCGACGCGCCCTTGGGTCTTTACCAATTTGATGACTGGCCAAGGACTAAATGAGGTGATCCGATGGATCGAGGAGCATGTTCTTCTATCGACGCCCGCCGTTTCAAACTGACGATCATCGAGGGGAAGAAGCACCATCTGCGTCTCCAATCGCCTTGGAAGATATTTGGACCGGTGGAAAAAGGAGAGGTCCTTTTCGACGACCGATTGGAGGCAGAGATGCCAGCATACTACCTAACCAACTCAACGGCGGGAATTCTCGCGGGTGACCTCTTGGAAGGGAGTATTCGGCTGCAGGAGAATACCAAAGCCAAAGTTCTGGCACCATCGGCAACACGGGTTTTTACAATGCCTGCAGGGACAGCAAGCCAAAGCCTGACTGTTTCGTTGGCAGCCGATTCGATGTTGCTCTACTCTGCCCACCAGTTGATCCCATATCGTTCTGCGCGGTTCATACAGGATAATGATTACCGTCTCGAAAAGGGAGCGTCTTTGGCTGTACTCGAAGTCTTTGTCCCAGGGCGTATCGCCGGTGGTGAATCCTTTGCTTTCCAAGATATTCGGCAACGAACACGTATCTTCTTAGAAGATCGTCTGGTCCTCGATGATCGCTGGGTGGTTAAGGATTTAGCACCGCAAGGGTGTTTTGTGTCATTTCGCACGCGCGTCGTCGGTACGCTCTATGTCGCCGGACCGTTGGTGGAGTCGCTTCTCATGGAGCGGTTGGTGGATACAGACCCGATGATGGGATTTACCCGCCCTCATCCGCACCTTCTCATCGGCAGAGCTTTGGCGGTCAATGCACAGTCAGCGGAGAACAGATTAAAATCAGCCTTTCAAAGAATGATGGGCCGTAATGAACAATCTGAGTTTTTGAACACCGAGCAATAACTCCTAAAAAAACAAACTCAGGCTCACCGCTCTTCCAAAACAAAAACGCTGGTCTGTATCCCTAACAGTCCAGCGTTTTCTCGTTCGTTCCTCCCGAAGGAGCATATTCAGTTCTCTGTCTACATTCTTCCGAGCGTTCTGGCGCTCTTTCTTTTTATTCTTCGTTGGGTCGTTCTCATGGACGCGGGTCACGGGGTTCATGGACCAGGTGTTGCGAATGGACTGGCCGGGGATGGAGTTTTTACGGTTCATTAAGGGTCCCTCCTTTTTTTGGCTTTTACCTTCTTTATCGTATATGGGGTTTGGGGAGATGTCAAGGACGGAGAAATGGTGTGCGTTAAATTGTTGATCGATTTGCCCATCCATAGTTATTCCTGCACAATGGAATTTGCTTTTTAAGGAGGTAAACTCCGGGTATCATGGAATTTTATATCAAGGGATTTAAATAGGGAGATGTTATGATGGCAGGACGACGGTACAAAGCGGCGTTAAAGGACTTTTTTTATCAGTATGGACGCGGAACGGGACAAGGATCTCCCTCCGATCAACAGATTCGTTTTATCGTTCGGTTCGATGGGCATATCGTTCTCGAACGCCTCGAAAGAACACTTCATGCCGTCGCTTTTATCGACCCGATTCTTAGCTGCCGTTTTGTGGAGACTGGCGTGTTGAAGGGGTATTGGGAATGCCGTGAGGATTTAGCCGAAGTCTGCCTCTGTGAATTGATTGAGACGGATGACCCCGAGGAGACCATCAAGCGGTTCATCACCGATCTCGCGCTGCCCGAAGACGCTCCGCTTTATAAGGCATGTCTTGTTCGCTCCACTGTTTCCGATACCTTCTGTCTCCGGGTCGACCACCGTTTGGCAGATGGCGGCGGGACGAAAGCCATCGTCAATCGGATCGCCGAGATCTATCGCAAGCTTACAGCAGACCCGTCGTTATCGTTGGGCCCGAGCTTTGGGAGGTTTCGTAAGCGAACAGTGATGGGACTGCTCAATTATCATGGTCCGGTGCATAATTCGAAGCGTCAAGCTCCAAGTCTTCATCCCTCACCCTTTACCATCCCCAAAACCGGTGCGTGCAATGCGAATGCCGTTTACGCGCTGAGAATCATAAACCCTGATGATTTTATTTTTCTAAAGACATACGGAAAAGCGCATGGAGCTACGGTCAACGATCTTATCCTGACGGCACTCGTTCGCGCACTGCAGCCTTTCTCCAAAACGCCGTCAGGCGAAGTTTTCGCGATCCAAGTTTCCAGCGATTTTCGGTCGCGTCTTCCCCAAGAGATACCGGATCCCATCTGTAACCTCTTTGGAGCACATTTTCCAGCTCTTTGTTATCACCGTGACGAGCCTTTTGATGCAACGCTTGCCACAGTAACCCAGGCCATGGCGGAGCTTCGCCGGAGCTTCACGCTGGAAGAGGCGATCCACGACGAACGCTTCTTTATGGACTTCATTCGCCAACGGGCGAGGGAATTTGGCTGGCCGCTGTCATGGGGGCGTGATGGTTTCACCCATATTATTCTGAGTAACTTTACGACCCAAGATGAAAGTCGCCTTGACTTCGGTGTTCCCATCCACGATGCTTTGCAGCTGGGAACTATATCCTTGGGCAATGAATTCATGCTTTGCGCCAGCACCTTCCGAAACCAGCTGACGCTTTCCCACGGTTATTGCAGAAGCGATGTGGACCCTGCGGTTGTTGAAGGAATAATGGACCGGGTAGTCCATGAATTGAAGATGAAAGCCCTATAAGAAAAGGGTAATGACAGAATTTTATTTAAAATTTACTTTACATTGAACATGTCCATATGTTACCTTCTAGGTAAGGTAAAGTTCAAAGCGAGGTGGCTTCCTCCGATTCATTGTAACTATTGAATGAGTTGGAACGGATATTTAAAACAACATTAAAATCAGAGTAGACCATTTGGAGACTATCCATTTGTTCCATGGTTTATTTCATGATGAGTTGTTTTAAGTATTCTGAGGATTAAGGGTTGAGCGTCTCAGAATTCTGAGACGTTTTTTCTTTTCCAAATTTAAATTGAACTTTACCTCAAAGTATTATTTAACAAAAGGAGAGATGATTAATGGGAATCATCAGCGATAACAAGATCGATCTGTTGGCGTTAAAGGACTTCATCGCTAGACCGGAGATCTTCACCAAAAGCACGGATAAGTTTTGGGAGGATGAACATATCTCCGGCCAGATGCTTGACTTTCACTTGAACCCCGATGTGGAGGCCGCCAGCAAAACGAAGGCAATGATCGAGGCGGAAGCGAATTTTATCATCCGAACCACGGGGATGAATTCGGAGAAAACCGTTGTCGATCTGGGCTGCGGACCGGGTCTATATGTGCGAGAGTTTGCGAAGACGGGAGCAAGGATTACGGGGATTGACTTCTCCGAGCGCTCCATCGACTACGCCAACGGCAACATCAAACTCGGCCATGTCAACATGGAGTTCATCCGGAAGAACTACCTCGAGCTTGACTTCAAAGAAGCCTTTGATATTGCAACCCTGATCTACTATGACTTCTGCGCGCTCAACCCCGATGAGCAGAACCGACTGCTATCCAATGTCCATGAGGCGTTGAAGGATAAAGGGGTGTTTATCTTCGATCTATTGACGGATCAGAACAAGGTTTCCACGTCCACCAGCGTTTCGGTCTGCGAAGGCGGTGGGTTTTGGCGGCCGAATTCTTATCTTGAAATCTACAACACATATCGATATGAAGAACCATTGACCGAGGGACGCCAATACACCATCATCGAAGAAGACGGCAGCACAAGGGTGATCCGGATCTACCATCGACTGTTCCGGTTGGAGGAGATTACGGCAATGCTGAAAGAGCATGGCTTTGAAATTGAAGGGGTTTATCAGAATCTGAAAGGGGAGGCATTGGAGGAGGAAACGGGGACGATAGGGATTGTGGCGAGGAAAGTCTGATAGATTGCAGGGTTGTCAAGGTCGTCGTGGTTGCCAATGCAACAACGCACACACCGTCGTAGAGGCGCACGGTAGTGCGCCTCTACGGCCCAATGCGGCCATGGCAACATGGTGACCACGACGGCGCGGGTTGTTTGGGATTGGATATGCCACCTATGGATTATCGTTTTTCAATCACTAAAAAATTCATCATCGGCATAATGGAATCCAATAAATCTCCGTTTTCGAGTGTGAGGAACCTTTTTTCCATGGCATCGGCTGTGACATGTTCCACGATTTCAAAACCATTCTCCTTCACAAACCGATCGATTCCTCCTGATTCGATACCGAATATAACCGCTTCATCCTTTAGACCCGTGTTTATGAGATGAGATGGGCTGGCTAGGGTCTGGAAGTCAAATCCGATTTTGCTGCCGGAGGCAAGGTTGTTCCTGATTAACTTCAATGTTTTGGTGACGGCGAGTTGGGTAAGGTAAAATGTAACGCCTTCCCATATAAACAATGTCGGCGATGACGGATCAAAATTGTTTTCGAGAAGGAGATGGAGGAAATTATCGACCTCAAAGTCTACCGGAATAAACCGGATGTTCTCGTGAATATCGACATGATGCGTTTGTAATATTGAAATCTTTCGTTCTTGCGTTGCATGAGTATCCATCTCATATATCCGGGTTGTTTTGATCCGGTCCCTAAAGCGATACGGACGACTATCATAGCCGGCGCCCAACAAAACGATCTGACCCATTTGATCGTTTAAGGACTCGACAAATAGGCGATCAAAATACCGGGTTCGTGCAATGACATACGCGTACATTCCCTTGGGAATCATCGCTTTAATCATTGCTCTTGTGGTTTCGCTCCCTAGAGCTGCCTTTCGGTCATCGGGTAAGAACATTTCGGCAAACGGGTCATGGCCTCGTATGGTTTCATTGCTCTCATAATTCGATAAAGCCCGCAATGAAGCTGTAATCAAAGCAGTTTCCGACGCTTTTGCATCAGTGTCCATTACTTTTTCGCCTCCTCGTATTGGTTTAAAAGTGCTAGACTTCGATGGATTTGCGTGAAAAAAGCGCATATATCTTAACGCTTTCGTTGCAACTGGGAAGTTCTCCGTATGTCTTTCCTCACGATCTATTCTTTGTTCCATTGAGGTAGAGATCAACGCACCGGTCAATGGTCTCCTTGATATGAAATGAATCCGGATCCTTATAAAAGGCTTGGGCTACTTCGATGAAGATGAACTCAAACAGATCTTCCATCAGATCCAAGGGCATATCCCTTCGAATTTCATCGTTTTCTTGACCTAGAGCAACGATTTCATAGACCACATGTCCAATCCCGCTCTTATCCCGCTCGGTTTGGTCCATGGCGATCATGTTTTTAATTCGGTAAACGATGTAACGTTCAAAGATTATGGGTTGTTGTTGGATACCTGCCATCAGAGTTGTTAAAACATGGGCCATTCGTGAACGGGTGTCCGGCAGTTGGCGTATACGTTGGATCATTTCCTGATTCTTGTCGCGAAACGACTTTTGAATGAATTCATTGAGAATAGCTTCCTTGACGGGAAAATGATTATAGAGGGTTCCCTTGGCGATGTCGGCTTCCTGAGCGATCTGCTCCATGGTGGTGGCGTCGAAACCTTGTTCCATAAATAGTTTCATGGCGACAGAAACGATCTGTTCCCGCGTCTTTTCCTTTTTTCGTTCAAACCGATTCTTACCGTATGTTGCTTTAGAATCCATATTGGCCTCCTTTCGTGTACGTTGTAGAATATTATACGATGTACAAAAATGTTCTTGGTCTATTTTATCACATCAGATTCTCTATGGACAAGCATAAAATATCAGCTATTGACGAAATGGGCAACATTCTGATAAGAAAAAAAGAGGCGGGTCGCCTCTTTATGAAGATATATCTACGGTTATTAAATTGAGGAGAGTTCATAAATGCATTTCTTATGGTTATAACCAAATAACGCTTTCGATAGGTAGGTGCAGCTATGGGTAAGCGAATAAAAAGAGTACAATATAACCTTGACAGTGGAGACGTAAAGTATCTAGGTGATGAAGATGTTAGAGCAATACTTCGTGCCGCCGACGGAATTATTGGAACGGGCGGACGAAGTATGCTGACAAAGATATTGAAGGGATCGAAAGATAAAAAAGTTTTAGAATATGGATTGGACCGATGCCCTACGTATGGATATTATCAGGATTTAACGTTGGATGAGATCTCAACCCGTGTCGATTGGATGATCAAGAAAGGCTACCTAAAAATCGAATACGACTACAGACTTCCGACGCTGGTCTTTACCGACATGGGATGGGAGATCGAGAGAGAGACCTATGCCCAAGAATTATTGATGAAGCTCTTTGAGCTCTTAGACAACAATGACTATCGATATGTTCACGAATTAAAGGATAGAAATCGAGGCATGATTCTTTTGCTCATCCATAAGATCCGTCAAACCGGCGATACTCGCTTTGTACCGCTTTTAAAAGCATGGAAGGAGATAGAATATAAGAAAGTCCAGGTTGAGCTAGAGGAGACCATTGATTATCTTACTAAGGAAGGAACGTCTTAGAAAGGAAGATATAGCCATTCTCCTTTGGATTTGAATGACCACAGTTCATTGGGGTTGTTCTCTGACAAGAGCTCTGCTGTTCGCGTCAGAATTTTTTATAGTAAAGCGACTTTTGCCGCTTCTATGCAACATCGCCCACGCCACACACCATTATAATGCATACGACCGTAAGCATCTTGGCCATTGAATTGATAAATAATAGAAGGGATTTTTTGGTTGGACTAGAAATATTAATACAAATTAATCATATTCTGAAATGAATGATATGTTAGAGAGGGGGATACTTGTGTCAAAACTGTCGAACGTATTTGACTTGGTTTCTGTTTTGTCTTCCCATCCGGGAGAATTTCAAGCGTTTCAAAGAGATCCTATGGCTATTATTGAGAAGTATGGTTTATCTGGAAAGATCGGTAAGGAGGAGATTCAGGAGATTCTTGACTCTAAATCCTTACAAAAACACGGCGAATTTGTTGCCAGAAGCATTACAATCATTGAGTGTCCCAATGCAGGAACATAATCGGTTCCCATGGTTTGTTCATCGTATTGCAACCAATTTGTCCACCTTCTGCCCGGCCGGATGTGGGCATTGTCTATGGAAGGAACGTCAGCAACGGATCTCCTTGCGTAATCAGCCAATGTCGGATGAGGAAATGGATAACCTCGTCCGGATGGCTTTTTTTTACGGTCTTCAAGAGATCGTTGCCTCTGGCGGTGAACCCTTTGCAAGACCGGAGACATTATCCAGACTTGCAGATGCTTGCGGAAGGTACGGCTTAGAGCTTCATGCAATCACTTCTGCGGTTTGGGCAACGACGCGCCAATTTGCCGTAGAGACACTGCAAAAAACAGGACCATGGAAGCGATTGGCGGTTAGCTGTGATCGGTTTCATCAAGAGCATATTCCTCTTCGTTATTGCGTCAATCTAGTACAGGCGGCTCGTGAACTGAATATTCCCATATCCATTGCGACAGTCGATATGGCGGATGAGCCTGTAAGGAAATTACTTAAAGATATCGATGAAGATATCCCTGTCATATCCCAACCATTGATGGGGATGGCGGCATTGGATTGGGAAAGTCTTGAAGTTCCCTGCGTGAATATGGCGGTTCCCTATTGTGAAGATGGGCGGTTGATTCATGCATGCTGCGGCGATCTATGTGAGTTGGGAAGAGAGAATCCGTTATACCTTGGGACGACGACTGATTTAGTATCGGGTGGCATCTCGGAACAACAAATAGCCCTCATCAAATTCTTAAGACTTTTTGGGCCCCTGTCCCTTTATAAGCAAATGATTCCGATTGAGGGCGGGGAGTTATCTCCGTTTCGGAGTCTATGTGAGTTATGTCGAGCGGTTTTTGCTTTACCTGACGCCATGGCGTTTATCCAGCGTATCTTAGGAGATGAAACGATCCGGGCTAAGCTGGCCGTAGCTGAAGTAGTGTTATATGTCAATACAAATCGAAATGGAGTATAGAAATGAGTATTTCCGATAGTATCGCTTTTTTTCACGAAATCTTTTCCGATCAGCGAAAGCATATTCAGTTTCTGCGATTTCCAAAGGAATATATGGATAAAAATGGATTTACAAGTCTGATCCCATATATTCAAGAATTGGTGGATCGTCCAGTATCACAACAAGCCATCCGGTTAGATACGGCGATTCTTCGTATAACGGAACATTGCAATCTGAATTGCCTGCATTGTTCCGTTGATGCTTCTCCCCAGCGAAAAACCCGAATGGATCGGGCAATCACTCTCCGTCTTCTAAATGAACTCGTTGGTATAGGTGTTCGTGTTGTAAAGTTTACAGGCGGGGAACCTTTAAGTGTGCCTTGGATTGTTGAACTGATCAAATACTCGGTGGAAAATGGCGTTTTTGTCGAAGTGGAGACCTCATGCACTACCCTGTCAAAACGGTTAATAAGTAGCCTTGATGGGTGTAAAGAGAAAATTCGTTTTGCTGTGGGTTTTGACAGCCTAAAGCCGGAAATATACGAATGGTTTCGTAACACACAGGGTTCGTACCAAAAGGTTCTTGCCGGGTTAAATCTGCTGCGGGAACATGGGTTTATGGTAAAAATAATGACGGTTTTGTCCAGGGCAAATTGGGAAGAGATACCGACATTGATGAACTGGACATGGGAAACCTTCGGAGACAAAGGGTTCCACCGTTTGTTGCCGGTGTTGTCGTCTTTTGGCAGAGGTGTTCATGCCAATCGTGACACTGGTTTAACAGCGGCAGAATTGAACAATTATCTCCATGAAGTATATTTTCCATTTTTCCGGAGTCATTACAAACCGGGAGAACCACTACGGATGAATATTGGACTTCCCATTGCTTTGGTGCCATTTGATCTTGACTTATATCCGATCTGTGGCTGTGGTACGCAAAAGATTGGTATAACTCCGAGAGGGCAAGTCGGATTATGTCATCTTATCGATGGACATGCCTTTGCGATCAGCGGAGACTGTTCTCTTCCTTTGCAGCTACATTGGGAGGCGGGCTTACCTTTTGAGTATATGCGTGGGATAGATAGAAAAGATATTCAAGGAATATGTGGGAAGTGTCGGTTTTTCCGAGTTTGTTTGGGTGGTTGTCGGATTCATTCCCGGGTGATTGCTGGAAAAGAAGGATATTCCGATCCCACATGTCAAGCCTTTGCAGATGCTGGATTTTTTCCAAGGGAGAGTTTGCTTGAATAAGATTTATGCCGTACCTAAACATTAACGCTTAACTTATGTATCATTCCTTCGCAGACAAATAGAGTATGATCTCGGAAAAAGGACGTGTTCGTAAAGATCCAACATCAAAACATCATCGTTCTTTGATGGTTTAACTGTAATCAAAAACGTATTGATATTGCTTACCTCATCAAACTCGATGGTAAGGTGTTTCTTCTTGTCAATGGTTATACGGGTTTTGACCGCATTCCCGCTATATTGGTTGTTGGATATTACGTGATCTCCTTCATAACTTATTTCTCCGTTCAATTTAATCAAAGGACTTTCCATAAACATCTCCATTTTATTCGGTGACAATCCTTTGAAATGGACATGGCAGATGTTAAAGATGTTGCTGTCGGCTATCCACTCGCCGACTATCGAATTCATCGTTGTTTCATTGATGTTCATGGTCTTTTCTTCGGTAGTAAAATTATAAGTCCGCCGATAAGCTTGGGTTTCAATATTTAGCGAGCGGGTCTTGCCCTTCGATAACTTGGCAATATCGAATATTAACTTTGATATGTCGTAGTTGCCATAGGTCAGCACGATGAGTTCTTCTTTGGGGAAGATATAGATGCATTGTCCACCTCTTCCGAATCCTGCAAAGAAGTTATTTTTTATCCCATGGGGCAAAAACCAGCCATATCCGTAACCAAAGTTCAAAATAGGATTCCAGCCGCTTTTAATCTGGGTTGTAAACATCTTATCGATCCATGTCTTCGAGATGATTTGCTCATTCTGCCATTGGCCGTAATTGCTTAGAAGATAAGCGATCTTTGATAAATCAATCATGGATAGTTTCAAATTACCCCAACCATAGTTGTTACCGTGGGGATCTTTTTCCCAAACAAAATGCTCAATGCCCAAAGGCTGGAATAAATATTCATCGGCAAACTCTCCTGCGCTCATGCCAGTTGTTTCTGAGAAGATCATCGATAAAATGTGATAATTTACGCTGTTGTAGTGGAATCTTTTACCGGGTGCATAGCGCAGCTGGGACCTGTTGACCTCGCGATACCAATCATTCGATAGCATCAATGACAATAAACTTGGCTCTGCAAAAGGATGTTCGTCACGGGCTTGGTTATCGATACCTGAAGACATGGTAAGTAAGTGCTTGATACGGATTTTTTGAAAGGCTTTGTTATCGAATGGCGAGGGATCCTTAAAGACTTCGGCGATGGTTAACTCTTCGCTTTCGATATAGCCTTTATCGATGGCAATCCCGATTAAAATTGAGGTGATTCCCTTGGTCAACGAGGCGATCAGGGGATATGGTATCTGATTGATATATATGCAAATTGACAGCACAACCAGAGAATAGAGAGATGAGCAAACCCCAATAAAGGTAATGCATCAAACGATCATCCATATCTTTTCCTCCTGTACGGAGATTACTTAGCAATATGATTAATAAGATTACTCAGGAGTCAGTAATCCGAAGAAATAAAGTTAGAAGTCGGAATTCAGAATTCAGAAGTCAGGAGACAGGAGTTGGAACGGTTGAGAAGGCCTTTGTGGAAGGGGAACGGGTTCTCTCGCAAAGGCGCAAAGACGCAAAGGGTGGGAGTGGGACTGGAAGAGGTTATTATAATTATATGATTATTAAGATTACTCAGGAGTCAGAATTCAGTAGTTATTAGTCATATTAACCGTAATCCTTGAATCGACCAATAACTGTTCCAGAGCATTCTGAATACTGGCTCCTGTCTTCTGACTACTAGCTTGCTGAATCAACTTGATAATCGTATTTGGTAAAATTATGACATAAATAGATCGCTGGCTTTAACCTCTGGATGATGATAACGTCGGCGTTTCCGTGTTCCTTTTCCACACTGGATGGCCTTCTGCGGACACCACTGGATGCAGGCGAAGCATTGTTCACAATGGCCGTTCCACCGGGGTAAGCCTTCTTCGAAGGTGATGTTATCCACGGGGCAAACCCGCATGCAGATCTGACAATGATTGCAGGTAGCATCCACTGAAAAACCCCGGTCCCATATCTTGGCTTCCTTTTCGAATTTGGGGTACCAAAATTTCGTGAACCCATTGAAGAGAAAATTATCCCTTGCTAAGGGTTTGGTCTCTTGCGCTTTGACGGCAGAAGCAATGGAAAGAACTTTTTCTTTTTGGCGTTCAAAGGCTTGTTGCTGCCGTTTTTCGGACCATGCGCCATACCAGGCCAGATAGTTGCCGGGCATTTTGATGATCTCTCCCAAGCTGAGGGATTGGTTCTCCGGCAGGTGTTTGTTGAGGATGGACATGGTGTCTCCAAAGGTTTCTCCGCATGTGGCCACAGCGAAGATGTACTTTTTGTCACTAAAATGAAGATCTTGAACAAACCGATTGACCAGAACCGGCGGACCCTCGAAGTAAACGGGGAAGACAAAACCGATGTTATCGGCTTCGTTCCAGTGGGGTTCCGGTTTGCGGATAGCCTTTGGGATGGAGACGATCTCTGCATCGCCAATGGCGGCGGCCAAATCTTCTGCGACTTTCAGGCAGTTACCGGTACCGGTGAAGTAATAGATGGTGGTTTTCAATTTCATTCGCTCCTTTAGTTTTGAGTAACGGCGTGGTCGGGTTTACAGACATATTGGTTTTTCCCCGTTTTTCTTTGAATACCAGTCTAGAAGGATATGAGTCAATCTTTCCATTGAACCATCCGGAGCTCCTAATAAGCGTTGTATTGCCCTCATTGTCTTTGTAATTTTTTCTTGAACCTCATCGATGTTACGGGGGAAAAGACCAGGGTCAAATAAATATCGGATTCCAACATGGAGAAGTTCCGCTGTTTCAACGGGGGGGTCGGCGTTAAATACCCCCTCCCGGTTTCCTTCTTCGAGAACTCGGGCTAGGTATGGCGTGTAATTTTGAACCATGGTAACTATAAGTCGTTGATGCATGTCGGCATTGGGGATCTCATGGAGGTTGCAGACCAGTTCCCGTTTGTCGCGGGCAATTTGAAACTCTGCGATCAACATCCGCTCCAGCTTCTCGATGGCGGAGAGGGCTCTGTTTTCGGTAATCCATCGAATGGCTTGGATAATCCCATCGGTTAACCTTTGGACGATGGCTTCCAAGATCTCTTCCTTGGTTTTAAAATAATAAAAGAACGTGCTCTTGGCGACTCCGATGGCCTGTGTGATATCGCTGACGGACGTTTCGTGATAGCCTTTGCCGATAAACAGTTTTTCGGCTGTATCGAGAATCTCGGCGCGGCGAACGTCTGGGTCTTTGCTGATACGAACCACAGTTTAGCACCTCCCCTGGCTGACCAACGGTCAGTGATGATATCGTCATTATATACCATGACTGACCAACGGTCAATAGGGATGGAAAACCTTAGTGATGCTGTCACGGATTGGAGGATTAAAGCTTCGAACATTGAAGTAATATGACGATTAAACCTGTCATCGAACCGCACGGAGGAACAGGAACTGTAACCCTTAGCGTGATAGAATTGGGCTTGAAAGGAGGGAAGAATGTGGAGTGGCTTGAGCGAATGGCAAAGGCCCTGGACTATCTCGAGGAACACTTGGAGGATGCGTTGGAGATCGATGAGGCTGCCAAGATGGCATACTCATCATCCTTTCACTTCCAAAGGATGTTCTATATGCTCACCGGCAATACCGTTGCGGAGTATGTTCGTAAACGCCGACTGACTTTAGCGGCCCAAGAATTGGCTGTGAACGATGTCCGCGTATTGGACGTGGCATTGAAATACGGATACGATTCTCCCGAATCCTTCGCCAAAGCATTTAAGAAGATTCACGGAGTCAGCCCGTCATCCGCGCGGGAACCAGGGATATCGCTGAAGGCCTATCCGCGTTTGTCCTTCCATCTATCACTGAAAGGGGATCAGGATATGGACTATCGGATCGAAGAGAAACCAGCCTTTACGGTTGCAGGAAAGGGAATTCGAGTCACGACTCGGGACGGAGAGAACACACGGCTTATACCCAAGTTTTGGGGGGAATCCTACGATAATGGTTTTCGTTAAACGTCTTCATAGGTTAACCCAAACCGGCGAAACAGTGGGAGTATGTTTGGAATACAGCCCGGAGCAGGAAGAGTTTACCTATATGATTGGAGTGAGAAATCCGAATGGAGACATCGATGACCTGCAAGTTAAAGATGTGCCGGCATCAAAATGGGCTGTCTTTACATCTATTGGGCCGATGCCTGGAGCGATTCAAAACGTTTGTGAGCGAATTTACACTGAATGGTTTCCCTCCACCGGATTTGAGCACGCAGAAGCTCCGGAATTGGAGGTGTATCCCCTGGGAGACGACAGTAAGGACGACTATCGGTGCGAAGTATGGATTCCTGTGGTGAAGAAGTAAAGAGTAGTTAATTAAGACGACCGCCCATGCTCATTTCGAACAAGGGCGGTCTTTTTTTACACAACGTAAAACCTTGGAAAATTGGAAGAAAAATTCGAACATATACAGGAAGATACCATCCATATCGTCGAATACTATCCTTGAAAAACGAGGAAATCATGACACCATCGATAGGAGCGTTATTTATGAAAGAATGGATCTTTATCTCGGATTTTGATGGGACATTGACCCATAAAGACTTCTACCAAATCGTCATCGATAAATATCTTCCGGAGAAAGGGGCGGATCTGGAACATCGTTGGCATGCTGGAGAGACGACTGTCTTTCAGTTTCTAAGTTCGGTCTTTGCATCGATAGACCGGAGCGAAGAAGAGATCGCCGCTGATATATTAGAGATTCCCATCGATGTCGATGCCAAAAAATTTATTCAAAGCGTCTTTGCCTCTGGAGGGGATTTTCTTATTCTGAGCGCAGGAACCCGTTACTATATCGAACGGCTATTTCATAATTTAGGAATGGATGATCTCCCGATCATCTCTAATCCCGGCAGCTATCAAAACCACGGAATTCTCATGACGGCCGATAGGGAAAGCCCTTACTACTCTGAGCGTTACGGGGTGGACAAGGCGGCAGTAGTAGCCGAATATAAAAAGAAGTATAAGACGGTTTATTATGCGGGGGACAGTGAGCCGGATATGCGAGCGGCGATGTTGGCGGATGTGGCTTTTGCTAAGCCGGGTCTCCAGCGGTTGTTGCAGAAGCACGGACATCCCTTTGTCGCTTTCGATTCGTTCAAGGAATTGATGGACCATCTTAAATCCAAAGGGGTGTTGCGTCCGTGAAAACGGTGACGCATCGGATAGCCATTCCCACCATTTTAGAGGTGGGAACAGGGAATCTTCATCATGTCGGTACTCAGATACGAGGCGCGGGTATAAGTAATATTGTGATATTCTTTGGTGAAGGAATATACGACCTCTTTGGCCCAACCATCATGACGGCGCTGGAGGAAGCGGAAGTCAAGGTGTTGGGTCGTTACGATTATGATGATACCGACATCTGTCAGTTAACTGAGAAAGCCTTTGATTTACCTACCGTAACTCAGCTCATCGTCGGGGTGGGTGGTGGCAAGGTTATCGATGTGGCCAAATATATTGGTTTTCTGACGGGTCTTCCTTATCTTAGCGTACCCACGGCTCCATCAAATGATGGTTTCTGTAGTTCCGGCTGTTCATTGATGATCCATGGGCACCGCCGATCCGTTCCTGCCAAAATGCCCTTTGGAATTATCGTCGATATCGACGTAGTCCGCAGCGCTCCGGATAGTCTTATTTATTCGGGCATCGGCGACCTAATCTCCAAGATTACATCGGTCTATGATTGGCTCTTTGAAGAGCAAAACGGTAGGACGCGGGTGGACGATTTCGCTGTGATGATGGCTAAAAAATCCGTCAATAGCATTGCCCGGATGGATCTGGGGAATATCAAAGAAGATCTGTTCTTAAAAGAACTGGTGGATTCACTAACCATGAGTGGAATTGCCATGGAGATCGCCGGCAGCAGCGCCCCGATCAGCGGAAGCGAGCATTTGATCTCCCATGCCTTAGATATGTTGATGGAAAAACCACGGTTGCATGGATTGCAAGTCGGTGTCGCCACCTATATTATGAGTCGTGTTCAGGACCATCGCCATGAGCGGGTTGCTAAATTTCTTACTGAGACGGGGTTCTTTGAGCACGTAAAAAAACTGGGGATGAAGGCGTCTGAGTATGCCGCAGCGATTGACCTGGCGCCTAGCATCAAGCCGGATCGATATACCACCATTCATCTTCAAGAAAATCGTGAGCGCGCAAAGACTTTGTTGGTTGAAGATCCGATTCTGGGCGCTATTTTGGGATAAGCAAATGAGATGAAAAAATAGAAGAGAGTGGCCGCGTGCCACTCTCTTTCTTTAGCCGGTTTTATATAAAGAATATTATAACTAATAAAAGGAAATTTGAAAGATGTGTGGAATCAGTCAATTTGAGCCTTGGCATGGAGGTGGATGTTTTGGATAAGCGCCGATTTTTACTAATAACTTTGTTAATAATCCTATTCTTAAGTACAGCGGCGGCAGCTACACCTTCGAGGATCCATGCGGCTTCGAGGATATGGGATCAAACGGAAACAATTTACTTAGATGAAATTCCTTCATTGGTGAGACGCGCACGGGGATCAGTTGTTTTTTTGAGAATATATGCGATGTATTGTCCGTATTGTACCCAGGAAATATCTATTCTTAATCGCTACGCCAATGAATTTTCTACTCATGATATTACGGTGATCAATATCTGTCGTGACAAGACCCGTGATGATTTGAACAATCTTTTAAATAACCATCAGATATATTTTAAACCTTATTGGCTTCAATATTGCGAAAAGCAGCGACTGATTAGCATGGTGCAACAGTTGGGTGGTGACTATACCGGATCGATCCCTTACACATTACTGTTTGATCGATCAGGCAAACCTCGATATGAGTGGACCGGCGCCTACGGTTTTGAAACGTATCATAAACGTGTTTTGGAGTTGCTAAAGCATTAGGAATGCTCTCGCATGGAGAAGATCTAGCGGAAGAGTATATGAATGATCTTCTAATTTCGCTGGGTGGATGATATAAGGGAGGTGCCGCCCTGGCGGCGCCTCCCTTATTTTGGAAGATCGGAGAGCTTGCGTTTCTTTTTTAGAAGATTTATTGCCCTAGGTCAATAAATCTGATTTATCGGGTTGATTTGCGAATAGCGTCGGCCCAACGATTGACAAGAGCTTCGCCACAGATGGTTTGGACACCGCTGTGACAGATCGAAGGGTTTTGACATTTGCAGGCTTCTTGGGGTGCGCAATGAATTCGACGGTGACGGTCATGAACTTTAACCATGCTAACGGACAATGGGATTCCCTCCTTTTAACTGGACAGGTGATTCAGTATATCCACAAAATTCCGAGAGGTATCTGTGAAGAAGTAATATTTAAGGAGTCTTTTAGCATTAATTTGATCACTCCTGCAGTTGGCCGGAATGTATAGAGTAAACGTCATTTTTATCCATCGGATTGCATAGGAATGAATGGGACGTATCTTGAAGGGGAAAACAGCTCTAAAATAGCTTTTTTGACATACAGGAGCAAATTTTGTATAATTAAAAAACAGGCGAAGTAGTCTTCGGGAGTAGAGGCTGGGCGAGTCGGGGCAGGCGTGAAAACGCGGGTTTTGATAATCTCAGCATAAATCTCGAGACCGGGGAATGAAAAGCCAGCATCGAGAGACTGGGGCTCTCTGTGGTTCCGAAGGGGATCACAGTTGGATTGCCGAAAGGTGGTCCAGGGTGAGCTTAACGGCGAAGCTCGGGCACTCTAACCTCTCTTCTTTAATGAAGAGAGTTTAGGGTGTCTGGGCTTTTTGTTTTACTCAATAAAAAAAGCCCTATTTCCATGCCGTTAGAATGGGGAAACGTGAAGGGAGCGGTAGGTTTGAACAGAAAAATTCTTATCGGTGTAGGTGTTGTGGCTCTCGTAGTCATAACAATGCTCATGTTTGGTGTGGGCCGTAAGGCTTCTGACACATACTCGGTGGCTGTGGTGACCGGAACCACATTTGAGGCCAAGGCTTGGGAGTTTGATCGCGTATCCGATGTTATGCTGTACGAAGATGACAATCAGACCCTCAGTGAGTTGTCGAACGGAAGGGTGGATGCGGTCATCACCGATCGATTGGTGGGCCTCATTGGAATCAAAAAAGGGGGGTTCTCCAATCTTCGTTTAGCAGGGGAACTATTATATGAAGAACTATGTGCTGTGGCGTTTCATCCAGAGGATGATGCGTTGCGTCAAGCCATTAATCGCGGACTAAATGAGATTATTGAAGATGGCACTTATGCCAGAATCAGTGAGAAATATTTTGACCGAGATATCCTTGAAGGCTTGGATCGGCCGGAGACGGTTCCGAATGAAGCAACGGCCAATGACGGTTCATGGGATAGAGTCAAGAAGAAAGGGAGCATTACCTTTGCTATGAGCGGCGGATATCCTCCGTTTAACTATTATAACGAGGACAACGTGTTAACCGGTTTTGACGTGGAGATCGCACAAGCGGTCTGCGAGAAACTCGGAGTAAAATATGAACCCGTCACCACGGCTTGGGATGGTATCATCGAGGGAGTACGGGCCAAACGTTATGACGGCGTTTGGGGAAGTATGGCCATTACCGATCAAAGGCTGGAGATTGTAGACTTTTCTGATCCATATTACATCTCCGGCGCTCAGCTTATTGTAAGAGATTCCTCTAAGATCCAGGGACCGGAGTCGTTGGAAGATTAAGCGATAGACAGGAAGTGGCCGTGATGTCCCATTACGTTGAAGTTATAATAAAGTATCTACCCTATTTTCTGCCGGCGGCTTGGATGACATTGAAGATTACAACCTTGGGCATCATCATTGGTCTTGCCATTGGTTTTCCTGTAGCCCTTGGGAAATTGTCTCGCAGCACATGGGTATCCATACCATCAAAGATTTATATCGCCATTATTCGAGGAACCCCAATGCTGCTTCAACTCTTCTTTGTTTACTTCGGTCTCGTACGAATCGTGAGGCTTGATCCTTTTCCATCAGCTGCTTTAGCTCTAGGAGTTCATAATGGCGCCTATATCGGTGAGATTATTCGTGGAGCCATTCAATCCATCGATCGGGGACAGATGGAGGCTGCCCGCGCCTTGGGAATGACGCGGTGGAAAGCGATGAAACGCATCATTCTGCCACAGGCTTTAAAACGGGCGCTTCCCCCTTTGGGCAATCAATTTATTATCGCTTTGAAAGACTCATCATTGGCAAGCACCATCTCCATTAGGGAGCTTATTCTCACCTCACGCCAGTTGGCTTCCTCCAATTTTTTGATGATGGAGATGTTGGCCATTGCAGCCGTCTTTTATCTGGCTTTGACGGGCGTCTTGACTGTCCTGGTCAATCGCTTGGAAGTTCGTATGTCTGTGGGCGACACAGGGCAGGGGAGGTGAACGTTGATATGAAAATGCTGGAACTTAAGGAGATTCATAAAAGCTTTGGGCCCCTCCATGTTTTGAAAGGGGTCTCGATGGACGTTGACGAGGGCGAAGTTGTGGTCATCATTGGCGCCAGCGGATCCGGAAAGTCCACACTGCTCCGGTGTATTAACTTCTTGGAGACGGTGGACTCGGGAGATATCTTTCTGGAAGGCAAACTCATTCATCGAACGAATCGGGATATCAATGAGGTTCGGAGAGAAGTTGGGATGGTGTTTCAACACTTCAACCTCTTTCCGCATATGTCTGTTCTGCAGAATGTCATCGAAGGACCGACTCAGGTGAAGGGTATGCCGGAACGACGGGCGGTGGAACTAGCAAAACAGTTATTGGAGAAGGTTGGACTTGCGGATAAGATCAACGAGTATCCCCAACGTTTGTCCGGAGGCCAAAAGCAACGGGTGGCCATCGCTCGAGCCCTGGCCATGGAGCCTAAGGTTATGCTCTTTGATGAACCCACCTCCGCCCTCGACCCCGAGCTGGTGGGTGAGGTTATTATGGTTATGAAGGAATTGGCAATGGATGGAATGACCATGGTGGTGGTGACCCATGAGATGTGGTTTGCCAAAGAAGCTGCCGATCGGGTCGTCTTCATGGATGACGGAATGATTCTCGAAGAGGGAACACCCGATCAGATCTTCAGCTCGCCAGAGCAGGAACGAACGCAGAGCTTTTTGAGTCGACTATTGTAATCATTATATTATTTGGTCTTGACGCCGTTTTACGGCGTCTTTTTATGTCTGGAATTAACGAATAATGTTGGGTTTGATTTTATACATACTTAATCATGGGTTAATTTAATGATGTTACACTTAAAATGACAATCTAATGGCTGATCTAGCTTGATGTAGAAATCCTTCAGGGAGGAAGAATAACCCATGAAACTTTGGAATCCTTTTGTATTTGTTGGAAAGTGGATAATAAACCTTAACCTCTTTGGCAAAGTTTTAGCACTCGCATTCATTCTAATTCTCTCTACGATCGGTATCGGAGGAGTAGGCTTACGAGGAACCGCGATAATGAATGGGATGGTAAACGACGTGATTGAGGACAATTTACTACCTATTCTTTATCTGTATGAGATAAAAAAGGAAATGTTAGAGTTGGAGATCTTGGTCAAGGATATTGTTGTAAATAATGATACGCAACAATTTCGTTACGTAAACGAGGTAGCGTTGGTTAATACCGAAAAAATGATCGACTTTTATGCACTGCAACTCTACCAATTCACTACAGAAAAAGCCTGGGAAAAGATGGGTAAGGTGGGGTACTTGGATAAATTGCGGGACTTAAATCAAATACGTCCCGAATATATCCGAGTTTATCGTGAGATTATAAATCGTTGTTTGGCAGGGAAAACCGAAGAAGCTTTGGTACTGCTAAACCAAGATGCAAAAAAGATACGAACCATCACATTTGGATTTGTCGATGAAATGACGGAACAGTACAGGACTGATGCCATCAACTTAAAACAACATGCTTCATCCATCTATGGCGGTGTCTGGGAGATGCTCCTTATTTCTTTAATCTGTACGGTGTTGGTGGCTTTTTTATTGAGTTATGGAATGGCTGTTTATTACGGAACACGGATTAGCAATCTTACAAAAGTTGCAACTGAAATAGCCGATGGGAATCTCTATACACAGGTTGAAGCCTTTGGAATGGATGAAATCGGTCTTTTGGGTCAGGCTTTTGAACGGATGGCCGCCAATCTCAAGGAAATTATTCGACAAAATGCCGGAGTGACGCTGGAGATTGCGGATTACAGCCAAAGACTGGCTGCGGATACGGATAAAACATCCGCAGGATCGGCTCAGGTCGCTGCAGTTACCGACGAAATATCCCTAGGAGTTGCTCAGCAGGAACGGTTCATCAATGAGATGGTTATAACCGTGGAGGAACTACGGGAATTCACAAAAAGTGTGGCGAAGACCGCGGCCGAGATGTTAAAAATATCGACACACACGGCATCAGTTGCCGGAGCAAGTCGGCATATGGTAGGGGTAACGATGGAAAAGATTCAGAGCTACCAAGGGCTCATGGCGCAAAACCGCGAAGCGGCCCATCAATTGGATGAAGTTTCTGATGAGATCCAACAGATGGTTGGGATGGTTGCTGAGATTGCGGAGCAGATCAACCTATTGTCATTGAATGCCTCGATCGAGGCCGCCCGTGCTGGGGAGCACGGGCAAGGATTCGCGGTGGTGGCCGAGGCCATTAATGGTCTTTCCGACCGTACACATGAATTGGTGAAACGTGTTCATAAGCTAACGAACCGATCGAAACGGGAGATAGAGTGTGTCATCTCGGCGGTAGATATGGGTGCGGCAGAAGTTGCTGAAGGGAATCGGCTCATTCAAGAACTTGGCGAAGCCTTTATAACCTTAACCGATTTTATTCAAACAGTTGAGATTCACGTAAACACGGTTGCCACCTATGTGCAAGAAATTTCACAGCGACACGAAGACGTTTTGGAGGGAATGAAGCAAGTGGCAACCATTGCCGAGGATAATGCCTTGGATACAATGGGCCTACGAGAATTTTCGATCAAACAAAATGAAGTGACAGCGGAGTTAGCTGACTTGGCACATCGGTTAAAAACGATGGGAAATCGTTTGGTCAATGTAATGAATCGGTTCAAAACGGCATAGATTTGGCAAAGTAGTCGGCCACGTCAACAACCATTGACGCAAGCGAAGCAATGAAAAACTTAAGGTCGGTATCTCTTGATCGCACAGTTTCTTAACTTAGTTGGATATCTCATATTAGCGATTGCTCCGATGCGCAGTGCGGCCTTGGTCTGGGTCTCGATGTCGGCGGCGGTGATCTGCAGCGGTCTGTACATCCCGGTCAGGGAGGGGTTATGGCAAAAATCTCATTCCCGACTCCGATCGCGCGAAAGTCATCTCATTGGCCATCGTCTTAGAGTGCTTGCTTCTTTTACCGCTGCTCCGTTGGGAGGATGGATCTATCAGAACTTTCCGCGGGGAATCTATTGGGTCGGCATTGGGATGATGGGGATCACGATGGGTAAAAAGACTTTCAATTTCAAGGCGTTCATTGGAACTTCCAATGAACGCCTTTTTAATCAACCATAGGTTGAGTTTCTCAATAATATCAAAAAACCAGTTATTGATATGCTCTTTATGTCGCTATACACTTAAGGACGTAAGGAGCGTGACATAATGAAGAATGACTTGTCCAAGACCCTTTCAAGGAATATTCATAGATACCGTAAGGAAAAGGGGTTAACCCAAGAGGACCTTGCAAAGGAACTTGGATTGACGTTCCAAGCGATATCAAAATGGGAAACTGCACAGGCTTTACCAGACATCGCCGTGTTGCCTGGGCTATCGCAAACTTTAGGAATAAGCATCGATCGCCTTTTGGGATTTTGCGCTTCGGAGAAGCAAACGACGATTTATGAAGAAAAGTATAAATCTCAGGATTATTATTGGGGCATTGATCCATCGCCAGCATGTTATTCCGTTCTTCAACTGATGCCGCCTGTGCGCCATTTGAGGATCTTGGATGTTGGTTGTGGAGAGGGAAAAGATGCTGTGTTTTTCGCACGAAACGGGTATGATGTGACAGCCTTTGATATCTCGGATGCGGGTATTGAAAAGACCAAAACACTGGCAGAAAATGTCGGTGTTAAAGTCCGTGTCCTTAAGGCGGACATTTTAGATTATCGACTCGATACAAGATATGATATTCTTTATTCCAGCGGTGTTTTTCACTATATCCCGCCCCATCTCCGGAATGAGATTATGAGTAACTATAAGGAGTATACGAACACCAACGGATTGCATGTGTTTAATGCTTTTGTAAAAAAGCCTTTTATTGATCCGCCGCCGGAGAACGAACCGACATCATCTCCATGGATTTCAGGGGAGTTGAGCTCTTTCTATTCAGATTGGTTTATTCATGATTGCGCAGAGAAGGTATTTGATTGTCATTCCTCGGGTATTCCTCATCGACATGCAATGAGTATAATTATCGCAAAAAAATGTCTACCTACCTAGATAATGCCCTTGTCGTCCACGCCAGCTTGAATTTTCATTGTTTCATGTGCGTCAGCGGTAGCTGACGTGGCCGACTACCTAGATAATCCTCCTATGTCGTCCTACATCAACTGGTTTATCCCAAAAAAACCCCTTGATTTTACCTGGTGGCAAGATCAAGGGGTTTTTAATCGCGGAAAAGAGACTGTTGAGAACTTCGCTCCGAGAGTTGTCAATTTTTAATCTTAAATTTTGCTATGTGAAAATCATGGGGTAATCGATGCAAGGGGTTAGGGCATAGGATGGGGATAACCCGACGGTTGTGTTTGGTATATGAGATTGGTCTGAATCTCCCTTGGAAACTGAGTTTTTATTTATGACAATGATGGGTTTAAGGTTGGGTTGGAAAGAGAGGAATCTTGATGTGTGGAATTGCAGGTTGGGTTGACTGGAAACGGGATCTGAGTCAACAACATGAAATAATCCGCGAAATGACGGAGACTCTGTCGCGCCGGGGTCCTGATTCCTCGGGATATTGGAGTTCGAAAAGGGCAATTCTGGGGCATCGCCGTCTTGTGGTGGTGGATGCGGAGGGTGGCAAACAGCCCATGGTTCGACAGCGGGGAGACGCTACATTTGCCATGGTCTACAACGGGGAGCTTTATAACACTCCCGAACTGCGGCGGGATTTGGAAGCTTTAGGTTATCATTTCAAGGGCTATTCGGACACTGAGACATTGCTCCTTGCATATATGGAATGGGGGGGAGATTGTCTTCGGCGGCTCAATGGCATCTTTGCCTTTGCCGTCTGGGATACACAAGAACAGACCCTCTTTATGGCAAGGGACCGGTTAGGGGTTAAACCCCTGTTTTATGCTATGAGAGGCCATTCATTCCTCTTTGGGTCAGAACTCAAAGCCATCCTTGCCCATCCCGAAGTGAAGGCCGAGATCGACGAGGAGGGGTTAAACGAGATATTCTCGCTTGGACCCGCCCGAACGCCGGGGCATGGGGTCTTTCGAGGCGTATCCGAACTACGCCCGGGGCATTGTCTGTTGTTGCGTGCGGAGGGAATGCAGATTACCCGTTATTGGGCGCTGCAAAGCCGGGTTCATAGAGAAGGCCTGGATGAGACGGCAGATAGGGTTCGGGAGTTGCTTTCCGATGCGGTTTGCCGGCAGTTGGTCTCCGATGTGCCTTTGGGCGTTCTTTTGTCGGGTGGATTGGACTCCAGCGCCATCACGGCAGTGGCTGCGATGGCTTTTAAACATGACGGCAGGGACCCTCTCCACACCTGGTCAGTAGATTACGAAGGGAATGCCCGGCATTTCCGGTCCAATGCGTTTCAACCCGATGCCGATGGGCCGTGGATCACGAGGATGTCGGAGGCTTTTGGCACGACACAACATCATGTGGTTTTGCCCCAGGAGACTCTGGCAGAGTCTCTCCGGGCGGCGATGCGTGGCAGAGACCTGCCGGGGATGGCTGATGTGGATTCTTCTCTCTATCTCTTCTGCCACGAGATCAAACAGGGAATCACCGTGGCGCTTTCTGGAGAGTCGGCGGATGAGGTTTTCGGCGGTTATCCCTGGTTTCATCGGGAGTCGATGATAGAGGCGGATACTTTTCCCTGGGCGATGCAACGTCCGAGATTTTTAGAGACGTCCCTCCGGGATCGGATAAGACCGCGAGACTATATCGCCGCTCGTTACCGAGAGACGCTCAGCGAGACACCCCGGTTAGAGGGGGAGTCGCGGCAGGCGGCGCGCATGCGGGAGATCGGTTATCTGAGCATTGTATGGTTTCTCACCACATTACTGGATCGAAAGGATCGTATGAGTATGGCCCATGGTCTCGAAGTAAGGGTTCCATTCTGCGATCATCGGCTGGTGGAGTATGTCTGGAATATCCCGTGGGAGATGAAAGCCTGTGATGGGCAGGCCAAGGGGATTCTCCGGCGGGCGCTCCGGGGAATTCTTCCGGAGGATGTCTTGAACCGTCGGAAAAGTCCCTATCCCAAGACCCACCATCCCGCATATCTAGCCGCAGTGAGACAAGGAATGCGGGAGATCATGGCTGATCCCACATCGCCATTGGTCCCCCTCCTGAACAAGACATTGGTTCAGGAAATGGTGGGGGAAGGCCAGGAGTTACCTGAGATACCATGGTTTGGCCAGCTGATGACCGGACCTCAACTCCTGGCATACCTGATCCAAGTCGATGCCTGGATGCGGGAATATAAAGTAAACATCGTTTAGAGTGTTTTTTCGTATAAAAACTCCGCCGGGCCGTCTCCTTCGGGAACCTCTCCAACTTTTTTGTAACCCATCTTTTCGTAGAAATGATGATTCCGTTTGTTCCACTGCGGTGTGCCCAACGTCCAACGATGAACCGTCGGAAAGAGCTCGTGCATGGCGGAGCATGCCTCGGCGCCGACACCTTGATTTTGAACCCCGGGAGCGATGAAGATTCGTCCAAGTTCTATTTGATCCGTCCCCTGACGAAAGAGGATAAACCCGCCGACGATCTGACCATCGAGAACGATTTTGCAATATGCCGCAGCGATGCGCATCATCTTCTTTTGCCATTCCGGAGAATCATACCCGGGAGGACCGCCTTCACCGGGGGCGCCATAGTGGGTGTCGTTATCAAAAGACTGTCTTGAGATCTCAGCTAGAATCCGAGCGTCCTGGGGTGTGGCTTTTTCAATACGTACCAAAGAAATCCCTCCATTTTTCGTTTGTGTCGAGGCTGGATAACCGTCATGCGGCTTATCCAGCCTCCGTGTTTCTATGCTATCACTTGCCGTTGCGTTAAGATCAACCCTTTATTGAAAAAACATGGAAAATGGTGCAGGAAAAGACCGATCGATACTAAATATTACAAGTGGATGATGGGGAGGAACGATGATGGAGTATGAATTAATTGAAAGAAAACCGACTGCCCAGGAACTGTTTGCGTTGAGAAATGCGGTGGGTTGGAACCTTGGGGAACAGGAGGCCTTTGAAAAGGGATTGGCCAATTCCCTCTATGGGATTTGTGTGAAAGACAATGACGATGTCATCGGCATAGCGCGAGTTGTCGGTGATGGCAGCACTTGTTTTTATATTCAAGATGTGATAGTGAAACCTGAGTACCAAAAGAATGGCATTGGGCTGAAGATGATGGAGAAGGTCATGCAGTATGTGGAAGATAACGCTTGCGCCGGAGCGATAGTCGGGTTAATGTCCGCTAAAGGGAAAGAGGAATTCTACGAAAAGTTTGGGTTTTGGAGAAGACCCAATGAGCATTTCGGCCACGGAATGATGCAGTTCTGGAAGATGCCGAAGCCATAGGAGATTTGATTCCAATCGATGATGGAAGGGAAGAAACATTTATGAGATATGAATGGTTGGATGCATATTGTCTCTCAAAAAAAGGAGCGCAGAAGGATTTTAAAGTCGAATGGAATGCCACACGGTATCTGATTGGGGATAAAATGTTTGGCATGCAAGGTGGCGACAAGAATCAAAAGGCCATCATCACATTGAAGTGCGACCCCCTATTCGGGCAAACCCTGAGAGAGCAATACCCGGATGTTATTCCAGGCTATTATATGAATAAGGAGCATTGGAACTCCGTCTATCTCGATGGCGATCTGCCGGATGATATCCTGAGGCAGATGATCGATATGTCCTATGAATTGGTGCTTCAATCGATGAGCAAGAAAGCAATAAAGGCGGTTCTGGGAGAGGAATAATGAAGATGCGTTCGGAGGAAGCCGTAAATGAAATATGCCTATCTAACCATTGATGATGCTCCAAGTGTGGACTTTAGACGAAAAGTAAACTATCTCGATGAGAGAAATATTCCCGCCCTCTTCTTCTGTGTCGGCCGGGATATTCAGGCTTGTGAAGCGGATGTCGTTGACGCGATTCGGAAGGGATTTTTAATCGGCAATCATTCATATAGCCATCCCTATTTCTCTGATCTCCCTTTGGAAGCATGCCTGGAAGAGATACGCCGAACCGACGTGATCATTACGGAGATCTATCAACGATTGGGTTTGGAATGGCCCATCAAGACCTTTCGTTTTCCCTACTTCGACTCCGGCGGCGATGAAAGTTCTGAGGCGTATGAGTTAAAGTGGGGAAAAGCCCGTGGCGAATGGTTCCGCCATCCCCATGAAGCCAAACGCATCGCGATTCAAGAAACGTTGAGGGATCTCGGATATCGTCAACCGAGATTTCAAGGGATAAATCACGATTACTTCACGGATGTGGATCTCTTAACCGGCTTCGATCTGCGATGTACCTTCGATCAGTCCGAGTATTGGCTGGGTAAAGCGGAGGCGCCCTGGGGATTGTCAACCGCAGAAGCCATTCTGGCGCGCATCGAGGAAGATGAGCCATACAATGGAAGAAGCTTAAATCGGGAGGATACGTCGGATATCATTCTGGTTCACGATCATGAGAATACGACCGAACTTTTCTTTACGATCATCGACCGTTACTTGGCCAAAGGGATTCGGTTCATGCCGATCAACACGGAAGGATAGCCTGTCCGATTGGCTCTTTAAACTAAGCCGCCGCCATTCTACGAATGACGGCGGCTTTTAGGTGGTGCCCTTTGGAAGACTTTTAAGTTACGCGATGGTTGACTTCATAGAAAACGAATATTGTCTAGCCCATGTCATGCTTTCACCGGGCTTGAGATCGATTCGTACGAAGACCTCCGGGCTGATGACATGGCCCTTGCCCCAGACGGCGATGAGATCCGGCTGGAAAAAGCTCTCCTCCGTAACTTGGAGACCGCTCGGACAATGAAACAACTCCCAACGGTGAGGCGACGTCTGGGAGAAATCTTCGGGACGGAAATAGAAGTCCTCGGTGGGTATTCCTTTCCAGGAGACGGATTCACCGTGGATGTCAAGAATTCCAGGGGTTTCTGTTAGACGAACGGGATAGGGGAAGCTTAGACAGTAATCGGGTCCTACGGGTTGCCGATCGATGCCGATGAAGTTGTGGCAGTATTCGGTGGTTCGGAGAGGCTTTTGGCCGACATTCTCCAAACGATAGTCGATTCGCAACGTATTATCATGAACCGTGACGCTCTTCGTTAATCCGGCGGCGTATCCGCCACAGTCCAATGGATCGACGGTAAAGACGCATCGGTCATCAGTGGTTTCGACCCGGATCGGAAAGGGAGTGATCTCATAGGGCCGGAAGAAATTGTACGCTTCATCGTCGGGGCGTCGCAGTAGACCGACGCCGAGCTTGGGGAAGTGATGGCCCGGAGCGGCATCGTCGTAACCGATGGGTTCGGAGATGCCGAATTCATTGCAAAACCCTACCCCGCCACTGCCCTGTCCCGGAATTAGCGACTCCGGCACGGCGAAGGTATGTTGTTCATCCAATATAACCTGGGTAATGAAGGCTGTCCAATCAAACCTTGAACCTTGGTACATGGTTCCTGGAGGTGCGATCTCCACAGACAAACGGGGACTCTTTAAAAGAATGGGTTGTTTTGATTTCATTAACAGTCCTCCTAACTTACCATCTTAATGACCAGAAAAAGGTTCGTAGCCCGATCTTTTTCTTCAGCTCTTTTAACCCTGGGTTGCTCAATGCGTCTTCTTCTCCCAACTGAATCAATTCACGAATGCGTTTCGGTGAAAAATCCAATATGGATCGGATGAGCCCATCCTCTTGCAGGTTTTGGGATGGCCTGATCTCCACCAGTTCCATGGTCGGCCATTTAGCGGGATTCAGCGGGAATCGATGATCGAGGACGATGACGATTCCATGGGTGCAATCCGTCTGGCATAGAGGTTGAATCGGTGTATTTCCTTGCGCCCCGATGCCGCCGTCTCGGTAGATGCGGCCACAGAACGGTTGTGGCTTAAAGGCCAGGGGGATGGCGGCGCTTGCTTTGAGAAGCGTTAAGATTTGAGTATCGGAGTAATCCTTTATCCGAACAAACTCGGAACGTCGGTCGGCCCGAAGCCAATGGATTAAGTCAAGGATAGCGCCGAAAAGTCCTGGGTCATCATCCCCAGGAAAAATAGAGATATAGAGATCAGGACCTTTTCGAAGTTGCTTCAAGTCGATGCTTTTTGAAAGGATAGAGGCCATGGGATCTTCGTCAAGGAGCGCAAAGGCTTGATCAAAACGCGCCTTTGATTCTGAGGCACGTTCCTTCTTCTGCTCATGTGCTGAGGAGGTCGAGTCGCACAACGCTTCGCTGGCTTCCAGATCATATTTGGAACCCCAGTCTTTCGATGGATCTCTTAGACGCAGGATCTCTTCGGTGTCCAAGGCTTCCCAGAGGGATTCTAGGCGGTCTGCAGCAAGGCGAAACCGAGGCGAAGAAGCGAGAACCGCACCGTTTAACGCACCGATGCTGGCGCCTGAGATGACCTGAGGCGATAAACCCCAACGGGATAAGACGCGGATAACACCGACCTCATAGGCGCCACAAGCGCCGCCTCCGGATAAGACCAACCCAAGTCTGAGATTGGAACCCAACTTTTTATCTCTCCCGACTTTTAAAGTTATCTCATGTCGACAACCCCATGCTTTATTTCGGCTTTTCATAAAAAATTCCTGTTTCGAAAATCATTCTTGCAGTGCTTTCTAAAAAATGGTATAATTCATCCAGTCATAAGTCGAGTATACAAAATCCATGAACAGAGGGAGGGACAAAGATGAAGCGTATGATCATGACCATCACCGTGCATATGACGATTAATACACGCTTCGGCGATGCCTATCGGGCATATCTATGTTCTTGTCCACCCCGAGAGCTGACGGTTGGTTAGCCGTTGGATTATTAGTCTCTGGAACCGTGGGCAAAGAAGCTCACGGTTTTTTATTTTTCCTAGATGTCACGAATCATGTTTTGAGAAAGCGAGGGAATTCCATGCAGTTATTCTTCCCCAAACTTCGTCGCCATCTTCCGGCCCTCCATCCCTATCGCCATGCCTATTACTGGACATTTCTCGGCGCAGCGGTAGAGATCGGCACCAATCTCTTTGGCCCCTTAATGATGAAAGTGGTCATTGATAAGATTACGTCCGTAGGATTTGTTCCCACGGGAATCGTACCTTATCTCGTGCGTATTGCTCTTTTTCTTCTCATATTAGGGCTCACAAGAGCAGTGGCTATCTTTGTCCAGATCTACCTTGTCGAGACTGCGGCGCAAAAGACTGCAAGGGATATTCGCAATCGTCTCTATGATCATGTCCAGCGGTTGCCGTTTGCTTTCCATAACTCGACGCGAACCGGCGATCTGATGTCTCGCATGACCAGCGATGTCAATGCGGTGCGTGAAGCCTTCGGTCTCGGTGTGATGCTGATGATCTTCTTTCTAACGTACTTTGGCGGCATTATGGTTATGCTCTTCAGCCTCCATAGGCAATTTGCCTTGGCGGCCTCGTCGGTGATGCCTATCCTGCTCTGGGCCGGTATTCGGTATGGTCATAAGGTGGAACCGATCTTTGATAGGGTTCAGGATGAGATCGCCAAATTAACCGCGATGATCCAAGAGAATATCGCAGGGGTGCGTGTCGTCCGTGCTTTCCATCGAGAAAAGTCAGAGATAAACCGCTTTCACCGACAAAATGAGGTTCTCTACGGTAAAAACATGGAAGTCATGCGGCTTAATGCCTTTTATCATCCATTCATGGATTTTTTAGCCAGTATCACCACGGCATTGATCATCTTTTACGGCGGTGGGCGTGTGATCCGCGGTGAAGTAACCATCGGCCTGCTGGTAGCCTTCAACAGCTATCTCATGATGTTGATCTGGCCTGTGCGGATGGTGGGATTTAGCTTAGGTCTTTTGCAGAAAGGAGAAGCCGCTGCCGAGCGCATTGATCAGCTTTTCTCTGAATCTTCATTGGAGGATAAGGGTTCAATACGATTATCAACCGATAGCGTAATGGGCCAAGTCGACTTTGAAGGAGTAAGCTTTGCTTATCATGATTCGGAGATCGCGGCTTTGGAGGATATAAATCTCCATGTTCCTGCGGGTCAAGTGGTGGCGCTTATGGGAAGCACCGGTTCGGGCAAGAGCACGCTGGTTCAGTTGATTCCCCGCTTCTTCGATGTCACCCAGGGAATGATTCGCTTGGATGGGAAGGATATCCGCGATATTCCCCTGGTTGATCTCCGAAGGCAGATTGCATTGGTCTTTCAGGAGAACTTTCTCTTTTCTGCGACGATCCGGGAGAATATCGCCTTTGGAAGGCAGAATGCCACCCTGGAAGAGGTGATGGATGCTGCCCGTGCCGCCCAAGCCCATCAGTTTATTCAGTCCATGCCAAAGGGTTATGATACGGTGGTGGGTGAACGGGGAGTCGGTCTCTCCGGCGGCCAGCGGCAACGGGTGGCCATCGCTCGCGCGTTGCTATGCAATCCTTCCGTGCTGATCTTGGATGACTCCACCAGCAGCGTGGACCAGGAGACGGAGAACGAGATTCAAAAAGCGTTGGAGAACTTGATGCGGGGACGAACCACATTCATCATTGCTCAACGCTTGTCCTCGGTTCGCAATGCGGATCAGATCGTCCTTTTGGATCAGGGACGCATTGTCGAAATGGGCCGTCACGAGGAGTTATTGAAGAAGAAAGGCCTATATCGAAGACTCCACGATCTTCAATGGGGACAAAGAGCTCAGATATCAACAGTGAATAAGGAATTGAGAAATCTACAATCAAATGTGGAGTTATCTGTGTAGTCGGCCACCCCAGCAAAGCTGGGGCACGTGAAAGGATGAAAATGAGGCCAAACCCTCATCCCTTGCCCTTCTCCCAACACATTGGGAGAAGGGGAAC
>OBJA01000107.1_pt1 | contig 84725 bp, 63 predicted proteins | sample 1519751 | NCBI WGS metagenome assembly OBJA01 (sample SAMEA3881238, study PRJEB22517) | soil metagenome | biome: lake sediment; feature: soda lake sediment; material: sediment, water from around vicinity | place: India | collected 2013-12-23 | depth 3 m | reverse complement strand
CTGAAGGCTGCTCAAACGAGGTGTATGAAACTTCCTGCAATACCTGCGGAACCAGTGCTGTGGTGGGAATTTGCAAAGTGGTCGCTGGAAATACGGAATCACCGTAACTGAGGCTTGTGGAATTCCCGTTACCTGTGGAATAACCGGTTAATTGCTCACGAAGGTTATAGCCGGTGACAGTAAATATATTGTCCGTACAGTTCACAGTTTCCTCATTGATTGATTTGAATCAAACTGGTTTAGTATCAAAGGCGGAAATTTACAAAAGTGATTTTAATTATACAAGCGTATTTCTACGCATTGAATTTGCGTAGAAATACGTATCGAATATCCGGCCGGCAGCCCCAACGACAGGTCCACTAACCCCGGCCTTCAGACCGGGAGTTTACCGCCATCCCGGAGCATTAACCCTTCGACGGGCTGCCAAACACCTGCATTCACTATACCAACCCTATACCATCGCTATAAATAATTGAATTTAATACGGCCCTGGTATAGCGTTGGTATAGGGTTGAAGGGTGTGATAAGTGTGGTGGGCCCGCCGGAAAATGCCGGGTTGGCGGCAGCAAGAGAGCAACAGGCCCTAACCCTTGCCAGCAGGACGCTACAGGGATTCCTTCTTAAGCTTTGAAGGAACCTTGTCAGAATCCGGATCTTTTTTATGACAATCAAAACAAAATATTTATCTTTAGACCAAATTATCATAGAAACTATTTATGGGAAGATCTCAGGAATCATTTAACAAAAAGGAAGTAAGAAATAAAAAAGAGAAAAAAAGAAAAGACAAGGAAAAGAAAAGGCTGGCCCGTAAGGATAACAGCCCCAACAGCTTTGACGATATGATTGCTTTTGTTGATGAGCATGGCAACATCACCGATACCCCGCCCGATCCCGACAGGAAAAGTTCAGTAAACATTGAAGACATCCAGGTGAGCACACCACGGCAGGCTTACGAGGAAGAGGTAAAGGAAAGGCAGGGCACAATTACCTATTTCAATTCTTCAAAAGGGTTCGGGTTCATTACCGACAAACTGACTAAGGAAAGTATTTTTGTGCATGTGAACAACGCACTGGAAGAAATCCGTGAAGGCAACATGGTGAGTTTTGAAGTGGAAAAAGGTCAGAAGGGCCCGGTGGCCGTTCAGGTGAAGGTGGTGCGGTAGCTTTGGCAAGGGCTACCTGCCAAAGTACCTGATGAGGTTCACAACAACAGTCAGGATGATGCTGATTACAATCATTGATGTAATCGGGAAAAACACCCTGCTGTTTTCCTTTTCAATCCGTATATCGCCCGGAAGCTTCCCAAACCATGTAAACAGCCATGGCGCAACATAAAGCAACCCGCCCGCAATTATCAGGATTATCCCCGCGATGATAAACCAGCGTGCCATCATTTTTCATTTTAACCCAGTACAAATTTAACGACGATTGGTTCAAAGCCAAAGATGAAGCCGGCTTTATTTTGACCTCAGTCCATCAATCCACCCGGTGATTTTGCCGAAATGTGACCCTTCCCAGTAAATTTTCCCACAACCGGTGCACTGCCAGAACTCGTGGTAGTACCGGAGTGTGTCATCGGGCAGGCGGTTTTTCAGCTGCTCTTTTTCAGCAAGCTCAAGCTGGCCGTTGCACCCCGAACAGCGCGAAAACGGCTTGAAGCTGCCCTGAAGCTGCAGCCGGTGTATTACCTCTGTCAGCTGCCTTGCAGGATCATCACTGCGGAGCCAGTAGCCATGCGTGACTGCATTCTGTTTCAGGATACCCCTGTCGCGTGTCAGGATTATACGTTTCTCGCTGAGAGAAATATCAACAATTTCATCATCTTCAAAATCATTCCTGAAAAGGGTATCAAATCCGAGAAGCCTTAATTTCCGGGCAAGTTTTCCAAGATTTACATCAACAATAAACCGGGTGTCGCGCAATGGTTTTGCCCGCAGCCGCATTTCAGGGGCTATATCGAATGATTCAAACACCGGGTACACCGAGATTTCCTCCCCACCCTTCATCAGGTAACTGAAATCAACAGGCTCTCCGTTTACCAATATGAAATCGACTTCGGAATGGGGAACCCCGATCGCCTGGATTGAATTTTTTATGGATGGGGTGCCTTTAAATTCATAGGAAAACCTTTTCTTTTTCCAATGGGCAGGCAGGTGATCATTCAGTTCCTCGTAAAACCTGAAAAACGAGGTCCTGATTACCGGCAAATGATTGCTGCCACCTTGCCCACGGCTGATATCCATATAACACAGGAATTTACAATTTCCACGAAAGATAAGAAAATGCAGGGAACAACAACAATCAATGAAGTGGTAATTACAGGAGGAGTGACTGCAGGGCCAAATAAATTCTTTTCTTCCGGATTTTGAGCTATATTTGTTTTTTTGAAAAAAATGTATGACAGACAAGCCTTTTATATTGGTAACCAATGATGATGGCATTCATGCCAAGGGTCTGAGGGAGCTGGTTGAAGTGATGAAATTCTTCGGCGATGTGGTTGTTATTTCATCGGAAGTATCCATGTCGGGAAAAGGGTGCGGCATAACAGTCGACCATCCGCTGCGCACCATACCGGTGGAAAAGATACATGGGGTACCCACCTGGAAAACCAACGGAACACCGGTCGACAGTGTGAAGCTCAGCTTCAACAGCCTTTTTGAAAGGAAGCCCGATTACGTGGTTTCGGGCATAAATCATGGCGCCAATTCATCCATCAGCATCATTTACAGCGGCACCATGGGAGCAGCAATTGAAGGAAGCCTCCATGGAATCCCCTCGGTAGGGTTTTCACTGGCCGACTTTCATCCCGATGCCGATTTTTCAAAAGCAAAAATTGTTGCTGCCAGGGTATTTCAAAAAGTGCTCGATAACGGGATGCCACAGTATACATGCCTGAACGTGAATATCCCGAAGGGTAAGCCTGCAGGCATCAAGGTATGCCGCCAGACCCATGGGAAATGGGTTGAGGAATTCGAAAGAAGGGTCGATCCCCATGGCCGTGAATATCACTGGTTGTCGGGGTATTTCAGAAATTTTGAGGAAGGCTCGCCCGAAACCGATATCGATGCACTGCTCAACAATTATGTGTCGGTGGTGCCTGTAACAGTCGACATGACCTGTTACAAAACACTTGAAGAACTTAAAAACTGGTCGTTCTGATGGCACGCAGAAACAGGAAACAGCTCGATTCGGTAGTTGTTGGTTTTGCCGCAGGCTTCTCTGTGCCGGTTCTTGTTTTCTTTGCCGTATATTTTTTTGGCGAACAGGATGTTTCATTCACCGGCTACATCCGGAACCTGTGGAGGCTGCAGGCACTGGTGAAGCTTGTGAGCCTGTGTGTATTTGCAAACCTGCTGGTGTTTATGGGCTTTATCAGGTTAAAATACGACAGGGCAGCACAGGGCGTACTTGGGGCTACCATCCTGTACGGACTGGCCGTTTTGGTTTCGAGGGCACTTTAATACCGGGCTGACTAGAAGAACACAGAAAAATGAAGTATTACCTAATTGCCGGCGAAGCATCGGGCGATTTACACGGTTCAAACCTGATGCGCGCATTGAAAAAGGCCGACCCCGAAGCTGCTTTCCGTTTTTTCGGTGGCGACCTGATGCATGCTGAGGGCGGCACCCTTGTGAGGCACTTCCGCGAAATGGCTTTTATGGGCATTGTCAATGTGTTGCTGAACATCCGCACCATCGGCCGGAATATGCAGTTTTGCCGGAGAGATATCATTGAATACAGCCCCGATGTGCTTATCCTGATCGATTACCCGGGCTTCAACCTGCGTATGGCAAAGTTTGCAAAAAACAACAACATCAGGGTTTTCTATTATATATCGCCTAAGGTATGGGCATGGAAGGAACAACGGGTAAAGGAAATAAAGGCTTATGTGGATGAACTGTTCACTATCTTTCCGTTTGAAACGGAATATTTCAGGAATCACGGTCTTGAGGTGAACTATGTAGGCAATCCGCTGACGGATGCCGTTGAAGAATACAAACACAATGCCCTTCAGGGCGGTGAGTTCCTCCGGAAAAACAACCTCGACGGCAGGCCCATAGTAGCCTTGCTGGCAGGAAGCCGCCGGCAGGAGATAAAAAGAATGTTGCCGGTAATGAAAAAGGCAGCAGCATGTTATCCCGAATTCCAGTTTGTTGTGGCAGGGGTTCCTTTCATCGATAAGGAGCTGTACAGCAAAGAACTGAAAGGGAAAATCAGTGTGATATACAACCAGACCTACGACCTGTTGAACAATGCCCACACGGCCCTGGTGGCATCGGGGACAGCCACCCTGGAAACAGCACTGTTTGAAGTGCCGCAGGCGGTCATGTACAAGGTTGAAGGTGGCTGGCTGACACAGGTGGTCATGAAAAAATTTTTCCTGAAAATTAAATGGGCGTCGCTCCCAAACCTGATAATGAACAGGGAAATCATCAGGGAATACATCCAGATGGATATGACATTCAGCAATATCAGGGAGGAATTGCACCGCCTGCTTTATGAACAGGAATACCGGCAAAAAATAATTGCAGATTATAAACGTTTAAAAAAGGAACTGGGCCAGCCGGGCAGTTCAACCCGTGCAGCCGGCAAAATGGTTGAACTGCTGAAGGGAAAAAACCGCAAATCAACAGTATAATTCAGACTGCATGTACAGTTTATTATTAAAAGAGATTAAAATTTTTTTCGGCTCTCTCACTGGCTACCTGGCCATTGTGGTTTTTCTGTTGCTATCATCACTCTTTCTGTGGGTATTCCCGGGAAACTACAACATTCCCGATAATGGCTATGCAACCCTTGAAGGATTCTTTTCGCTGGCACCGTGGCTGTATCTGTTCCTGATACCTGCCATCACCATGCGGTTTTTTGCAGAGGAAAAAAGAACAGGTACCCTTGAGGTACTGCTTGTCAGACCGCTGTCGGATTTGAGGCTCATTTCAGCAAAATTCATGGCAGGACTTGTCCTTGTGCTGTTTTCGCTCTTCCCCACCCTGCTTTGGTTCCTGTCGGTTTACCTGCTGGGAAACCCGGTGGGCAGCATTGATACAGGTGCCACCTGGGGTTCGTTCTTCGGGTTGTTTTTCCTGGCAGCCATTTACCTTGCCATAGGGATATTTGCCTCTTCACTCACCGATAACCAGATAATTTCATTTATACTGGCAGTTGCACTTTCCTTTATTTTCTACCTGGGGTTCGACTTCATTGCAAGTGCGGGCATCCCTTACCTGCTTGAACAGGTTTTTGAATGGCTGAGCATGAACAATCATTACATGTCGGCGTCGCGGGGGGTTATCGACCTTCGTGATGTTGTATACTTTACCGGGATGACTATCCTGTTTCTATGGTTTACACGTGCTTTTCTGCGAAAAGGGCAATGGCGGCAACGCAGGTTCAGGATAAATTCACTGCTTGTAACCCTGTCGCTCCTGATCATCTTTGTGGTTTCATCAGGTTTTCTTTACCGCATCGACCTTACAGCCGACAAGAGGTATTCACTTTCGGGCGTAAGTGCAGGGTTGGCCCGCGAACTGGAGCACCCGGCTGAAATTGAGATATTTCTTGCCGGGCAACTTGAACCCGGACTGAGAAGACTGCAGCAGGAAGTATTTGAAAAGATAGCCGTTCTGAATGCCTGGGCACCTGTCAGCATCAGGATAAAAATTACCGACCCAAATGCCATTGGCAATACCGAAAGAAGGGAAAAATTCATAGATAAACTGATGGCAAAAGGGGTCACGCCAACCAGCTTCAGGCAGCAGACAAGGGAAGGAACAAGCACGAGATTGATATTTCCGGGCGGGATTATACGATACAACGGAAAGGAAGAGGCCGTAAATTTCCTGAAATACAACCCTGATTTTACGCATGAGGTCAACTTTAACCATTCGGCTGAAAGTGTTGAATTTGAACTTGTAAATGCATTCAGGAAGCTTGTGCGGTCAAGGCGCTCAGCCGTTGCCTTTCTGGAGGGCCATGGCGAAGCAGGGTTTTACGAGGTATATGACTTCTCGGCATCGCTTGCCGAAGAGTTTGATATCGGGAGGATAACAGCCGAAGAACTGGCAGTTACCCCTGAGCCGCCCGATATTTTGATAATCGCTGATCCGACGGAAAGCTTTCCTGAAAGGGACAAGTTTTTCATTGATCAGTTTGTGATGCAGGGGGGAAAAGTGCTCTGGATGATTAGTCCGGTGGTGGTAAGTGCCGACAGCCTGTCGGCAGGGCATACCACAATGGCTTTTCCGCGCGATATCAACCTTGGTGATCAGCTGTTCAGGTACGGAGTCAGGCTGAACTATGAACTGCTGCAGGATGTGGAGTGTGCCCGCATCAGGGTGAACACCGCCCCGCCGGGGAATCCACCGCAGTTTACCCTGCATCCGTGGTACTATGCCCCGCTGCTGGTCCCTTCTGATGATCATCCCCTGAGCCGTAACCTGAACAGGGTATTCAGCGAGTTTGTGTCATCGGTCGATACCGTGCAGGGAAACCCGCAGATAACAAAGTCGGTGATTTTATCAACCTCGCCCTATGCACGCACAGTGAAGGCACCTTCAACAGTAAGTCTCCGCAATATTGACAATCCTCCGGCCCGCGAACTTTTCAACCAGTCGTTTTTGCCGGTGGGTGTTTTGCTTGAAGGGACTTTTTTATCGGTCTTCAGAAACAGGATGACAGAAACACTGGGAGTGCCGCAGGCACGGGTCATCCCCGAGAGTAAACCCACAAAAATGGCCGTGATAGCCGATGGTGGCATCATTACAAACCAGGTGGATTATGCTTCGAACCCGCCCCGGGTGCAGGAAATGGGGCTTGAACGTTCAACCGGTCAGGTTTTTGCCAACCGCGAATTTTTACTGAACACAATTTATTACCTGAACGATGACGAGGGAATCATGCACCTGCGCAACCGGACCCAGAGGCTCAGACTGCTCGACAGGGTGAGGCTCAGGGAAGAACTTGCATTCTGGCAATGGCTGAACATACTGCTTCCGCTGGCTTTTGTGGGTTTGTGGGGCGTGTTGTACAATATCAACAGGCGCTACAGGTACAGCCGTTCATAAATGCCTTAAAAAATCAAACTTATCAGGGGCGGGAAAAAGATTAAAGTTTGTATATTCGTTTGATTTTTTTAATGAACAGTAGAAGCACCCTTTGAAGGGCCTCACTGACGGAAGGAACAGGGTTAATCAGATAAAATTAAAAATTAAATACATCCTTATGAAATTTGTCGTTTCGAGTACCGATTTACTGAGCCATCTGTCGGCAGTCAGTAAAGTTATCAGCAGCAAAAGTACAATGCCCATCCTGGACAACTTTCTGTTTGCCTTAAATGGCTCCGATTTAACTATCACTGCCTCTGATCTTGAATCAACGCTTATCACGCATATGGAGCTTGACAATACCGAAGGTGAAGGCATTGTTGCCATTCCTGCCCGCCTGCTTATTGATACACTCAAGGAGTTTCCCGAGCAGCCTTTGACTTTCCAGATTAATACCGACAACTTCGGCATTGAAATTTTTTCTGAAAACGGCAAGTTCAGTATCGTAGGCCAGGGTGGCGATGATTTTCCTGAGATACCGGGAATCGATGAAGAGTCATCAACAACTGTTACCGTAGGTCCCAAGGTTCTGCTTAAAGGAATTGAAAAAACATTGTTTGCCACTGCCGACGATGAACTGAGGCCTGTGATGAATGGTATTTTTATTGAGCTTTCGCCCGAAAGTATGACATTTGTTGCTTCCGATGCACACAAGCTTGTACGCTACCGCAGGGCCGATGCTGCAGCCGAATTCGATTCGTCATTCATCCTTCCCAAAAAACCAGCAAGCCTCCTGAAAAACCTTTTGCCAAAGGAAGACTTCGACGTAAAACTGGAGTTCGACAACAAGAACGCCAGCTTCACCCTCACCAATTACAAGCTTATCTGCAGGCTTGTTGAAGGGAACTATCCGAGCTATAATTCAGTGATCCCCACAAAAAACCCGAATAAAATGACAATCGACAGGCTTGCATTTTATAACACGGTTAAAAGGGTATCGGTTTTTTCAAACCAGGCGAGCAACCTTGTCAAGCTGAACATTAACGGAAACAAGCTTGTGGTTTCGGCCCAGGATATCGACTTCTCCATATCGGCAGTTGAAAGGCTCAACTGCGAGTATGACGGGGATGAAATGGAAATTGGCTTCAAATCGACTTTCCTTCTTGAAATACTTGCCAACATATCGGCGGGCGACATCAGGATGGAAATGAGCGATCCCTCACGGGCAGGGCTGCTCCTTCCGGTTGAAACGGAGGAAGAAACAGAAGATGTGCTCATGCTCCTGATGCCAATGATGATTAATGCTTAAAATTTTCTGAACTCATATAGCTTTTGCTTTTTAAACAAAAGCTGAAGTGCCCGGATAGCAGGATTCACTGAAAGCGGCGAAACTGATTTTCGGGCATTTTTCATTAATAAATTTATCATGCAGCTACAATTAAAAAAACCTGTTGTTTTTCTCGATCTGGAGACCACAGGAATGGATATCGTGAAGGATCGGATTGTGGAAATAGCCTTGCTCAAAGTAAAGCAGGATGGTTCGCAGGAAGAACTGCTGCAGCGTGTTAACCCTGAAATGCCCATTTCGGAAGAAGCCATCAGCATACACGGTATATCCAATGAAGATATTGCCGGAGAACCTGTTTTTAAGGCGGTGGCCAGAAAGCTTGCAGCCTTTATTGAAGGATGTGATTTGGCAGGCTTCAATTCAAACAGGTTTGACATACCGATGCTGGCCGAAGAGTTTATCCGCGCTGATGTTGACATTGATTTGAAGAAAAGACGGTTCATCGATGTGCAGGCCATATTCCACAAAATGGAGAAGCGCACACTGGCAGCCGCCTACCTGTTCTACTGCAACAAACCGCTCATCAATGCCCATTCGGCACTTGCCGATGCCCGCGCCACTTTTGAGGTACTGCAGAACCAGCTCGACAGGTACCGCGATGTACAATATGTCGACCCCAAAGGCGTTGCCTGTGTCCCCATCATCAACGATGTGGAAAAGCTGAGTGAATTCTCGGCCTATGACCGCAATGTTGATTTTGTTGGCCGGATTGTTTATGATGAAAATGGCGTGGAAGTTTTTAACTTTGGAAAAAATAAAGGCATGCCCGTTGAAACCGTGCTGAGGGAACAGCCCGGCTATTATGGCTGGATGCTCAACGGAGACTTCCCGCTGTATACAAAAAAAGTGCTGACAAGGATCAAGCTGAGGATGAAGGATAAATAACATCAGAACCATCAATAGTATTCCGGAATGAAGATTATCTGTATAGGTAGGAATTATGTGGCACATGCACGGGAACTGAACAATGATGTGCCGGAAGAACCTGTTTTCTTTATGAAACCCGATTCGGCACTGCTGAGGAACAATGATCCGTTTTTTCTTCCCGGCTGGACACAGGAAGTGCACCATGAGGTAGAGCTGGTTATCCGTATCAGCCGTCTGGGGAAAAACATAGAAAAAAGGTTTGCCCACAGGTACTACAATGAAATCGGGCTGGGCATAGATTTCACTGCGCGCGATGTGCAGGATGAACTTAAAAGGAAAGGGCTGCCTTGGGAAAAAGCCAAGGCTTTCGACCAGTCGGCGGTTATCAGCAGCAGTTTTCTGCCCCTGTCAATTTTGCCGCAGCGCGATTCGATAAAGTTTCATCTCGACATCAATGGCCAGCCTGTACAGGAAGGCGATTCTTCAATGATGATATTTGGGTTTGATGACATTATATCGCACGTGTCAAAATATATCACCATTAAAATTGGTGATTTAATTTATACAGGAACTCCTGCCGGAGTTGGGCCGGTAAAAATAGGCGACAACCTGGAGGGATACCTGGAAGGTAAAAAACTGCTTGATTTTATGGTAAAATAACGGGATACCCAATTCCCGTTGAATCCATATGAACCATGCAGCATGTGTATATTCAGATCAGTAACCTTTAATTCAGAATCAACATGGAAACAAAAGCTTTGGTTTCACTCGATGTCATCCGGCAGTTTATGGCTCCCAAAAAAATGGCAGTGGTGGGAGCCTCACGGAACCCCAGAAAATTCGGAGGTTCAGTTATCAAAGAATTGAAAGACAAGAGCTTTGAACTGTATCCGGTGAATCCGCATACCGACGAGATACAGGGGCTGAAGTGTTACAGGACCATTGAAAGCCTTCCGGCCGATGTGGAACACATCCTTCTGCTGACACCAAAGGAGGAGACGGCTGCTGCAGCGAAGCAGGTTGTAAGCAGGGGGGCACGTATGGTATGGATACAACAGATGGCCGATACACCTGAAGCAGTACAGATTCTTGAAGAAGCCGGCATCAGGGTGATCAGCAAAAAGTGTATCTTCATGTTTGCAGAACCAGTGAAAGGGCCCCATGGTTTTCACCGCTTCCTTGTAAAATTGTTTGGAGCCTATCCTAAACCGCTAAGGCAGAATTAATTTAAGAAAATGGCCCTCCGGGCCGGTCATCATGTTATCAAATGGCGATAAATACAACCAAATCAAATCGTGTGTTCGGGGATTTTCATTTCGAAATGGAAATGGAGGTCAGGGATTATGAATGCGATATACAGGGAATAGTCAACAATTCGGTATACCAGAACTACCTGGAGCATTGCAGGCACCAGTTTCTATACAAGATAGGGCTGAGTTTTGCGCAGATGCACAACGATGGCATCGATGCCGTTGTCATCAGGGCTGAACTTGATTACCGCTTTCCGTTGCGCCCCGGCGATGTATTCCTGGTGAGGCTGAAAATGGCCAAACAGGGACGGCTGCGCATTGTGTTCAACCAGCAGGTCATCAGGAAATCGGACGAAAAGCTCATGGTAAATGCGCGTATATTTACGGCACTTACCCGGAATGGCAGGCCGGTTTCTCCTGAGATACTGGAGGAAAAATTCAGGCAGGCCGGTGTTGTACTTGAAGAAAATTAACTGTAATCCGGGATTTTTTCCTCAATCCTGTATTCAGGCACATTCACCCCGCCGGCCCTGAGGGCAGCCTTGAATCCTTCATTCATCATGCGCCCCAGGCGCATGGGCAGATGAAGCAGTGCGGGAATTGATGTTTCCTTTTCAGGTTCATGGAAGAAGGTAAGGCAGGAAGGCAGGTTGGAGGAGAGGTATATGCGGCATGCAACCGGGCGTGCTTCGTAGGCGGTGCATACACCTTCGCTGAGCAGCGGGCAGGGTGCTTTTGCATACAGCAGGTCTTCGCCCTTGAGTGCTGACAATTTCTCCCTTTTTTCACGGGCCAGTCTTGCCACTCGGTTCAGCGAATCATCATCAAAATTCCGGCTGATGAAATCATTCAGCAGGTCGAGTTCATATCCCATGGCAAACACAGGCTGGTGACAGCACCAGTGGCACCCCTTGCTGCAGGCAGGTGGCTGGTCATGACGCATGGCAAAAGCAGTGAATGAATCAATCATTGCATCAACAGCAAGGTGAAGCTGCCTTACAGCATTTTGAACGGCTTCCCCTGTCAGCCCTTCGGCGGCGGCCTGCATTCCCAGCCGGTAACCATCGGAATGAAATTGTTTTTCCAGCGCCTTGATATCTATATCCATGAAGCTATAATTACCTGATTAACCTGTTACAAGATGCAAAAAAACCGGCAAACGCATTTACCGGTTCTGACATTAAAGTCCTTCATCCTTTAAAAAATATCTTTCATTTTCTCGAAAAAGCTCTTTTCGGAGGAGGTTGGACCCTCCTGGAAGGATGGTGAAGTCATAAGCTTTTCAAGTATTTTTTTCTCCTCTGCGTTTAATTTCTTTGGTATCCATACATGGATCCTTACAAGCAAATCGCCGGTTCCATAGCCATTCACATCAGGAAGGCCTTTCCCCCTGAGGCGCAGAATCTTTTCAGGCTGTGTGCCTGCATCGATTTTCACCTTCACCTTTGCATCGACTGTAGGTATTTCAGCAGTGGTTCCCAGTGTGATTTCAGGGAATGATAAAAACAGGTTATAGATAAGATTATTGCCGTCGCGCACTAATTCGGGGTGTTCTTCCTCGGTGATTACAACCAGCAAATCGCCGTTGATGCCTCCCCTTCGGGCGGCATTTCCCTTTCCTGTAACGTTCATCTGCATCCCCTCGCCTACTCCGGCAGGAATGTTAACAGAGATAACCTCCTCATCGCGGATTACTCCTTCACCTGCACAGTGGTTACACTTATCGGTGATCATTTTTCCTTCACCCTGACAGGTTGGGCATGCTGAAGTTGTCTGCATTTGTCCGAGCAGGGTATTCTGCACCCTTGTCACACGACCTGAACCGCGGCAGGTTGAGCATGTCTGGTAAGCAGAAGCATTCTGTGCACCTGATCCGTTACAGTGCTGGCACGACACATACTTCTTTACCTTGAGTTTCTTTTCAACCCCTTTGGCAATTTCTTCGAGGTTGAGTTTGACCTTCACCCTGAGATCGGAGCCGCGTGCCACACGTCTTCCACCTCCGCCACGTGAACCGCCAAACCCGCCGAACCCGCCAAAATGTCCTCCGAATATGTCACCAAATGCCGAGAATATATCTTCAATATCGGAGAAGCCTCCGTATCCGCCGCCACCTGCAGCCCCGCCAACACCTGCGTGGCCGAACTGATCGTAGCGCTGTTTCTTATTTGGATCACTCAGTACCTCATATGCTTCAGCTGCCTCCTTGAACTTCTCTTCACTTTCCTTATCTCCGGGGTTCTTATCGGGGTGATACTGAAGAGCTTTCTTCCGGTAGGCTTTTTTAATTTCCTCTGCCGAGGCATTTTTACCGACGCCCAGTACTTCGTAATAATCTCTTTTAGCCATTTTATATATTTTTACTCACCCACTACCACTTTTGCATAGCGGATGACCTTATCATTCAACAGATAACCCTTTTGGATTACATCCACGACTTTCCCTTTAAGTTTTTCTTCAGGAGCCGGAATTTTTGTTACAGCTTCATGAAGTTCAACATCGAAATCATGATAAAGCGCTTCTATTTCCTTCACATTATTCTGTTTCAGGAACTCCTGGAATTTATTGTAAATGAGAATTGTGCCCTGTTTACCGGGATCGTCATCGGAAACATTCGACATTAACCGGATGGCTCTTTCGAAATCATCTGTTACAGGCAGTATACTGATTAAAACCGATTCTCCACCTGATTTAATCAGCTCGGTTTTTTCACGCAGGGTACGTTTGCGGAAATTATCAAATTCAGCCTGCAACCTCAGGTGTTTATCGTTTAAACTGTTTACCTGTTCTTCCAGTTCGGCCACCCTTGTTTCGTGTTTATCTTTCTTTGATTTCTTTCCTTTGGCCTCTTCCTTCTCCTGTGAATCTTTTTCTTCCATCACATCCTCAGGCTTTGTTTCCATATTTTCGTGGGATGTTTCTGTATGTTCTTTAGCGGAATGTTTGTTTTCTTTTTTCATTTTTTCCTCTGCCATAATAATCCATATTTAAGTCCACCAGACTTAATCAAATAATCTGCCACCAGTCAGGAAAAGACATTTTGACACCTTCACTTTAACAAAAAATGCCAAAGCGTGTCAGAATAATCATCCCCGGCTGAAGATAATTCCTATCTGGCAAGTTTTTCAAGGGTTGCCTCCAGTGCAGGTCCTTTCAGGTTACGGGCAATAATCACGCCATTTCCGTCCAGCAGAAGGTTATATGGAATCTGGCGGACACCGTAAATTGCAGCATGTTTTGAGTACCATCCTTTCAGGTCGCTGATGTGGTAGGGCCATTCGAGCTTGTCATCGGCAATGGCTTTTTTCCAGGCTTCCTCAGTACGGTCGAGCGAGACACTAAATACTGTAAAACCCTTTCCGCCTTCAAATTTCTTGTTTTTGTACTTCTGGTAAGCATTCACAACAACGGGGTTTTCCCTTCTGCAGGGGCCGCACCATGCAGCCCAGAAATCGAGAAGGACAATCTGCCCTTTGGCATCCGACAACTTGTAGGTTTTTCCATTGGTTGAATTGCCTGTCAGTTCAGGTGCCTTGTCACCGATGTCAAGCCCGGTTTTTGGTTGTGCACTGGCAATACCGGCATACAATGACATATAGAAAATAAAAATCAACACCTTTTTCATATGGAATCAGTTTTATTTATTTTGGGTTCAAATGTATAAATTATAAGCTGTCACAATCAAAATAACAGGGAAGTTACTGCCTCATATTCTTGTAATTTTTGCACCAATATCACGCAGCCTGGTTTCTATATTTTCGTATCCGCGGTCAATCTGGCCGATGTTATCGATTGTGCTTTTCCCTTTAGCCGAGAGGGCTGCAATCAGCAGCGCAATGCCGGCACGTATATCAGGTGAGGTCATCTGGGTTGGCCGAAGGCTTTGCTCCCTGTTCAATCCGATTACGGTGGCCCGGTGCGGATCACATAATATAATCTGTGCCCCCATATCGATGAGTTTGTCGACAAAGAACAACCGGCTTTCGAACATTTTCTGATGTATCAGCACGCTTCCCTTAGCCTGGGTTGCAACCACGAGGAACACACTCAGCAAATCGGGGGTAAGACCCGGCCAGGGTGCATCGGCAATTGTCATGATTGAGCCATCGATATAAAATTCCACCTCGTAATGCTCATTGTCCTTTACAATCAGGTCGTCGCCACTTTCGATGATGTTAATGCCCAGACGACGGAAAGAGGCAGGAATAATCCCCAGATGTTCAAGCCCTGCATCCTTGATTGTTATCTCGGAAGCAGTCATGGCAGCCAGTCCGATAAAACTGCCTACTTCAATCATATCGGGCAGGATGCGGTGCCTGCAACCTTTGAGGGAGGTTACCCCCTCAATTGTCAGCAGGTTGGAACCGATTCCCGATATTTTCGCACCCATTGAAACAAGCATCCTGCACAGTTGCTGTACATAAGGTTCACAGGCTGCATTATAGATGGTTGTGGTTCCTTCAGCCAGGACAGCAGCCATAATGATATTAGCCGTTCCTGTTACGGAAGCTTCATCGAGAAGCATATATGCCCCTTTGAGCCTGGAGGCAGAAACAGAATACCACAGGTTCTGCATATCAAACATGAAGGATGCGCTCAGTTTCTGCAGTCCGGCGAAGTGGGTATCAATCCGCCGGCGCCCTATTTTGTCTCCTCCGGGCTGAGGGATGAAGCCTTGACCAAACCTTGCGAGAAGGGGTCCGATTACCATAACTGACCCCCTCAGGCTGGCAGCCTGCAGGGCATATTCGACAGTTTTCAGGTAGTCGGTACTGACCTTTGCGGCGTTGAACCTGAAAACCCCTTTCTGAAGCCTTTCTATTTCAACCCCCATGCCTTTCAGAATCTCAATCAGCTTCAGTACATCACTGATTTCAGGAATGTTTTCAATAATGATTTCTTCTGCAGCAAGCAGGGTTGCACATATCACCTGAAGTGCTTCGTTTTTAGCACCCTGGGGATGAAGGGTACCATTCAGGGGTGAGCCGCCTTCAACAAGAAAAGTTGCCATTCAGCTGGTTTGTTATTTTTTCTTCTTTTTCTTTTTAGGTGGAGCCGGTGCCGTCTTGACCTCAGAGAGTTTAAGATCGCGCGGAACCTTTAGCCTGTGTTCAGAGATTTCCTCCAGATCGAGGAATATCTTTTCATCCTCCACTGAGTCCTTGTTCCAGGCAAGGTACAGTTTCTTCATCTGATTGGCAATCTGTTCAATGAGGATACGCTGTTCTTCACCCTCCATTTCAATGGCAGCTTCAATCAGTTTCTTTGTAATGAGGCCGTAGTGCCTAAGGCTGATATCATGCTGGTTGTATGGCACCCTTTGGGGTTTCTCGGTAAGTATATCGGGGGATGGCGGTTCGTACGGATAATCAATATCCAGCTGGAAATTTGACATGATAGCCAGGTGGTCCCACAATTTATGCTTGTATTCAGCGACATCACGCAGGTAAGGGTACAGGTTGCCCATTACATCGATAACTGCCTGGGCGTTCTGGTTCCTTTTTTCGCGGTCTTCAATTGTGAAAAGATGGTCAACCATGTTTTGGATGTTCCTGCCATATTCCGGCATCGGAAGCTTTTTTCTGTTTGTATTATAATCCATGTATTGAATAAATTACTATCAACTATTTTATTTACAGATAAAAATGGGGGCTTTTACAACTGCAAATCTAATCAATTCTTTGCAAACTGCACTCATTTTTTACTTATGGGCAAGATCATCCTTGATACGCAGGCGTGCAAACTTCAGCAGCAACTGCTTTTGTCCGGCGTTCTGAAAGAACACAGTTGCTTTCCTGTTGGGTGCAATCCCTTCAATCTTAATAATTTTACCTGTACCAAAGCGCTGGTGCTCAACCATCATTCCCTGCATGAGCTTGTCGGGATTATCGGCTATGAAATTTCCTGCCTCAGCACTGTTGGCGTGATTCACTTCCGGCTTGCGGATAAATGCCCCTGGCTGCCATGGACGCACTGCAGGGGCTGCCGGCTGCTCCTTTGTCATTGTCCGAGCCTTGTATCCTGTGGTGATTGTATTCTGCCTGTCAGCCGGCCTTCTCACATTACCTGGTGAAAACCCTGTGAGGTACTTCTCATCCATTTCAAGCAAAAACCGGCTCGGGGAGCAGAATTCAAGGTTCCCCCAGCGGTAACGTTGATTTGCAAATGACAGCCATGCATTCTCCTTTGCACGGGTAAGGGCAACATAAAAAAGCCTTCTTTCCTCCTCGAGCGCCTCTTCCGATTTTCTTTCCTCTGCCTGCGACGAAGGGAAAAGGTTCTCTTCAAGACCTACTATAAACACATTTTTAAATTCAAGGCCTTTGGCCGAATGAATCGTCATCAGGGTAACCTTGTCCCTGTCTTCATCCTTTTCATTATCCTGATCGGTCAACAGGGCCACATCTTCAAGGAAATTTGCCAGTCCGGCAGGCCTGTCCTCCTCAATGGCACTGATGCTGAACTCCTGGATCCCGTTGAGCAGCTCCTGGATGTTCTCATGGCGGCTCAACCCTTCGGGCGATTTGTCACTCTTCAAATCATCTACAAGTCCTGTTCTTTCGGCAATTGTCCGGGCGGCTTCCCATGCATCCGACTCAGCCACAGTTTTTGAGAACTGGGTGATGAGTGCGGCAAATTTCAGCAGTTTGGTTATGGTTCCCTGGTTAAAGCCAAGCGAATTGCCCTGCAGATCATTAATTACCGACCATATGGAAACCTCCGCATCAACAGCCGCCACTTCAAGTTTACTCAGGGTAGTCGCACCTATCCCACGTGCAGGATAATTAATGATACGCTTCAACGCCTCATTGTCCCACGGATTGATCACAAGCCTGAAATAGGCAAGCAAATCCTTGATCTCCTTGCGCTGGTAGAAACTGAGCCCGCCATAGATTTTATAGGGAATGTTCCTTTTCCGTAATGACTCCTCAAATATCCTCGACTGGGCATTAGTACGGTACAATATGGCATAGTCCGAGTTTTTGTAATGATCGCGCAGCTGGGTTTCCGAAATCTCCTGTGCCACGAGGAATCCTTCTTCATTATCGGTAAGTGCCGACAGGACCTTGATGTTCTTACCGGGTGAATTCTCGGAAAAAACCTTTTTGGGAATCTGTCTTTTATTCCTGGCAATAATACTGTTGGCAGCATTGACGATGGTTTGGCTGGAGCGGTAATTCTGTTCAAGTTTAAAGATTTTGTGCCCCGGATAATCATTCTGAAAGTTCAGGATGTTTTCTATCCTGGCTCCGCGGAACGAATAAATGCTCTGTGCATCATCGCCTACCACGCATATATTCCTGTGCGCTGCTGCAAGCTTCTTAATAATGAGGTACTGCGCAAAATTGGTATCCTGGTACTCATCCACGAGTATATAGTCGAAACGCTCCTGGTACTTTGCCAGAATGTCAGGATGATCACGGAAAAGGATATTGGTGATGAGCAGCAAATCGTCGAAATCCATTGCTCCCGACAGGCGGCACCGCTTGACATATTCCTTGTATATTTCAGCCACTGCAGGCATCCTCATGGCTTTATCGGCCAGTCTGACCTCCGAATTCTCGGCATAAAGCCCAGGGGTGATCAGGTTGTTTTTTGCCATGGAGATGCGGCCTGCCACACTCCCGGGCTTATAAGTCTTATCATCAAGCTGGAAATTCTTAATGATTGTCTTGATGAGATTCTTGCTGTCGGATGAATCGAATATTGTAAAATTTGAGGGGTAATTGATTACCTCATGCTCTGCCCTGAGTATCCTTGAAAAAATGGAGTGGAATGTTCCCATCCACAGGTACCGGGCAATGTTTTCTCCCATTACAGCAGCAATACGCTCCTTCATTTCCTTTGCCGCCTTATTTGTAAAGGTAAGCGCAAGAATAGTCGAGGGACGGGCGCCCTGCTTCAATAAATGGGCAATACGGTATGTCAGAACCCTGGTTTTACCAGAACCCGCACCGGCAATTATAAGTGCAGGTCCTTCGGTGGAAACAACTGCTTCGTGCTGTATCTTATTTAATTCTTTGAGGTAATCGAAATGCATTTCTGTTGAGTGTCATAATTAAACAGCAAAAATAGAAGTTGTTTCAGGGAATCAGTTGTTTTTAATACCCATTTTTCAACAAAATTATAAATTTGACCATAAACAACGCCCGGCACTGTCATAGGCAATGTGGGATTATCATGCACGCTGCTGCTCCCCGTGTTTTAAAATAAAAAGGAGATCCTCATTTTTATGGTTGCCAAAACAATTTAATAAAAATTATACGTTAATATTGTAGCTTTAAGAATGTGGATTTTATGAAATATAAAAGCACCTTATACCTTTTCTATTGTTTGTTTATTCTGCTGAATGTTCAATTGGTGAGTGCCCAGATTACAGCTCCGGGCTCGCAGGCTGCCTTAAATACTGAATATCCTGTTGCTTTGCCACAGGACAGTATCTTTATTTTCTGCAGCAGCAATGAAACAGAAAAAGCAGCTTCACTGCAGGCACAAACCGCCCTGACAGGGACCAAAACCTTCCTTTGGGAGAAATACAATCCTGCCACTGCCAGCTTCGAATTTATATATTCAGAAAGCAGTGCCGACCAGCAATCGGTTTTGCAGGAGCTTGAAGACGGGGGTTACAGGGTCACCATTACACAGGGAACCACCTCAGAAATCCACAGGGCATGGGTATTTAACAATACTATCACTGCTACCGCTACTATTCCTGAATCGAATTGTGATTTCTTTTTGCTTGAAGGAAGCTTTGAATCAAAAACACTGACATATTATGATCTTATCCAGAACAGCCCGGTTGAAGTTTTTAAAGACATGAAGGCTGAATGGATTGTTGGAGAGAACATCATTACCAGCACGCTGAACCATCGTATATCATTGCCGCCGGCCACAGAAACCGAATATGACCTCAGGGTGTACGACCGCTTCGGATGTCAAACTGTAGCCACAGTCATTTATGAGCCTATGGCGCCAAGAGCACAGTTCACTGCTGAACCCATGGAAGGGGAAGCCCCCCTTACTGTTACCTTCAACAACCAGTCGGAAAATGCTGATCCGGGAGGTTATGAGTGGTTTTTCTATAAAAGCCTTGATGAAATAAAACAGGAATCAGAGTCGTCACAAATGCCAATCGACAGCATTATGCTTGTGGCATATGACCAGAATCCGGTGTACACGTATGAAAGATCGGGCCTTTATAAAGTGAAGCTTGTGGCAAAAAAGACATCTGAATTTCACACCTGTACCGATACGGCCTATCTCTCCGGATACATTACTGTTGATAATTCACTGATTGAAGTGCCAAATGTATTCACGCCAAACGGTGACGGAATAAACGACAATTTCGTTGTCAAATTTATATCAATGGAAAGCATCACCATTTCAATCTTCAACAGGTGGGGAAAACGCATCCATTTCTATGAAAACAACAATGTGCGCGGATTTGGTGATACCTATGCGGCAACTGTCTGGGACGGTAAAGTTGGCGGACGGTATGCCACACCCGGTGTATACTATTATGTAATTGAAGGCAAAGGACGCGATGACCAGGTTCAGAAGGCCCATGGATTCTTCCACCTTTTCAGGGGGAAGGATTAAATACCGTTGAAGGCCTTTCGCCGGCTTCGAACCTCTCCTGCCCTGCCGGAACCGACAGCCAGAATGTGCTGCCATTTCCTTCCTGGGATTCAAACCATAACTTCCCACCTATTAGGCGTGTATAGAAATGTGCTATGGGCAATCCTAATCCGAGCCCTTCATATGGACTCGAAAGCGTGGCATCGACGCGTGCAAACCGTTCGAAAACGATATCATGCCATTCATCGGGGATACCAATTCCTGTATCCCTTATATAGAAAAGCACCCCAATACCATCCTGACGGCAACCTATTTCTACGGTCCCTTCAGGAGTGAATTTTAATGCATTTTTAACCAGGTTATCAAGAATCGCAATCAGCTTTTGCTTATCCGTTTCAACTTTCAGCTGTTTTTCCTGAACTTCGTTGCATAGATTCAGCCTGATACCTTTTAATTCAGCTTCAGGCAGATACCTTTTATAAAGAGTTGTAAGCAATGAATTGACATTTGCAGGGGAAACGTGAACCGGCAATTCCTCCGATTCAATCCGCGACATTTCAATGATGTTGTTTATGGTTTCAAGCATGCGTTCCCCGCTCTGCTTTACAAGTTCCAGGTATTTCTCATGATGTTCCTGTGAATGGCAGGGATTTTCAAGCAAAGTAAGAAACCCCATGATTCCATTCATCGGTGTCCTGATTTCATGGCTCAGGTTAGCCAGAAAGGCAGCCTTTAACCTGTCATTTTCTTCAGCCCTGTTTTTTTCCTTCAGCAATTTCTTCCTGATCTCCTGCTGCTGGCGCATATAGTAACGTGCAACATAATAAATAACAACTGAGCTGGCAGCAACAAACATCACTCCTTTTATCGATTGGACCGCCGACCATATTCCGGTTTCATCGACAATAATCTGCAGCAGGATATCAGTCAGGAGTATCCATCCAATCCCGAAAAACAGGTAGATCAATGTAATCCTGATATCAAAATTCCAATTCATCTGTGTTTACAGGAATTGAGGTTGATAACTGAAAACCCGGAACTTATTCATAAAAACTGCCTTGCTAATCTTCAATAATTACTCATTTTACCTGCCAATCCTGCAGGAATTTAACTAACAAGAACAAAGCAAAACCGTAAAGGGTTGAAATATCAGGTGAATAAACATTAAAACACAATGATTTCAGGAAGGTCCCATATAATGGATTCCGGCCCCCGGCCCGAGTGGTATATCCAGCATAAGCCAGACAATAAGCAACAGTATCCACGAAACAAGGAATACAATTGTATATGGAAGCATGGAAGCCACAATGGTCCCGATGCCTGCATTCCTGTCGTATTTCTGGAAAAAAGCAATAATAAGGGCAAAGAAACTCATCATTGGCGATATGACATTTGTAACACTGTCGCCAATCCGGTACACCACCTGTGACAGCTCCGGGGAATACCCCATAATCATGAACATCGGGATAAACACAGGGGCAAGAATGGCCCACTTTGCAGAGGCACTTCCCATGAGCATGTTGACAGATGCCGAAAGAAAGATAAAAAGTATCATCAAAGGTATCAGTCCAAGGTTGGCAGCCATCAGCAGTTCAGCTCCTTCCACAGCCAGTATGATGCCCAGGTTGCTCCATCTGAACCATGCAACAAACTGTGCGGCGAAGAATACAAGCACCAGGTAAGTGGCAAGAGCTTTCATCGAGCCGGCAAGCCCGTTCATTACATCATTGTCATTTTTAAATGCTCCTGTTGTAAAGCCATAGGCCAGTCCCATGCCCCCTGCCGTTATGAACAGCATTGCCACTACACCTTTAATAAGCGGCGAACTCAGTAACCCGCCATCGCTTCCCCTGAAAAACCCATCCTGAGGAATCATTCCTGCAAGCGTAATTGCCAGAATCACAAGAAAAACCAGCATTGCCATCAGTACGCCCTTCTTCTCTTTGGGTGAAAGCTGAACGATTGTGCCTGCTGCATCTTCTGCTTCGCCCTGATATGTACCAAGCCTTGGCTCCACAAGTTTCTCAGTGACAAATGTTCCGGCAAGTGCTATCATAAAAGTCGAAGCAGCCATAAAGTAATAGTTGGCTGTTGCGTTCACTTCATACACAGGGTCAAGTATTCTGGCAGCCTCCTCTGAAAGCCCTGCCAGTAACGGGTCAATTGTACCCAAGATGAGGTTGGCACTGAAACCACCTGATACGCCGGCAAAGGCTGCTGCCATTCCGGCAAGCGGGTGACGCCCTACCGCAAGAAAAATAACCCCGGCCATGGGAATAAGCAAAACATATCCGATATCGGAAGCTACATTTGAAAAAACACCGGCAAACACAATAACAAACGTCAAAAGCTTGCGTGGGGAATTAATAACCAGCAGCCTGATGACCGCATGAACAAGTCCGCTTTTTTCTGCAATGCCGATACCCAGCATGGCCACCATAACAATTCCAAGCGGCGCAAAGCCGGTATAGTTGTCGACCATCTCAAGCAGTATCCGATGTATCCCTTCCCGTGAAAGAAGATTTACAGGCTTCACAATTTCTCCTGTGGCCGGATGGCTCACCTCCCAGCCCAGCACATGTCCGATAAATGATATGACCAACGCTGCAAGTGCAAAAATGGCAAAAAGTGTTGCAGGATGAGGCAGTGCATTGCCTGCCCGTTCTGTCCAGTTTAGCAACCTTTTGAAGACCCCCGTTTTTTTATCCTTCATTTTCCTTCAGGCCCTCTATATCTTGCCCTGTGACAATCCAGCCAGGTTGCATAATTTATAAATGATACGTGCACTCACATTTGCATCCCAGGGATGGTTACCTGTCTCGCATACATCGAACCCAATGATTTTCCGGCCACTTTCTGCAAGCTTTTTAAACAGGAAAACTGCTTCCTGGTATTCAAGTCCGCCGGGAACGGGCGTACCAGTATTCGGACAAAGTTTGGGGTCAAGGCCGTCAATATCGAAGCTGATATAAACCTGCTGGGGCAGCTCTTCAATCATTTTACCGCACTGCTCATTCCATGTAACTCCCCTGAAACTGTTTTCCTTCAGTTCAAAATCGGAAAATACTGCAATTCGTTTGCTATTACTTTGAACGAGTTCAATTTCTTCATCACAGAAATCACGGATGCCAACCTGCACAAGCTTCGACACCTGGGGCAGCTGAAGGGCATTGTAAAAAATGGAAGCATGCGACCATGTAAAGCCTTCATAGCTGTTCCTTAAGTCGAGATGGGCATCGATATGCAGAATACCAAAGCTGTCGTACCTTTCAGCAAGTGCCTGCAGATAACCCAGAGGGGTGCTGTGATCGCCACCAATCACTGCTGCCATTTTGCCTGAATCAAGTACTGCTTTGGTTTTCCGGTAAACCCATTCATTCAATTCAATGCTTCCTGCATTGATTTCCTCAAGTAGCCGGCTCATTGACCTGTCTTCGGCAGGAGAACCCCCATTCTCAATAAAATCAATAAAAGCAGCAGATTTTTCGCGAAGGGTTGTTCTTTTATGGAGAAGTTCACTATCGACAGGCTGCATAAAGATTCCCATTTTCCATGCATCGGGCACATCGGGGTCATACAAATCGAGCTGCACTGATGCATCGAGAATTGCCTTTGGCCCCATGGCAGTTCCTTCTCCGAATGATGCGGTGACATCCCATGGAACCGGTACCAGTACCATGCCGGCATTCTCTTCATTAAAAGGCAACCCGATGAAGTTGCCGTTTTTCAAACCTACCCCGCTGGGGTTAAAATCCGGAATTTGTGATATGCTGTTCATTAAAAATTGTTTATTTTGCTTTAAATTAAAGGCAAAAAGGTAAAACGTGCTAAAATATTATATTCCTTTAAATAACAGATTTTTTTAGAAATAATTTTCAAAAACAGCAAGTGTTATGAGCAAAGTCTTGATTATTGGCGCCGGCGGGGTTGGCCGGGTTGTAGCCAGCAAATGTGCCGACAACCCCGAAGTTTTTTCTGAAATCATGCTTGCAAGCCGTACATTGTCAAAATGTGAGACAATTGCAAGGGAGGTTGGCAAAGGAAGAATTACCCCTGCACAGGTGAATGCCGACAACGTTCAGGAGGTGGTTGACCTCATCAACAGGTTTAAACCCGAACTTGTAATCAATGTGGCACTCCCCTACCAGGACCTTCCCATCATGGACGCCTGCCTTGAAACAGGTGTGAATTATCTGGATACTGCCAATTATGAGCCAAAGGATGAAGCAAAATTCGAATACAGCTGGCAGTGGGCATATCATGAAAGATTCAAAGAAAAGGGTATCATGGCAGTGCTCGGGTGTGGTTTCGACCCAGGAGTTACCAGTATCTATACCGCTTATGCTGCAAAACACCATTTCGATGAAATCCATACCCTCGACATTGTCGATTGCAATGCCGGTGATCACGGAAAAGCTTTTGCCACCAATTTTAACCCTGAAATCAATATCAGGGAGGTTACCCAAAAGGGTAAATTCTGGGAGAACGGGCAATGGGTGGAAACAGAGCCCCATGAGATTAAAAAGGTACTCAACTATCCCAACATCGGGCCACGCGATTCTTACCTGATTTACCATGAAGAGCTTGAATCGCTTGTTAAAAACTTCCCGACTCTTCAGCGGGCACGCTTCTGGATGACCTTCGGGCAGGAATACCTCACCCACCTGCGGGTGATACAAAACATAGGGATGGCACGTATCGATCCGGTCAAGTATAAGGGTGTTGATGTCATTCCGCTCGAGTTCCTCAAATATGTCCTTCCCGATCCGGGAGAACTTGGAGAAAACTATCATGGTGAAACTTCTATTGGCTGCCGCATCAGGGGCATAAAAAATGGCAGTGAACAGACCTATTACATTTGGAACAACTGCAGTCATGAGGTAGCCTACAGGGAAACCGGCACGCAGGCTGTTTCCTACACAACAGGTGTTCCCGCAATGCTGGGTGCCATGATGGTACTTACAGGCAAATGGAACGGAAAAGGTGTTTTCAATGTAGAAGAGTTTAATCCCGATCCTTTCATGGAGAAAATCGGTGAGCACGGACTGCCCTGGCAGGAGGCATTCAACATCGATCTGGAATTATAGTAAAACATCACAGCACAGGGAACAACTTGCATTGATTCCCTGTGCATATAATATTCATACAATATTGGATTATTCAAAAATTCCTTCACCCGCATTTGTACTTGAAGAAAAGCTGCTCAGGAAAAACCTGGAACTGATATCCGGCGTGCAAAAAGATGCCGGCATAGAGATCATTCTTGCCTTCAAGGGATTTGCCATGTGGAGCACCTTTCCCCTGGTACGGCAGTACATCAGGGGGGCAACAGCCAGTTCCCTGAATGAGGCAAAGCTATGCTTTGAAGAAATGAAAACAAGGGCCCATGTGTATGCACCTGTTTATTTCGAAGATGAATTTGAGGAACTGCTTCAATACACAAGCCATCTTGTATTCAACTCAATGAGCCAGTACAGGAAATTTTACAGGAAAACGCTTGATGCAGGGCACCATATATCATGCGGCATCAGGGTCAATCCTGAGTATTCCGATGTATCGACCGACCTCTACAACCCGGGGGCAAAAGGTTCGCGGCTGGGGACCGGCAGTGATGCTTTCCCCGATGAACTGCCCGAAGGAATTGAAGGCATCCATTTTCATGTCCTTTGCGAATCAACTTCCTACAGTCTTGAAAAAGTACTGCAAAACCTGGAGCAAAAGTATGGCAAACACCTGCACCGGGTAAAATGGGTCAACATGGGAGGAGGCCACCTGATGACAAGGAAAGGTTACGACCACAGCCACCTCATTCAGCTGCTGAAGGATTTCAGGGAGAAATACAATGTTCATGTAATTCTTGAGCCGGGCAGTGCATTTGCATGGGATACCGGTGTACTGGTGTCGGCTGTGCAGGATGTGGTGGAATACCATGGTATCAGGACTGCAATTCTCGATGTATCATTTACTGCCCACATGCCCGATACCCTTGAAATGCCTTACCGGCCGGCAATAGAAGGCGCTTCTGATCCTACAGAAGAAAGCAGGCACCTTTACCGCCTGGGCGGTGTCAGCTGTCTTGCTGGTGATTATATGGAAGCCTATGATTTTGGCAGGGAACTCCAACCGGGCGACCAGATAATCTTTAAAGACATGATTCACTACACAATGGTTAAAACAACAATGTTTAACGGAGTTAAACATCCTGCCATTGCCATTTGGACCGAAAACGATGAACTGAAGATTGTCAGGGAGTTTCACTACGAGGATTTCAAGAGGCGCTTAGGCTAATGACATCCTGGCTGGCTGCATAAAACTTAATAAAGGCTATATTTCTTCAGAGGAAACAGCATTTTACAATCTGCCGCATATTATTATCAGAATTAAACCAAATCATGAAATTCAAAATTTTAGAAAAACTTCTGCTGGGAGCAGTCATTCTCATGACAACCTTCCCTTCTGTTGCACAGGAACAGACCAACGAACGGGCCAAATGGTTTACCGATTCCCGCTTTGGCATGTTCATCCACTGGGGGCTCTACAGTGCAGCTGAAGGAGTGTGGAAAGGAGAAAAACTGCGTAACGACAACAACTATGCTGAATGGATAATGTATCGCAACCGGATTGATCCCGATGAGTACGTTGCGCTGCTCGATCAGTTCGACTGGGATGAAATCGACCCTGAGGAGTGGGTAATCCTGGCCAAAAATTCGGGAATGAAGTATGTCACCTTCACTGCCAAGCATCATGATGGGTTTGGGTTATGGGACAGCAAAGTGGGTGATTTTGACCTGGGGAACCATACAAGTCCCACACGCGATATCCTCCGGGAACTGGCCGGTGCATGTAAAAAGCACGGACTGAAACTGGGACTGTACTATTCACACTGGGTTGACTGGGAACATGAATATGGCTGGGACCATACCCGTGAAATAACAGGGATAACTCCTGAGCAATACGACAGGTACTGGCAGGAAAAAGTAATCCCGCAGGTTCGTGAATTGCTGACAAACTACGGTGATATCAGCATGCTCTGGTTCGACATGTGGATACATCATTCAAAAACAGTTGTTACAAAAGAGCAGCTCCTGCAGCTTAAAAGCATGATACGTGAATTACAGCCCGGATGCATTATCAACTCGCGCCTGGGGCTTTCAATAGAAGAAGATCCTGATATTGATTTCAAGACACTTGGTGACAACCAGCTTGGAAGCACAATGGAAAATTTCCCGTGGCAGTCACCTGCAACAGTTGCTCATTCATGGGGCTATCATGCAACCGACTCTGAATGGAAATCAACAACCACCCTGCTGAAGTCGCTTATCGGCAATGTAAGCCTGAACGGAAACTTCATGCTGAATATCGGACCGCGTGCCAACGGGGATGTTCCATATGAAATTTCACAGCGCATGCTTGAAATGGGCAGGTGGTTAAAGGTAAACGGCGAATCGGTTTACGGAGCAGGGGCAACCGGACTTGACAAAGACATGCACGACTGGGGCCGGGTAACAGCCAAAGAAGAAAACGGGACATACAGACTTTACCTCCACGTTTACAACTGGCCCCTGAATAAAAAACTCAGCCTGACAGGTATTTCCAGCGAACCGAAAAAAGTATACGTGCTTTCCGACAAACAAAAGCAGCCGCTCAGGTTTAATCATTCGGGGGTATACACTGCAATTGACCTGCCTTTCATGCAACCCGACCCGTATATCTCAGTTGTAGTGGCCGAATATGATTCCAGACCTGAAATAAAAACAGGACTGGCAGCCAAAACCACCGATGACGGATATTCACTTAACCTTTTAAATTTACAGCGGCGGCCTGAAGCTTTACAGGTTCAGTCCAAGAGCCGTAATGGCACTATTCCCCAACATGCAGTCATATCAACTCCTGAAAAACTGGAGTGGGAAATTTATGTGGATACTCCGGGAACCCGGCAGGTTGATGTATCATACAGTTTCCAGGGGAAAGCCACTTCGGGGCAGATTAAAATTTCGGTTGCCGGCACAACACTTGAACACCCTGTTTCAGCTACCGGAAAAACAGTTGGCGAACCCAACGCTAACTGGATTATCGATAATTATGCCTCAAACAGGGCCGGTGAAGTCTATTTTCCGGAACAAGGCTTTTACAAGGTGACGGCCGAAATAGCACCACCGAAAAAGGAAGCTGTTCATTTTCAATGGATTTGGATTAAATAATGGTTGAATCCAGGAGCTGCACTTATCAACAATTGTTAATAAGTGAAGTTAATACAACGTTTATTAAAATGAGTTAAAAAACTTGACACGGGTCATTTTTTATACTAATTTTGATTCTATCAGGTGAGCGATAAAAGGCAGCTCCAAAACTGTGGAAAAGGAAATAGTTACTTAGTTGGAACCAGATTTGATTCACACCCTCCTTCGGGAAGGCACAGTAAAGGAGCCGAAGTTTGAAAATGGCGGTGTAAAAACCGGCTTTTCAATCAGTCGCCGGAAGCAACAAACGTTCTTTCAAGATTGAGCCGTCAGGCAGAAGGCACAAAGCAGGGTAAAACCAGCTGGCTGCCATACTGCAATGCGCAGAAGGGCCTTCAAGCCCGGAAGGGCATGTCGCACGAAGAATCGTCTCACGACGATTTCCGACAGCACCAGCAACGGCACTTCGTCCGGAAAGGTAATCCGGATAACCGAGCGGACAATTCACTGCTTCATACCGTAGAAAGTTGAAACAGTGAATGACGGGCAAAGATGATTCTGCAAAGATGAAGCGATGCCGGCCATAATAACCGTAACCTGGCGCTCGTGAAACTTCGGTTTAATCGGGTGAATGGGAACTATTCGAAAAAGAGTAGTTCCCATTTGTGTTTTTATACACTTCCCCACAAAGTTCTTATATGATCCCCCTCCAACCTGATAATCATTTATCAATCAGTGCAGGAGTCTATTCAGCGTTACAATTGGGAGCGGATAATAACTGCACGCATGTGAAAAAAAATACAAAAGAGTAATTACTATTGAAGCCTCAACTATCAAAATAATGTGATATCTTTGTAATTCGTGGGAGAAAAAACTTTATATTGCTATACATAAATACAAAGTTTATAATTTCTGGGGTATGTAGTTTATGAAAAAAATATTGGTAATTGACGATGATACTTTTATGTGTGATTTACTTGTAAATCACCTTAAACAGAATAATTTTGAAGCACAAGGTACATATTCCGGCAAAAACGGTATTAAAATGGTTGAAAACAGCCATTACGATGTTGTTTTATGTGATTACAGGCTCCCCAATACCGATGGATATGAAGTCCTTCAGCAGATAAAGGCAAAAAAGCCCGCTCTTCCCGTAATTATAATGACCGCCTATGCGGAAATCAAAATGGCCGTCAAACTGATAAAATCGGGGGCTTTTGATTACGTAACAAAGCCTGTTCAGCCAGAGGAAATAAAAAATTTAATTCACAAGGCGCTTGAATCGAAGGAGGGCCGCGAAACTCAAAATGAATTCAACAACAACTTCATTACCGGCAGCAGCAAGGAAATCAAGGAGGTGATGAAACTTGTGAAAGTCGTTGCCCCGACTGATCTCACTGTACTGATAGAAGGTGAAACAGGTTCAGGAAAAGAATTTATAGCAAAGGCAATTCATTATGCCAGCACCAGGAGCAAAAAACCTTTTATCGCAGTTGATTGCGGCGCAATACCCAAGGACCTTGCAAACAGTGAGCTGTTTGGTCATATCAAAGGGTCTTTTACAGGTGCCATCAACAATAAAATAGGCTACTTCGAACAGGCCAAAGGCGGAACACTTTTTCTCGATGAGGTAGGAAACCTCCCGTATGAAAACCAGGTGAAGCTGCTCAGGGCACTTCAGGAAAGGTTTATCAACAGGGTTGGCGACAATAAAATCATAAAGGTTGATGTACGAATCATCACTGCCACCAATGAAGACCTGCTGAAACAGGTGGAGGCTAATGAATTCAGGGAAGATTTATACCACCGCCTCAATGCCTTCAAAATAATATTGCCCCCGCTCAGGGAGCGTGGCGATGACATCATGGAATTTGCCGAATTCTTCATTGACAAGGCAAACAAAGCTTTCAATAAAACCATCAAAGGGTTCGATCCTGATGCCAAGGCACTTGTATACAAATACGACTGGCACGGCAACATCAGGGAACTGCAGAATGTCATCAACAGGGCTGTCCTGCTGTCACAGGGTGATTTCATCAAACCCGATGTAATGCCCAATGAAATCAGGTTCAGCAATTCCGGTTCCAATTCCAGGAACGACTCTTCTTTTTCACGGTCTGACGTAACCGAGCTTAAGCAGGCAACTTTGATTACTGAAAAGGAAGTAATTATTAATGCACTGATTGAATCGAATTACAATAAAAGCAAGGCTGCCAAGATGCTCAACATCGACAGGAAAACGCTTTACAATAAAATCAAGCAATACGAAATTGAAATACTGAAGTAGTTCACTTCGGTTGAATACATCAGTTTTATACATTCAAAGTTGACACAATATCCTTAAATGGAATTGGGTCATTTTTTTTTGTGCTTTTTTTGGCAAAACTCCTGGTGCACCTTAAACCAGAGAACCCACCCACATTATCATCTGCAATAATTGTTTCTGAAAATGCCTGCACGGCAGGTATTCACTTTAAACAAAATCTCGCTTCACTTGTCATTTTCAGAGAGAAAACACATGAACAGGTTCTTCTGGAATTCAATATAATGAAGCAAAAACAAAATTAACCGGATGATCTCTGGAAAACTTATTGCACCAGCCGTAAGTAATATGATGAGTCAAACTTAAAAATACAGTAAACATGCAAAATTATCATGAGCCCCCGTCGGAACTGCCTGAAAGTACCAAAGACTTTATGCGGGCACTCGTATCATTAAAGGAAGAAATAGAAGCAGTCGACTGGTACCAGCAGCGGATGATGGCCGCCAGCAACAAGCAGTTAAAAAAAATTCTGAAGCACAATCTCGGGGAAGAGATAGAACATGCATGCATGACCCTTGAATGGCTCAGAAGAAATATGGAAGGCTGGGATGAGAAAATGAGGCAGTATCTGTTTACTGAAAAAGACATTGTTAAGATTGAAGAAGAATAATATAAACTGACCCGATATGGATATTCTGAAAAAATCGATGGCGCCGGTAACTGATAAGGCGTGGAATGAAATTAACAAAAGACTGAAAGAAGCACTTCAGACCGGGCTCACTGCCCGCCGCTTTGTTGATATCGATGGCCCCAATGGCCTGGAGATGGGCGGTATATCAACAGGCAGGCTCATCATCCCCGACAACCACAGTGTCAGCGGGATTAACTTCGGCATCAGGGAAATGCTGCCCATGGTGGAAATCAGGAGGCCATTTGAACTGGAGCTTTGGGAACTCGACAATATTGAGCGCGGTGCAAAGAATATTGATCTTTCGTCGCTTGAAGAGGCTGCTGCCGAAATTGCACTCTTCGAAGAAAATGCCATTTACGAGGGGTTTGAAGCTGCCCGGATTAAAGGATTGCGACAGTCGGCCCTGTCAGAACCTGTTTTCCTCCCCAAAAAAACAGATGATTTTTTGAAGGAAATCGGCCATCAGATAATACACCTGCAGAGAAATGCAGTTGAGGGCCCCTATTCACTTATCATTACCGAACACGAATGGCTCAACCTGCTCAGGCTTTCACAGGGTTATCCTGTCCAGATGCATCTGAAGGAAATTCTCGGAGGACAGGTTATTATCAAACAATCGAATAAATATTCCTTTCTCGTCTCAGAACGTGGCGGCGATTATGAGCTGACAGTTGGCCAGGATATTTCTGTGGGTTATGAATGGCACGATTCGCGGAAGGTCAAACTATACCTGACCTCCTCATTCACTTTCAGGGTACTGGCTCCCGAAGCAGTTATTGTATTCAACAGCAATGAGGAAGAACATCCCTGATTCACACAAAATGGTTTAAAAATACTACTATGAAAATCGTTACGGTCACTGTCAATCCGGTTCTTGATACCTCAACAAATACCGGTCTGGTTGTACCCCTGAAAAAAACAAGGTGCAAAGAGCCGGTACATGAACCTGGCGGAGGAGGCATCAATGTTTCGCGTGCACTGAAAAAGCTTGGTTGCGAATCGCTGGCCATCATCGCAGCGGGTGGTGAAAACGGTGAGAAATTGAAAAAAATCCTTGATGATGAAGGGATTAAGATAAAAATTGTCCCCATTGAAGGCAATACCAGGGAGAACATTATGGTGCATGAAGAGAAAACGGGCGAACACTACCGGTTTGTCATGCCGGGGCCAGAGCTGAAGGAAAAGGAGTGGCAGGCACTTCTGGAAACAATTAAAAGCATTGATCCCAAACCCGAGTACCTGGTTGCAAGCGGGAGCCTTCCACCCGGAGTACCTGAAGATTTTTATGCAAGGCTGGCTGAATATGCCCATGAGAATGATATCAGGATGGTGCTCGACACCTCGGGGCCGCCATTAAAACTGGCACTGCAGGAAGGTGTTTACATGATAAAACCAAACCTCAGGGAGATAAAGGAGTTGCTGGGCAAGGAAAAACTTACGGGTATGGAGCTCGACATGGCTGCCAGGGAAATACTCGACAAGGAGTACTGTTCGGTACTGGTTGTATCGTTGGGCCCCCAGGGGGCCATGCTGGCCCGCCAGGAGATCACAGAGTACATCGTACCACCGGTGATGCCCGTAGTAAGTGCCGTTGGAGCAGGCGATTCAATGGTTGCAGGCATGGTGCTTGGTTGTATAAAAGGCTACTGGCCTGAAAAGGCAATCAGGTATGGCGTAGCTGCCGGAACAGCCGCTACCCTGACACCCGGTTCGGAATTATGCCGTAAAAGTGATACAGAGGAAATTTTCAACTGGCTGAACAAAAAAGAAGAAACCGAAGAATAATGATGCTGACTGTTGAAGAATGATTCCTCAAAAGTGCGGCTTAATTCAACACCTGTTCCGAACCAAAGCAGCAGCAGAAATGTTCACTACCTGATATCCTTGTTATTAACAGGACTAGAAAATTGCCCGATGCTTTGGCATTATTTTGCATTGTATAGCGATGATGGTAACAGGGAAAGAAATATTTAAAAAATTATTAAAAAATTAAAACATGAAGACCAGAAAAGCCCATGCGAAATGGGAAGGTGACCTCAAACAAGGAAAAGGCACTGTAAAACTCGATTCAATTGAAAAAACTTTTGCCTATAATTTCAAATCACGTTTTGAAGAAGGCGATGAAACCAATCCCGAAGAGCTGATTGCCGCTGCGCATGCAGGATGTTTCTCAATGGCACTGTCGCTCATCATTTCAGAGAAAGGTTATGAAGTTAAGTCAATTGAAACAGTGGCCGAAGTATCGCTCGAAAAACAGGATAACGGATTTGCCATTACTAAAAGCCATTTAATCCTGGAAGCCGAGGTACCGGGAATTGAAGAAAGCCTGTTTAATGAACTGGCGAACCAGGCAAAATCAGGTTGTCCGGTTTCCAAAGCACTGTCGGCCATTGAAATTTCGATGACCGCAAAACTCAGGTAAAACCAGGCAGAACCCTGGTGGTTCTGGTCTGTTGCCTGGCTCCCTGCTCCCATATGCATTAAAATAAGTTCACCCCAAAACACACACAACAATGAGAAATTATATGACCCCCGTTCTGGCAGCTATTATCGGCAGTGCGCTGACAATAGCTGCTTTTTTTGTATTTGATTTAAATGACCGTGGCAGGGTTGTTAAAATTGAACATCTGACTACCCAGGTTCCATCAATGAATTCGGTTTATACAGTGAATGAAGAAGGCGAAATCATTCCGCTTAATTTCACTGAAATATCCAATAAACTTATGGGGGCTGTAGTTCACATCAGTTCGGTAATGACAGCATCACAAGGCTCATCTGGCAGGCAAATGCTGCCCGATCCATTCAGGGAGTTCTTTGGAGAAGAATTTTTTGAACGTTACAACGAACAGCAGCGGGACAGGGGACAGATTCCGCGACAGCGCCGCGGAAGTGGTTCAGGTGTAATCATCAACCCCGATGGTTATATTGTCACAAGCAACCACGTCATTGACAACGCCGATGAAATAGAAGTAACCCTCAACGACAACAGGTCATACATTGCAAAAGTGCTTGGAACTGATCCAACTACCGACCTGGCATTGATAAAAATAGAAGAAACGAACCTTCCGATTATCCCCTTATATGATTCGTATGATACCCAGGTGGGCGAATGGGTACTGGCCATAGGTAATCCGTTTAACCTGAATTCCACTGTCACGGCCGGTATCATCAGTGCCAAATCAAGGAATCTGAATATTCTGAATGAACAGTACGCAGTTGAATCATTTCTGCAGACCGATGCAGCCATTAACCCCGGAAACAGCGGTGGCGCCCTTGTAAACATGCAGGGAGGTCTGATAGGCATCAACACGGCTATTGCAAGCCAGACCGGTACTTTTGCAGGGTATGGCTTTGCAGTTCCCTCAAATATTGTGAATAAGGTAGTTGAAGACATCCTTGAATTCGGAAGGGTACAGCGTGGCTATCTCGGGGTGACTATCAGCAATTTATCAAGTTCTATGGCAAAGGATGAGAATCTGAAAGTTACCCAGGGAGTATATATCGAAAGTATACTTGAAGGAAGTGCTGCTGAAAAAGCAGGCCTGCAGGCAGGTGATGTTGTTGTTCAGATTGAAGGCAAACCTGTAACCCAGGCATCGGAACTGCAGGAAATCATTGCCAGCCACAGGCCAGGCGATCAAATCAGGCTTGAGATCATCAGAAACGGAAATAACATGACAAGGAGAGCTACTTTGCTCAGCAGCGAAGGCACCACAAAGGCAGTAACCCGCGAACAGGGAAGTTTGATTCCCCAGCTGGGAGCCGAAATGGCAAGCATCAGCCGTGAAGAAGCCAGAAAGATGGGAATCAGCGGTGGGGTGAGAGTTCTGAAACTCCAAAGCGGCAAACTTGCAAATGAAACCCCCATTAAGGAGGGATTTATTATTATCCGTGTCAATACACGTGAAGTGCGTTCAGTAAACGAACTTGAAAAAATTATTGAAGGAACATCCGGAGGAGTAATGATTGAAGGCATTTATGAAAATGACCCGAAAAACGTCCTCTATTATGCCTTTGGCATGTAAGGCAGGTAAACTGCCCCATAAATAGAATAAACAGTGCTGATAAAAAAAACCTTCCGGTACCTTCTCACCGTATCACTTTTCAAGCCGCCCCTATCATTTCACTGAAAGTATTTTCAACGGTTTTCACATATCGGAAATTACCCATACAGGGTATAAGCAAACCGGAAATTCCATGGAAGATTTTTACCGGCCATTCTTTCATGAATATACAGGGGCAACAGCGTTTTTGTACTGAAACCATCTAAAAAACATCGACATAACAGGAACAACATGGCACATGAAAATACATCCGCAGAAAATTCATTAAAGGCTGTGATATTTGACATTGATTCCATTCTGGATACAGCATGGGTACATCAAACCGCATGGAAAACAACCATCGATGAATTTTTGCAAACCGGGTACAATGATCAGCCAGTGATGACCGAAGATGAATATGACAGGTTCTTTGTGCGGAAACCAAGGTATGAAAGAATTAAAAACTTCCTTGAATCACGTCAGATAACATTATCATATGGAGGTGATGAAGATTCTCCCGGACAAAAAAGCATAGGTGCCCTTGAAAACCAGAAAGCAAAAATTTTCAATGAAATACTTCTTACTGCTGAAGTGAAACTAATTGATAAAGTTATCCGCCGCATTACAGAATGGAAAAATTCAGGGATAAAAACGGCAGTGGTTTCCCTTGATGAAAATTTCAGAAATGTATCATGTACTGAAGAGATACGCAGGTTGTTTGATATCATGATTGATGCAACCACGGCAAAAAAAACCGGATTAAAAGACAAGCCCGAAGCCGATCTGTTCATGGAAGCTGTCAGGCAGCTGGGACTTGCTCCTGAGCAGTGTGCAGTGTTCGATTCAACAGTTGGCGGGCTCAGGGCAGCCAGCAAGGCAAATTTTGGACTGGTGGCTGGAATTCCGGGCGATCATAACAACAGGGAGCTGAATGAAAACGGTGCTGATGTTGTAATTGATGAATTTGATGCGTTTGACCTTTTAAATGATCAGGAGGTACAGGCCCGCTTCAGGCAGCCCTTTCCCCGTTTTGCATCGGAATACACAAAAATTGGTGAAATCGTACAGGGAAAAACTCCTGTCATTTTCCTTGATTTCGATGGCACCCTTACACCCATTGTAAAGCATCCGGAAGATGCTTACCTGTCGGATGAAATGCAGGAAATCATAAAAGCCTGCGCTGCCAGGCTGAAAGTGGCTGTTGTCAGCGGCCGCGATATGGATGATCTGAAAAAACGGGTGATGCTCGATAATGTGATATACGCCGGAAGCCATGGGTTCCGGATTTCAGGTCCCGGCGGATTATACAGGGAACATGAAAAAACGGCTGAAATACTGCCACTCCTCGATGATACGGAGCAAAAACTGGAGCAGCTGTTTTCCGGCAGGTTTAAAGGGGTAAAAATAGAACGGAAACGTTATGCCATTGCTGTGCATTTCAGAAATGCAGCGAAGGAAGATATCCCGGGGATCAGGGAAAAAGTATTTGAGTTTGTTGACAACACTGCAGGCTTAAAAACAGGCGAAGGGAAAATGATAATTGAATTGAAGCCCGACATTGAATGGCATAAGGGAAAGGCAGTGAAGTGGATTCTTGAAAAACTTGGAATGGACGACAGAAGCAGCTATCTGCCCGTGTACATTGGAGATGATGTAACCGATGAAGACGCTTATAAAGAACTTGCTGATGAAGGTATCAGCATTCAGGTGGGCCCGGGTGCCGAACCCTCAGCTGCCCGCTTCCGGCTCCGCAATATTTACCATGTGCGCATCCTGCTGAAGGAACTTGCCCAAGCCGGGTTAAAATCATGAGCACCTCATTCTCCCCTTCCCTTTCAGATTTCTGCAATCAGGTCAATTGAAGTATAACCGTTTTTACTGGCATGGTGCACCGCCTCGTATGTTTCCTTCACTTCCAGGTAAGTTGTATTTACGGCAGCCATTTTCCTGTATAGATTCTCTTCCTTGTCTATATAACTTCTTGACCTGATCTGCCTGATATAAATAACCTCAACCCTTCCCGGAAAATCTATGGCCAGCCTTGAATAAATTTCAGGATCGTGCTGGCCGCTGTCGCCTATCAATATAAAATTTGAATTCGGATAAAATTCCATCAGCATTTTAATCTTGTCGTACTTGTGCTCATGGCTCCCACCACCCGATTTCCAGAATTTATAAATGGAATAGGTGAGCGTCCTGAGAAGCAGTACCCCTTTGGGAATCTTGTGAAATGTAAAGAAATCCTCCAGAAGGTCATACAGGTTCCATTCGCTGCTCGATACAAAAAAGAATGGGTTATTCTCTAATTTGTCCTTTCCTTCGGCCAGACCATGATAAAATGTGCCTACATTGGAGAAGGGGTTGCGGGTAAGGGCATTTTTAAAAAGCATGAGCCGCAGTTTTTTCAAAGTTTGTGTAGCATGAGAAACAAGTACAGTATCATCGATATCCGACACAATAATACGATTCTGGGATGATGGAACCACCCTTACCTCACCGGTGGCATAAACCGGGGGCTGGCCTTCAACAATTTCATCGAGCAGCTGAAAATGAACCGTATGCCATTCTTTCGAAAGAAGGGCCTCTTCCTTGTCCTGAAAATGAAAATGAAAATCAAAAAAACCCAGGTCATCTGTTTCGACTGTAATTGATGAACCCAGGAATTCGGCCCTGACTGTCACGCCAGGTATTTCATCGCTCGAAAACCGCTTGATTGTAGCCAGCAGGTTATGCCAGAACTTCTGCTTGTCTTTGGGCTTTGCCAGTCCCTTGTCTTCTATAACCATTCCCCTGATATGGATTTCGGTTTCGCTGCCATATCCCCTGTATGGCACAATGTGGGGAACATCAAGCCATCCCAGCTTTTGTTTCAGGGATACTTTAATCCACTTAAAGGGTTTCTTTATTTTTTTAAATACCGGTTTTATAATCTTCATCGTCTCACTTTTAGAACACTTTGAACTGTTGCAATATCCAAACCATTTACCCTGTAATCCCCCTTTCGGCACAGTCATTCATCATCCTCCAGTTAGAATGGCCTCTAAGAAATCTTATACCAGGGATGCCCTGGCAGGGAAAAAGTCAGTTTAAAGTCAATGCAAAGTCAATATTAAGTCAGTGTAAATTCAATTATAATTGAATTTGTATTGAGTTTATATTGAATTTATATTGAGTTTAAGTTGAATTTAGCTTAGGGAAGCACCGCTTTTTATCAGAATCAGGTGAGCCTGTTATGAGGAAAATTTCCTTTATATTGTGAAAATTCTCCACAACATGCCAATGCGGGATGCCTCAGGCCACATCGCCTGTTGATAAAAACATGCCGATAACGATAATGATAATCAGGAAGGCAAGCAGAAACCAGAAAAAGGTACCCAGTGTAAGCGCCTTTGCTTCTTCACGGGCGAGGTTTTTCTCTGCTTCGGGGCGGCTTCTCAAACGGGGGCTGGGTGCAGTAGCGGCCAGGAGCAGCGCAATGAGCAAGCCCACAGCCAGTGGGGGCACCCAGTAAATGTTTTCAAAAAAGAGCGGTCCCACCGGTGATATCCAGATATTGGCAGCAATCACCGCCAGCAGGATAACTGTGAAGAAGGACCAGAAGCTTCCCCAGGGCCCTGATGTTTGTAAAAGGAACCTGAAAAACAATGTGATCAGGAAAGCGATAATGACCAGATAAAGAATTCCCCATATTATTTCCATCATTCTTTATTTTTGAGTTGTTTATATAGCAAATGTTTTATTGTAAATTTCGTGCCATGATTTCATTCTGAGTTTGGAACAGATTTTTCATACGTACAATAACAGACGTAAATCGGAATAGAAAATTATTGGCATTAAAAACCGACAGATGATGAATATATTAATTACCGGCACAAATTCAGGCTTAGGGTTTGGGCTGGCCAGGTACTTTCTGGAAGCAGGCCATAGAGTTTACGGCATAAGCAGGAAACTGAACGAAGAACTGAAGCCTTATGATAACTTTCAGTTCCTTTTTCAGGACATTTCGAAGTTTCCTGAGCTGGAAACAAACCTTGGATCATTCCTGGCCGGTGTGAACGTACTCGACCTGGTTATCCTGAATGCAGGGATGCTAAAGGAGATAAAGGATTTAAAGGACACGAGCCTGGAAGAGATACAGGAGGTGATGGATGTGAATGTATGGGCCAATAAGGTTCTTATTGACATTTTATTCAGGCAGGTGGATGAGATTAAACAGGTAGTAGCCATTTCATCGGGGGCATCCATATCGGGTTCCCGGGGATGGAACGCCTATTCGCTGTCGAAGGCAACCCTGAATATGCTCATCAACCTTTATTCACAGGAACATAGTGAAACACATTTTTCAGCCCTTGCTCCGGGCCTGATAAAAAGTAAAATGCAGAGTTACATCTATGAGTTTCCCGAGAATGAGCATTACCCTGTAGTTGACAGGCTGAAAGAGGAATGGAACAGCGGACAGATGCCAGAACCTGATGAAGCTGCAGAAAAAGTAGCCCGGGCCATTATCAAAGCCCGTGATTTCAAAAGCGGCTCATACCTCGATGCAAGGAATATCTTACCGGTTTCACAATAATATAAACAGTAAGCCCGCAGCAAAATTGTTTCACTGCGGGCTATTCCTGTGATGAGGGGTTCTCATCAGGGGGCATTTATTTTCGTCTCATCCTTGAACTGTAGAACCTGTGAACGTCTGTTTCATAGGCTGATTCATGAATTCTGTCAGCATCATACTCCGGAGCGTTTTTAATTTCTTCCTTTGGCAGGTGAATTGTAACTTCCTTGTCGAGGAAACTGATTTCCTCAATGGCTTCTACCGGAAGAATCACCTCCTTGCTCCAGGGCGACAGGTTTTTTGTGTCGAACACGCCATAGATAATATGCCATGTCTGGCCGTCAACAATCAAATCTTCAAGATGTCCGAACTGGTCATCAACCGCTTTGATGTAATAACCCGATACTTCACTGAAACTTCTCAGGCTGGTTGATTCTTCGGTTTTACCAGCCGAACGCGGGGCCCTGAATCCATACCCGGGTGCAAGCAACGACTCCCTTCCGGCATATCCGGCAACGGCTTCGGGCCAATAGGGCTCAACCTGGTAATACTGCAGCAGGGATGCTTCATATTGCCTCGACACGGGTAACTCGTAATCAAGTCCAGGTGATTTTTTGATGTTTTCGACACTCAGGTTTACCGTTACATATTTCTCATCATGGTTGATTGCTCCCAGCTGATTGACCGGGATAAGCACCCTTTTGTCCTGGAAAAAATTGCCATAATCAACTTCGAGATACCTGATTGTCCAATCCATATCATCAAAGAGAAAGTTTTTAACTTTTCCTTTTTCTCCATCTGTCGCATGAAGCGAAAAATTTTTCAGCTTATTCAAACTGTGTTTCATATTCATATTCTTTAATTGATAGTTTCATTATTTCCTGTAAAAAAACAATACGGGCAGGTTGGTATTCTCAATGTAATGACCAGCCACCTCCGATTTGAAATTTTTCCTGAATACATTTACCTTTCGCTGGAAAAGCATGATCATGTCATATTCATTCCGGTTGCAATACTGAACCACCGTATCGGTATAGTCATCTCCCTTTAACACATTGGTCCTGATTTTTGCAGGAAGAAAAACATCACCGGCGATTTTTTCCCAGGTATTGCTTTTCAGTTCAAGTTCGGTGTAATCGTTATCCTGTGCAACGCTAACGGCATGCACCAGCGGATCGAAGGCCTCAAAAAAGAAGCCCAGGTCGGCATATTTCTCAAGTTCCTTTGAACTGAAATCAACCGGGTGCAATATTTTTTTGTATGTACGGAATGCAGTCCCGGGAGGAACGATAATCCCCATAGCTCCCGAATCCCTCACCATGCTGTAAATCTCATCTTTTGTTTCAAAATGATATCCGTCGGGTTCGGAACTTACGACCACCAGGCAATAAGGTTCTTCATCAACAATCTTTTCTATTTTATCTTCAATGCTTCCTTCCTCTACCACCACATTCACCTTAAGCGGGAAATTGAGCCGTGAGGTTTCCCTTCCAAGCAAATCATTAAGTTCATTTTCGGCATAAATCAATTCTCTTTTTAGTTTTTCGGGATACCCCATGGGGTCGAGCGGCGTGATGGACTGGGAATCGGAATAGGAGCTGTATTGTGCCTGCGTCAGCCGGGGGTCGACAATATGCACCACATCGGCCTCCGATTCCATTGCCTTTGCCAGCTCAAGGCCATAGGTAATTATTGAATTGGAACTACTTTTAATATCGCTGATGATGATCGTTTTCATATAATAGTTATTAAGATTTTTTGTGGGCAGCATGACCATAAAAAAGTTCAGCTGCTTCAATTATAGTTTCACTAAGCGTTGGGTGGGGATGGATAGAGAGTGCCAGGTCCTCGGCAGTTGCTCCCATTTCGATGGCGACAACAAGTTCAGAAATTAAATCCCCGGCATCTTTACCTACAATACCTGCCCCCAGGATACGCTGTGAATCGGGATCGATAAGCAGTTTTGTAAATCCCCTGGTTTCATTCATTGAAACCGCACGGCCTGATGCTGCCCATGGAAACTTCACAAGTTTGTAACTGATGTTTTTTTCTTTTGCTTCATGCTCAGTGAGTCCGCAGGTGGCAATTCCGGGAACAGTATAGATTGCTGAAGGGATAGCCCTTGCATCATTTACTGTTTTCTTTCCTGCAATCACCTCCGCCGCAACCCGGCCTTCATAGCTTGCCTTGTGGGCCAGCAATGGCGGCCCGGTTACATCGCCAATGGCATAAATTCCGTTTTCTTTTGTTTGCTGCCTTTCGTCGACTTTAATGAAACCATGTTTGTCGAATTCAAGGTTGAGGTTGTCGAGGCCCAGCCCTTCAGTATTTGGTTTTTCTCCAACCGCAACCAGCACTTTATCATAGCTTTTTGTAAATTTCTTATCATCCCTGTCCCTGAATGTGACTTCGAGTTTTTCTTCTAACTCTTCAATATTTTCAACAGCAGTATTGAGAAAAATATCCTCATAGATATCCCGGCCTCCTTTACGATGCTCGGTCACCAAATCGTTGTCAATATCGGGAAGGAAATTGTCAGCCATTTCGGCAATCGAAACTTTGGAGCCAAACTCATTGTAAATAATGGCCATTTCGACCCCAATATAGCCTCCTCCAACGATCAGCAATTTTTCAGGAACATCTTCAAGTTTCAGTGCAGCTTCCGCGTCCATTATCAGGGAACTGCTGTAGTCAATTCCGGCAAGCCTGACCGCTTTTCCCCCTGTTGCAATGATTGCATTTTTGAAGGATATCTTTTCCTTTTCGCCGTTTTCGCGTGTTACCTCCAGGTGTTTGGAATCGATAAACGATGCGGTTCCCTGGATATAATTAATCTTTCGTGCCTTCACCAGTTGACCCAAACCAACGGTGAGCCTTCTGACAACCTTATTTTTCCAGGCGACAGCCTTCTTCACATCAATCTGGGGGGAAGCGAATTTAACGCCCATTTCCGACAGTTCTTCTGCATCCCTGATAACCTGGCTGATGTTGAGCAATGTTTTTGTGGGAATGCAGCCATGGTACAGGCATACGCCCCCCGGGTTCACCTTGGGATCGACAAGGGTTACTTTAATTCCAAGGTCGGCAGCCATGAATGCAGCCCTGTAACCTCCGGGGCCGGCTCCTACTACAACAAGTTCGTGTGTTTTATTTTCAGTCATGCCTATTGAGTAATAATCTATCAACAATTGTATTTAAAATTCATTATCCTGAATGGATTTCTTCAATTCAGGAGTGACCATGGGTCTTCCAGCACATCACAGATCCAGCGCAGGAAGCGGGCACCATCGGCACCATCGATAACCCTGTGGTCGTATGACAGCGATAAGGGGAGTATCATTCTTTGCTGCAGTTCATCGCCTGAATAAACCGGCCTTGATGCTGCACGCGAAACCCCAAGTATAGCAACCTGTGGGGGCAGAATAATGGGTGTAAATGCAGTACCCCCTATCCCACCAAGGTTTGAAATTGTAAAATTGCCCCCCTGCAGTTCATCGAGCGAAATCTTTTTATCACGGGACTTACCTGCAAGTTCATCAAGTTCAGCTGCCAGCTGCATCAGCGATTTGGTATTCACATCGCGTATTACCGGCACCAAAAGCCCCTGGGGCGTATCGACGGCCACCCCGATATTAAAATAGTGTTTCAGGATAATTTCTTCATGATTGAAGCTGGCATTGAAACGGGGAAACTTCTGCAGGGCAAACCCTGTAACTTTGAGCAGAATTGCAGTCACCGTAAGTTTGAGTCCCTTTTTCTCAAATGATGCCTGGCTCTGTTTCCTGAAATTCTCGAGATTGGTAATATCAGCTTCATCGAACTGGGTCACATGGGGAATGGTCTGCCACGACCGTGTTACATTCTCTGCAGTAATTCTCCTGATAGTCTGGATTTTTTCGTGCGATACAGGGCCGAATTTCGAGAAGTCGGGTAATTTCTCTGCAGCTGTTGTTTCCTTCTCTGGCTGTTCAGCGGGTCGTTCCGAATGTTTTTGCACATCCTCAGCGGTTATACGGTCACCCGGACCACTTCCCTTCACGCGCGACAGGTCGACATCCATTTCACGTGCAAGCCGCCTTACCGATGGTGCTGCAGGGATGAGCGAAGGATGTTTTTTTCTTTCCTGCAGATCTTCTTCTTCCTTTGATTCCGCTCTTTTATTCTCCTCTGATTTTGTTTCCTTCCCCGGCTTATCTTTTTCTTTCTGCCCCTTATCAACTGAAGGTTCAGCATCTTCCTCTTTTTTCTTTTGTGTACCCTGGTCCTTCTGTTCAGGTTCCTGCCCTTCTTCCTTTTCTTTTTCTTCAGTTTCAATAACCATAAGCACCTGGTTCACCTTCACCTCATCGCCTGCCTTGACTTTTATTTCGTCAACCACGCCTGCATAGGGAGAGGGAATATCAGTAGATGCCTTTTCGGTTTCTATTTCAACCAACGGCTGGTCAACCGAAACATGATCGCCTTTTGAAACAAGTACCGAGGTAATTACTCCGCTGGTAACGCTTTCCGCAATATCAGGAACCTTTATTTCCTTTTTCATTTTTTTCGGGCTTAATATTTATTTGATTATTCTTGAATGATTATGATGCACGGCAAGAGCAGCCTATTTACATACGGGTGATGATTTCTCCTTATCGACCTCAAGCTTTTCACGGGCCTTTTCAAGTACCTGCCCGTCGATTTTATTTTGTTTGTGCAGGCAGGTAAGAACAGCCCAGGCAATATTTCTGTCATTCACTTCGAAATACTTTCTGAGTTCATCCCTGCTTTCACTCAGACCGAAACCATCGGTACCAAGGGCAGCGAAGGTTCCGGGGAACCAGCTTGAAACTGTAAGCGGAAGTGCTTTCATATAATCGGAAGCCGCTACAAAAAGTCCGTCTTCATAACCTTCAGTGCATTCTTCAATATAACTCCTGATGCCTTCGTTGCCCAGACGTGTCTTACGTGAAGCTTCCACGGCATCGTCGTATAGTTTTTTGTAACTGGTCACACTCCATACATCGGGATATACTTCATATTCCGCAAGGATTTCAGCTGCTTTCATTACTTCATTTAAGATAGCACCACTTCCAAGCAGGTTAACCTTGTGGCTGTTTTTATCATTCTTTTTCAGCCTGTACATACCCCTGATAATCCCTTCCCTGACGGTCTTGCTATCGGGAACTGCCGGCATATGGTATTTCTCGTTCATCACAGTAATGTAATAAATTACATCCTTGCCCTGGTTGTACATTTCATCGATGCCATGCCTGATAATTTCGGCCACTTCATAGGCGTAAGTGGGGTCATAGGCCCTGATACAGGGGACTGTCAATGCCAGCAGGTGGCTATGTCCGTCCTGATGCTGCAGTCCCTCACCGGCAAGGGTTGTACGGCCTGATGTCCCACCAATCAGGAAACCTTTGGCACGGGCATCGGCTGCTGCCCACATCAGGTCGCCGGTCCGCTGGAACCCAAACATCGAATAGTAGATATAAAAGGGGATACAGGGGATGTTGTGTGTTGAACCGGCAGTACCAGCAGCAATAAACGATGACATTGAACCTGCCTCGGTGATTCCCTCTTCCAGGATAGCACCATTTTTAGCTTCCTTGTAATAGAGCAGACTTTCCTTGTCGACCGGTTCATAAAGCTGTCCGGTATGGGCATAAATTCCCGCCTGCCTGAAGAGTGCATCCATGCCGAATGTACGTGATTCATCGGGGACGATTGGTACAATAAGCTTACCTACGTTTTCATCCTTCAGCAGGTTTGACATAATTGAAACAGCAACCATTGTTGTAGCAACCTCACGCTGGCCCGAACCCTTGTAGAACTCTTCAAACACCTTGTCAGCAGGCATTTTAAACCCGTGGCTTTCCGATTTTCTCCGTTTTGGAAGGAAGCCGCCAAGTTTCTTTCGCCTTTCCTTCATGTATTTTATTTCCTCACTGTCATCTGATGGCCTGAAGAAGGGTGCAGTTGCAATTTCCTCATCGGAAAGCGGGATATTAAACCTGTCGCGGAAATGGATGAGTTCATCCTCATTCAGCTTTTTCTGCTGGTGTGTAACATTACGACCTTCACCAGCTTCTCCCAGGCCATATCCCTTGATAGTCTGGGCGAGGATGACATGAGGCACCCCTTTGGCTTCCTGTGCTTTTTTATAGGCATTGAAAACCTTCTGAGGGTCATGGCCGCCTCTTCGGAGGTGTGTCAGTTCCTCATCGCTCATATCCTCAACCATTGCAAGCAGTTCCTTGCTTTTCCCAAAGAATTCGCTCCTGATGTATGCCCCATCGGCTACGGCAAGTTTCTGGCGTTCACCATCAACAAGTTCCCCAAGCCGTTTCCTGAGCAGCCCTTTCTTGTCTTTTTTCAGCAGCCTGTCCCATGATTCGCCCTGCAATACCTTGATGACATTCCACCCTGCTCCCCTGAAGGCACCTTCAAGTTCCTGAACGATAGAACTGTTTCCCCTTACCGGCCCGTCGAGGCGCTGGAGATTACAGTTGATCACAAAAATCAGGTTATCGAGTTCTTCGCGGGCAGCCAGGGTAATGGCCCCCATTGCCTCGGGTTCATCCATTTCACCGTCACCCATAAATGCCCATACTTTTTGGCCGGGGGCATCAAGCAGGCCTTTGTCCTGCAGGTATTTATTAAACCGTGCCTGGTATATTGCCATGATTGGGCCGAGCCCCATGGAAACCGTAGGGAATTTCCAGTAGTCTTCCATCAGCCGGGGATGGGGATATGATGACAGTCCACCTCCGGGGCTCAATTCCTTTCTGAAGTTACGGAGCTGCTTTTCAGAGAGTCTCCCTTCAAGAAATGAGCGTGCATAAATCCCGGGGGAAGCATGTCCCTGGTAATAGATCAGATCAACGGGGGAGTCACCATCGCCTCCCCTGAAAAAATGGTTGAAGCCCACCTCGTATAATGTAGCCGCCGAGGCATAAGTTGAAATATGGCCTCCGATACCCTCCTGCTTCCGGTTGGCCTGTACTACCATGGCCATGGCATTCCACCTGATGAGGCTCTTTATTTTCCGTTCGATTTCCCTGTTCCCCGGGTACTCCGACTCCATCGACACAGGAATGGTATTGATATAGGGGGTCCTCACCTGTGGCCTCAGTTGTATGCCTTTTTCAGCCACCCTGTCGCGCAGTAACTTCATGATTTCCTCAACACGCTTTTCCCCCTGCTGCTCTATTATAAAATCAATGGAATCGAGCCATTCCTTATTTTCAAAATCTCTTATCTCATTTTCCGACATATGTCTGGCAATTATGTGTTTGTGTTTTTTCTTAAATGTTTAGCAGAGGCTGGTAGTCACATGTACAAAGGGTGCATCATCTGTTGCCAAGCGGATTCTTAAAATTAACATCGCGCTCACGGGTTGTTAACCTGGACCCACGGGTAAGTGAACCAGCTTTGGAAAATGATTCTTCGAATGATGAAAAGCTTTTGTAAATATTCTTTTCAAGCTGGGGAAGTGTGGTTCCTTCACCTTCGGGAGTTTTCTCAATTTCATTAAACTGAACCAGGATATTGTCTCTGATGTTTTCCAAATCAATGATGACATCCTGTAAAGCTTCGCTTTGTTCTGTCAGTTCATCAAGGTTATCCTTCAGTACAAGTATTCTTGAATTTACATCAGCCAGTTTTCTGCTTAACTCCATCTTCAATTCATTAGTTTTCATCTTCAACATTTTTAAATTCCATACAGATGTTTCGAATAATATGCCATAAACCTCTTACACCAGCAAGAGAAGGAAGATTTACAGCCATGGCCTTTAAAGGATCTGAAATAAAAGAAATTATGAAATAAAATCAGGATGATGCTTTGTAGAGCGGATACACATGCCACTGCGTAGAATATCCACATTTAAAAGGCAAGGCCAATGAGGGGTTGACCTGATTTTTATTATCAAATACAGGCCTGACAGCCATATTTAAAAAACATTCGTAAAAAACTGGTACGTTTTTTTCAGGCACAACTGCAGGAACAGAAAAACCCTCACAAATGAATCTCAGTGAAAAGAAGTGTGTCCCGTGCAGCGGCGGGGAAAAACCGTTAGAAGCAGAGGATATCAATAAGCTTCTGGAGGATGTTGATAAAGAATGGATTGCTGATAACAACAAGAAGCTCAGGAGAAGTTTTCCGTTTGAGAACTTCAGCAAAGGGCTGATGTTTGTACAGGAAGTGGCAGAGATTGCTGAAGAGGAACAGCATCACCCCGATATATGCCTCCATTATAAAAATGTGGAGGTTGAGCTTACAACGCATGCCATTGGCGGGTTGTCGGAGAATGACTTCATCATGGCTGCAAAAATCGATAAACTCCGACATTAAGAAGATACTCAGATAACAACAGCGCAATAGCATTCATTGCAAAGAGGAAAGGTAGCATTTAACAGGGCGGCAGTTTGCCGTCCTGTTCTTAGTTTTAGCCCTTCTGGCAAACCACCTGATTTGAAAAAAGCTACTTTTGCAGAAAAATGTAGTATGAGAATCGACATCATTACTGTGCTGCCCGAGATACTTGAAAGCCCGTTAAACCATTCGATTGTAAAAAGGGCAAAGGACAAAAAACTGGCTGATATACATGTGCACAACCTGCGCGATTTTTCGGAAGACAAACACCGGAGGGTTGACGATTATTCGTTCAGTAAGGGAGCAGGTATGGTAATGGCCATTCAGCCCATTGAAAAAGCAATAGAAACACTCAGGCGGGAAAGGGATTATGATGAAATTATATTCACGACACCCGACGGGAAAAAATTTGATCAGCGGGAAGCCAATATGCTATCATTAAAGAAAAATATCATCATCCTTTGCGGGCATTACAAGGGAATCGATCAGCGTATCAGGGATTACTACATTACAAAGGAGATATCCATAGGCGATTATGTCCTGACCGGCGGGGAGCTGGCAGCAGCCGTGATTGCCGACAGCGTGGTAAGGCTTCTTCCGGGTGTGCTTTCCGATGAAACTTCTGCCCTGACCGATTCATTTCAGGATTACCTCCTCAGCCCGCCTGTTTATACGCGCCCTGCTGATTATAAAGGGATGAAAGTGCCGGAAATCCTGCTCAGCGGCAACGACAAACTCATTGATGAATGGAAGCATACCCAGTCGGTTGAACGGACCAGGAAACTGCGACCCGACCTGTATAAAAGGTACCTGAGTGAAAGCGAAGACTGAATATCCTGTATTCAGTATCGCTGGCATATTTTCATATAGGCACAGTACGTACAGTTTTTCAGGTGTGGCGTCTGCAGAAAACTGCTTTCCGATGACAGTATTTCACCAACAAGGGTCGTGAGGTGGCTCCTGAATTCTTCACGTACATCACTATATACAAGTTTTTGATTGTTCCTTTTGATACCGGGAGAAAAATTGTCAGCAAACAGCTTCCTCAGGCTGTATATGCCCGGCTGAATTTCCAGGCCAGGATTCCTGCTCTCATGAAATACCATTGAATATATCAGTGCCTGGAGTATCTCCTTTTTATTGTTTTCCCTGTCCTTTTCGAACAAATCACCCACTTCTCCAACTGACAGGTTATCCACATTCCCCGTTTTATAATCAAGGATCCTGATTGCACCGTTTACCTTATCAATCCTGTCGATTTTCCCTCCGATATACACATTGACCGGCTGTTGGTCGACCATCACTTCAACCAGGGTATTGACTTTCTCTTCGAGCCCGATGAGCTGAAAAGGGGCAAGTTCCATATCCGTTTCAATAAGGCGGCGGATGAATATCTTAATATTCTCAAAAATCAGCCGTGCCTTGCCTTCTATGGGGACAGGTTTCCCGGGAGCAACTTTTTTTGCATAAAATTTACCGATAGCTGTTGTTATCTTTTCTTCAATGAGCCTTGTGTCTTTAATGATTCCCTCAAGCTCACTTCTACTGATTGTTTTCCCCCGGAACGGAAGGTAAAGCTGCTCAATGGCATCGTGAAAGATATTTCCGAAAGCCATGCTGTCGATTTCATCTTTCATTTCTTCAGGCTCGGGCAGCTGTAAGATATAGCGAAAATAAAATTTTGCACGGCACTGCAGCCAGGTACTGACAGCAGTAGGCGACAACGGACGGTCGGCTGAGTTGCCCAATAAGATTTTGGCAGACTTCTGCTTTGAGCCGGGAATGATAACCGGTGGGGCCGGTTGATTTGAAAACCTGAAATCAAGTGATTTCTGCTTTACCTTAAAACCTGACTCATACAGGAGCTGGTAACCATACCGGCTCAATTCGCCGTTACCCATACCTTCCTTCACTACCGAATAGGTTGCTGTGACATGCTGAGCCCTTTGCAACAGCCTGTAGAAATAATAGGCATACATGGCATCCTGCTCATCGATGGCTGGCAGTCCGAACCCTTTCCTGATATTGAACGGGATAAACGAAGGAGCGACATAGGTGCGGGGCCATTTGCTTTCATTCAGTCCCAGGATAATGATGTTGTCAAAATCAAGACAGCGGGTTTCAAGGATCCCCATAACCTGCATTCCTACCAGGGGCTCACCTTCAAAAGAAACAGAAGCCTGCCCGGTATACTGGCTGAAAAGCCTGTAATATATCGTGTCGCTGATGAAATTTTCCTGTTCGGCCTGCACCGAAACAATGGCATTGCCGATTTTTTCAACCGACTGGTAAAGGGTATTTATCAGTTCGGGCAGGAGTTTATTATCAGCATCAGTTTCCCTGATAATACTGAAGAGCATTTCAAGTATCTTCAGAAAGTATGTGTTATAGTCTTCCACTTTGCCGGGCAGCGAAAAAATGTGCCTGTGAATTTCAGAAAAGGTGATATCTTCAACAGGAACAGCCACCACATTGAATTTTTTGAGATCAGAAATATACTTCTTCACCTTTTCGTTTTCAACATTACCCAGCAGCTGATGATTGAGGATATCGGTCACATACCGGTGATAAACCACTACCCTTCCCTCGCGGTCCTTTCTCCGGTTTTTAAGGAGATTAATCAGCAAAAGCAGGAATCCATAAACGACGGAATTCTTCACCGGGTACCCCATTGTAATGTTAACAGGAGTGATATGCAAGGGAATAGCTCCCAATGCAGGGTACAGCAATGACTCATCGGCAAGTACAATTGCCGTATTGTCGAACTCGTTTTTATAGGCATCAGCAATTTTCTCAAGGAATGGAGGTATTGCCTGGGCCTGGCCGTATGCTGATGACACAGCCACCAATTCAATGTTCTTGTTCTGCGTAAAGGAGGAGATATTGATAACAAAATCGGCCGGGGCAGGAAACTGCTTCAGGTTTTCCCTGATAAACTTTCCTGCCTCATTTTTCGCATCAAGGTAATATTCATCATAATCCCACAGAAAAACTGCCTTTCTGCCCAGCATGCGAAAGAATGTTTTCTCACATGTATTGAGTGCATTCAGTCCGATAATATAGTAGTTCTCAAATTCGAATGTTGGCGGTTCCTTTTTGAATTGTTCGATGACATGCCTGTAGATCATTCCGCCGTAGCCCATTTCACGTTCAAGAAGGTATTCCTTATAGGCGATATATACATTAAACAGATTTTTCCAGATGTCAAGGAAACGCTCATGGTTAATCTTCAGGTTTTCAGGGGGGATACTTCCCCAGAAACGTTCAATGGCTTCCTTCTGCTCCGGAGAAAGATAATCAAGGCCGTTGCCAATCTCTTTTAAATCGGCAACATTTGTAAATAAATCTTTGGCTGAGACTAAATATCTGTCGATATCATTAAAATCGGACAGAAGGACCTCCCCCCAGAAATAAAAATCATCGAAAGTTTCCTGTGTTGGGATATGTTTCCGGTAAATCCGGTAGAGTGCCGAAATCAGCTGAAGTTTTTCTCCCTGGTGTAATGTGGAATAACCGGTTAAAAGTTCATCAACTGTTGTAATATGAGGCCCGATAGCCGTATTCCGGACAATCTTCTGCAAATAGGATTTGAAGAAAATCCCTGACCTCCTGTTTGGGAACACAATACACAGGTTATGAAGCTGGTGCTGGTGCTTATTATAAATATACTCCGCACATTGGGATAGAAAACGTTCCATTTCGGCTCAAATTTTTCCCGAAGATATAGAATGCATTTTAAAGCGTATGACTTCAGCCTGAATAAAAGACCCCGGGTTCCTGTGATTTTATGAACAATAAAACCGGCAGAATATAAGCTTCATCAGTAGCATCATTGCGGTTGTCAATTTTTTTAGTGAATTTTGGGGACTAAAATTAACAGTGACATGAAAGATTTACTCATCAGAAACCGGTACTTCTTGATACCATACATCATTTTTTTAGCTGTTTTTGCCGGTTTATCACTTGTATATACGAAAGCTCAAATGCATATCTGGGCCAACAGCATGAATGCTCCGGTTCTGGATACCTTTTTCATGTATGCAACACATCTGGGCGATGGTGCGATGATTGCCGTATTAACAGTTATCCTGCTTTTTGTAAAATACAGGTATGCCCTTGCATTCTTAACCGGCAGTCTGCTGACTTCAGGAGTAGTACATCTTTTTAAAAAAGTGCTTCTTCATGATATGTACAGGCCATCAAAATATTTTGAACTCTATGAAACCCATCAGCTTTATCTCATTGAAGGAATTAACCTGCATAGTATCCAGAGTTTTCCCTCTGGACATACCTCCACGGCCTTCAATGTTTTTCTGATGCTGGCACTGATTGCCGACAACAAATGGGTGAAATTTTTATGTTTCATGTTCGCTTTTCTGACAGCATATTCGAGGGTATATCTTTCACAGCATTTCTTTATTGATCTTGCTGCAGGTTCGTTTATTGCCGTCACCCTGATACTTGTCTTTTATTACTGGTCACTAAACTGGAACAGGAAATGGCTCGACAAATCGGTTCTTAAAAAAGAAATAACCCTCTCATGACAGAACGGATTAATCAAATGAACCCGGCGATTATCAGGTTATCCATCATGATGATGGCCATCGTGGTGTTTGTGCCGTTTCTGGGAAGGGTACACCTGTTTGACTGGGATGAGATCAACTTTGCAGAATCGGCACGCGAAATGATTGTGACAGGTGACTACCTTACCGTCCAAATCAACTTTCAGCCCTTCTGGGAAAAGCCTCCGTTGTTTATCTGGATGCAGGTATTGTCGATGAAAGTTTTCGGAATCAATGAATTTGCCGCACGTTTCCCCAATGCATTATGTGGTGTGATTACCCTGCTTGTGCTGTTCAGCATTGGCAGGAGAATAAGGAATAACTTCTTCGGGTTGCTTTGGGTGATGGCATATGCAGGCAGCATCCTTCCCTTCTTTTATTTCAAGTCGGGAATAATAGACCCGTGGTTTAACCTTTTCATCTTCCTTGGGGTCTACTTCCTGATGCTTTATGCCTTTCCTGATGACAAACACAAAATGAGGAATGTGATACTCTCGGGCGTATTTACAGGTCTGGCAGTATTGACAAAAGGGCCGGTCGGTTTTCTGCTGGTGGCTTTAACCGGTGGGGTCTTCCTGATTGCTGTAAAGTTCAGGGTAAGGGTAAAAATCAAGGAAGTAGTCATGTTTTTTGTAATGCTTGCATTAACAGGGGGTTCCTGGTTTATAATCCAGATCCTGAACGGGCACTTTGATACAGTTGTCGAATTCGTTGTTTACCAGGTGAGGTTGTTCAGGACACAGGATGCGGGGCACGGAGGATTCTTCGGCTACCATTTTGTTGTGCTTTTTGCTGGTGTCTTTCCATCATCAATCCTGGCGCTGAAAGCATTCAGAAAGGAAGCAGATGATGCGGTTTTTTATTTGTTGTTCAAGAAGTGGATGGTCATCCTTTTCTGGGTGGTTTTGATACTTTTTTCAATTGTAAAGACCAAAATTGTACATTACTCTTCGCTTGCCTACTTTCCTCTGACATTTCTGGCAGCTGCCTTCATCTACAGGGCATACAAGGGGCAGGCCAACTGGAGCCGCTGGATTTCGGTCATTATCATCACTATGGCTGCGCTCATTTCTCTTCCGGTGATGTTGCTCCAGTTTATCGACAGGTTTAAATACCGGATCATAGAGGCTGACGTGATTCATGATGAGTTTGCAGTTGAAAACCTGAAAGCGGATGTACACTGGTCGGGGTTTGAATTTCTGCCGGGGCTTTTATTTCTGGTGATTGTCATCGTCATTTTTGTTTACGTAAAGAAGAACAAACCTGCTGTGAGGGCGCTGCTTTTGTGGGGGGCTACAATTCTGTTTTTATCATCTGTCATGTATATTCATGTTCCAAAAGTTGAACAGTACTCACAGAATGCACTGATTGAATTTTTCAAATCAAAAGCCGGACAGGATGTGTACCTGAAGAACCTGGCATTCAAATCATATGCTCCCTGGTTCTACGGCGAAACCACACCTCCTGCTAATCCTGACTATTATGATGAAGACTGGCTGCTTACCGGCAACATCGACAAGGATGTGTGGTTTGTAACCAAGATTCATCGTGCACCGCTGTATGAAAAGTACGATGAACTAACAGAAACGGGAAGAAAAAACGGATTTGTTTTTTACCTGAGAAAAGCAGACTAAGCGCCTGTCAGAACCTAATTTATAAATTTCCTGTAATAGTCGGCTTTACTCTTGTCGTTAAACCTTACATGGATATTGTTCATATAAACGGCGTATTCGCTCCTGCTCTCAGGATTTACTTCCCATAGTTTTTCAAAATAATCGAGCGATTTCCTGAAATCGACAGAAGCAAGTTTAAGCTGGCGCAACAGTGTCTGATAGCTGCCTGAGGTACGCTTTGCCTCATACCTTTTCATTTCCCTCTGGTAGCGGGCCTCCCCCTTTTCATAGTTCTTCTGTGCATGCCATTCCAGTGCGCCAACATGTTCGGGGTTCAGGGCCAGAAGCTCAAGACTGGCTGAATCGGCCTTCTGCTCATTGCTGAGCTTTTTGTTCAGCTCGAAATAGCGGTCGAGTCCCTGTTCGGTGCCTTTATATACATCAGGGACATTGTCCCAGATACCCATCGCATCTTCGGTACGGTTGGATGTATAATAGATATCAAACAACCGTCTGTACACATCGGGCTGTTCCACCTCATGATTTTCAACATAATATTCAAGTTCAGAAAGTTCTTGGGAAAGGTTGTTTTGCCCCCGGTAAATATCAGCGAGAACCAGATTCATTTCAGGATGCCGGTATCCCCTATCACGTGCTTTATCGAACCACTCGATTGCCTGAAATGCATCGCCTCCGCGAAAAGCGGTATGGGCAGCCCTTGCATAAAGGGTGTCTCCCGGATCAGCATCGGGGGGAAGCTGACTGAAATAGAACTTCCATGCCTCTGTTGCAACAACATAATCACCTGCTGCCTCTGCTGTTTCTGCATTTTCCCTGAATGAGGCGATGTTCACTGCAGTTCTGCAACCTGCAGCAACCAATAATATCATGAATATTATAAATTGTTTGTTTTTCATCATTATCATTTTTTTATACCTGTTGCAAAAAAAATACCACTGTTGCCAGCAAACTTCAAATTGCTATTTAAATATAAGTATATCAATAAATTAAAACCTGCCTTACGATTTTAAAGGTGAAGCTTTTTTTTCTCCTTCTCCCCATTTTTTTCGAATTTCAGTGTAACGAAAATACAAAATCCCTGTCTTAAATAAAAAGTCATCTTATGAAAACAATTACAGCAATGGTTCTGTGTGTATTTATCATTCAGCAAGTTGAAGCACAGACCACAGAAAAAAAACTATATATTTCAAATCATATTAACGGGAGTGATATTACCATTGATGGTAAACTCGATGAGCCAGTCTGGCAGTCGGTGAAATGGGAAAATGAGTTCATTCAGCATGAACCCCATGAAGGGAGGGCACCACACCAGCAGACACAGTTTGCAATCCTGTATGATGAGCATAACATTTATGTCGGGATCAAAGCACTGGATTCCAGTCCCGACAGTATCTCAATGCGGCTTACACGGCGCGATATGATGGACGGCGATCAGGTAGGTATTGCTTTTGATACCTATTATGACAAACGTACAGCCTTTGTTTTTGCAGTTTCGGCTGTTGGGGTCAAAGCCGACTGGGTGATGAGCAATGATGGTGAAAATGAGGATTTCTCATGGGATCCGATATGGTGGGTAAAAACCCTCAGGACCTCAGAAGGATACACAGCCGAAATGCGGATTCCGTTAACCCAGCTGCGTTTCAAACAGGAAGGGGAGCAGCTGTGGGGACTTCAGGTATTCAGGAAACTTTTCAGAAATGATGAATTGTCGTCATGGCAGCCTATGAAACGCAGTGGTTCGGGAAGTGTTTCACAATTTGGGATCATGAATGGGTTGAAAAATCTTCAGTCGAAGAAAACTCTCGACATCATGCCTTATATGGTTGCACGTACTGACCGCTTCAAAAAGGATATGGATAACCCGTTTCTTCAGTCGGGGAAAAAAAACACGCTTGATGCAGGTCTGGATGCCAAGATAGGACTTACAAATTATCTCACCCTCGATTTAACAATCAATCCCGATTTCGGGCAGGTAGAAGCCGACCCTTCGGAGGTAAACCTTACAACACAGGAAACTTTTTTCCCTGAAAAAAGGCCCTTTTTCATTGAAGGGAAGAATATCCTTCAGTACAAACTGATGTTTGGTGATGGCGACCTTGCATATGACGGATTATTCTATTCCCGTCGCATAGGGAGCCGTCCGCATTATTATCCTGATCTGGAAGATGGTGAATATGCCGACGTCCCCAAATTCACACGAATCCTCGGTGCAGCAAAGGTTACAGGTAAAACACCCGACGGATGGTCGGTGGGCATCCTCGAAAGTGTAACAGCAAACGAGAATGCTGAAATAAGGAGTATCGGCAACAGCAGGACACAGCTTGTTGAACCTCTGACAAATTATTTCGTGGGCAGGCTGCAGAAAGATTTCAACGAGGGCAACACTTACTTTGGCGGTATGGTAACTGCGGTAAACCGCAGGATTAATGAAGACCATCTGGATTTCCTTCATACAAGCGCATATTCGGGAGGGTTGGATTTTGTTCATAAATGGAACAACAAAAACTGGGTGCTTGATGCTGCACTGTATTTCAGCCAGGTTAACGGGTCAGAGAAATCCATCAGGCGGATTCAGGAATCATATATCAGGTCATTTCAGCGGCCTGATGCAGACTATATAACTTATGATACTACACGCACTTCCCTGATGGGACAGGGCGGTAAGCTGACTGTCGGCAAACTGGGAGGCAACCTGAAGTTTATGACAGCTGTTGCATGGAAATCACCTGGGCTTGAACTGAATGACATTGGTTACGCACAGCAGGTAGACAATATCTTCCAGGTGTTCTGGCTTGGATATCGCATTTATGAGCCATTCTTTATTTTCAGGGAAATAAACCTGAACCTGAACCAGTGGGTACAGTTTGATTTCGGAGGGAATGTTACAGCACCTGGGGGGAACATCAACTGGCATACCCAGCTTAAGAATTTCTGGTATGTCTACGGCAGCTTCAATATGAGCGGTGAACAGATATCGAACCATATGCTAAGGGGTGGTCCTTCACTGCGGTTGCCGGGTAATAAAAACTATTCAATGGGATTTGAATCTAATCAACAGAAAGAACTTACATTTTACTTCAGGACAGGCCATAATTTGAGCAATGAAAAAGGTTTTAGTCAATCACATGGCTATTACTCAGGTATTGGCTACCGGCCTACCAAAACTTTAAGGATTGATTTAATGCCAGGCCTCGGCACATCGGAATATGGTCTTCAATATGTTACCCAGGTTGATTATTTGGGTGAAAAAAGATACATCATGGCAAATATCGAAAGGTATACTTTGAATATGTCGGTAAGGCTGAACTATAATATTACTCCTGATCTGACTGTCCAGTACTGGGGTCAGCCTTTTATAGCAACCGGCAAATACAGCGATTTCAAATATATCACCAACAGCAAGGCTTCGGAGTTCGGTGAAAGGTTTGAGTCATACGGACAAGGTCAGATTTCTTATGATAATGTAGATAATAAATACATGATAGACGAGAACAGGGATAACATTGCAGACTACTCTTTTGGAAAACCTGATTTCAATGTAAAGGAATTCCTCTCAAACCTGGTTGTAAGGTGGGAATACCGGCCCGGGTCGACCTTGTTCCTTGTATGGTCACAAACACGCCAGGGATATGAAAATGACGGTGCATTTGATTTTTCCCGGGATGTGAAAAACCTGTTTGGAGAAGCTGCTACAAATGTTTTTCTGTTGAAATTATCTTACAGGCTCGGACGTTGATTTTTTTCATAAACCATGATGCCTGATGCCAGCATTTCCTGCTGTCGTCAGGCTTTTTTAATTGCTATTCACCTGTTATGCGTGCCATGATGGAGTTCTGGAAAACGGATTGCAAAGTTCAGCTGAAAAAGCCCGCATGGCAGCAAGACTGCAACACCGATGTGAAAACTGTAAATACCACTTTCTTTCCCGTGCAATTGAGCATAATTTACACAGTGCATCGTGTCCTGATTGCAATGGAATCAATTTTATCCGCAAGAGTAAACTATAGAAAATTTATTATTAACTTTCTCGTGAATTCTAAATTGAACCATTATGCTGAGATCTAACTGCCTTGCTATCATCCTGCTGCTTGCAGGCTACCTTTCCCATTCACAGAATAACGTGATTAAAGCCAGTTTTACCGGCCCGTTAGCGGGCGATGTCAACTTTGGATTTGAAAAAGCTGTTAACCGGAACAGTTCAATAAACATCAGGTTGGGATACCTGGACCCCTTATTAAGTCCATTTATTTCAGAAGATATGTTTACTCCAAGGGCATATACGCTGCAAGAAGCCAGGGGAGGAATATCAGCTGCGCTGGAATACCGGTTTTACCTGTCTGAGAAAAACAGTATCCAGGGATTTTATATTGCGCCCTATGCCCGCTACTTCAACCAGGACATGGTGTTCAGCGACGAAATCGAAAATAAAATCTTTACAGTAAAAACAAACATCAATACACTGGGGGTGGGCGGACAGTTTGGTTATCAGTGGATTTTCAATAAAGTCTTCACACTCGATCTTTATTTTATTGGCGCGGGTGTTGATTATCACAACGGAAATATCAAATATACCCTTGAACCCCAGCCACCCGGCTTCGACTACAGCATGGTCACTCCCCATGTGGATGATGTTTTTGTTGACATCAAATACCTGCACAAGAGACTGAAACATGTAATTAATGAAGACAACCATACAACGAAATTGCCATTCCTGTTTCCGTCACTGAGAATGGGAGGAAGTATTGGTATTGCTTTTTAAGAAAAGGTTCAGCATACAATGATTACTGTTTTTATATTATACCTTGCAGTGCTGACAGTAATTGTTGCCTGGTCGGCAAGGCGTTCCAAAACCAACGCCGACTTTGTGCTTGGAGGGAAGAAGATACCGGGCATCTCACTGGCACTGTCGGAAAGAGCCACAGGTGAATCGGCATGGCTGCTGCTGGGCCTTACCGGGCATGCCTACGCAGAAGGGATGGCAGCTGTATGGGTCGCCCTTGGATGCGTAACGGGAATCCTGTTTTTATGGATATTTCTTGCCGGTCCACTGCAGAACATAGCTGAAAAGACCAGGGCATTAACAGTACCGGGTCTGTTCTCAGGCACATTTTCTGGAACCACCAAAACATTCAGCATGATGTCATCACTTGTCATCATTTTCTTTTTTGTACTTTATATTGCAGCCCAGTTCAGCGGTGCAGGCAAAATATTTCATGATACCTTCAATATCGATCCTTTCTGGGGAATGGTCATCGGGTCGGCAGTAGTGACCCTTTACACGATGCTGGGAGGTTTCATTACCGTTGTAGCCACCGATGCCTTTCAGGCCATACTGATGGTGTTTACCTGTATTGTTCTGCCCATTATAGCCCTGGGCGTTGCTGCCACATACAATATCAGCCTGGCAGAAACCATAGCCACAGCAGATTTTACCACACCACTTAATGTTGAATCAGTCAAACAGGCTACCGGAGGGTTGCTTGTTCTTAACGGGTTGAGCTGGGCCTTTGGATATACTGGTCAGCCACAGCTTCTGACCCGTATGATGGCCATGCGGTCGGCAAGGGAAACAAGGCAGAGCCGGTGGGTGGCCATCATCTGGACAATACTCGCATATGGCGGGGCATTCATGATTGGCATCATCGGGTATGAACTGGTTAAGGCTGGCGCACTTGGCACTGCTGCTGCAAGTGTGGCATCTGATGCCGAGAAAATTATGCCGGTAATGGTGATGACCCTGCTGCAACCTGTGCTGGCTGGCATACTATTGTCGGGAGCAGTATCAGCAATGATGTCAACGGCCTCATCTCAACTGATGGTTGTATCGTCATCGCTGACAGAAGATTTATACCTGCAGGTTTCACAACGGAACATCAGGGAAAGAAGATTATTGCTGCTTAACAAACTTCTTACACTCGGCGTTGGAGTTGTTGGTTTTATACTTGCAATCATCATGCAGGATACGGTTTACGGGCTTGTATCCTATGCATGGAGCGGTATAGGAGCATCCTTTGGTCCGGCCATCGTATTGCTTATCTTCTGGAAGAAATTTTCGAGGGCAGGTGCATTTGCAAGTCTAATTACCGGCACAGTTACGGCAGTAGCCTGGAAAACCTGGCTGGCTGATCCTACAGGGGTATCGGAAAGACTTGCAAGCTATGTGCTGGCATTTGCTATGGCTGTTTTATTCAGCTATATCTTTCCTGAAAAAAATACAATTACTAAAAAACATTGACATCCAAGATGAAAACAACTGTTTTTTCTTATGCTATCCTGCTTGCCATGGTAATGACCTGTTGTAAAAAGAAGGAAGAAAATCCTTTGGATCATTTACATAAAGACCTTGTTGCAGGGAGATGGAAAATAACTGAACTCATGATTGACAACAGGAACCTGACACCTGGATTTCAGCAATACCGGCTGACCTTCTCACCGGAAAAGGCTCCCGAAAGCCCGATGGAATATTTCAACAGGCTTATTGTCACTGATGGAGAAAACCAGGTGCAGGGCACCTGGATATTTACCCATGCTAACCGTGAAGAACCATATAAATACTATTTATCTGTTGCATTTGTCAGCAATGAATCATTTCAGCCTCTGTCTGCAAGATGGGGAATTGAATCATATGACCGGGGGAATCTGCGCCTTGTTAAGCTATCTGAAGAACTTAGCCCTGAAGCAAAGGTAATGGTCCTGATGAAGGAATAATCTCTACATCAGCCGGTCAGGCGTTTAATGAAAATTTACGTTGATTGGTTGCCCCCTGGTTGTTCATTCCTGAACCTGAAAGTTTAATGAATATGCCAGTTCAGCTATTGTAGCTGTTGTTAATTTTTATAAATTGGGTCGAAAAGTCAGGAATGATTCAGGGATTCCTGCTAATAAACCTGTAAAACGTATTATGATATGGTAAAAAAGATAGCGATAGTATGTCTTTTTCTGGTTGCCGGCACATTTTTTCAGGCAGTGGCCCAGGAAAAAACCTCAGCTGCCCGGATGGAAATACATAAGGTTTCTGATTTTGAAATCACCGGAACAGGAAGTGTTTCAACATGGAACACAACACAGTGGCACCCTGTTCCACAGCGCAACAACGATAAATTGAAGTATACAACCCGTGCGAAGGTTCTTTATTCCGATACCGGCATTTATTTCCTTGTCAGCTGTGCCGACAGTAAAATCAGTGCCACCATGCAGGCCGACAACCTGAACCTCTGGGAAGAGGATGTTGTAGAGGTCTTCCTGATGCCCGATGAAAAATACCCGCTATACTTCGAATACCAGTTATCGCCACTTAATTATGAGCTTACGCTTTTGATACCAAACCTTGAGGGCAAATTCCTTGGCTGGCTTCCCTGGAAATATGACGGAGACAGAAAAACCCGTCATATGGCAACCATCCAGACAGGGAACAACGGAGAGCAGGAAACTGTTACCGGATGGACAGCCGAATTTTTCATCCCATGGCTGCTTCTCGAACCACTGACAAAGACAGCCCCTCAGCCGGGGAGCCACTGGAAAGCGAACATCTACCGCCTCGACCATGACGAAGGGTTAACGCGCTTCTCCTGGAGTCCGACCGTGAAAAATTTTCACGAACCTCATCATTTTGGCACATTTATTTTTAAATAATCCGGCATGTTCCTGAAATATATCCACTTGGTTTTTCCAATTCTTGTTTTTATCATTTTCCCTGCAGCAGCCCAGGAAACATCAAATATCAGGGCCACCCATACCGATTATCATATGACAATTGATGGCGTGCTTGATGAAGCCGTATGGCAGGATGCTGATGTCATTGAATACTTCACACAGCGTGAGCCGGCAGAAGGATCCCGTGCCACAAGAAATACAGAGGTACGGATACTGTTTGGAGCCGATAATGTATATGTGGCAGCCATCATGTATGACACCCCTGATGAGATAGAAAACAACCTGGGACGCAGAGATGAATACAACAGGGCCGACTGGTTTCTCATCTCCTTTGATTCCTATTTTAACCGCCGTACGGCTTATACCTTTGCCGTAAATGCTGCAGGTGTCCAGCTTGACGGCCAGCAGGGACGGATTCCCACTACCACCACTTCGGGGGTCACCCGCATTGAAGGACTCGACACCTCATGGGATGCCATCTGGTTCTCGGCAGTACACATCACCAATGAAGGATGGCAGGCCGAACTGCGGATTCCCTACAGCATGCTCCGGTTCCCCGGGGTAGAGGAACAAACCTGGGGTGTTCATATCCTGCGGCGGATACCACGGCTGGGTGAAACATCTGAATGGCCCTATATCCCAAGGACTGAAAGGACCAATCTTGTGGCCAGGTATGGCAGGATTGAAGGGATCAGGCACCTGAAGCCCAGGCGCAACCTGCAGATAAGGCCTTACCTGCTTTCAGGAATCGACATTCATGAGCATCCTGACAAGCCTGGAAAGGGAACGTACAATACACGGCTGGATGTTGGCGGTGACATTAAACTGGGACTCGGACCCAACATCATGCTCGATGCAACAATCAACCCCGATTTCGGGCAGGTGGAAGCTGACCCTGCAGTACTCAACCTTACAGCATTCGAAACACTGTATACCGAGAAACGGCCTTTCTTTGTTGAAGGCGCCGAAATCTTCCAGTTCGGTATCGGGCGCAGCAGCCTTTTCTATACGCGGCGGATTGGTGCAAGGGAACCCATAATGGGCGCAGCCAAAGTGTCAGGGCGATCGGCTGGCGGACTCTCATTTGGTTTGCTGGGCACCTCATCGGGTCATAACTTTGACCCTGCGCACAATTACGGTGTGGCAAGGGCTAGTCAGCAAATCGGACAATTTTCATCAGCAGGCGGAATAATTACCCTTTACGACAGCCCCCAGGACAAAGGTTCAGGATGGCAGAGCATGACCGGAGGAGTTGACTGGGACATGCGGTTCGGAAACAACAGGTATAGTTTTGAGGGGATAGCAGCATTTGCAAACCGGCAATCAAAAATACCTGATAGAGAAGACCAGCGTGGATTTATGGGAGGGCTGGTGATGAAAAAACGTGAGGGGGTTATCGATGGCCATGTTACCCTGCTTGTTTTCTCCGACAGGTATAATCCAAATGACATAGGCTGGACAAGCTTTGAGCAGAACTTTTATGAAGCATGGTCGGGCCTAACCTACAACATCAATGCAGGTCAGCCATTTGGAAGGTTTCAGCGGGCCAACATCAGGCTTTACCACAGGCAGCGGTATTCATACCTACAGTGGTGGAACATGGGTGATTTCTTCCAGGTACGTACAGAATGGATGACACTCAACTCGCAGCTCATCAGGTTCAGCAGCGGCTTTTCTGAAATAATCGGTGGTTACGACATCTGGGAAACAAGAGGGCTTGACCGGTGGGCACGTCCATGGAGTGTTATCTTCACCGGCGAATTCAACACTGACGACCGCCGTAACTGGCTTGTAACAACCGAAGGCAGTTTTAAACAGATGGGGGATGGCGGAAACATTATCATGCTGGGAGCCAGGGGCAACCTCGATGTGGGCACCCGCCTGTCCTTTTCAGGAAGCATGAAAGGTGACTGGGAAAGAAACAACACAGCCTGGGCCTCCAACGAGAGTTTCAGGTTTACCGACAACCGCTGGATGATAGGAAACATGTCATTCGCCCCCAAAGACCTGGCAGCTTCCCAATATACAGCACTGAATGATTTAGGATCACTCACACCCCTGCTTACCGGACGCCCCGCATACAGTCCCGGCCACTACTATGTGCCCGTGTTTGGTGAACGGAATTCAGGGTCGATCGATTTTACATTAAGAGGTGCAATCACATTTACAAATACCCTTTCTTTCCAGCTTTACTCCCAGCTGTTCATGGCAAAGGGGAAATACGGCAACCACAGCTATCTGCTGAATCCAGACCAGTTGCTCCCGCTCAGTGAATTCCCCAAGGAACAGGATTTCGCGTTCCAGAATCTTCAGTCGAATTTTGTAATGCGTTGGGAGTATCGTCCCGGGTCGACCCTGTACCTGGTATGGAGCCATAACCGGAATGCCAGAGATGAACTGCAGCCGCTTGTTCCTTCAGCCCACTCTCCGTATGACCGTCCGCTGGGCCGTCAGATAAGCGATGTATTTGCCAGGTTCCCACACAATTCATTTATGATGAAGGTCAGCTATGCCATATTCTGAATCAGTTGATCGATTTTTCATTACCCATAGCTTACCTGCAGGCGAAATAAACAATATGAACCATGTAAAAAGCAAAAACGAAATTCAGCAACATTCTCCCAGACACGCAGGCCTGCAAACGGAAAAACAATGAATTACTCCATCCTGACTATCCTGGGATGAAACAGTCCAAGTACCTCCACCAGATCGTGCTGGTGCTTCATCACTTCATGGATATCCTTGTAAACAAATGGAGACTCATCAATGCCACCGCCCATCAGTTCAACCCCCTGCTCTGCCAGGTAACGCTTTAACTGGCTCTCGGTATAGGTTTTTTTAGCCAGGTTGCGTGAGATAAGCCTTCCTGCACCATGGGCTGCCGATTGCAGTGAATCATTGTTGCCTTTTCCGGCCACAATGTAAGCTGGCGATGCCATCGTTCCTGGAATGATACCAATATCACCCACTGCTGCCGGGGTTGCACCCTTCCGGTGGATAACCACTTCTTCTCCGCCGGGGAGTTTATCCTTCCATGCAAAATTGTGATGATTCTCGATGATGGCAAGGGGTTTTTCACCAAAAGCTTTGGCAATGCGTTTATGAATGATACGGTGATTTGCATGCGAATAATCACCTGCCAGCTGCATGGCTGCCCAGTACTCCTGCCCTTCTTCCGAATCAAGGTCAAGCCATGCAAGCTTCGCTACTTCACCTGTCAATCCCAGCTTATCCTTTGCAATGGATGTATAGTGTTTGCATACCTCTGCACCGAAGTTCCTGGAGCCTGAATGGCTAAGAACTGCCAGGTATTCTCCCGGTTCAAGGTCAGTCACCGGGCCTGAATTTTTTATTTCAACGTAACCTACATCCACAAAATGATTCCCGTGGCCCGAGGTGCCAAGTTGCTTTGCAAATCTTCCCTGGAGCTGACGCAGAAACTTTATTTCACTGAACTCTCTCCTTTCAAGGATTTCATTATCCTCTAAATCATTAAACTCAGCCAGACCAAACCTGGTTTCATTCATGATGATATTCTTTATCCGGTTGCGTTCCCCGTCAATCTTTTTGGGAGAAAGTGGAAAAACTGAAAGGCACATGCGGCAACCTATGTCCATGCCTACCCCATAGGGAATGACAGCACCGTAGGCTGCCAGCACACCACCGATAGGTAAACCATAGCCCACATGGGCATCAGCCATCAGGGCCCCACCCACTGATACCGGAAGCTTCATGGCTGTCTGCATCTGTTCAATGGCAGCAGGATCAATGTTTTCGGCCCCGTATATTTTAAATTCCTGTGCTGCCCGGCTCAGGTTCAGCCTGCCTTTTTTCACAGGAGCAGGTTTTTCAATAAACATTGCTGCCAGTTCACCCCATATCGGGTCAGATTTATAATCCTCAGGCTTGAGTTTGATTTTCTCGAGCAGTTCAAGTATCTCAACCTTGTCGGCCCTTCTGAAATGTTTGCCCGCGAGGCGCAGTGCCAATGCTATGTTACGGTCGTCGGTATACCCAATCCGCTTCAACTCCTTGCCCCTGATTTTCATTTTTTTCATAAACCTTGTATGAACCGTTTTAAAAAACCCTTACTTTTAGGGTGAACCAACAACTTTTCTTAATGAAAACGAAAATAGCATTCATATTGTTCCTTTGCTCCCCTATACTGCTTTTTTCACAGGCAAAAAATGCACGTACCCCTGAAGAAGCAGTGAACCTTATCAAAAAGAATGTCACCTGCCAGTGGGCTCCCCAGACTGTAGACACCTTCAAGGCAGGGGATCCCGCATCGGAACTGAAGGGTATAGCCGTATGTATGTTTGCCGACATGAATACATTGCAGGAGGCAGTCGGTAAAGGCTGCAACTTCATCATCACCCATGAACCTGTTTTCTATAACCACAGCGACCAGACCGACACTTATGTGGATGATCCTGTATTTAAAGAAAAGATGGACTATATCAACAGGCACCGGCTTGTTATCTTCAGGTTTCATGACCATATCCACATGACCAATCCCGATGGAATTTCAACCGGAATGATACGTAAGCTGGGGCTTGAGCCTTATTTGGTGAATGAAACGCTTAACTCGTTCAGGCTACCTGCAGCCCGCACCCTGAAAGAATATTCAACCGGGTTGAAAAAAACCCTTGGAATGGAAACCATCAGGGTTATCGGAAACCCCGACATGGAATTCACAAAGATACATTTTATGGCAGGAGCGCCAGGTGGGCAGCGCCACATACAAATGCTGTCGGGTGATGATGCCGAGGTGCTGATTGCAGGGGAAGCCAATGAATGGGAAACTTACCTGTACGCCCAGGATGCCTTTCAGCAGGGACGAAACAAAGCAGTTATATTTCTTGGACACATCAAATCGGAGGAAGCCGGCATGGAATACTGCGCCGAATGGCTTGAAAGCTTTATAAAGGGAGTACCAGTTCATTTCATCGAAAACAAACCCAATTTCAGAACTTTTTAATTCCATGGCAGTTGAAAATTTATGGCTGGCAGCTGTCCTGCTGATATCGGTCCTGTTCATCATTATTGGCACAACCAGGCTCAGGCTGCACCCGTTTTTGGTCTTGCTTGCAGCATCCTACTTAACAGGTGCACTTGCAGGGCTTCCACTGAATGACATTGCTGTCGTGCTCACAAGAGGGTTTGGCGACATCATGGCTTATATTGGCATCGTCATTGTACTGGGCACCATCATTGGAGTAATTCTTGAAAAGTCAAATGCTGCCATTAAACTGGCTGAACTGGTTCTAAGGGTTGTTGGTAAACGTTTCCCTGCACTGGCTATGTCGCTCATCGGATATATTGTTTCCATTCCTGTGTTCTGCGATTCGGCATATGTCATTTTATCCTCACTAAGAAAGTCACTGGTACTTAAAACAGGAAAACCTTCGGTGGCACTTTCTATTGCACTGGCTACAGGCTTATATGCAACCCACACTTTTGTCCCCCCCACCCCGGGCCCCATTGCTGCCGCAGGCAACCTGGGGCTCGACAACCAGCTGGGCCTTGTCATTCTTATGGGATTGCCCATAGCTGCAGTTGCCATGCTGGCCGGGTATGCCTGGGCATCATTTGCCGGCAGGAGATATAAAACCAGTGAGGATCTTGAAAGCTTCGACGATCATAAGCAGGAAGCGATCAAGCTCCCCTCTGCAACCAAATCGCTGCTGCCCATCATACTTCCGATTGCACTGATAGCTATCAGGTCGGTAATTACCTGGCCCACCTTCCCTCAGGGAAATGGGCTGTTATATACCCTCTTCAGTTTTGCAGGGCAACCGGTAAATGCATTGTTCATTGGGCTGTTGTGTGCATTCATGCTCTTTCCTTCGTTCAACAGGAAAACGCTTACCGGCTGGATTGAAGATGGCATAAGGGCTGCTGCCCCCATCCTTCTTATCACAGGAGCCGGAGGTGCCTATGGAGCCATTCTGCGGGAAACCATGATTGGAGAAACTTTAGGCCGGTTGTTGGCAGAATTCAGGCTGGGAATTTTCCTCCCTTTCATCATAGCGGCAGCCTTTAAAACTGCGCAGGGATCTTCCACCGTATCGCTTGTGGCAACTTCGGCACTGCTGGCACCGTTACTAAATTCCATAGGCCTGGATTCAATGGAAGGTAGACTTCTGGCTGTAATGGCCACAGGTGCCGGAGCCATGACCATTTCGCACGCCAATGACAGTTTCTTTTGGGTGGTTACACAATTTTCAGGCATGGACGTTAAAACAGGCTATAAAAGCCATACAGCAGCTTCTCTTATTCAGGGATTCTCATCAATGGTTCTTATCTATATCCTTTCCCTTTTTCTTGTTTAACATATAATTAATGTGAATTTCTATCACAGGATTGGCAGCAAATTGTTCTTGTCAGATTCTTACAATTAAAACAATTTCAAATCAAAATTTTTGAATTTTTTAATTAAAGGTATTTTATTTCAAATATTGCCTAATACAATGATTCATAAAAGTATTATATGCATGAAATAAAAGAGGATGAATTAGTGTTTTATTCCCAAAATGCCATAAATTAGTATAGGCAATTTTGCATTGTCATATAAGAATATGATATAACCTGCAAGAATTTCTGGACTCAGGATAAACACTAATATTTTTTTCAAAATGCAGAAAAATCAGACAGCATTCCGGATGTAATACTTAATTCGGGAAGGTTTATGCAGAATTGATACCAGTTGCTGGATGCACAGTGGGTTTAAAAAATTACTAACCCTGACTTAACAGGAACTCTTAGCATATAGACGATAAAAACTGCTCCCATGAGGAATCGTTGTTTAAAGAGCAAAGGGTAATATTCATAATCATTAAATAGGCGAATCATGAAGATGCTATCCGGGGTAATTAATTTATTTTTTTGCCTTCAACTATTTGGACAGCAAAACAATGCTGCAAGCCTGCATAAATTCAGTCCCAGGTTTGAGGTTTTTAAATTGCCTGGTGATGTTTATGAGAACAGTGTACAGGGAGTAGTGCAGGATAAAACAGGGTTCCTCTGGTTTGCCACACAGGGAGGTTTGTTTCGTTATGACGGGCAAAATTTTGTTACCTACCGGCACGATGTCAATAATCCGAACTCCTTGTCGAACGATTATATTGAGTCTGTTTTTTTTGATTCCAAAGGCTTGCTTTGGATGACACACTGGCAACAGGGAGCATTGACTACCTTCGATACTGAGCGGGGAATCTTCACCAGGTATCAGCATGATCCTGAAAATCCTGAATCGTTGAGCGGGAATGTATTAGGCTGTGTGACTGAGGATCACCAGGGCTTTATCTGGATTGGAGGTGAACATGGTCTTGAAAGATATGACCCTGATACCGGAAAATTCAAACATTTTCAGCATGATCCTGATAATCCAAACACACTTTCCTACAACAGGGTCAGGGCACTTTATGTCGATAAAGCGGGTACACTTTGGATTGGAACAGGTTTTCCGTGGGACACAAATTCAATTCAGGGCGGATTAAACAAGTATAATCCTGAAAACGAAACATTCACGCGATATCTGCATGATCCTGAAGATTCCACCAGCCTTATCAATAACAAAGTAAGATCTATTCTGGAAGATAGCTACGGCAATTTCTGGATTGGCACTGTTGGAGACGGGTTACACCTGATGGACAGGGAGAAAGGCACATTCAAACGGCAGACCAATGATCCCCAAAACCCTGAGAAGTTATCAGGTCCATGGCAACCCGGACCGTTTCCGGTTGCATCTGATTCTTCGACCCACATCTCTTCAATTTTTGAAGATGCTGAAGGCAGAATCTGGATATCCGCTTTCCCCGGAGGACTTAAACTTTTTGACCCTGTTTCCGGAATCACCCGGTATTTTAAAACAGGGAACGGAAAAAATGATCTGTATACCGACTTCATTTGGCAGACTTACCAGACGAAAGATGGAACGCTGTGGATCACAACCGGTGGCACCGGTCAGACAGTTTTCAAAGTTAAACAGTATGACAACCTGTTTCCCTTTTACAGCATTCCCAGGCTTGATAATGAATCCAAATTAAGTTCTCATGGAATTTTAAAGGACAGGTCGGGTAATATATGGATCGGACAGAGTAATCCTGCCTTTATCGAACGTATTGATCGACGGACAGGTTCGAGAACAGTAATAAATATTGGCGAACCTCAACACCCGGTTACAAATATTCATGCATTGAAACTGGACAGGGAGGGATACATCTGGGTTGGAACTGACAAAGGTCAATTTCGTGGAAATCCCGAAACTTCGGTTTTCCAACTATTTAAACCTCCCGGGATTTCTGATGCGATATCACAGACTTTTTTTTATCAGGTTTTACATTCCCGCTCTGGTCATTTCTGGTTTGGGAGCTGGGAAAACGGTCTTTTCCGTTATGATCCGGCAACTGGTGATTTTGTGAACTTTCTGCATGACCCAAACGATCCAAACAGTCTTGGAGGCAATATTATCGGGTCGATTTTCGAAGATAAAAATGGAAATATCTGGGTTGGTGGAGGTGCTCCTTTTGGCGACATACATAATCCTTTGTTTTTAGACCGGATTAATCCACAAACCAACAGGATTGAAAGTTTTTTAAAACCGGGCAAACAGCTTGGCATGCTCTCCTATATAACTGAAGACAATGATGGCAACATCTGGTTTACTGATTTACAAACCGGAATTCAAAAATTAAATCCTGCAACCGGAATTTTAAAATCATTCACTTCGTATAATAGTCTTTTGCCTTCAAACTACTTGTTATCACTGGTAAAGTCAGGTGATGGAAAACTTTGGTTAAGCGACCAGAATTCGCTCATTGAATTTGATCCGGAAACTGAAACAATGTCGGTTTATGATGCTTCTTTAGGTATCACAAATGCCTATGACCATTACAATAGTGGTTTTGTCGCTGATGACGGGGAATTATTTTTCAGCCGGGAAGGGGGTTTTCATGCTTTTTACTCTGATCAGATTTCACAGAAAAAAAATACCCGGTTACCGGATATCCGCATAACCGGGTTTCATATGTATACCGATCAAAATCCTTCTGCCGTGTTTGAACTGCTTAAAAAACCCATATGGCAAACTGCAGATATCCGGTTAGCCCATGACCAGAATTTATTTGCTTTTTCGGTTGCCTGTTTCGATTTTTATAACCCTTCATCAATTCAGTTGCAGTTTATGCTCGAAGGTTACGACAAGGGATGGCGAAAGGATTTACGTGACGGGGAAACATCTCCATACATTAATGTTCTGCCTGGTGATTATACATTCAGGGTACGTGGGGCCAACAGTTTTGGGGTATGGAACATGGGTGGGGCAAGTATGGGTATTACCATACTGCCGCCCTGGTGGAAAACATGGTGGGCATATGCATTCTATCTAATTATGTTAGGTTTTGTCATCTGGCAGGTTCATACTTTTCAGAAACAAAGAACCATTAGAAATGAGCGTGAGAGATCACATGAAAGAGAACTTAAACAAGCCCGTGAAATTGAAAAGGCATATACAGAACTGAAAGCCACCCAGTCGCAACTGGTACAAACCGAAAAGATGGCATCACTTGGTGAACTCACTGCCGGCATCGCTCACGAAATACAAAATCCATTAAACTTTGTCAACAACTTTTCGGAGGTGAGCAACGAACTGCTTCACGAAATGAAGGAAGAGCTTGCAACCGGTAATTTTAAACTGGCATCTGAATTGGCTGATAATATCATACAAAACCTTAATAAAATCAATCACCACGGCCGGCGTGCCGATGCCATTGTAAAAGGAATGTTACAGCACAGCCGTGCCAGCAACGGACATAAAGAACCAACCAATATTAATGCTTTGGCCGATGAATATTTGCGTCTCTCCTATCATGGATTAAGAGCAAAAGACAAATCATTTAATGCGAGTTTTGAAACTGATTTTGATCCAACCATTCCCAAAATTAAAATTATTCCCCAGGATATTGGCCGCGTTTTACTGAACCTCATCAACAATGCATTTTATGCAGTGGATAGGAAGGCCAGAGAAAACGTGAAGGAATACAGACCCAAAATATTTGTAAGCACACAGAAGCAAAACAACAGTGTTTTGATTAGTATAAGAGACAATGGACCTGGCATTCCTGTTGAAATACAAGACAAAATCTTTCATCCATTCTTTACCACAAAACCAACCGGTCAGGGAACCGGGCTAGGACTGAGTTTAAGTTACGATATTGTGAAAGCTCATGGCGGGGAGTTGAAAATGGAGACAAAGGAGGGAGAAGGTTCAACATTTACGATTCATTTACCAAATACTGACAAATGAATACACTATTAAAAATAATCCTGGTTCTGGTTGTTTCAACTCATGCTGTTTCTTAAAGAGATAAACGATTACTGGCAGGAGCCAGCAATCGTTCAAGGCGACTGTATAAAATTTTAAAAATGAAATTAACAGAACAACATAAAGCCGATGCGCTAAAAACCCATGATAGCTATTGGGAAAGCTACATTAGTGGAGAGATTGGCCGACTGAACTCGATTCTTGATGAACAGTACAGCCAGATTGGCAGTGCAGAAAGCGAAGTTTTCTTTAATAAATCTGATGCGCTAAAGTTTGTAACAGACACCATTGACCAGGTAGCAGGGCAGGTAGAAATGAGAAACAGGTTAACGGAGCTGGAGCAAGTGGGCGACTTTGTGCTGATCATAGTTCAATGCGATTTGTATGTATATACCGGTGACAAATGGAATCTTTATTCCAAATTTAGGGCTTCCTCACTATTGGGAATGAGAGAGAATGAATGGAAAATAATCCATCAGCATTCATCCTTACCTGACCTAAAAGCGCAGGAGGGGGAAAATCTTGCAATAAAAAAAATATCTGCAGAAAACAATCAGCTTCGTGATGCCATAAAAAGACGCACCATAGAACTGGAACATAAAAACCGGGAACTTGAAATTGAGGCGGCACTGGAACGTGTCCGTGCCAGGACGATGGCCATGCACAACAGCTCGGAATTAATTGAAACAGCGGAATTGCTGTTCGATCAAATGAGACAGCTAGGTGCGGAATCTGCAGGTGTTGCCTTTTCCATTTGCGAACCTGACAATGTGATGGTAAAAAAATGGACAAGCATCGGGGTTTTTTCTGTACCATACACCCTTGAACCAGGAGAGCAGCGCATGTATGAAGCATGGAAGAACCAAACTGAGATTTATGAGGAGGTTTATGAAGGGGAGAAAATAAAGAAGTATTATGATTTGTTTATGCAGATCCCTGAGTTCAGAGCCAGATTCCAGAAATTTCTGGATAGCGGCGTTCCATTTCCAACCTGGCAGAAAAATCATGCAATCACATTTACGTATGGGTATTTACTGCTGATCACAAACAAACCATTCGGGGAAACACACATATTCATCCGCTTTGCAAAAGTTTTCGAACAAGCCTACACCCGTTTCCTCGACCTTCAAAAAGCGGAAGCCCAGGCAAGGGAGGCACAGATCCAACTGTCACTCGAACGAATCAGGGCTAAGGCAATGGCCATGCAGCACAGCGATGAATTGGGTGGTTTCCTTACCGTTGTGTTTGAGCAATTTGAAGTTCTCAACTTAAGACCTGTAAATTGTCATTTATCTTTTTTCGATATTGATAATAATCGAAGCATTTTCCGGTTAACCGGTAAAAATGGAGCAACTTTGATTGCCTCACAGGAAGTAGATCTGGATGCGTCAAATTTGTGGAAACAAAAGGTCGATAATTGGAAATCAGGACATCCCAACAATGTGGATGTATTGTATGTTCCACCCGAAAGCCTTCCCGAGATAGCAGAAATATTTAAAGAAATATTGAGCAAACTACCGGAAGATGTTCTTCCTCAAATAGAAGATTATCCGGATGGGCAATATGTAATTGATGGATACTGTAAATATGGATACTTAGGCTACTCCGCAAGCAAACCTCCAACGGAAGAGGAAAAGGAGATTACAAGACGAATTGCCAATGAATTCGGCAACGTGTACCAGCGTTTCCTCGACCTCCAAAAAGCAGAAGCACAAGCGAGGGAATCTCAAATACAACTGGCATTGGAGAGGGTTCGTGCAAGGACAATGGCTATGCAGCATAGTAGTGAATTGGGAGAAGTCTCTTTTATACTTAACAAACAAATTGTTGACCTTGGAATTCCTACACGTGGATGTGCTTTCAATATTTATGGTAAAAATGAATCCACTGAATGGTTTAGCAATCTGGAAGGCACTTTGCCGGCTTACAAAACCCCAAGAGAAAACATTTTCCTAAAGTATTACGAAGCAGGTCAGAGAGGAGAATCGCTATTAATTGAAGAGTTTAGCGGTGACCGCATTAATGAACTTTACAAGTATTTTGCTAGCCGGAATTATTCTGGAAGCGAAACGATCAATAACCATATAGCTGAGGCCCCTGATTATCAAATTAACCACATGGCCTATTTCAAGTATGGATACCTGCTATTTATAACACTGGTTCCTTCTCCTGAGGCACATGAAATCTTTATCCGTTTTGCCAGGGAATTTGAGCAAACCTATACCCGCTTCCTAGACCTGCAAAAAGCGGAAGCACAGGCAAGAGAGGCACAGATAGAAGCTGCGTTGGAAAAAATCAGGAGCAGGTCTTTGGCCATGCACCATTCTGATGAACTCAGGGATGTCGTTTTTGTATTGTTTGAAAAACTGGATGAACTCAAGGTGGTACAAACCACTGTTGCCATTCAGTTATTTGATTCTGAAACAAAGGATTCAATTTTCTGGCCTGGTAATACACTTCATGATGAACCACCAAAGGTTCGATTGCCTTACGATGAAAAAATGATTGAAGAAGATACCTGTACCAGAGATATATGGAATGCAATGTCAAAGGGGGAACCCATTTTTAACAAGACCTATACGAGGGAGCAAAAAGATCGATGGTTTGAATATGTCTTTTCCCATAATGATTTAAATGTTATACCCGCATCTGTAAGGGAATTTCTGCTTGCTGCAGAAACCCATACAATTTGTTTTATCCCTGAGAAAAATTCAGCATTGTTTGCAGATAGCTTTGACGGGAAGCTATATTCAGAAGCTGATTTTAATGTATTGACAAGAGCTGCCAAAGTTTTTGAACAAGCCTACATCCGTTTTCTGGATCTTCAAAAAGCAGAAGCACAGGCAAAGGAGGCACAGATAGAAGCTGCTTTGGAACGGGTGCGGGCAAGAGCAATGGCCATGCAAACTTCCCTGGAATTAAAGGAAGTTGCATCTGAGTTAAGACGTCAACTTGGCATACTGGGGCAGAAAGACCTAGATACATGTGTTATCCATCTTTATGAGGAATCACCGGATTTCATCCGTGCATGGGCAGCTATCAAGCCTCCTGAAAGTGAAGTTGATATATTGGAATTCCAGGAGACAGTACCAAAAAAGGGACTGATGATCATGGAAGAGGCCCTGGAGGCTTATGCCTCGAACAGGCAGGATTATGTACTGGTAAATGAAGGACCAAAATTAACTCAGTGGCTGGCTTTTCTGAAAGAAAAATCACCTGAAGCATTTATGAAAATCGTGGAGTCGTCGAAAGGTATGCAACCTGATGAAGTGCGCAGCTATTGGTCGTTAGCCGATTTTACAGGTGGTTCATTATTGATGGTAACAATCACTCCCCCTGATGAAACTTACCGGTCTGTCCTACGAAGGTTTTCAAATGTATTCGGGCTTGCCTACCGGAGGTTTGCCGACCTGAAGCAGGCCGAAGCACAGGCAAGGGAAGCGCAGATTGAAACAGCATTGGAAAGAGTGAGGTCAAGAACGATGGGTATGCAAAAAAGTGAGGAGCTGCTAAATGTAATCACTGTAGTTTCAGAACAATTAGAACAACTCAACTTCAAATTCAATACCGTTAGCTTTGCCATCAACAACCAGGAACACGATTACAAATTCTGGTTCGCCGTCAAAGGCAATCCTGTTCCGGTTTATATCGAAGTTCCTTACCTGCAAAATCCAATGTTTGACCGTGTGAAGGAAGTATTGGGCAATGGGTCTGAATTTTATTCTGACACACTTACTCCTGAAGAAAGCCGGCAGTGGCATGAGCATGTATTTGCCCATACCGATATTCCTTTTTTGACCGGGAAAACAAAGGCAAATTTAATGAGACACAGGTATGCAAGGTCGGTTGCGATTATGCCCAGCATCATGCTGATCGTAAGCAATTATGCTGGCCGGCCTTATTCTGATATTGAGAATGAAATCATCAGAAAATTTGCTACCGTTTTTCAGCAAACCTATACCCGTTTCCTCGATCTTCAAAAAGCAGAAGCACAGGCAAGGGAAGCAATCAAGCAAGCTTCTTTGGACCGGGTCCGTGGAGAAATTGCCAGCATGAGGTCAGCAAAGGATCTTGAAATCATTACTCCATTAATATGGCGGGAGCTGACCAATTTGGGTGTCCCCTTTATACGGTGCGGGGTATTCATCATTTATGAAGTGGATGAACTGATAGAGGTGTATCTCTCCAAGCCTGATGGATCATCCCTGGCAGTTATGCATCTGCCATTCAACTCCAGCGATTTCGCCATAGAAACGGTAAGTTCCTGGAAGAAAGGAAAGGTATATACACAACACTGGAATAAGGAAGAATTTTTGAACTGGGGTAGAAAAATGATAAAACAGGGACAAATTTCTGACATGAAAACCTACCAGGGCTCTGAACCACCGCCCGAATCGCTTCATCTGCATTTTATGCCCTTCAAACAAGGGATGCTTTATGTGGGTGCAACCAAATCACTCAATGATGAAGCGGTTAACCTGTCTTCATCACTTGCAGAATCTTTCTCGATTGCCTATGCACGATATGAGGACTTTATACACCTCGAAGATGCAAAAAACAAGATGGAGGTTGCATTAAGTGAATTAAGATCAACTCAAACGCAACTTATCCACGCAGAAAAAATGGCTTCATTGGGAGAACTCACTGCTGGTATTGCTCACGAAATCCAAAACCCTTTGAACTTTGTAAATAATTTTTCGGAGGTAAACTCAGAATTGGTTGAGGAACTGAAAGCTGAAAGAACAAAAATGAAATATGAAAGGGATGAAACACTTGAAGAAGAATTGCTGGAAGATATTTCGCAAAACACAATAAAGATTCAGCACCATGGTAAACGGGCAAGTGATATTGTAAAAGGCATGTTACAACATTCAAGAATGAGTTCAGGGCAAAAAGAACCAACTGATCTCAATGCTTTGGCCGATGAATATCTGCGACTGGCATATCATGGACTTCGGGCTAAAGACAAATCATTCAATGCAGAATTTAAAACAGATTTTGATCCCAATCTTCCAAAAGTCCATGTTGTTCCGCAGGATATCGGAAGGGTATTGTTGAATTTGATAAACAATGCATTTTATGCGGTGCATTTAGAAACGCAGCATGCTGTGTCCCTAAATACTGTACCGTCATTTCAGTCACCGCCGAAACAACCGGATTATAAACCCACAGTTTTGGTCCGTACAAAAAAGATTGGAGCCCATGTTGAAATCCGTGTGAAAGACAACGGACCGGGTATAACTGAAGAAATAAAAGATAAAATCTTCCAACCTTTTTTTACCACCAAACCCACAGGGCAGGGAACTGGTCTGGGACTTAGTCTGGCTTACGATATTGTTAAAGCACATGGAGGTGAGTTGAGGGTATCGACAAAACAAGGTAAGGGATCAATATTCATCATTTCAATCCCTTCAGGTTAAAAAATGAACGATTGAATGAAGACAATATGCATATAAATGATTAAATTTCAACTAAATAAAATCTGATATCATGATGTACAAAATGTTAAGTATTTCTCTTTCCATTTTTTGTCTCCTTTTTGATTTTGGGAATCCTTTGTGCCCCAATGATGGCACTGCCGCGCAGGATCAGGATCAAAACAGGGTGGAATATACCCTGGTTGTTAAGCTGATTGATGATGAATGGAGAGTTGTTTTTGAGGATGATTATTCCAAAAGTGATGTAACAGTGAGAAGAGGGGACCGGATCAGATGGGTCGTTGAAGGCTCGGATGTCTCTTTTCACTTTCCTGATGACCGGATCTTTGGTGCAAACACCAAAGTTGTAAAAGCTGGCAACTCCATGGTACTGGCCGTTTCAGCAAAAAGTCCCAGGGGAAATTTCCCCTATACAGTTTTTGTGCACGAATCCATGAACTATGCCAGGGGACAATCGCCTCCTAGAATTATTGTCAGATGAGCCAAAGGGTATGATGAGACACACAACTTTCGGGATTTTATGTATTTGGGCGTTATTGGGTGCCTGCACCATTCAACGTAAAAATGAGTCCGATCGGGATCAATTTCAGACTGCTATACCCTATCTCTCACCAGTGATCACTACGATTGAAAACTTACCTGATTCTCTTAAACCAGTAAGAATGATGTTAAGGAGCACCCCTATCCCAATTAAGGTGCCAATAAGCGGGAACGAGGCTTATGAATTTGCTGATCACAATAATAACACCCGTAAAATTATCCCTCCGAAAGTCACTGAACGACCAACGTTGCAGGATGAAACGGGCCAACCTGTTTTTGACCGGGAAGGAAATAAATATCTTTTGGGAGAAGGTGGTTTTCTCCACCTGTTTACCTACACTACAGATAATGGTCTGGCCCTGGATAATATTACTTCATCCATGCTGGATGAGTCAGGGAATTTATGGTTCGGCACATGGGGTGGAGGCATATCCAGATTTGATGGAATTTCTATCATAAATTTTAATACCGCACATGGCCTTTCCAATAACCTGGTGCACTGTCTGGCCCAGGATGCACATGGTAATATTTGGATAGGTACGGATGGAGGCGGCGTATCTATATATGATGGTTATGCTTTTTCACATCTTTCAACTTTGCAGGGCTTGCCTAATGATATTGTATATGGCCTTACTGCCGACAGCAAGGGCAATATGTGGATCGCAACAGGAGGAGGAGGCGCTTCAAAATATGATGGAACCTCCTTTTACAATTATAATCCCGGTAACGGGCTGCCAGGCAATTCAATCATTCAGATTGCAGAAGACAAGAACGGACAAATTTGGTTTGCAACCGGCAATGATGGCATCACCAGGTACGATGGATCATCCTTTACCCATTTCACCACAGAAGATGGTTTAGCTGATAATGCTGTCAATTGTATTACGGTGGATACTTCCGGAAGCATCTGGATAGGAACAAGAGGTGGAGGTGTTTCAAAATATCAGCAACCGGCTGCATCAGGGGATAATGTTTTTACAAATTTTACGATGGCTGATGGCCTGGGGCACCATCAGATTTGGTAAATCCTCGAGGATCGGGAAGGAAATCTTTGGTTTGCTACCGGTGGAGGTGGTGTTTCCAAATATGACGGAAAGCACTTTACTAATTTCACGACTTCCCAGGGCTTACAGGAAAATATGGTTTACACCATTATTGAAGACAGGTCAGGAAACATCTGGATTGGAACAGCCGGAGGTGGGGTGACCCTTTTTCCGGAAACTGCTTTTCGCATTTTTTCAATGCAGCAAGGCCTTGGAGCAAACAGTGTTTATGGAATCACAGAAGATGATGCCGGAAATCTATGGTTTGGAACGAATGGCGGAGGTGTTTCAAAATACGACGGTAAAGCATTTACAATTTATTCCTATGATCAGGGCCTGGCACATCCGCTTGTCATAAGTTCAGTCAAAGACAGTAAAAGCCGCCTTTGGTTTGGGACCGGCGGCGGTGGCCTGGTGAAGTTCGATGGAAATATCGTGCCGGACGGACAGGCGGGTTTTACTGCATTTACCACTGTACAGGGTTTGGCCGGAAACACTGTGTATAGCCTGGTTGAAGACAGCAAAGGAAATATTTGGATAGGCACAGCAGGCGGAGGCGTTTCAAAATTTGATGGAAAATCATTTACGAATTATACCACAGAACATGGTTTATCAAACAATATCGTTTGGAGTATCCTGGAAGATAAAACCGGTAAGCTTTGGTTTGCCACCCAGGGCGGGGGAATAAGTCTCTTTGACGGGACAACCTTCAGTTCATTTACTACCAGGGAAGGACTGGCAGATGATACTGTTTATGATCTTCTTTCAGATAATGAAGGCAATATATTTATCGGAACCAACCGGGGCTTCACTGTTGTTCCTGAACATGCTGTGCCTTTGCCAGTCATGGAAATGCAACCATTTCTTGAATATTACAATACCGCATCCGGCTACCCGTTGCGGGATGTCAATAAGGGAATTTTCCTGGACAGCAAAGGGAGAATATGGGCTGGCAGCGGGAGCTATAAGACTCCACTAGTAAGCTTTGAATATCAGGCATTGAAAAAGAAGAGACTGAAGCCGGCCGTAAAAATCAAAAACATCAGTGTAAATGATAAAGCCATAAGCTGGAACTCTTTGCCGGATGCAAATTTCAGGAAAGGTGAACCTGGTAGTGAAAATGCATATATTGTTGATGAAATTACAACGTTGGGGAAGGTGCTTTCCGGTTCAGAAAGACAGTCTCTTCAGAAAGAAATGAAATCAGTCAGGTTCTCAGGAATCAGCAGATTTGAGAATTTTCCAGAGAAGCTGGTTTTGCCCTATGGACATAATAATATCACGATCGACTTTGGTACCGATGAACTTGTAAGGGCCCATTTGATTGAATACACATACATTCTTAAAGGTTATAGTAAAAACTGGAGCCCAATAATAAAAAAGACATCTGCCTCTTTTGGCAATATGTGGGAAGGGGATTATACATTTAAAGTTATGGCACGATATACAGGCCCATCCGAAGAAGAAGCGAAAGCATGGTCTGAGGCTGCAGTATATAACTTTACAGTACTTCCCCCCTGGTACAGAGCATGGTGGGCTTACCTGATCTATGGATTACTTCTGGTAGCATTGATAAGATGGATACATCGATACCAGAAAGCCAGAACCATCCGAAAAGAAAGGGAGCGCGCACAACAAAAAGAACTGGAACAGGCAAAGGAGACCGAAAAGGCCTATGCTGAACTCAAATCCACCCAGGCTCAACTTATTCACGCAGAAAAGATGGCTTCTTTAGGTGAACTTACTGTCGGGATAGCGCATGAAATTCAAAACCCTCTCAATTTCGTTAACAACTTCTCGGAAATCAGCAGTGAATTGATCGAAGAATTGAATGAAGAACTGGCGGTGGGAAACATGAAGCTTGTAGCTGAAATTGCCGGTGACGTAAAACAAAACATGGGAAAAATAACCCACCACGGTAAACGTGCCGCAGATATTGTAAAAGAAATGCTGCAGCACAGCAGAACAAGTAATGGCAACAAAGAACCAACCGATATCAATTCTTTGGCCGATAAATATGTACGCCTGGCTTACAATGGAATGCGTGCAAAAGACAAATCGTTTGATGCAGATTTCAAAACTGAGTTTGACCCTACCCTGCCCAAAATTAACGTCATACCGCAGGATATTGGAAGGGTGCTGCTGAATTTGATCAATAATGCGTTTTATGCCTGCACTGAGCGCAGTCGAAGTGCTGTTGATCAGCGAATGAAAAATCTGACCACTACTTCAAACCTGACCGTTACTTCAAACCTGACAGGTTTTGAAAACCTGTCAGGTCTAGATGACACCTACCAGCCCATTGTAACCGTTACAACAAAAAACCTCGGCAACCGGGTCGAAATTACAGTAAAGGACAACGGCACCGGCATCCCTGCAGAAATAAAAGATAAAATCTTCCAGCCATTCTTTACAACAAAACCCACCGGACAGGGAACAGGTTTGGGGCTGAGTTTGAGCTATGATATTGTGAAGGCGCATGGCGGTAGTATAAAAATGAATTCAAATCCAGGAAACTTTTCCGAATTTATTATACAGCTACCAAATACAACATCTACAAACTCTGATGCCTATGAATAAGACTTTTACATATTTAATCGTTTTAACAGCTCTGCTGCTTATTGATTGTTCTGAAAAACAACAGGAAGAAAGTAAAAAACATTTCCCCAAAAAAGTTGTGGCTGTTGGATATCATGTGAATAAAAATAGCATAAAGCCGCCGACAGTTGTTGAAGTAAAAAATGCAAAAAATACAGTTGCAGGCCACCCAATGGTGATTGAAGTTAAATCAGAAACCGGTAAAATCAAAGAATTTAAAACAGTTACAATTGGCAACCCGGATAGTATTTGTGTACATGGACAAGCACCTTATAAATTTCCGGAAACTTTTCCTGCAACTGGTAAAGAAGTTAAGATAAACCCACCAGATGTGGTAGTTGCAAAACCTCCTGATATAATAGGTTTTAACAATATCAGTTACAACTCTTACAATTCCCGACAGGGCTTGAAAACAAATATTGTTGCTACAATTTTCAACGATAGTAAAGGTAACTTATGGATAGGTACATGGGGAGGCGGGGTAGATAAATTTAATGGCCAAACATTTTCCAACTACTCAAAACTACAAGGAATCAGTGATATCAGTGTAATACAAATAGTTGAAGACAAAAATGGCAACATGTGGTTTGGCACTTCCAACGGTCTCAATAAATTCGACGGTAACACCATTACTACTTTTCCAAAGATTACGGGTCTAAATAATATGGTAGTTAAACTGATGCAAGACAGTAAAGGAAATATCTGGATTTCAGTTAACGATGCAATATACAAATATGATGGGGAAACATTCTACCGGTATTCGAACGAGCAGGGCTTACTATTTCAAAACCACACAGACATTGTTGAAGATAAGAGCGGCCATCTCTGGATTAATACTTCCAATGGATTTTGCAAATATGATGGAAAGTCATTTGCGCATTATATAAATCCTGAAATCACATGGATGGAATTAAAAACAGTCCTTCATAATGCTGATTTAAGTGCAGATTCATCTTTTAAAATAGCAAAAAACGGGAATTCAAACTTAATCTCAAATACAGCTGCCGCAGATCAAGGATTATTTTTTTATGATGCCCTTAAAGGGTTATACAAACATGAAAACGGGGTATATACTTATTTAGGCCTTGAAAATGGTTTGAATGGCGCCAATCTAACTGAAATTATTGAAGACAACACGGGGCATCTCTGGATAGCTTCAAACGGTGGAGGTATTGCGAAAAGCAATGGTCATACTTTTTCTCATATAACAATAAAAGAAGGCTTAAGCAATCAAAACATAAGAAGCATTAATTCTGACAGCTATGGCAACCTCTGGATTGGAACATGGGAAGGAGGTTTAAACAAATTCGATGGAACTTTAATTTCAAGGTATTCAACCGAACAAGGTTTAATTTCAAATAATATTCAAACTATTTTTATTGACAGTAAAGAAAATATCTGGTTGGGAACATGGGGCGACGGCGTGGATTTATTTGATGGCAATACATTCACAAATTTCTCTGTTAATGATGGATTAGCCGGAAATTTCATTTCTGATATAATGGAAGACAGTAAGGGAAATATCTGGTTCTCAACCTTACATGGGGCAAGCAGGTTTGACGGGAAGACCTTTACCAGCTATACTACAGAGCAAGGCTTGAGCGCTAATGGGATAGCATGTATTTTGGAAGACAGCATGAAAAATATATGGTTTGGTTCAACAACAAACGGCATCACGAAATTTGACGGGGAATTATTTACCCATTATACAATCGACGGTGGATTAAGCGATAATGCAATCTGGAGCTTAATGGAAGATGATGATGGCAATATCTGGATAGGCACATTTAATCGAGGCGTTATTAAATTTGATGGGCATATTTTCACCCATTATACAATGGATCAGGGCTTACCCAATAATTGTATTTGGGCTATTCTACAAGACAAAAACGGATACATTTGGTTTGGTACCCCCAACGGATTGTGCAGAATGAACAATTTTGAAGGCAACCACTCATTCAGGGATATGAATAATGAATCAGAATCTCCTGTGTTTAAGAATTATTTTGTTTCTGATGGCTTCCTGGGTATCGGTACGTATTTTAATTGTCTGATTCAAGACATAAATGGTACAATCCATATGGGAGCAAATGACAGAATCACTACTTACCATCCTGATTGGGATAAAACGGATACTATTCCGCCATTTGTGCAATTAACCGGCATTTCGCTGTTTAACGAAAGAATAAACTGGGTGAATCTGCTAGAAAAACAGGACACCATATTGATTTTGAATGATGGCACTATATTTAAAAATTTTGAATTAACCGGAATTTCGAAATGGAATTATATTCCTGAGCAATTGAAACTTCGCCACAACAACAACTTTATAACTTTTGAGTTTGTGGGTATTACACCCAATAAGCCGGATCATGTTAAATATCAATATTTTCTGGAAGGATTCGATAAGAACTGGAGTCCTTTGACCAATACTCCAAATGCAACCTATACCAGTTTGCCGAATGGGAATTATACTTTTAGGATAAAAGCTGTAAACAGCGACGGAATCTGGAGCGATAATTATAACTATGCTTTTTTTATAAAGCCCCCTCTGTGGCATACCTGGTGGGCTTATATCTTCTATATAGTGATTTTTATTACTGGTATATGGATGGTTCATGTGTACATGAAAAATAGAACAATCCAAAAAGAACGTCAGAAAGCACAAAAACGCGAACTGGAACAGGCAAAGGAAATTGAAAAGGCCTACCATCATCTTGAAGTAGCTCACGAAAATCTCAAGTCTACCCAG
>OBJA01000106.1_pt1 | contig 84779 bp, 67 predicted proteins | sample 1519751 | NCBI WGS metagenome assembly OBJA01 (sample SAMEA3881238, study PRJEB22517) | soil metagenome | biome: lake sediment; feature: soda lake sediment; material: sediment, water from around vicinity | place: India | collected 2013-12-23 | depth 3 m | reverse complement strand
ACAGAACGCTGGCAAAGTCAAAGGGGACAAATTCATTTGGAACGGAGAAAAGAGGCGAATTGCGATAATACTCTGCCCCTTTGGTGTGCCGAGATGACAGCACCAGGCACACGTAAAAAATACCTGGAGTAACTGGTTAGAACCTCGGCTCGATATACTGGCACCTGGCTGGATGGAAGTATTTCAGGTTCCGTACGCTTCCATCATTACGTTACACCAGGAGCATCGCTATGCTACGTGAATGGGTGGCAGTAGGCGTCAGGATTCTTGCAATCGTCCTGGTTTTCTGGGTCGTGCGTGGTTTGGTCTGGCTTCCTTACAACACCAATACCGATGCGACTTTTGCAATAACGTATGCCGGACTACATGTGGTTATGCTGTTGGTCGCCGTTGCGTTGTGGCATTTTCCAATGGCTATTGCACGGTATATCGTGTCATGGGATGAAAAACCTATCGAGAACAATAAAGTCGACCCTGCCCAACCTTGAGCTGGTTGGGCTTGTGCTCTTGGGTGTTTTTTTCATGTTATATGCGATGTCGGACCTCACATACTGGCTTGTCTTCATGGTCGCAATGAGCCGGACCCCGCAGGCTACAGCAGGTCTTAATCTGGAGCAGATTACGAGCATAGTGACAACTTTTTTCGAGTTGGCTCTGGCTTCGTGGCTCTTGTTCGGGGCGCCAAGTGTGGCGTCTCTGTTGCGGAGAATCCGTAATCTCGGGAAATAATAGGGCCAAAGGGGACGGATTTATTTGACGGCATCAATGTGTTGGCGCTGGCGAATGAGGATCGGGGCCAAAGGGGACGGATTTATTAGGATCAAGGGGTCAGAGTACTTGAACCTACCTGAGTTGAGAAATTGCATGTCCAACTAAACGTTCTAGAACGATAACAATACAGGCAATCGCTCCATGCTGTGTACCGCTTATCTTGTCGTTGGAAATCATCGAAAATCAGCGGCTTATAGGCCATTGAAATCCTTAGGTAAGGGTTATAGTGTAGATGCATGGTTTGATGAGGAAACGGCAATGTCAGTTACGTTGAAAGACATTGAGAATCAAGTTGAGCAGCTAACGGAAGATGATCGAGCTCTTTTGGTTGAGCACCTGATTCGCTCTCTTGATTCTGGCGAGGATGTGGATGCCGAAACATCCTGGTTGGATGAAGCCGAAAGGCGGTACCAGAAATACCGAGCAGGGAAGCTCACTTCAAAAACTGCAGACGCAGTATTTGAAGATTTGCTGTCAAAGTTTAAATGAAGCTCGTGCGCTTTCTTCTCCAGCAGAGAGAGATGGCGCAGGCGGCGAAGTGCTATAACTCAAAGGTACCAAATCTCGGTACCGAATTTCTTCGTGAAGTAAAGCATGCCACTCCGGTTTGGGTTTGGATCCGGCGGTTCTAATGACATGGATTACTCGCTACGCTCGCCCTACGGGCCGCCCCTGCGGGCGTTCAACGCGCTGCGTGCTTTTGTCCGGCCTACGCCGGATTGCCGGAATGAATTAGTGATTTCCTCGCCCGTAGGTGTGACTGGGCTCGATCCCCTGCCACGTTCATAGGGAACCGCAATGAAACGAATTCTGGCAATGGCCTTGGTTGTCCTCCTGTCCTGGCAACTCCCGGCCTGGGGCCAGGAGCTGTACGCGCCCGAAGCCGCCGTCACGGCCCCGGAGATCCAGGTGCAGGACGTCCCGGAGGACGATGCGATCCGCAGCCGTCTCGTCGCCGTGCTGGGCGCGATCGACGGCCTACAGGACATTGAGGTGCAGGTCACTTCGGGTGTCGTAACCCTTGTGGGCGAAGTGCCCAGCGCCCGCCTCAACCGCGCGGCCTTCGAGATCGCGAGCCGTACCGATGGGGTGGTCTATGTCCTGAACCGGCTCGGCGAGGAAGCGGACGTGGCCAGCCGCCTGCGCCCGGCCAGCCGCAAGTTCCAGGAAATCGGCACCGACCTGTTGCGCGCCTTGCCGGTCGGCCTGATCGCCCTGCTGGTGGTGGTGCTGTTCTGGTTCCTCGGCCAGTGGGCGGGGTCGCGAGGTGCCTGGCTGCGCCGCGCCGGCCTGTCCGATCTCGCCGTGAACCTGGGGCTGCGCGTTGTGCGCCTGCTGGTCATCGGCATCGGGTTGCTGATTGCCCTGGAGATCCTGGACGCCACCGCCATGGTCGGGGCGCTGCTCGGTATGGCCGGCATCGCCGGCATCGCGCTGGGCTTCGCCTTCCGCAATATCGCGGAAAACTACCTGGCCGGTGTGCTGCTCAGCGCCCGCAACCCCTTTGCGATCGGTGACCAGGTGCAGATCGGGGAATTCCTCGGCAAGGTGGTGCGCCTGACCTCGCGCGATACGGTACTGATGACCCCGGACGGCAACCACCTGCGCATTCCCAACAGCGACATCATCACCTCGGCCATGCTGAACTTCAGCCGCAATCCCCTGCGGCGCTTCCAGTTCAAGGCGGGCATCGCCGAGGGTTCGAATCTGACGGCCGCCCGGGAGCTCGGCATCGCGACCCTGCGCGGGATGACAGGAATCCTGCCCGACCCGGGACCCCAGGTGCTGATCTCGGAACTGGGGGACAGCACGGTGGAGCTGAGTTTCCTCGCCTGGATCGACCAGCGGGAGACCGACCTCGCGAAGGCGCGCAGCGAGGCCATTCGCCTGGTGAAGGCCGCCTTCGACGCAGCGGGCATCGAAATGCCCGAACCCGGCTACCGCATCCATTTGCGCGATGCGGTTTCCTTCAAGTCTGGCGAAGGCGCGGCCGCGCGACACGAACCGGCAACGCCGTCGCGTCCGGCCACCGCCATGGCCAAAGCCGGCGATGTGACGGTGGACCATGCGATTGATGAGCAGGTGACCGAGGAGCTGCGCACTTCCGACGAAGAGAACTTGCTGAAGAAGGGTGGGTGAGTGGATCCCGACATTCGCCGGGATGACGAAAAAGGAATTCAGGATGTTCAGATTTATTCGTCATGCCCGCGAAGGCGGGCATCCATGTTTCTGAAAAACCTGGATTCCCGCCTTCGCGGGAATGACGGATAGGGCGTTCGCGGGAATGACGGATAGGGCGTTCGCGGGAATGACGGATAGGGCATTCGCGGGAATGACGGATAGGACACTAATCAGGGATTTCCCAAGGGACTCCTGGTTTGTGCCGAGGATCGTCATTCCGACGCAGGCCGGACAAAAGCGCGTAGCGCGTTGAACGCCCGCAGGGGCGGCCCGAAGGGCGAGCGAAGCGAGTCATCCAGAGGTCCCTTTTGCTAAGTGTGGGTGAGTGGATCCCGGCATTCGCCGGGATGACGAGAAAGGGAACCTGGTCTGTGTCGAGCCTCGTACTATCATCCGCAAATCTGCCCCTGTTGCTCTGGACCTGACCGGCCAGCTGTCTGCCCCGGGATAAGCCTCGAAAAACTCCAAGTATTACAGATAGTAACCTCGCTCTACCCCAGCCACCCCCTGGCCTGTAGTTTGCTGTGTCCCGGCCGATACTGCAGGGGAGACCTGGCAACCCGAGCTGTGCCGAAAGGATGGAAACGCGGGGGTGATCAGAGGCTCACAAAAAGAATAACGGGAGCACTTCGAGGTGACCAACAGGACAGGGTCGGACAAGGAGGACTCGGCTGCCCGGCGCGATGCGGGGCGCTCTCCCGTGGCAGGCGGCCGCCAGCCGAGCGGGGCCCGGCTGTGGGCGCGGATCATGCTGGTCGCGCTCGCCTACCTGGTGGCGGCCGTGGTGGGCCTGTCGCTGGTGCTGCCGGCGGGGTACACCTCGCCCCTGTGGCCCGCGGCCGGCCTGGCGCTGGCCGTGATCCTGCTGTGTGGAAACCGTTGCTGGCCGGGTATCTGGATCGGCGCCTTCCTGGTCGACCTCTGGCAGGACCTCTCGATGACCGGCGCCCTGGTGGCGGCGCTCCTGGCCACGGGCATCACACTCCAGGCGCTGCTGGGCGCCTGGCTGACCCGGCGCTTCATTACCATCCCACAACCCCTGACGCGGGAAGGCGACGTCTGGCGCTTCCTGTTGCTGGGCGGTCCGGTGGCCTGCCTGGTCGCCGCCACGGTTGCCACGCTGGTGCTGTCCGGCTTCGACCGCATGACGGCCCCCGACATCCTGAGCCAGTGGCTGCTGTGGTGGACCGGCGACTCCCTGGGTGTGCTCCTGTTCACACCCCTCGTGCTGCTCGCCTGGCCGGGCACCAGATCGCTCTGGCCACGCGAGGGCGAACGCGTGGCGCTGCCGCTGCTGGTGACCATCGCCCTGATGGCGGCCGGGCACCAGGGCCTGGCCCGCTGGGAGCAGAGCCAGGCGCAGGCGGAAGGCAACGACCTTATGGACATCGTGTATGAGAACGGTATCCAGCCGCTGAACCGGGCAACGGAACCGCTGCGCAGCCTGGAGCGGTTTTTTGCCTCCAGCGAGGAGGTGACGCACGAGGAGTACGCCACCTTCACCGCCAGGCTCGACGAGCATGTGGGTATTCATTCCGTGGATTGGGCGCTGCGCGTGCCGGCGGCGGAACGTGCGGCCTTCGAGCTGACCCAGCAGGAACAAGGCCTGGCCGACTACCGGACCTTTGAGCTCGACCGGGATGGCCGCCCCCGGGGCGTGACCGACAGGCCCGAGTATTACCCTGTGCTTCATACCGCCCCGCTGCCGGATTACCAGGCCGTGCTCGGCCTGGACCACGGCTTCGAGACCGTGCGGCGCCAGGCCATGGCGCGCGCGGCCGCGAATGCGCAAATCGTCACCGTGCCCGGCGTGAAATTGCTGCGCACCCGGCGCGATACCCTGTTGTCATTCCAGCCCATCTACGAGGACGGTTTCGAGGCGAAGAATGCCAGCCTGGAGGCGCGGCGGGATCACCTGGAGGGTTTCATCGTCGGGGTGTTCGATGTCCAGGCGCTGTTTGCGCCCCTGGCGCGCAGGGCGGAGAATCACCGCATCGAATTCCGTGTCACGGATGTGACCGGGGATGACACGCCCTACCGGCTGGCGGGCACCCTCGCGGCGGACACGGCGGCGGACTGGTTCAGGATCATCGATTTCACCGACCGGGTCCTGCGGGTGGACATGCATCCCGCCGGGGGCTATTGGCAGCCCGGCCCCAGTACGAAGACGCAGTTCGTGTACCTGCTGTCCGTACTGGCGGCCTGCCTCATCACCTTCTCCGTGGTGAGCAGCGCCGGACGGCAGGTGGCGGCGGAGGCCATCGTCACCGAGCGCACGGCCGAGCTGAAGAATGAGCTGCGGGCGCGCAGCGCAGCGGAGGAGGCCTTGCGTGAAAGCGAGGGCAACCTGGAGATTACGCTGCAATCCATCGGTGACGCGGTCCTGGCCACGGACGCGGGCGGACGCATCACACGCATGAACCCGGTGGCGGAGGAATTGACGGGATGGTCACTGCGCGAGGCGGTGGGACGTCCTGTGGAGGAGGTGTTCAGGATTGTCAACGAGGAAACCCGCCGGCCCGCCCCGGTGCCGGTGGCGAATGTGCTGGAGACCGGCCGGATCCACGGACTGGCCAACCACACGATCCTAATCGCGCGCGATGGCCGCGAGCACCATATCGCCGACAGTGCCGCGCCGATCCGCGACGGGCAGGGCGTGGTGCGGGGCGTGGTGCTGGTGTTCCGCGATGTCGGTAAGGAACGTGAGGCAGAGCGCGCGCTGCAGGACAGCGAGGCGCGATATCGCGAGTTCATCGAGTCCTCTCCGCTTGGTGTATTCGTGCAATGCGGCGGGGAGTTCGTGTATATGAATCCGAAGGCCGCGCGACTTCTTGGCGCTGATTCCTCTGATCAACTGTTGGGACGCAAGGTGCTGGATTTCATTCATCCGGACAGCCGCGACGCGGTGAGCGAACGCATCCGGCGCCTGAACGAGGAGTGCGTGGCCGTGCCGGCCCTGGAGGAAAAGTGGCTGCGCAACGATGGCACCATGTTCCATGGCGAGGCCACCGCCGTCCCGTACCTGCATGAAGGAAAGCCCGCCGCACTGGTGTTGATCCAGGATATTTCACAGCGCAAGGAGGCGGAGGAACGACTGGCCCGGGCGATGATGGACGCGGAACAGGCCAATCGCGCGAAATCCGCCTTTCTCGCCACTATGAGCCACGAGATCCGCACCCCGATGAACGGTGTCATCGGCATGGTGGAGATCCTGGCGCAAAGCCGGCTTTCCGACCACCAGGTGGAAATCGTCAGGACCATACGCGAATCCGCCACCACCCTGCTCGGCATCATCGACGACATCCTGGATTTCTCCAAGATCGAGGCCGGCCGCCTGGAGATCGAGGCGGCGCCTGTTTCCGTGCCGGATATCGTCGAGGGGCTGTGCAATTCGCTGGTGCCGGTGGCGGCGGCGAAGGGGGTGGACCTGAGTCTGTTCATTTCCCCGGACATCCCCGAGCGGGTGCTTTCCGATGACGTACGGTTGCGCCAGCTGCTCTACAACCTGGTGGGCAATGCCATCAAGTTCACGGGTGGGAAGATCGGGGGTGACGGGCTGGTCTCGGTCCGGGTCGAGAAGGCGTCTGATGATCCGCTGCGCCTGTCCTTCCGCATCGAGGACAACGGGATCGGGATGAAGCCCGAGACCCTGGATGGCCTGTTCACGCCCTTTACCCAGGCGGACATTGCTACCACCCGCCGCTTCGGCGGGACCGGGCTGGGGCTCACCATCTGCAAGCGGCTGGTGGAGATGCTGCAGGGCGAGATTGCGGCGGAAAGTACCTTTGGCGAGGGTTCCGTATTTACCGTGGTACTGCCGTTCAAACTTGCGGACGAGCAGCCCAGGCCGACGCTGCCCTGCCTGTCCGGCCTCGACTGCATCCTGGTGCGGGATGCCAGGCTGCATGCGGACGACATGAGGCTGTACCTGGAGCACGCCGGGGCGCGGGTCACGGTGACGGATGACTGGAAGTCCGCAGTCGGTATGGTGGACCGGAGCGACGAACCCATCGTGGTCATACGCTACATTGGTACAAAGCAGGCCGGGAAGGAACCCGTCAGCGGCATGATGGCCAATGTGCGCCATCTCCTGATCACCAAGGGAAGAAGGCGGCGCGCCCGGGTCGACCGTGACAACGTGGTGACGCTCGACGGCGCCGCCCTGCGTCGCCACGCGCTGCTGCGCGCCGTGGCGGTGGCGGGCGGCCGCGCCTCACCGGAGATCTTCCATGACCACAATGAGCAGGATCTGGCCCGGGAGGAGGCGACGCCACCACCGACCATCGCCGAGGCGCGTGCCCAGGGGCGCCTGATCCTGGTCGCCGAGGACGACGCCCTGAACCAGCGTGTGATCAGACAGCAGCTCGCCCTGCTCGGCTATGCCTGCGAAGTCTCGGAAAACGGCGTGGAGGCCTTGCGCCTCTGGCGCGAGGGAAGTTACGGCCTGCTGCTGACCGACCTGCACATGCCGGAGATGGATGGCTATACGCTCGCCCGCACCATCCGCCAGGAGGAGCGCGGCAATCGTCGCCTGCCCATTGTCGCGCTCACCGCGAATGCCCTGCGGGGAGAGGCGGGCCGTGCCCGCGAGGCCGGGATCGATGCCTATCTCACCAAACCGGTACCGCTGAGGAACCTCAGGGATACATTGGAACAATGGCTGCCGAGGGCGGCAGGAGACGAGGCATCTCCGGTCGAAGCCGCGGCGGCCGTCGCGGAGGGCCCTGCGGCGCTCGATGTCGCGGTATTGAAGGGCCTGGTGGGCGACGACGAGGAGGTCGTTCGGGATTTTCTGTCGGATTACCTGAAGCTCGCCGAGGAACTGGCCGCAGGCCTGCATGCCGCGGCTGGCGGTAAGGATGTGCGCCAGGTCGCGTCGATCGCGCACCGGCTCAAGTCGTCATCGCGCTCGGTGGGCGCGCTGCCGCTCGGGGATCTCTGTGCCGCACTGGAGAGTGCCGGAAAGGCGGAAGACATGGATATCGTATCGAAGAGCGTGGAGGAATTCGATGCCGCCTTCGAGATGGTGAAGATCGAAATACAGCGCTATTTGCCGAGGAGCCGCTGATTTTTTCGTCATGCCCGCGCAGGCGGGCATCCATGTCTATGAAGTCTATGGATTCCCGCCTGCGCGGGAATGACGGTGAGGCATACGCCAGGATGATGCTGAGGCATACGCCGGAATGACGGAAATGAGTTTGATCGCAGGTTCCATAGGGATTTATGAATGAGAATTCTACTACTCGATGACGAGATATTTGTCCTGAAGCTGCTTACCCATCAGCTTCTTGGCCTCGGCCATGACCAGGTGGTGCCGCTGTCCAGTCCACTGGACGCTTTGGCGCTCTTGCGTCACGGGGATGAATCCTTCGACCTGCTGCTCTGTGATCTGCAGATGCCCGAAATGGATGGTATCGAATTCGTGCGTCACCTGGCCGGCATCGGCTATGGTGGCGCGCTTGCCCTGATCAGTGGCGAGGATGACCGGATCCTGCAAGCCGCGGAAAAGCTGGCCAGGGCGCACCACCTGCGGGTCATCGGCGCATTGGCCAAGCCAATATCCCCCGGCACCCTGAAAAATCTCCTGGACGGCTTGCATGACAATGTGAAATCTTCGTCGCATTCCAGCAGAAAGCAGTATGAACCGGATGATCTCCGGCAAGCCATCGCACGGGATGAGCTGCTGAACTACTATCAGCCACAGGTGGACCTCGCAAGCGGAAGGCTGGTTGGCGTCGAGGCGCTCGTGCGCTGGCGGCATCCCGACGATGGCCTGGTGTTCCCCGACCAGTTCATCGGCATGGCCGAGGATTGCGGCTTGATCGATGAGCTGACCAGGGCAGTCGTGAGCAATGCGCTGTACCAGACGAAAACATGGATCGACTCCGGGATCGACCTGCATGTGGCGGTCAATATATCGACGAAAAACCTGGCCAGCATCGATTTCGCGGATTTCATTTTCCGGGAAATGGAACGGTTCCTGGTCCCGGCATCCAGCATCGTGCTCGAAGTGACCGAAAGCCGGCTGATGAGTGACCCCCTGGCGTCACTGGACGTGCTGGCGCGGCTACGCCTCAAGCATATCGGATTGTCCATCGACGATTTTGGCACGGGGCATTCCTCGCTCGCCCAGCTTCGTGACATCCCCTTCAATGAACTCAAGGTGGACCGCGGCTTTGTGCACGGTGCCCATGCATCCGCGCCATTGCGGGCGATCCTGGAGGCGAGCCTCGGAATGGCAAGGCATCTGGGCATGCGCAGCGTGGCCGAGGGGGTGGAGGACGAGGATGACTGGGAATTTCTGCGCACCTATGGCTGTGACCTGGCGCAAGGCTATTTCATCGCCAGGCCCATGCCGGCCGAGGATCTGCCAGGCTGGCTGGTCGAGTGGGAAAGCCACAGGCAGGCGATCGCGAAATAGTCGCCATGAACCAAAAGCGCGCCATCCTGGTCGTGTCTGCCAGTGTCGCGGATGCCGAGCTGGTCAGAGGCGTGCTGGATGGGGAATTCGACAGGATCAGCATTTCCACCGATCCCGACCGGGCGGTCGCGGATTTCGAGGCATGCCGGCCTGATGTCCTTATTCTCGCATACAGGGCATTCCTGAATGCCGAGCGCTATTATCTCAGCCTGTACCGCCTGAGCAAGCGGATCGATGGCATCCGCCATCGGACCCTGATCCTGTGCGGTGGGAATGACGTGAAGCGGGTGTATGAGCTATGCAGGAAAGGGTTCTATGACGACTACATCCTGTTCTGGCCGAACCCTCATGACGTGCTGCATCTACCGCTCGCGGTCCATCACGCCCTGAACCAGCTTGAGTCCAGTGGTGAACCCGGCGCGGCGGAGATCGCGATCCAGGCGAGGCAACTCCAGCAACTCGATGAACTCCTGGAAAGGCACACCGACACCAGCAGGCAATGCGCGGAGACCACCGCGAATACGGTGCGCCAGGCCCGGATCGACATCCTCGACGCATTGGATCGCTTTCGAGCGAGACTTGCGGCACAGGATTTCACCGGCGCGACCGCGATCGATGATGACGACCTGCTCCTGAATGAAATCAATACGCTGAAAAGGGAAGAGATCGAAAGGTATTTCCAGGCCCTTGACACGTCAATGGGGTCCTTGCATCGATGTGCAAGCGCCATCAGGGACGAGATGGACCCGCATCTGGAGGCAATGCGCGCGTTGGCGAGACTCGCCGGCCAGGTGCGCCCGCTGATCCTGGTGGTTGATGACGACCTGTTCCAGCACAAGCTTATCGCCAGGATGCTGGAGGATTCCAATGTGGAGCTGGCGTTCACGGCATCGGGTGCGGAGGCCCTGGCGGTGCTGCGCCTGCGCCGGCCTGACCTCATTCTCATGGACATCGGCCTGTCGGACAGCGATGGTATCGATCTGACCCGGCGCATAAAGGCGGTCGATCGACTCGCCACCATCCCGGTGATCATGATCACCGGGCACGGGGAGAAGAGTGTCGTCATACACAGCATGAATGCCGGCGCGGATGATTTTGTCGTCAAGCCTGTTGACAGGAATATTCTCCTTGCAAAGTTGCGCAGCCACCTGAATATGGACTGATGATGCCCCCCCTGAAGCATGGATGACAGGGCCGGGATTTCAGTTATTCACCACCACATGTTGTCGGAACCATAATGTCTACAACCATGCCCTTGCCGGAATATCCCTCAACCCCCGTGAACGTGCTGTGGCGCACCCTGGCGCTGTACGCCGGCACCTGGACATTGAGCCTGGCCGTGCTGGTGTACTGGGAATTCCGCAGCCACCATGCCGCGCTGGAAGACCTGATGTATCTGAAGGCGGAAATCCTCCACGACAATACCTGGGCCCTGCAGCACTGGGTAGGCGGACATGGCGGGGTCTACGTGGCGGTGCCGGCGGATTACCGGTCGAGCCCGCTCCTGGCCATGCAGCCCGAGCACCGGCTGGTGACGCCCGGCGGCCGGCACCTGGCCTTGATGAATACGACGGTGCTGATGGAAGGCATCACGGACCAGAGTGCCGCGCAGCGCAACGCGCGGGTGCGTCTGACCAGCCAGGAGCCGCTGAACCCGGATCACCGGCCGGCGGAATGGGAGCGCAGGGGCCTGGAAGTGCTGGCAGCCGGTCAGTCTCCATGGACTGAATTGGTCAATGAGTCTGAGCAACAGGTCTATCGATTCATGCGCCCACTGCAACTACAGGAAAACTGCCTGAGTTGCCACCGGTATGCCGATGTCGATGTGGGTGATGTGGTGGGGGCCATCAGCGTGCACCTGGACGTGAGCGAGGACTTCGCGGTGCATGGGAAGGCCGAACGGGTCATGTTCCTGAGCTATGGCGCCATCTGGCTGGTCGGCCTGGCGGGCCTGACCCTGACCGGGCATCGCTGGAGGGGCCTGCTGGATGTCCTGCGACAGGCGGCGACCCGCGACCCCCTCACCGGCTTGTGGAATCGGCGCGAACTGATGCACAAGCTGGACCACGAGATGGCCCGCTGCGGGCGCTATGGCCATTCCCTGGCGGTGATCATGCTGGATATCGATCATTTCAAGCGGGTCAATGACACTCATGGCCACCAGGCCGGGGACCAGGTGCTCAAGGAACTCGCCGGCCTCATCCAGGCCGCCGTGCGTGACAGCGACCTGGTGGCGCGCTATGGCGGCGAGGAGATCCTGGTGTTGTGTCCGGAAACCGACGGCGGGGTCGCCGGCCAGCTGGCCGAGCGCATCCGACGGCAGGTGGAGGGTGCCACGATCCTGACCCCATCTGCCCGTATCCAGGTGACGGTGAGCCTGGGCGTGGCCGCCTACCCCGGGCTGCCGACCGGAACGGACCTGGTCCAGGCCGCCGATGCGGCCATGTACCGCGCCAAGCAGTCGGGCCGCAACCGGGTGTGTACCGCGGCTGCCCCATGAAGTACACAGCAGTCAGGAATATTGACTAAACATTGCACTCCGTCATTCCCGCATTCGCGGGAATGACGGGACTTGATTGTAGTGACCAATTCCGACGCCTGGGTGATGGGTAGATACCCGTAAATATTAATGGGTATTGGCCGTTAAGATCTGGCAGGGCGAGCATGGCTGCCTTGATTCAATGGCTATTTGTAACTGATTGATATGAGTAATAATACTGTTTCTCCCCCGGGAGGATTCACGCAGGAGGCCGACGACGGGGATTGCCGACCTGGACCATCCAACTGCCTCTGGCACGCCGCCCTGGAGGCGGCGCCCTACCTGCTGTTTCTCCACGATGCGGAGGGCCGGCTGCTGGCGGCCAACCAGGCGTATTTGCGCAGCGCGGGGATGAGCGAGCGGCAGGCGCTGGGCCAGCCGTATTGGGCGGTGTTTCCCCGCCACCCGGACCCCCTGCCGGGTTGCCGGCAGGCCCGGGAGGGGTTGCAGGCCTACACCGATGAGTTCGACGTGCAGGGACGTGCCTACCGTTCCGACGCCTATGCCGTGCGGGACACAGGGGGGCGCTACCAGTACTCCATTCATCTGATGACGGACATCACGGCTGAGCGCCAGGCCCGGCGGAGTCTGTCCGAGGCGCAGCGCATCGCCCGGCTGGGCAGCTGGGAGTGGGATATCCGCGAAGATCGCCTGTACTGGTCCGAGGAGATCTACCGCATCTTCGGGCTCGACCCCGACGGCTTCGGCGCCAGCTACGAGGCCTTTCTGCAGGCCGTGCACCCGGAGGACCGGGAGCGGGTGGAACGAAGCGTGAAGGACGCCCTGGCAGGACGGCCCTACGACATCGAGCACCGCATCGTGCGGCCCGATGGCAGCGAGTGCATCGTGACGGAGCGCGGGGAGGTGAGCCGCGATGCGGAGGGAAAACCGGTGCGCATGCAGGGGACGGTCCAGGACATCACGGAACGCAAGCATGCCGAGGCCGCACTGCGCCAGGCGGGCGCCATGTTCGAGTCCACCGGCGAGGGTGTGTTGCTCACCGACGCACAGGGTCGCATTGTGCGGGTCAATCCGGCCTTCACCCGCATCACGGGCTACAGCGAGCAGGATGTGGCCGGTGGAACAACCAGCATTCTCAAGTCAGGCAAACATGATGAGCGCTTCTACCGCGACATGTGGAACGCCATCGAATCCCATGGCCATTGGGAGGGCGAGATCTGGAATCGCCGCAAGTCCGGTGATGTCTATCCGGAGTGGCTGAGAGTCAGCGCGGTACATGACGAACATGGGAAGGTGGTCAGTTATGTGGGGATCTTCTCGGACCTTAGCACGATCAAGGAGTCACAGGAGCAGCTCGACTATCTTGCGCATCATGACCCATTGACGGGGTTGCCGAACCGGTTGCTGCTCATGGCGCGCCTGGAACACGCGCTGCAGTCCGCCAACCGCAAGGGAGGCCAGGTCGCCCTGCTGTTCCTGGACCTGGACCGCTTCAAGAACCTGAATGAAACCCTGGGCCACCCGGCGGGTGATGCCTTGCTCATGGAGGCGGCGGAACGGCTGCATGAAGCGGTCCGTGAGGAAGACACGGTGGCGCGACTGGGTGGCGATGAGTTCGCCCTGGTCCTGGAGGACGTATCCGACCAGATCGATGTGGCGGGTGTGGTGCGCAAGCTGCAGCGGGCCCTGTGCCGGCCGCTGCAGATCGAGGACCACGAGCTGGTGATCAGCGCCAGTGTCGGGGTAAGCCTTTTTCCAAGGGATGGCGAGGACCCGGATACACTCCTGAAACATGCCGAGGCCGCCATGTACGAGGCGAAGCGGCAGGGAGGCAATGGCTATGCCTACTACACCGAGGAACTCACCCGGATTGCCATGGAGCGGTTTTCCCTGGAGGCCAGCCTGCACCAGGCACTGGAGCGCCAGGAGTTCGAGTTGCACTACCAGCCACAGGTGGCGCTCGCCAGCGGCAGGGTGAGTGGCGTCGAGGCGCTGGTGCGCTGGCGACACCCGAAACTCGGCCTGATCCCGCCGGATCGTTTCATTCCCCTGGCGGAGGAAACCGGCCTCATCATCCCGCTGGGGGAATGGGTACTGCGCACCGCCTGCGCCATGGGCCTGCGCCTGCAGCAAATGGTTCCACAGCCGCTGCAGGTGGCGGTCAATCTCTCCGGACGCCAGCTGGCGGATCCCGGGCTCAAGGAGATGCTGTCCGATGTTTTAGCGCATTGCGGCCTGCCGCACGGCCTCATCGAGCTCGAGGTCACCGAGGGCGCGCTGATTCCCGAGGCGTTCGACCTGCTATGTCATTTCCGCGACCAGGGCGTGAAGATCGCCATCGATGATTTTGGAACCGGTTATTCCTCGCTGGCCCGCATCCGGCAGTTTCCCATCGACCGCCTCAAGATCGACCGGTCCTTCGTGCAGAACATCCCGGCCAGCAGCGATGATGCCTCCATCGCCAAGGCGATCATCATGATGGCGCACAGTCTGAACCTGGAAGTGGTCGCCGAAGGCGTGGAGACCGAGGCCCAGCTCGAGTTCCTGCGGGCGCATGGCTGTGAACAGGTGCAGGGGTACTTCTTCAGCAGACCGCTTCCCGAGGAGGAACTGTCCGCCTGGCTGATGCGCAGGGAACGAGTAATCCCTGTCGTTGTAAAAACGGATGTGTAGGAGCGGCCTTGGCCGCGAACATTCGCAAGCAGGAGCGAGTCATCCAGGGTTCTAATGATGTGGATTACTCGCTGCGCTCGCCCTACGGGCCGCCCCTGCGGGCGTTCAACGCGCTGCGCGCATTTGTCCCGCCTGCGCGGGAATGACGGGATATTACATCTCTGAGGAGGCACGCATATCCCGCTCCAGGCACCGCACCAGGAACAGCACGCTGGCCAAATGGCACAGCGCCAGTACCACCGCGAGTCCGGCATAGAAGACTGCCCAAAGCCCGAAGCCCTGCAACACCATCAGTGTCGTGGGGAACAGGATCAGGATCATGTAGAAAATGATGAAGGTGGGGATGGCGATGCGGTCGTGCACCCGCCGTTGCCAGTCCGGCCATTTCAGCGCCAGTGCGAAGATGGGTTCGGTGCCGGTGTAGTGGGTGTTGAGCCGGGTTTCGAAATGGCGCATGCGTGACTGGTGGAAGAAGAAGATGGACTGCTTGAGCAGGTTGTAGAACAGCAGGAACATGACCACCAGCAGCAGCGTGGTGAAACCCACCGGCGTCACCGGCTGGTTGATGCGCGCATCCAGCTCCAGCATCCGCGCCACGGGGTCCCAGGCCAGCACGGCGCCGATGGCGCCCAGCAGCTTGATGTCCGAGAGGGAATCCTTGACGTAGCCGTTGCAGCACTCGGCCAGGCGTACGTATTCCTTATAGAGCAGGTCCCGGTCTTCGCCGTCTGTCGCATCCCTGGTGGTCTCGTTCATGGCGCGATACCCTGACAAGTCCATTCAACAAAGCCCTGATCAATTCACTTCCGTCATTCCGGCGTATTCCGGAACCCATGTGGTTGAATTCCTTGGATCCCGGCATGCGCCGGGATGACGGGTTGATCAGGGCTTCCTTAAGGTTGTATGTGTCAGTCTAGCAGTCGTGGGGGAGCCGACAGATGTTGTTCATTAAGGAGCCTCTGATCAACCCGTCATTCCCGCGATGGCATGACGGGTGAGATCCATCCCCCCGTCATTCCCGCGAATGCGGGAATCCATGTCCTTCGTGGCACTGGCTGCCCACCTGCGCGGGAATGACGGCTTACTCCGGGTTTCCCCAAGGCCCCGCCTTTTGAAAATAGCTCCTTGCTATACTCCGGAACATGCCCCTGGAGCGCGCCACACTGCCATGAGGTCACCGTCCGATCCTTTCCCCTGGCACAGCCTGGACAGCGACCAGGTCCTTACCCGCCTCGACGCCACCGAACACGGCCTTTCCAGCGAGCAGGTGCAGGCGCGCCTGGAGCAGTACGGCCATAACCGCCTCCCGTCCGCAGCGCGCACCGGCCCGCTGAAGCGTTTCCTGCTGCAGTTCCACAACCTGCTCATCTATGTGCTGATCGTCGCCGGGGTGGGCACCGCCTTCCTGCAGCACTGGGTGGATACCGGGGTGATCCTGGGCGTGGTGCTCATCAACGCCATCATCGGCTTCATCCAGGAGGGCAAGGCAGAGCAGGCCCTGGATGCGATCCGCGACATGCTCTCGCCCAAGGCGCTGGTGCTGCGCGACGGGCAACGGCGCACGGTGCCCGCTGAGGAGCTGGTGCCCGGCGACCTGGTGTTCCTGCAGGCGGGTGACAAGGTGCCCGCCGACCTGCGCCTGCTGCGGGTGCACAACATGCGCATCGACGAGGCCATGCTCACCGGCGAGTCGGTGGCCGTGGACAAGCGCACCGAGGCGGTGGCGGAGGAGGCGGACCTGGGCGACCGCGCCGGCATGGCCTTTTCCGGCACCCTGGTGGCCTTCGGCCAGGGGCGCGGGGTGGTGGTGGGCACCGGCGCGGACACCCAGATCGGCCGCATCTCCACCCTGCTCGGCGAGGTGGAGACCCTCACCACGCCGCTGCTGCGCGACATCGCCCGCTTCGGGCGCTGGCTGTCGCTGGCCATCCTGGTGCTGGCGGTGTGCACCTTCGCCTTCGGCTACTGGGTACGCGACTACGCCATCCTGGACACCTTCCTCGCGGCGGTGAGCCTGGCGGTGGCCGCCATCCCCGAGGGTCTGCCCGCCATCATGACCATCACCCTGGCCATCGGCGTACAGCGCATGGCGGCGCGCAACGCCATCATCCGCCGCCTGCCGGCGGTGGAGACCCTGGGTTCGGTCACCACCATCTGTTCCGACAAGACCGGCACCCTCACTCGCAACGAGATGACGGTGAAGACCCTCCTCACCGCCGGGGATGATTTCGAGGTGAGCGGCGTGGGCTACGGGCCCTACGGCGGCTTCAACCGCGCGGGCGAGGACGTGGATCCCGACGACCACCCGGTGCTGGCCGAGGCGCTGCGCGGCGTCCTGTTGTGCAACGATGCCGAGCTGCGCCAGCACGAGGGCGAGTGGCTGCTGGAGGGCGATCCCACGGAGGGGGCGCTGGTCGCGGCGGCGCGCAAGGGCGGCCTGGAACCCGTCGAGACCATCGAGCTCTATCCCCGCGACGACGTGATCCCCTTCGAGTCCGCCTACAAGTTCATGGTCACCCTGCATCACCACCACCGCGAGGACCAGCGCAGCTTCATCCTGCTGAAGGGTGCGCCCGAGCGCGTGCTGGCGGTGTGTGATCGCGAGCGCGGTCGCGACGGCGACCGGCCCATCGACCACGCGGGCTGGGAGGCGCGCATGAACGCCATCGCCGCGCGCGGCCAGCGCCTGCTGGCGCTGGCGGTGAAGGAGGTGGAGGCGGGCAAGCGCACCCTGGCCTTCGCGGACGTGGAGGACGGCGGCCTGACCCTGCTGGCGGTGTGCGGCATCATCGATCCGCCCCGGGCCGAGGCCATCGACGCGGTGCGCGAATGCCAGCAGGCCGGCATCCGCGTGAAGATGATCACCGGCGACCACGCGGTCACCGCCCGCGCCATCGCCGACGAGCTGGGCATCGACACCAGGGGCGGGGTAATGGCGGGCCACGAGCTGGAGCCCCTGTCCGATGCGGAGATCGAAGCGCTGGTGCGCACGGTGGACGTGTTCGCGCGCGCCACGCCGGAACACAAGCTGCGGCTGGTGCGCGCCATCCAGGCCAACGGCCAGGTGGTGGCCATGACCGGCGACGGCGTCAACGACGCCCCGGCCCTCAAGCGCGCCGACGTGGGCGTGGCCATGGGCATCAAGGGCACCGAGGCCGCGCGCGAGGCCGCCGAGATGGTGCTCGCCGACGACAACTTCGCCTCCATCGTCCACGCCGTGGAGGAGGGCCGCACCGTCTACGACAACCTGCGCAAGGCCATCCTGTTTCTGTTGCCCACCAACGGCGGCGAGGGCCTCACCATCATGGCCGCCGTGCTGCTGGGGCTGACCCTGCCACTGCTGCCGGCGCAGGTGCTGTGGGTGAACATGGTCACCGCCGTGACCCTGGGCCTGGCCCTGGCCTTCGAGCCCGCCGAGCCCGGCCTCATGAAACGCCGGCCCCGGCCGCCGGGCACGCCCATCCTCTCCGGCTTCCTGCTGTGGCGCGTGGTGTTCGTCTCGGCCCTGTTGCTGGCGGGCACCTTCGGCCACTTCCTGTGGCTGGAGCAGCAGGGCGCGGCGGTGGAGGTGGCCCGCACCGTGGCCATCAACACCCTGGTGACGGGGGAGTTGGTGTACCTCTTCAACAGCCGCTACCTCCTGGAGCCGGTGTTCAACCGCGCCGGCCTGCTGGGCAGCCGTGCCGTGCTCATCGCCGTGGCGGTGCTGGTGGTGCTGCAGGGATTGTTCACCTATGCGCCGCCCATGCAGGCGCTGTTCGGCACCGCCGCCATCGGCTGGGACGAGTGGGGGCTGATCCTGGCCTTTGGCGTGGCGCTGTTCCTGGTGGTGGAGGTCGAGAAGGCGCTGTTCCGGCGGGTGCAGCGGGAGGTGCGGTAGGTATTCCACCCTCCGGTTCACCCTCTCCGTCATTCCGGCATACGCCGGGGTGACGGGGGAAGGGAGGGTAGTCGGGGTGCAAAATGGGTCTGCCCCCTTGTTGTCTGAGGACGGCAGGCCCGTGAAGTCCCTTCCGAAAGTGCGTTTGTGGTGAAACTGCGACATCCCGCCCCGCGACCAAATCCTTCCACCACGCCATAGGTTCCCGCGCAATCGCGCGCAGGATGCGGGCATGACCGGCGGAACACTGTCGTGGTAAGCCGACAGTATCGCACCCCGAAGCGCACCCGGAAGCCCGCAACTCCAGTGAATCCTGGAGATTATCCGCGCGGCACGGATATTGCTGATTACCGGGTATCCGCCGGACGGGGCCGCGTGCCGGGCACGACGCTGCCGCAGCCCGTGTCACCGGTCTCTTCCCCGATCAACCTGCTGTCTGGATACCGGACCTGCATGATGTGGTTTCAAGCCCTGTTCCTGCTGTCGCTCGCGCTGCTCGCCTTTGTCGGCGGCTCGCTGGTCACCCTGTCGGAAGGTTTTCCGTCGGGGTACCTCCGCGATGCGCACAAGGCGGGGGCCGCGCTGATCGCCAAGAACACCCACTACCAGGACCGCTATGCCAGTGACCTGTGGGCGCCGGCCAGGACGCAGCGGCGCGGCGTGACCGTGCATGACCCGGACCAGGCGCGGCCGGGGCTGACCCTGTACACCTCCGGCCACGAGGCCCGGGCGATGCTGATCGACATGGACGGTGCCCTGGTGCATGACTGGCACCGACCCTACCGCGACATCTGGGACGCGACGGCCGCGGTGCGCAGCCCGGTGCCCGAGACCCAGATCTATTTCCGCAAGGCGCGGGCCTTCCCCAACGGGAACCTGCTGGCCGTCTATGACGGGGTCGGCGACAGCCCCTGGGGCTATGGCATGGTGATGCTGGACCGGGATTCGAACGTGATCTGGAAGAACCTCGACCGCTTCCACCATTCCTTCGCCGTCGCCGGGGACGGACATGTCTACGGCCTCACGCACCATTTCCGCCACGACGCCCCCGAGGGCACGGAGCATTTCCCCTCACCCGTGCTGGACGATTACCTGGTCATCGTCTCCCCCGCGGGGGAGACCCTCAAGCAGATCTCGCTGCTCGACGCCCTGAACCGTTCCGAGTACCGGCGCCTGCTGTGGAACATCGCCTACTACAGCCTCGAGGATCCCCTGCACACCAACGATGTGGAGGTGCTCGATCGCGACGCGGCGGCGCGCCTGCAGGCCAAGGTGCCGCAGGCCGCGGCGGGGCAGGTCCTGCTGTCATTCCGCGAGCTGGCCGGCGGCACCCTCGCGCTGCTCGACGTGGAGCAGGAGGAGATCGTCTGGGCGTTGCGCGGCCCCTGGCTGTCCCAGCACGACCCGGACATCCTGGAGAACGGCAATATCCTGCTGTTCGACAACCATGGCCACTTCGGCGCGGCAGGCCGCTCGCGCATCGTCGAGGTCGACCCCGGCACGGGCCGTATCGCCTGGACCTACGCCGGGGACGCGGAACGCCCCTTCGAGAGCCGCCTGCGCGCCGCGCAGGAGCCCCTGGACAACGGCAATGTGCTGATCACCGAATCCGACGGCGGCCGCTTGCTGGAGGTGACCCCGGCGGGCGAGATCGTCTGGGAGTTCGTCAACCCGGTGCGGGCCGGGGAGGACGACCAATACATCCCCGTCGTGAGCTGGGCGCAGCGGATCGACCCGGCCGAGCTGCAGGCGGAATTCCGCACCCGCATCGAGCCATCACGCGTAACCAGGAGGGAATCCCATGAATAAGCCATTCAACACCCTGTACAGCCTTGCCCTCGCCGCTTTCCTGCTGGGGACCAGCGGCACGGCCCTTGCCTACGTCGGCCCCGGGGCGGGGCTCAGCATGCTGGGCGCCCTGTGGGGCCTGGTCATCGCCGTCGCGGTGGCCCTGGGCTTCGTGCTGCTCTGGCCCCTGCGCCAGTACCGGCGCCGGCTGCAGGCGCAGCGCCAGGCCGCGTCGGGACAGGGACCGGGTGCCTGAGCGGGAACGGCCCTGAGTCCCGGTAACGGAGGAGAGCGCCATGGGCGTATTCGACCTGCCGGCTCCCCTGTTCGCCTGGCTCGATGCCCAGGCGGCGGCGCTGCCGCCCGCCCTGCGCCTGGCCGCCTGGGGTGTGCTGGCCGGGCTGGTCTCCATGGGGCTGTACCGGCTCCTGTCCAACCAGCCGCGCATCCGGGCCGGCAAGCAGGAGGTCCGCCAGGCGCAGCAGGCGCTCGACGCCCACGACGGCGAACTCGCCGACGCCTGGCCGCTGCTCCGCCGGCTGCTGGGCCTGGCGCTGGTGCAGGTGGGCCGGGTCACCGGCCCCAGCCTGCTGGCCTCGCTGCCGCTGCTCGCGCTGCTGGCCTGGCTCAGCACCGCCTACGGACACCTCTATCCCGCACCGGGGGTGCCGCCCGCGATCCATGCCGAGCCGCCGCACCTGCACGTGGAGTGGGTGGACGGGCGCGGTAAGGGCCAGCCGGACATGCCCCCCCGGCTGGCGGTGCGGGATCCCGGCAGCAGTGTGGTGTCGGACGTGCCCCTGCACAGCCCCGTCACTGTCATCCACAAGCGACAGTGGTGGAATCTGCTGATCGGCAACCCGCTGGGCTACCTGCCCGGGGACGCACCCGTGGAGCGCATCCAGGTGGAGCTGCCGCGCAAGACCTACCTGCCCGTCGGTCCGCAATGGGTGCGGGGGTGGGAGTTCGGCTTCTTCCTGCCGCTGGTGGTGGCGTCCCTGGCGCTGAAACTGGGGGCCCGGATCAACTGAGGAGCTATCGATGGACGCAAGCAAAGGACAGACCGGCCCCGCCGGTGATTTTCGGGTCACCCCCGGGTTGCACCTGCTCGGTGGCCTGGTCAGCCGGCACCGGGGCCTGTGGACCCGCTTCGGGGAACTGGAGACCCGCCTGCTGGCGCAGGAGCTGGACGAGGTGCCGGTGCGGCAGCCGGTGTACATCACGGGGCTCGCGCGTTCCGGCAGCACGCTCCTGCTGGAACTCCTGAACCGTCATCCCGGCACGGTCACCCACCGCTACCGGGATTACCCCATGCTGTTCACGCCGTACCTGTGGAACCGCTTCCTGGGATTCGCGCCGCGCCGCGCCGCGGAGCCGGTGGAGCGCACGCACCGGGACGGCATCCGCATCACGCCGGACAGCCCGGAGGCATTCGAGGAGATGCTGTGGATGGCCTTCTTCCCCCGGCTGCACGATCCCGCCGGTAGCGCGGTACTCGATGCCGGCACGGACCATCCCCGCTTCGAAGCCTTCTACCGCGACCACATCCGCAAGCTGCTGCTGGTGTACGGCGGCGAGCGCTATCTCTGTAAGGAAAACTACAACATCACGCGCCTGCAGTACCTGCTGAAACTGTTCCCGGACGCCCGTTTCCTGATCCCGGTGCGGGAGCCCGTCTGGCACATCGCCTCGCTCATGAAGCAGCACCGCCTGTTCAGCGCAGGCCTGCGCGGCAACCGCCGTGCGCGACTGCAGCTGCAGCGCGCCGGGCACTTCGAGTTCGGGCCCGACCGCAGCCCGGTCAACGCCGGGGACGCCGCCGCGGTGCGGCGCATCCTGGCCTTGTGGGAGCAAGGCGCGGAGGTGGAGGGCTGGGCCCGCTACTGGAGCCACGTCTACGGCCATGTCGCCGATGTCCTGGAGCGACATCCGCGGCTGCGCGCGGCCGCCCTCGTGGTGCGCTACGAGGATCTGTGCCGCCGGCCGGTGGCAACGGTCTGTGCCATCTTCCACCACTGTGGGCTGGTACCGACCGGGGAACTGCTCGGCTACGCGGCGGAGCGGGTCCGGTTTCCGGACTACTACCGGCCGCAGTTCAGCCGTGCAGAGCTGGAGATCATCGAACGCTGCACGCAGGCCACGGCCGCGCGCTTCAGCATGGGGCGCTATGACGGAGTTGCGCCGCCGTCCCGGCAGGCGGAAGGGGAGCGGCGGGTGGACCCGGGACTGCAGACCTGTCTCAGTTGACCGGCGCCCAGCTGAACTCGAAGCGGGCCAGGGCCTGGTAGTCGGCCGGCGGATGGGCCGCGGCGCCCTCCGTCTCGGTCTGCTGGTAGCGGCCGCTGAGGGAAAGGCTTACCCCCGGGGCATGGGCCCGCGGTGTGCGCAGCGCCCAGGAGAGCGAGCTCTCGACCCCCACCATGCGGGTATCCCGGGCCTCGTCCGCGCCGTACTGGCGGCTCGCCCGCAGCACCAGGCGGGCATGAACCCGCTCCGGGACCAGGGTGGCGGAACCCGCCAGCGAGCCGGTCACCCGCTCCATGCCGTCGCTTCCCCCCGGGCCCTCGAGCGTGCCCCACTGGAACTCGGGCATGAGACTGAGCCGCTCGCCCAGGGGCAGGTGCAGGCGCAGGTTCGTGAGGTCGTTGCCGTTGAGCAGCGCCCCCGAGTCGTTCCGGTAGGTGGCCGTGCGGGCGTGGCCGATCTCCCACCACCAGGGCCCCGGGGCGAAGTGCGCGGTCAGGTTGGCGCTCTCGGTGTAGAGCTCCGCGGCGGCCGGCTCGCCGGCCGGGCGGCCGACCCACTGCCGCTGCATGGCCAGCCGGTAGCGCATCCGGCCGAGCCAGGCCCCGTCGCCGGGCAGCCACGCCGGTGAGGCGGTGTGGAAGCCCAGCTCGGCGGTCTGGGTGTCCAGGCGTCGCTCCGGGAGGCCGGCCGGGCGCACCTCGTCGGCGCGGCTGTAGCTGAAGGCGGCGTCCAGCCGGCCCCAGCCGAGCCGGCCCGCGGCCCGGTCCACCACGCGGTCGCGGGCATGATCCAGGTTGGCCAGGCTCCAGAACCCTGCTTCGGCATACTCGCGGCTGACCTCGAGGCTCCAGTGGGATGGACGTCCCGCCAGCATGGATGGCGTAGCCTGGAAACTCGCCAGCAGGCTGTGGGCCTCGCCGCCCTGCTGTGCGACTGTAGCTCCCGGCTGCTCCCGCAGCTGGTGGCTGACGGCATATTCCCCCTGCAGCAACAGCCGGTTGTCCAGCAGCCGGCTATTTGCTGCCAGGCTCCAGGCGTTGTTCTGGCCGATCGCCTGGCCGGGTTCCGCGCCGACGATGGCGCGGCTCAGGTGTGTCGCCTCGAGACCCAGCCCCTGTCCGACGGGCCTGAAAGGCTGGAATCGGGCCCCCAAGCCCTGCAGCTGGCGCGCTTCATCCTGGAACCAGGCGCCGCTGCCGGCATCGGATAGCGGCTGGGGTGCAGGTCCCGGGAAGCCCGTCAACCGGGAACGCAGCTTCGGTACGGCCGCCGCGTGACGGTCGACGGACCCAGGCAGGCTGGGGAGGGCGGGAGCAGCGATACCGCCGTTCCCGGGCAGCGAGGCGGCGGTGGATAACGGGAACAGGAGCGGCCCGCACAGGGACGCCATAAGGACAAGTTGCCTGCCCGACGGGAATGTACCTGTTGGCAGGGTCCTGTTGCCGAACCGCCGGGAGGTGCCCCGCCGGTTCACTGGCATAGCTCTTGCAAAATCCATGTCGAAGCAGCCGTGCTCCTGCACTGTCATGCCGGTCCTGATGCGCGCCTATCCATGCTTGCAGTCATGGAATCCGTCGCTCGATCAAGAAGATGACACTCCCGGGACGCTGTGGACCATGATCCAGGTCACGGGAAATCGAGCTCACGGGCTCTGGCACCTGGGGCGCCTGGGCGTTCGTACTGGCCTTTTCGACCTAAACAAGAGGAACTTGAATCGATGCGCGTCGCTGAATTACTACGGTATGTATCCCTGGCCGCCATGGCGTGCCTGTTCGCCCCGGGCGCCATGGCCCAGCCGGCTGCGGAGGATGTGCTGTTCGAGCAGATTGCGGAACAGGCCCGGACACTCGCCGACACGGCCTATGTGCCGCCCGATGGGACGGCGCTGCCGAAGGCGCTGAAGCGGTTGAGCTACGACCAGTACCGCGACATTCGCTTCCACAAGTCGAATGCCCTCTGGGGCGACACGAGCAGGTTCAGTGTGGAATTCTTTCACCTTGGATTTCTCCACCGGGAACCGGTGCAGATCCATGAGGTGGTGGACGGCACGGTGCAGCCCGTGGCCTTCGACCCACGCCTGTTCGATTATGGCAGGAACAAGAAGGTGGCGGCCAGGCTTGCACCGGACCTGGGGTTCGCCGGTTTCCGCATCCACTTCCCCATCAACCACCCCGACTACAAGGACGAGGTCATCGCCTTCCTCGGCGCCTCCTATTTCCGCATGGTCGGCCGGAACCAGTCCTACGGCCTGTCCGCCCGCGGCCTGGCGATCGATACCGCCCTGCCCGAGGGCGAGGAGTTCCCGCGTTTCCGCGAGTTCTGGCTGGTGCGCCCGTCGCCAGAAGACACCACGCTGCGCTTCTATGCGCTGCTGGACAGCGAATCCGTCACCGGCGCCTACCGTTTCGATCTCACCCCGGGCGCCGATACCGCGCTCGACGTGCAGCTGCGCCTGTTCGCCCGGCGCGACGTACGCCGGCTCGGCATCGCGCCGCTCACCAGCATGTTTCTCCATGGCCAGAACCGCGCCCGCCATTTCGATGACTACCGCCCGCAGGTCCATGATTCCGATGGCCTGCTGATGGAAACCCGCGCGGATGAATGGATCTGGCGTCCGCTGAGCAACTGGACCCGGCTGCGGTTCAGCTCGCTGGTGGACCGGGATCCCAAGGGCTTCGGTCTGGCGCAGCGGGAGCGCGACTTCGCCAACTACCACGACATGGAGGCGCGCTACGAGACACGCCCCGGCAAATGGGTACAGATGCAGGGCGGCGACTGGGGCAGCGGGGCGGTGGCGCTGGTGGAGATACCGGCCGAGGAAGAGACCGTCGACAACATCGTGGCGTTCTGGATGCCGGAGGCGCCCTTCAAGGCGGGGGAACGGCGTGACTATCGCTACCGGCTGCATACCTTCGACAGCCGTCTCGCGGGGGAACAGCTGGCGAGCGTGCAGGGCACGCGTATCGGCTGGGGTGCCATCCCCGGCGCCGAGCACAAGCCGCCGCGCAGCCTGCGCCAGTTCATCGTCGACTTCGCCGGGGATGCCTTGAACGCCCTCGACGCCGCGCAGCCCGTGGAGGCGAAGCTGAGCCACTCCAGCGGCGAGGTCAGGGACGTGACGGTGAAGAAACTGCCCGGCGACCATGGCTGGCGGGTGGCCTTCAAGGTGGATCCGCAGGGCAGGCAGCCCGTGGACATGCGGCTGCAGCTCAGCCACGGGGATCGGGTGCTCAGCGAGACCTGGACCTACGTCTGGTATCCGGAGGACCTCCAGTGACGAGCAGGACGGGTGTCACGCGCAGCAGGACGCCAGGGGTCAACCCCCTGGTTCCCGGCTTCCTCCCTGGGTCTTGAGCCAGGCGATCGCCGCGGACTCCTCGCGGAAGATGCACACCTTCCAGCCCGTGTCGTGTTGCACGGCATGGAACATGCGCCCCACGCCGAAGATCACGTCATCCCCGGTCACGATGGCAATGGTCTTCGCCCCGCGGTCATGCTTGGTCCTGGCGACCCAGGCATTGAACTCCATGAGGTCGTCCAGGCGCATGTTCGTGTGCGCATCCAGGAAATTCCACAGGGCGGTCTCGACCTTCGAATACTGCGGGTCCGACCAGGCGGCCTCGAGCAGCGCGATGAGCCCGGCAGGGGTGATCTCACCGGAAATGGTGGTCATGCCCCAGCCACTCTTTTCGTCGACGGCGATGCGGTATTCCATGGTTCGCGTATTCCTTGAACGGGCTTGAAAAGGCATCCAGGGGGCCTGCCCCCGTGATTACTGCGCGACGGGCAACTCGCAGCAGCAGCCAGCTTGCGCAGCGCATTCCACCGACTGGCACTGCAACTGGATGTGCTCGGCCACGAAATCCACGAAGGCACGCACCTTGGGTGACAGTACCCGGCCACCCACGTACACGGCACTCAGGGGGATCTCGGGGCCGTGCCAGCGGGTGAGCACGGGGCGTACGGGTGCGCCGCGCAGGTAGCAGCGCACCATGATCTCGCTGGCCAGCATCAGGCCCTGGTCGGCGGCCAGCAGCGGCAGCAGCATCTCCGGGTCGTTCGCGATCACCACCGGTTTCACCTCGAACTCCCGTTCCTCGCGGTCGTCGGAGAGTTGCCAGCGGTGGTTGTGGCCGTTCCGGTGCCGGGAGAGGAGTAGGGCCTGGTGGTGGCACAGGTCTTCAGGTGTCTCCGGTTCGCCGCAGCGTTCCAGGTAGCCTGCGCTGGCAAACACCTGGGTCGGCCAGGTGACCAGGCGCCGGGCGATGAGGGTGGAGTCCGGCAGGTCGCCGATGCGCAGCGCGACGTCGATCTCTTCGTGGACCAGGTCGAGGACGTCGTTGCTGAGGATGATGTCCACCTGCACGTCCGGGTGGCGTGCGCGGAATTCGTGCAGGATCGGCGCCAGCAGGCCGGTGCCGAGGGAGTAGGGGGCGGTTACGCGCAGCCAGCCGCGCGGGTTGCCCTCGAGCTGGTGGACTGCGCTCTCGGCCGTTTCCAGGTCGGTCGCGATCCTTCTGCTGTGTTCGAAATAGACCGTGCCCGCCTCGGTGAGGGCGAGCCGGCGCGTGGTGCGGTTGAGCAGGCGCGCGCCGAGGCGCTCCTCGAGGGTGCGCAGCCTGCGGCTGACGGTGGTCTTGGGCAGGTCGAGGGCGCGCGCGGCGGCGGTGATGCTGCCGTGCTGCACCACCTTGACGAAGACCAGCGTGTCGTTGAGATCCCGCTGCATGTTGATTCCCGTCCCCCCTCGGACGACGTGCAATTGTGCCACAGGTGAAACAGAGATTCCCGAAAATACCGTCTAGTCTGTTCTGGTCGGTAGGCGTAGCCTCGTCGCCCTGGTCGCAAGGCAGGCCAGGGACGCGGCATCGCGCCGCACGGTTCCTACAGCGCCACGCCGATGGGGGGGTGGAGGTAACAAGATGAATACGTTTGACAAAATGACTGCCGCCGCCGTGGCGACGGTGTTTGGCCTGCTCACTGGCTGCGACAGCGCCGCCACCTCCGATGCCATGCCGCCGCCGCCCGCGGTAAGCGCCGCCGAGGTGCTGGTGCGCGACGTGACCCATTGGGACGAGTTCACCGGGCGTATCGAGGCGATCGAGTCCGTTGAGCTGCGCGCGCGCGTGAGCGGCTACATCGACCGGGTCGGCTACGTGGAGGGCGGCCGGGTGGAGAAGGGCGATGTGCTGTTCATCATTGACCCGCGCCCCTACCGCGCCGCCCTCGAACTGGCGCGTGCGGAGTTGGCCCGGGCCGAGGCGCAGGCCGAGCTGGCCCGCACGGAACTGGCCCGCGCCGGCAAGCTGGCGGCCTCGCGGGTGATCTCCGCCGAGGAGCATGATCAGCGCCGCGCCGCCGCCCGCCAGGCCGAGGCCAACGTGCGTGCCGCACGCGCCGCGGTGGAGACCGCCGCGCTCGACCTCGAGTTCACCGAGGTGCGCGCGCCCATCGCCGGGCGCGCGGGTCGCGCCGAGGTCACCACCGGCAACCTGGCGCAGGCGGACGCGACACGCTTGACCACCATCGTCTCGCTGAACCCCGTGTACGTGTATTTCGAGGGGGACGAGCGCACCTACCTGCGCTACCAGGCCATGGAGCGCAATGGCGAACGGGCCAACGGCCGCAACCCGGTGCGCGTCGCCCTGTCCGGGGAGCAGGGCTTCCCGCACGAGGGCGTGCTGGACTTCATGGACAACCAGCTGGACCCGGGCACCGGCACCATCCGCGCCCGCGCCCTGTTGTCGAACGCCGAGGGGCGGTTTACCCCGGGCCTGTTCGCGCGGGTGCAGCTGCTCGGCAGCGCCCGCGTCCGTGCCCTGCTGGTGGACGACAAGGCCATCCTCACCGACCAGGACCGCAAGTACGTGTACCTGCTCAGCGCGGATGGCACCGCGCAGCGCCGCGACGTACGGGTCGGGCGCATGGTGGAGGGTCAGCGCGTGGTCGAGGCGGGGCTCGAGCCCGGCGACCGGGTGATCGTGCACGGGGTGCAGCGCATCTTCTTCCCGGGCATGCCGGTGCAGGCGCAGGCCATCGCCATGGGCGACCCGCCGGCGCCACCGCCCCGGCAGGAAGCGCAGCCGCACTGATGCCGCACGGACGCCAAGGGAGGCCGTCATGAACTTTGCGAAATTCTTCGTGGACCGTCCCATCTTCGCGGCGGTGCTGTCCATCATGATCCTGGTCGCGGGCCTGATCGCAATCCCCATGCTGCCGCTCAGCGAGTACCCGGACGTGGTGCCGCCCACCGTGTCGGTGCGCGCGGTCTATCCCGGCGCCAACCCGCAGGAGATCGCCGACACCGTGGCGGCCCCCCTGGAGGAGTCCATCACCGGCATCGAGAACCTGATGTACATGAAGTCGGTGGCCAGTAGCGACGGCGTGCTGTCGATGACCATCACCTTCCGTTCCGGCACCGACCCGGACATCGCCCAGGTGCAGGTGCAGAACCGCGTCAACCAGGCCCTGCCGCGCCTGCCGGAGGACGTGCGCCGCATGGGCGTGACCGCCGACAAGATGTCCTCGGACCTTACCATGGTGGTGCACCTCACCTCCCCGGACGGGCGCTACGACAGCCTCTACCTGCGCAACTATGGCACCCTGCGTGTGCGCGATGAGCTGGCGCGCCTGCCCGGCGTGGGCCAGGCCATGCTGTGGGGTGCCGGCGATTACGCCATGCGCGTGTGGATCGACCCGGACCGTGCGGCGGCGCGCGGCCTGACCGCGGGCGACATCCTGCGCGCCATCCGCGAGCAGAACGTGCAGGTCTCGGCCGGGCAGCTGGGGGCGCCGCCGACCACCGAGGCCAGCGATTTCCTGGTGTCCATCAACGCCCGCGGCCGCCTGGTCGACGAGGAGGAGTTCGGTCAGATCGTGCTCAAGACCGGCGCCGAGGGGCAGCTGACGCGGCTGGCCGACGTGGCGCGCATCGAGCTCGGTGCCTCCGAGTATGCGCTGCGTTCGTTGCTGAACAACGACCAGGCGGTGGCCGTCGGCCTGTTCCAGGCGCCCGGCTCCAACGCCATCGACGTCTCCAACCGGGTGCGCGCCGCCATGGCGGAACTGGCCGAATACTTCCCGGAAGGGGTGGCCTACGAGGTGGTCTACGACCCGACGGTGTTCGTGCGCGCGTCCATCCGCGCCGTCGTCTACACGCTGCTGGAGGCGGTGGTGCTGGTGGTGCTGGTGGTGACCCTGTTCCTGCAGACCTGGCGCGCCTCGCTCATCCCCATGCTGGCCGTGCCGGTGTCCATCATCGGCACCTTCGCAGTGCTGTTGCTGCTGGGCTTTTCCATCAACACCCTGACCCTGTTCGCCCTGGTGCTGGCGGTGGGCATCGTGGTGGACGATGCCATCGTGGTGGTGGAGAACGTGGAGCGCCACATCGCCGAGGGCCTGCAACCACACGCCGCCGCCCACCAGGCCATGCGCGAGGTGAGCGGACCCATCATCGCCATCACCCTGGTGCTGTGCGCGGTGTTCGTGCCCATGGCCTTCCTGGAGGGTGTGACCGGGGAGTTCTACCGCCAGTTCGCCGTGACCATCGCGGTGGCCACGGTGATCTCCGGCTTCAACTCACTGACCCTGTCGCCGGCGCTGGCCGCCACCCTGCTGCGGCCCCACGACGCGCCGAAGGACCGGCTGACGCGCATCCTCGACGCACTGTTCGGCTGGATATTCCGGCCCTTCAACCGCTTCTTCGCCGCCAGCGCGGGCCGCTACCAGGGATCGGTGACGCGCTCACTGCGGCGGCGCGGCGCGGTGTTCTTCGTCTATGCCGGTCTGCTGGTCGCCACCGGGCTGATGTTCCAGGCGGTGCCCGGCGGCTTCATCCCGACCCAGGACAAGCTCTACCTGATCGGCGCGATGAAGCTGCCGGAGGGCGCCTCGCTGGACCGCACCGAGGCGGTGGTGCGGCGCATGAGCCAGCTGGCCCTGGAGACCGAGGGCGTGGCCAGCGCGGTGGCCTTCCCCGGGCTCAACCCCATGCACTTCAACAACACGCCCAACGCGGGCACGGTGTTCTTTACCCTGGACGACTTCAGCGGCCGTACGCGCGATGCCGAGTCGATCGCCGGCGAGCTGAACATGAAGTTCTCGGGCATCCAGGAGGCCTTCGCCTTCGCCTTCCAGCCGCCCGCCGTGCTCGGCATCGGCACCGGTTCCGGCTACGCGCTGTTCGTGCAGGACCGCGCGGGCCTCGGCCACGGCGAGCTGCAGCACGCGGTGCAGAACCTGTCCGGTGCGCTCGCCCAGGTGCCGGGCATGGGCTTCCCCTTCAGTTCCTACCAGTCCAACGTGCCGCAGCTGGACGCCCACGTGGACCGCGCCAAGGCCAAGGCGCAGGGCGTCGCGCTCACCGACCTGTTCGAGACCCTGCAGGTCTACCTGGGCTCGGCCTATGTGAACGACTTCAACCGCTTCGGCCGCACCTGGCAGGTGATCGCGCAGGCGGACGCGGGCTTTCGCAGCGACGCCGAGGGTATCGGCCGGCTGCGCACGCGCAACGGACAGGGCGAGATGGTGCCCATCGGTAGCATGGTGCGCATCGAGCAGACCTATGGCCCGGACCCGGTGCTGCGCTATAACGGTTACCCGGCCGCCGACCTGATGGGCGAGGCCGACCCGCGCCGGCTGTCCTCGGCCCAGGCGCTGGCGGTGGTGGAGGCCATCGCGCCGACGGTGCTGCCGCCGGGCATCCGCTTCGAATGGACCGACCTCAGTTATCAGCAGGTGAACCAGGGCAACGCGGCGATCATCGCCGTGGCGCTGGCGGTGCTGCTGGCCTTCCTCGCCCTGGCGGCGCTGTACGAGAGCTGGACCCTGCCGCTGGCGGTGATCCTCATCGTGCCCATGTGCGTGCTCTCCGCCCTGCTCGGCGTCTGGTCCATGGGCGGCGACAACAACCTGTTCGTGCAGGTGGGGCTGGTGCTGCTGATGGGCCTGGCGTGCAAGAACGCCATCCTGATCGTCGAGTTCGCCCGCGACCTGGAACGCCACGGCCTGGGCATCCTGGAAGCGGCGCTGGAGGCCTGCCGGCTGCGGCTGCGGCCCATCATCATGACCTCCATCACCTTCACCGCCGCCGTGGTGCCGCTGGTGCTCGCCACCGGTGCCGGTGCGGAGATCCGCAATGCCCTGGGCATCGCCGTGTTCGCGGGCATGATCGGCGTCACCGCCTTCGGCCTGTTCCTGACGCCGGTGTTCTACGTGGCGCTGCGCACGCTGGCCGATCGCCTGCAGCCGCGGGGAGCCGCAGCAGGGACGGGCCGGGCCTGAGGAAGGACAGGGGCACCGCCTTCTTCCCGGGGGGCTTGCCAGGCCTGGCCATGGAAGAACAGCCTGCCGGCCAGCAGCAGGGTCAGCGCGCCGGCCAGGAACAGCAGGCTGCGTCCGAGCAGGACCTGCTGGTCCACCAGGTAGTTGGTGCAGACCCGGATCGGCGCGACGCTGTACAGCCAGCCCAGTACGACGAGCATGCTGAGCAGGTTGCTCCAGATGAAGCCGCGGCCGATGACGGGCAGACGCCGCCAGCTCAGGGCCAGCGGCGCGCCCACCAGCAGTGGCAGGCTGATGAACTTGGCCAGTTCCAGGTGGCCGTGGTTGAGCGCGCCGTCGAGGGAGCGCGGCAGCATCCAGAAGGCGGCCGCGAACAGCGCCAGCAGGGTGAAGGGCAGGCCGCCGCCATTCCAGTCGTCGAGGCGGCTGCGTAGGCGAGCCGGCAGCAGCTGCGCCGCATGGGCGCCGAGGGCGGCCAGCAGCGGGAGCTGCACCAGCATGTGGATGACCATCGTGGCCTCGAGCTGGGCGCGCAGCGGTGGTGAGGCGAGCAGCGCATAGACGGCCAGCAGTGCCAGCCAGCGCCGGGGCAGGGGTCGGGCGTTCACAGCCAGGACTCCAGCCGGGCCGCGAACTCGAGCGGCCGGTCGAAGTCCTCGATGCGCGCCAGCCGGCCCTGGCGATCCACCAGGTGCAGCGCGGCGTTGTGTTCGAAGCCGCCGAAGCGGTCGGGGATCACCACGATGCCGAAGCTGCGCAGCAGGGCCTCGAGCTCGTCCCTGTCCTCCACGCGGACCACCCGCCAGTGTTCGTCGTCCGCCTGGTGGCGTTTCCCGTAGTCGCTGAGCCGCGCCGGGGTGTCGCGCTCCGGGTCGAAGCTGATGCTGAGCAGCAGCAGGTCCTGCCCGAGCCGTTCAGGCGGCAGGGCGTTGCGCAGGCGCTGGAACGACTGGCCCAGGGACACGCACACCGTCGGGCAGTTCACGTAGATGAATTCCACCGCCACCAGCCGGCCGCGCAGATCCCGCAGGTCGAAGCGGCGCCCGTCCTGGTCTTGCAGCCGCGCGGCCGGCACCGGCCGCGGGTTGGTGTGGATGGCATGGCGGCGCGCGCCTTCGTCGGTGAAGGCGCGGAAGCCATCGGTACCCCAGGCCAGCGTGCCGAGGCCGAGCCCCGAGATCACCAGCGCGCTGAGCAGGCTGCGGATCATGGCGTCGCCATCCGGGCCTGGCGCAGGCGCAGCAGGAAGCGGGCGACGAAGGCCAGCGTCGCCGCCAGCACCAGGGCCGCGAACAGGGCGCCGAGGCGGTCGTAGGCCAGCCACTCGGCCGCGTGGATGGCGAAGCGCCGTGGCGCCCCCGCCTGGCCGCCAGCCAGGAAGGCCAGCACGAAGCCCGAGCCTGCAAGGGCAAATACCCAGAAGCCGAGGCGGTCGATGCCGCGGTCGCCCCGGACCGCGCCGCGCCCGCCCTGGCCGAGGTAGTACATGAAGCCCAGCACCATGGGCAGCATGCCCAGCAGCAGGTAGGTGTGGAAATGGCCCGGCACCCACAGGGTGTTGTGCATCACCTGGTTGATGACCACGGTGGCATCGATGATGGCGGGGATCACGCCCGCCGCCCAGCCGAAGGTGGCGAGCAGCAGCAGGCCGGAGGCCAGGTCCCAGCGGATGCCGGAGCGGTACACATTGGTGAGCGCGCCGAAGGCGGTCACCAGCAGCACCGGCAGGCCGCTGGCATAGGAGATGACCTGGCCGGCGACCAGTGCCCAGGTGGGCATGGCGAAATCCATCAGCAGGTGGTGCGGATAGTTGGTCATCACCATGAGCACCGAGGCATTCCAGGCGACGAGCACCACCTTGTTGGTCTTCCAGGGCCGGCCCGTGTAGCGCGGCAGGATCTCGTAGACGGCGATCACGGCCATGTAGATGGTGGCGTTGATGAACACATGGCCGAAGAAATAGGTCATGTTCTTGGCCAGCAGCGGGTCGATGGCGAAGCTTGGCACGTACAGGTTGAACAGCATCATGGCCAGGATGGCGGCACCGGTGGTGATGCCGATGCTGTTGACGATCAGCACCATGGTGCTGGCCACCACGGTCACCGGCGGCGCCTGCCCGTCGTCACGGCCGAACAGCTGCGGCCAGCCGAGGGCCCGTCCCAGGTTGCCGTAGCGGCCGAGGATGGCGCGGGCCACGTCCAGGTAGAGCAGCAGGAAGCCGGTGCCGATCACCAGCAGGCCACCCAGGTACAGGGCCGCGGCGCCCCTGCCCCAGGCGCCCATGGCCTGTGCCGGCAAGGGGTAGAGGAAGGTCCAGGCGCCGGCGAAGCCGCCGCCGAGGATGCTCGCCAGGATCATGACCACGCCGAGCAGGAACAACACCAGGTTGGCGACGAAGATCGCACCCGAGAGGCGCACGTACTGGCCGAGGAAGTGCCACATCACCGCCGCGCCACCGAGACCGGCGATGCCCACCATGCCGGCGCCATGCAGGGTCAGCACCTCGTAGAAGAAGGCGGGCGGGATGGCGACCAGCCCACCCTGCGCGAGGCGCATCAGCAGGCCGAACGCCATCATCAGCACCAGCACGGCGCCGAAAGTGGCCAGGTAGGCCAGTACCGCGGGAGAAACGCGTGTATCCGGTGTTGATTGCTTGTCAGTCACGGGGCGTCTCCTGTGTTTCCGGGTTGCGGATATGCAGTTCGGCGACCATGGCGTGGTGGGCCAGGCCGCAGTACTCCAGGCACAGCAGCTTGTAGGTGCCTGGGCGGTTGAAGGTATGGACCAGCGTATTGGTGTACCTGGGCATGGCCATGGTCTGGGCCACGACGCGCATGTCCTCGTCGTAGATGGCGAGCCCGTGGTTGACGTCGCGGCTGGTGACGCGGAACTCCACCGGTGTGCCGGCGGTGGCCTCGTTACCGCTCAGGGTCCAGGACCACTGCTGCCCCACCACCTCGATGACCTGGTGGCCGTTGGCCTGGCGCGGCATGCCGGAATGGGCATAGGGCAGGTCGACGAGGCTGTAGAGCATCACCGGCGTGGCGACGAAGAGGGTCACCCAGAACAGGGCGGCACGCAGGCGGTAGGCGCGGTTGACGAGCGGGGTGTGGTCCTCGACCCGGTCGCGGGCGCGCAGTGCCACGAACAGGAAACCGAGGAGCAGCGCGCCCATGAGGATCAGGCTGAGCTGCCAGGCGAGCGTCTGGTACATGAATCTCTCCAAGCTGTGATGGGGGGCGACGGTGGCCGCCCCGGGGAATGGCCGTGGCTGTACCGCGCGGCGGGTCTAGGGCACGGCAGCGGTGGGCCTGCCATAGCCAGAACCGTGCCAGCGGTACAACAGCTTGTCTTTACGGGAGAAAATAAAAGAGGTATTCTGCGTACCTGTTTATGCGCGTCCATAGTGGACGGCCCCTGGACGTCCACTCTGAACAGGCCGGAGCCCCTCCATGTTCACCCTGAAGACCCTCAGCCGCTTCCTGGACAGCCTCGAGGAAGGCGTCCTGTTCCTCGACCGCGGCCGCCAGGTGATGGCGATCAACGATTCCGCCACCGAGCTGCTCGGGCGCGACCGGGATGGCGTGCTGAACCAGCTCTGCCCGAGCATCTTCGCCGAGACCGCCTGCGCCCGTGCCTGCGAGGCACGCGGCCAGTGCACCCTGAGTCGCGCCGGCGACCGGGAGCGGCAGGTCCAGGACATCAGCCTGCGCCGCCCCGACGGCCTGGGGGTGCACCTGCGCATGTGGTCCATCCTGCTGCCGCCCAACGAGGCGGACCTGTATTGCGCCATCATCCTGCGCGACCGCTCGCGCGAGGTGGAACTGGAGGGCGAGGTGCGCGAGCGGTTGCGGCTGGGCGGCATCGTCGGACACAGCCCGGCGATGCAGGCCCTGTACGAGAAGATCCTGCGGGCGGCGGCCAGCGAAGCCACCGTGCTGGTCATGGGCGAGAGCGGCACCGGCAAGGAACTGGTGGTGCGCGCCCTGCATGACAATTCCAGTCGCTGCGATGGACCCTATATCGCCGTGCATTGCGCCGCGCTGCCGGAGCACCTGCTGGAATCGGAGCTGTTCGGACATGCACGCGGGGCCTATACCGGCGCCGCCACCGCGCGCGCCGGGCGCTTCGAGGCGGCGAACGGCGGCACCTTGCTGCTGGACGAGATCGGCGAGATCCCGCCGAGCACCCAGGTGAAACTGCTGCGCGTGCTGCAGGAGCGCGAGGTGGTGCGCCTGGGCGAGAACCATGCCCGCCCGGTGGATGTGCGCGTGGTGGCCGCGACCCACCGTGACCTGGTGGCCATGGTGCGGCGCGGCGAGTTCCGTGAAGACCTCTACTACCGGCTCTGCGTGCTGCCGCTGGAAGTGCCGCCCTTGCGTGAACGGCGCGAGGATATCGCCATGCTGGCCGGCAAGCTGCTCACCGATCTGGCACAGCAGTATAAGCGCAGGCCCCCGCAGCTGGCCCACGAGACGGTGCTGCTACTGGAAAGCGGGGAATGGCCGGGGAACGTGCGCCAGCTGGCGAATGCCATCGAGTACGCCCTCGTGCACTGCGACAGTGACCAGGTGCTGGCCCGCCACCTGCCGCCGGACATCCGGGGACGGAGGCCCGGCCATCCGGCGGAGACCGGCGCGGCGCTTGCCTATGCGCCGCTCACGCGTTACTACCGCCCGTGGGTGGATGAACAGGATGAGCATGTCCTGATCGAGCGGACACTGCGCGAGGTGGGTGGCAACAAGTCGGAGGCCGCGCGCCGCCTGGGGATGTCGCGCACGACCCTGTGGAAGAAGCTTAAGCATGCCTCCCTGTCCGCATCCTGACACCCGCTTATGCGCCAGGAATTTGGCGCCAGCGTTTTTTCGCCCTGTAACTATCGGGAATAAAAGCCAGCCGCCTGCATCTAGTCTTCAGTCCTCCTTGTGAGGATGCCCTCGATACAACAAGTACCCCCGAAAGGAGAATAACGATGAAGGCATGGTCTCTCACGCTCGGCGCCCTGTCCCTGGGCCTCTTCTCGCTCTCCGCCCTGGCGGACAACGACAATGCCGCGAACAAGGGCGGCAACAACCAGTGTCCGGTGGGCCTGGTCAGCGGCCTGAGCCTGGACGACGAGTTCGGGCCCGGCGCGCAGGAGCTGACGCGCTGCATCAAGCAGCGTCACGATGTGAAGGTGGTGGTGCAGATCAACCAGTTCTGCCAGGATGCCGCCGGCAATGCCAACCGTGCCGCCTGCACCCGCCCCTATGCCCTGGGCAACATCAATAACATCCTCAATGACTACGAAATCACCCATGGCATGGTGCCGGGCCGCGATTTCGAGGTGGTGGCCGTGGTGCACAGCGGCGGCGGCTTCCTCACCGTCAAGGATGAGTCCTACAACGGCGCGGGCGTGCTGCTGAGCGGGCGCAACCAGTTCCAGGGCCAGGTGGAGGCGCTGATGGCGCGCGGCGTGAAGTTCTACTTCTGCCAGAACACCACGCGCGCCTATTTGAACAACGGTTACCTGCCGAAGTATGCGGACACGGGCCTCTCCGCCACGGACCAGCTGATCGACGGCATGGAATACACCACGGCGGGCGTATCGGCCATCGCCGACCTGCAGAAGCTGGGTTACCTCTACATCCAGCCCTGATCACGGTGGGTATCGTCAGGCCTGTATAGGCCGGCACTTCGCTCCGGGGGCCTTGCCGCCACCCCCGCCCGGTTTGCCGGGCGGGGGTGGCCCGGGTGCCCGGGCCCGGGCGAAGGGCTATACTGCGGGTACACACCGCCGCACTATCCCGCTCGTGTCCCCAGTCCCTCGCTACCGTTCGTTCATATTCCTGTTCCTGATCAGCCTGTTGGCCGGCTGCGGCACACCCGGCGTCGTTCCCGTCGCGCCCTCCGCCGCACCCGTCGCCGAGGCGCCGGCCGCCCCCCTGCACGAGGCGATCCGGCTCCGGCTGGAAGAGGCCGCCGCCGGCATGCCCTGCTGTAGCCTCGACTGGCCGCGCCTGCAGGCGTTCTACGCGCAGCAGGGCCATCTGCCGGTGTGGTGGGATGCGCCGGGCCGGGAGCGCAAGCCGGCGGCCGGGGAACTGCTGGCGCTCCTGCTGGAGAGCCCGCGCCACGGCCTGGATCCCGCCGACTACCACGAGGCGGCCCTGCGCGAGCTGTGGCCGGGGAGCGGCGTGGAGGACAGGGCGCGGCTCGAGCTGCTGCTGACCGACGCCTTCCTCGCCTACAGCCGCCACCTGTACAGCGGCCGCTACGCGCCACAGCTGCTCGATCCCAAGTGGCATATCGAGCCGCAGTCCCTGGACGCCGAGGCCTTCCTCCGCCGGGAGGTGGACAGTGCCGATTTCCGCGCCCGGGTCGAGGCGCTGGCGCCGCCCCACAGCGGCTATCGCCGCCTGCAGCGCAGCCTGCAGCACTACCACGACCTCGCCGCAGACAGCCCCTGGCCCCTGGTGGGCGGTGGGCCGCTGTTGCGCGCGGGCGAGCGCGACCTGCGGGTGCGGGACCTGCGTGAACGGTTGCGACTGGAGGGCTATGCCGTGGGCGCGGCGGAGGACGAGTACCTCTATGACGCGGAGCTGGAAGCGGCGGTGATGCGGTTCCAGCTGCGTCACGGGCTCAAGGTGGACGGCGTGATCGGTGCGGCCACGGTGGCCGCGCTGAATGTCACGCCAGAGCAGCGCATCTGGCAGATCCTGCTCAACATGGAACGCTGGCGCTGGCTGCCCCGCGACCTGGGCGAGCGCTACCTGCTGGTGAACATGGCGGGTTTCGAGCTGCAGGCGGTGGAACAGGGGCGCGTGCAGCTCGCCATGCGGGTGATCATTGGCACCGCCTACCGCTCCACGCCGGCCTTCATCGGCCGCCTGAGCTACCTGGTGGTGAACCCGGAGTGGAACGTGCCGAAGACCATCCTGCGCGAGGACATCATTCCCCGCCAGCGGGAGAACCCCGGCTATCTGGCGAGCCAGAACATCCGCGTGCTGGCCAACTGGCAGGCGGGCGCGCCGGAACTCGATCCGGCCGCCATCGACTGGCACGCGGTTGATCCCAAGCGCTTCCCCTACCGCCTGCGCCAGGACCCGGGCCCCGCCAACAGCCTGGGCCGCCTGAAGTTCATGCTGCCCAACGAGTACGACATCTACCTGCACGATACCCCGGCCCGGCACCTGTTCGCGGAGACGGTGCGCACCTTCAGCTCCGGCTGCATCCGGGTGGAGAAACCCCTGGAGCTGGCCGATTACCTGTTGCAGGACACCGGGGAATGGGACCGGGAGCGGCTGCGGGAGCTGATCGACAGCGGTGTCACCCGCTCGCTGCTGCTGCCGCGCCGGGTGCCGGTCTACATCCTGTACTGGACGGCCTGGGTCGACGACGAGGGGCTCACCCACTTCGTGGACGATGTCTACGGGCTGGACCGGAGCATGGCCGGCGCGATAGGGAATCAATAACTTACTGATTTACTGGAAAGTTCCCTCTGCAATCGGCGGCGGGAGACGGTATACTGGCGCCGTTGGCTGGCACAGTAGCTGCATGCCGATATCCAACCAACCCTGAAGAGACGTTGTGATGTGTGATTGTGAGAACCGACGAGTATTCCTGAAGGGCTGCCTGGGGCTGGGCGCCGCGCTGGCGGCCCCCTCCGTCCTGGCCCGCGCCATCTCACCCCTGGAACGCAGCCTGGCACTGCGCAACCTGCATACCGGGGAAAGGGCCGAGGTCATCTACTGGGCCGACGGCGACTATGTCCACGACGAGCTGCACACCGTCAGCCAGGTGTTGCGCGACCACCGCAGCGGCGAGATCCACCCCATCGACGCCAGGCTCCTGGACCAGCTGTACCTGCTGCAGCACAAGCTGGGCACGAAGCGCGCCTTCCACGTGATCTCCGGCTACCGCTCCCCGGCCAGCAACGCCAAGCTGCAGGCCAACAGCAGCGGCGTCGCCACGCGCAGCCTGCACATGGAAGGGCGGGCCATCGACATCCGCCTGCCGGGGGTCCAGCTGGGCCAGCTGCGCCAGACCGCCCTGGACCTGAAGGCCGGTGGCGTCGGCTATTACCCCAAGTCCGACTTCATCCACGTCGACACCGGTCGCGTCCGCTTCTGGTAAACAGGGTGCCGGGTTGGCCCGCTTGCCAACCCCCGGCGCAGCGTTCCCCGTCCTTCCGCGCAGTGTCCACCCGTCCTTCCGGCGCATGCCGGAATCCAGCGGTTTTCCAGACATAATCGAGGGGTCGGACCCCATGGACGCACCTCGATGGAGTCTGTCCCTTTGAACCCTTGATCCTGGTCGTTTGAACTATCCTTGTACTGTCAGGAGGTGACGCGAGGGGCGGATAGGGAGCGGATATGGGCACGATCCGTAATGTTTTTGCGCTGATCGGACTGCTTGCGGTACTGACCGCCGGTTACCTCCTGCTCGCCTATCGGGAGGACATCGCCGCCTTCCGCGCGCTGGATCCCCGCGCGGCGGAGCTGTATGCCGGCATGTGGGCGCGACTCAAGGAGACGGGCAACAGCGCGGATGCCACGGTCTGGAAGGTGCCGCTGGCGGAAGGGGTCGGCCCGAACGAGGCCGAGGAGATCATGAATTTTGTCGCCAACCAGCACAACATCATGGGCGTTGGCGAACTGCCCCTGTCGGAACAGGTGGCGCTGATGACCGGGGAGGAACAGCGCCTGCTGAAGATCTACCAGTACTGTGATCCACGCACCGCCATGAAGATGGTCGACTACAGCGATGCCTTCTCCGCCTACCTGCCCTGCCGCATCGCCCTGGTGGAGGACCAGCAGGGCAGGCATGCCCTGTATTCGCTCAACATGGACCTGATGATCTACGGCGGCAAGACACTCCCACCGGACCTGCGCGAAGAGGCCGAGAAGGTGAGGGAAGTCATCCTCGAGATCATGGAACGCGGCGCGAAGGGGGAATTCTGAAAAGGGGTCAGAGCCCTTTTACGCGAAATCCGGATCCTGATCCCCCTGTAGGAGCCCGGTCCCCCGGGCGAATTGGTTTTTCCCGTCATGGCAGGGATCGCCCGGGGGACCGGGCTCCTACCAAATCGTAATCGTAAATGGGCTCTGAACCCTTTTCAGGTCCGCTTGGTGGCCACGCCGCGCACCCCCGCCCACAACACCTGCAGCTGTTGCTTGTACATGCCGGCGATCCCCTGGGGATTGGCGACCCGCAGGGCCAGCGGTACCCCGAAGAAGATGGATACCAGGGCCACCATGACGGTGTTCATGTGGGTGTTGGGCGGCAGTTCCTCCAGGTGCACGGCCTCCTGCAGGCTGGGCACCAGCACGCTCTCGATACCCTTGTCCGGGGTGTCCTCGATGCCTGTCAGGTCGGGGAAGGCCAGCAGGCGTTCCGCCAGGGTCAGGTCCGGCAGCCGCGGGCGCTCCCGCAGCCGTGCCTGGTGGGCGATGATCTCGCCCATCAGGCCGGGGTGGCGCTGGATCTGCACCGCGGCCCGCTCGAAGATGGCCTCGATGACCGCCAGGCCGGCGCCATGGCGCGCCGCCTGCTGGCCGTGCCAGTTCACCTCCATGGTCCAGAGCTGGATCAGGTAGTTGATCAGGTCGGTCTTCCTGGGGAAGTAGTTGAAGAAGGTGGCCTCGGACACCAGGGCCGCATCGCACAGCTCCTTCACCGGGATGTCGTCCAGGGTGCGGGTCTCCAGCCGCTCGGCCACGGCCTGGCGCAGGTTGAGCTTGGTCTGGGCGTACTTGCGTTCCCGCAGGGGCAGCTTGCTGGCGTCTGGCATTGTATAAGTCACTCATAGGAAAGAAATATTTCTGAATTATATAGCAGGCAATAAAAATCATTTCAAGAATAATCTTTGGGTACCGCCTGGTAAGTAGCCAGGACACCATATTTATCGCTTCCCCCGCCCTTTGTCCCGGTCCCGTTTCAGCCTGGAACGCCGGAATGAAACATCCGCGCCCGTGAAACATGGATAGCTGTACATTTCAATGACTTATCCGTGGCACGCATGTTGCTTCGGCTGTTTCGGCAGTACCTTGCAACAGCTGATGATCACCCGGGAGAGGATATGTCTCGATCGCGCTTGTTCGTGCGGATTTGCCTGCTGTCCCTGCTGGCGCCTGCCGGCGCGTGGGCGCACAGCGACGCCAGTGCCTTCGCCAGCGAGGCGACGGCGGCGCGGCAGGCGGAAACCCAGGCCACCCCGCGCCGCTATGCCGCGCAGGTCCGGGTCGACCCGCGTGAGATCACGGGCGTGGTGCTCAAGGTGAATGCGCGGATCACGGACCTGCGCAACCTCTACCGCGGGCGCCCGGTACGGGAGGGCGAGGTACTGGCGGACTTCGAGAGCGCCGAGCTGGAGACGATCCAGCGCTCCTACGCCGAGACCTACGCCAACATGGAGTACATCCGCGAGATCAGCGTGACGGCGGATGAAAAGCTGATGGAGGGGCGCATGAACCTCCAGTGGCGCGGGCTTTCCCGGGAGGACGTCGAGGCGCTGGAGGATTCGCGCAGGCCGATCCGGCGCTTGCGGATCACGGCACCCCACGACGGCTACCTGCTGGATGTGGCGGTGACGGAAGGCCAGGTGGTCAATCCGGGGGCGCAGTCCGGCCTGTTCAGTCTCAGCGGGACCACGCTGATGCGCATTGCCAGCGAGGAGGCGGTGACGGTGGATGCGGAGCTGCCGCTGGAGCTGGCGGCGGTCATCGCGCCCGGCGACAGGGCATGGCTGTATGTTTCGCCATCGACACCGCCGCTGGAAGCCGGCGTGGAGGAGATCCTTCCGCTGGTGACGGGGACCGAGTTGCGGCGCACCGTGCGCCTGAAGCCGCTGGGCAGCGCGCGCCTGCTCGGCCTGCGCAACGGCCAGCGCCTGAGTGTGGCGCTGGAGACCGAAGAAGGGGGCAGTCATGCGCATTGAGAGCCTGTTGTTCATCGTCATGGCCCTGGCCGTGGCGTCGGTCCATGCCCATTCGGACGCCACGGGGTTCGCGGACCAGGGTGGGCACGCGCACGCGGACGAGGGCAGCGAGGCGGATGTGCCTGGTGCGATCGAAGTGGACGGCACCCTGATCCGCACTGCCATGGTTGAGCGGCGGGAAGTGGCGGAGCAGCGCGGCGGCATCGGCACGGTCGTCGCGGAAGTGGGCGCGACCCATGACGTGAATTCCTTCATCAGCGGGCAGGTCCGGGAGGTGTACGTGCGTCCTGGCAGCCGGGTGCGCAAGGGTGACCCGATCGCGCTGATCGAAAGCCCGGAGTTCGTGCTCATCCAGAGGTCCTATACGGCGTTGCTCGCCAATGACCAGAAGCTGGGGATCCTGGAGGGCGAGGGCCGGATCGGCAACTACCTTGCGGATGCGCGCGAGAACCTGCGCTGGTGGGGGCTGTCGGACGCGGATATCGAGCGCCTGGAGGAGACCGGCGAGACCCTGGACGGGATCTCCGTGCGCGCGGAACTCGACGGGGTGATCAGCGAGGTACTGGTGCAGCCCGGCGAGCTGCTCAATGCCGGGGACCGGAAGATGGCGCAGTTCGTGGTGATCGGGCAGGTCATCGCGCGTGTCATCCCCGATGAGAAGCCGCTGTGGATCGAGAGCCTGATGTTCCCGAACGACGTGGCCGGTGTGCGCGCCAAGGACGCCAGGATGCGGGTGCACCTGCCCAGCGGGGAAAGCGCGGACTATCCGGTGGAGTCCGTCTCGCCGTCCCTGGATCCGGATCGCCAGCTGGTGCGCGTGATGGTCAGGCTGGACGAGCGCGAGGGTTTCTACATCGGGCAGCCCCTGCGGGTGGAGTTGCGGCTGGGGAGGTGGGAGGAGGTCTGGCTGCCCCGCGCGGCACTCATGCGCCAGGGCTTCGGGACCCTGGTGTTCGTCGAGCAGGAACCGGGCCGCTATGCGCGCCAGCAGGTGGAGGCGGCTGCGGTGGTGGGTGATTGGGTGGCGGTGACCGGCCTGGAGGAAGGGGCGAGGGTGGTCACGCACGGGAAGATGGCGCTGGAAGGCGCATACCGTTTGATTCGGGCCGGTGTCTCGGCTGACGACGATCACCACCACTGAGCGAGGAAGAAAGATGTTCGACTGGATTATCTCTAGGTCACTGCAATACCGCACCGTCGTCATCCTGCTGTACATCGTGCTCGCCGTGGCATCGCTCTTTGCCTTGAGCCGCATGGTGATCGACGTATTCCCCGAGTTCGCGCCGCCACAGGTGCAGATCCAGACGGAAGCGCCCGGCTTCGCGGCCCGGGATGTGGAGCTGCTGGTGACGCGGCCGCTCGAGGTGGCCCTGCAGGGCATGCCGAACGTGAGCCAGATCCGTTCCAACTCCTCCATCGGCCTGTCGCGCATCACCATCGTCTTTGATTCCGGCGTCGATATCTTCAATGCGCGGGTGCTGGCGCAGGAACGCCTGCAACTGGCGCGCGGGACCCTGCCGTCCGGTATTCAGGAGCCGGAACTCATGCCGGTGACCTCCGCCATCAGCTGGTTGCTGAAGTTCGCCCTGGTGGACTGGTCGGGCCGGGACCGCAACTTCGAGCTGCGCAGCCTGGTGGACTGGGAGTTCCGCAATCGCCTGCTGGCCCAGGAAGGGGTCGCCTCGGTGGTGGCCGTGGGCGGCGAGGTCAAGCAGTACCAGGTACAGGTCGATCCCGCCGCGCTGATGCGGCTTGGCCTGCCGTTCACGCGCGTGGTGGATGCGGCACGTGACGCCAACAGCGTTGCGCCGGGCGCATTCCTGTTCCCGACGCCCGAGGAGGAATACTTCCTGCGTGGCGAGGGCCGGGCGCGTTCCCTGGAGGATATTGCGCGCAGCAGCCTGGGCCTGCAGGCCAACAACTCTCTCACCATCGGTGACGTGGCCGAGGTTCGCTTCGGTGGCGAGATCAAGCGCGGTGATGGCCAGATGTACGGCGGGCCGGCCGTGATCGGCACGGTCTCGAAGCTGTGGGGCAGTGATACCCTCGCCACCACGCGGCGGGTGGAACAGACGCTGGCGGACCTGGCCGAGGCGCTGCCGGAAGGGGTCGAGTTGATCCCCGACGTGTTTCGCCAGGCCAGCTTCATCGAACGCTCCATCGACAACCTGGAAGAGGCGCTCCTGCATGCCTCGCTGATCGTGGCGCTGGTGCTGTTCCTGTTCCTGGTCCGCTGGCGCCCGACGGCCATCAGCCTGATCGCCATTCCGGCATCCCTGATGATGGGCATTATGGTATTGTGGTTCCTCGGCATCGGCCTGAACGCCCTGACCCTCGGCGGCCTGGTGTTCGCCATCGGCGAGGTGGTGGATGACGCGATCATCGACGTGGAGAACATCCTGCGCCGCCTGCGCGAGAACCGGGCAGCCGGCAAGCCGCGGCCGATGCTGGAGATCGTATTTGAAGGTTCAAGCGAAATCCGTAACTCGGTGGTATTCGCCACCATCATCATCGTGATCACCTTCATGCCCGTGTTCTTCCTGAGCGATATCGAGGGCCGGGTGTTTGCCCCGCTGGCCATTGCCTACCTGGCGGCCGTTGCCGGCTCGCTGCTGGTGGCGCTGACCCTGGTGCCGGTGCTGTGCTCGTATTTCCTCGCTGGGCGCAACCTGGAGCGGAACGTGGGGCTTGGCCGCTTCGCGGCACGCCTGTTGTCGGGCTACCGCCTGCTCCTGCAGAAGAGCCTGGCCGTTCCCCGGATCATGTTCGGCGGCGCGCTGGTGGCCTTCGCGTTGTCCGTACTGCTGTTGCTGTCCCTGGGCAGATCCTTCATTCCCGCCTTCCATGAAGGTAATATCGTGATCGCCATGACCCTGATGCCGGGGACGTCCCTGGAGGAGAGCCTGCGCATCGGGCGACAGGTGGAAAACCTGGTCGCGGGCATGGACGAGGTGGCCTCGGTCGCGCAGCGCGCGGGGCGATCGCGCCTCGATGAGGATGCGCAGCCGGTGAATTTCAGCGAGTTCGACGTGACCCTGAAGGATGAGGTGCGCGATGTGCCGGAGGTGATGGCCAGGATACGCCGCGCCCTGGAGTCGATCCCGGGTGCTTCGATGAACGTATCGCAGTTCATCACCCACCGCATGCAGGAGATCATGTCCGGGGTGCGTTCCCAGATGGTGGTGAAGATCTTCGGGCCAGACCTGGATATGCTCGCGCACCTGCAGGACGAGTTGTACGCGGCCGTGCAGGGCGTAGAGGGCGTGGTGGATCTCCAGGCCGAGCCCATGGTGACGATCCCGGGCGTCGACCTGCGAGTGGACCGCGACGCGGCCGCCTCCTATGGCATGACACCCGGTGAAGTCGTGCGCCAGGTGGGTGGTGCCTTCAACGGTGTGGTCGTCTCGCAGGTGCTGGAGGACGACCGCAGCTATGATCTCTATGTCCGTATCGATGCCCGCTCCCGTGACAGCCTGGAGGTGCTGGGCAAGTTGCCCCTGCAGGTTTCGTCGGATGCCGTGATCCCGCTGGAGGCGGTGGCGGACATCCAGGCCGTGCAGGAGCCGTACATGATCAACCGCGACGGGGGCGCGCGCCGGGCCGTGGTGCAGTGGAATGTCGCCGGACGCGACCTGAATGCCGTGGTGTCCGATGTGCGCAACCGGGTGAACGAGAGCATGGTGCTGCCGCCCGGCTACTCCATCGAGTACGGGGGAGACTGGGAGGGGCAGCAGCGCGCCATGCGCGACCTGCTGGTGGCGGGCGGCGTGGCCGTACTGCTGGTGCTGGCCGTGCTGCTGCGCGCCTTCCGCACCCTCCCGCTGGTGGGCCTGATCCTGGCCAACCTGCCCTTTGCGTTGATCGGCGGTGTCTTCGCGCTGGTCATCGCCGGCGAAACCCTGAACGTCTCGTCCCTGGTGGGGCTGATCGCGCTGTTCGGCATTGCCACGCGCAACAGCATCCTGCTGGTGAGCCGCTACCAGCGTATTGCCATGCATTCGGTGGGGGAAAAGGCGGAAGGACTGGCGCTGCAGGGGGCGATGGACCGCATGTTGCCCATCCTCATGACTGCGCTCACCACGGCGCTCGCCGTGATCCCCTTCCTGGTGGGCGATCCCACGGGCAAGGAGTTGCAACGGCCCCTCGCCATCGTCCTGCTGGGCGGCATGATCAGTTCCACGCTGTTGAATTTGTTCGTCCTACCGTCGGTTTTTGCCTGGACCATGCGGCGTTGGCCGGGGTTGCTGGGGTATACTGCCAAGGCATGAGCAGTATGTTGATCCCCCGCTTGGCCATCAAATGAAGTTCCGCAAGCCATGAGCCTGTTTCCGACGATCGATACCCTCGGCCGTCCCGTCGATCTCGATGACGGCGCCGGGCGCTGGCGCCAGTGGCTGTTGTTCGTCTGGCTGCTGTTGCTGGTGGGCCTGCCTCTGTTCCTGCATGGAATCGACGGCGGCATGGTGCTGGTGCCGGAACGGCTCGTCGACGTGCGCATGCATGCCGTCATCGAGCTGTTCTGCGGGGTTACGGCGCTGTTGATCGCCGGCCTGATCATGGCCTTGTCGCGCCAGAACCGGGAGGGCTCCCTGCGCCTGTTCGCCGCGGGCTTCCTGGTGATGGGGGTGCTCGACGTGCTGCATGCCATCACGCCGCCGGATACCTACCCAACCCTGTTCGTGACCTCGCACACCCTGTCGATCCTGCTGGGTGGCGTCCTCTTCTGTCTCGGCGCGATACGGCATTACCGCATGCACCGGCAGCAGGACTCGCTTGGCTGGCTGACCCCGCAGGCGATGTCTGCCCTGGCTGCCCTGGTCGTGCTGGTGGTGGCCTACGACCTGGTCATGCCGGTACGGCAAGCGGACGGCGTGGCGGGATTTTCGGCCTGGGAATACCGTATCCATGAATTCTCCGGGACGCTGTATGCCTTTGCCGCCCTGCTGGCGTTCATCTTTTATTTCCGTACGCACCAGCGCCTGGTGCTGGTGGTCGGTGCCATGCTCATGCTGTTTGCCGAGAGCGCGTACCTGTTCCGCTTTTCGCAGATGTGGGATTCCGCCTGGTGGACCTGGCACCTGGTCAAGGTCAACCTGTACCTGGGCAGCCTGGTCGTGATCGCCTCCAGCCTGGTATTGTCACTGCGCGCGGTGCAGCGGGCACAGGTCGAGCAGGACAGGATCAACGGTGAATTGCGCCGTGCTCATGACAGGCTGGATGAAATGAACCATGAGTTGCGCGTGCGAAACTCCATGGTCAATGCCAGTATCGGGGCCAGCAGCCTGAACCAGACGCTGGAGGTCATCGAAAATACCCTGACGGAATTCGTGGGGGAGTGCCGCTATTGCCTGGTGCTGTGTTTCGCGGAAGACGAGGTCGAGGAGTTCCAGCGTGCCCTGCAGCGCCAGCGCCTGCGCTGGACTGTCCAGGTCAGGGCGAACCAGGTGCCATGCGTGCGGCTGAGTGAGGCAGACGAGAAACCGGATTATGTCGTGCACAGATGCGAGCGGGGAAGTGGTGCGAATTCGTGTATATGTCTTTCACTGCGCGCGCAGGATATGTTGTTCGGTTACCTGCGGATGGAGGTGATTGGCCGCAAGGACATGGCGCCTGGCAAGCTGGACCAGCTGAACGTGGTGGCGGCAGAGATCGGGCCGATCCTGCACAATGCCTTGCTGCACTATCGCTGGACACAGGCCATTGCATTCCGTGCCGCGCTGCTGCGCGTGACCGGTATGCTGGGATCTACACTGGAGCTGCCGAATGTGCTGGCGGCGGTGTGCGCGGAGAGCGCAAAGATGCTGGACAGCGAAGCATCGGGGATCTTGCTGGAAAGTACGGACGGCGAGGGGATGGAACTCGTGAGCCGCTGCATGGCTGGTGATGCGGGTAATGCCCGGAACACCACCCAGCCGGATTGGGTCGACAGCGAAGAGGGCCGTGCCCTCTTCGATCGCCTGCGTGTATCGGGTCATCCCATGACGCTGGTCAAGCCGGATTCGCCGGATGCAGAGCCCGCTTTTCCGTTGGGTACGGATGGCTGCATATGGGGCTCGGTGGCGCTGTTTCCCATGCTCGACACGGGCAGGCTCGTCGCGGTGATGCTGATCATGCGCAGGGAGCGCATCCCGTTCAGTTCGAGTACCCTGGAGCAGGGTGAGCTGCTCGCGGAGCAGGTCAGGCTGGCCCTGGTCAATGCCAGGACATACGAAGCGCTGAGGGTCAGCAACGAGCAGTTGCGGCATTCCGAGCAGGAGCGCTTGCGCGGGGAGCGACTGGCGGTGCTCGGGCAGATGGCGGCTAGCGTGGCGCACGAAGTGCGTAACCCTCTGAGTGCAATCAATAACTGCCTGGCGGTGTTGCGCAAGAATGTAGACGGCCAGCACGAAAGCCTGGTGCCTGCGCTGGAGATCATCGATGACGAGGTGCATCGTCTCGATCGCCTGACGCACAACTTCATGAGCTTCGGTCGAACACCCCGCATGGACCTGGCGCGTGTGCACCTTGCAGCCCTGGCCGCACGCGTGTGCGAGCGCATAGAACGGCATGTTCATCATGAGGATCTGACGGTCACCATCGAGCAGGATGTCAGGGGCGGTTACGAGGCGGTACGTTTCGATGCCGACGGTTTCCAGGAAGTGCTGTGGAACCTGATGCTCAACGCCGTGCAGGCCACAGGCAACAACGGCAGGGTGCGGGTGCGGCTGGGCCGGAAGGGAGGCCATGGCTTCCTGGCGGTGCAGGATGACGGTCCCGGGATCCCCGCCGCCTGGCGTACCCGCATATTCGATCCGTTTTTCACCCAGCGCTCCGAGGGCGCCGGGCTTGGCCTGGCGATCGTGCAGCAGCATGTCGAGAGATGGGGTGGACGCATGCGTGTCTGGGGTCCGCCAGGTAGCTGTTTCGCCCTGCGCTTTCCGGTCGCCGGCGTGGACGAGGCTGATGCGGGGCATGTCGCATGAAGCTGCACGTACTGGTGGTCGATGACCAGCGCGGGCCGCGGCGCAGTCTGGCCCTGCTGCTGAAGAATGCCGGCATGCAGGCCAGCGAGGCGGCGAGTGGTGCCGAGGCGCTCAAGCAGCTGGAGCAGGGGAGCCTCGATATCGTCATCACGGACCTGCGCATGGACGGCATGTCCGGCATAGACCTGCTGCGACGGGTGAAGACCCATTATCCCCATCTCCCGGTGATCCTGGTGACGGCCTTTGGCAGCATCGAGACGGCCGTGGAGGCCATGAGGCTGGGTGCCTATGACTATCTGACCAAGCCCTTCGACGAAGAGGAGGTGCTGGAGAAGATCCAGCAGGCACACTCGCTGTCCGTCCTGTCGCCAGAACTTCTGGCCGGCGCAAAGAAAGGTGACGGCTTGATCGCGAACAGTGCCGTCATGCGCGGAGTGCTCATCAGGACTGAACGGATCGCAAGCACCGAACTCAGCATACTGATCACCGGCGAGACCGGTACGGGGAAGAGCCTGTTGGCACGCTTCATACACGAGCATGGCGTACGGGTGGGGAAGCCATTCGTAAGCCTGAATTGCGCCAGCTTGCCCGAGCAGTTGCTGGAGAGCGAACTGTTCGGGCATGCCAGAGGAAGTTTCACCGGCGCCACGGAAGCACGCAAGGGCTTGTTCGAGGAAGCCGATGGCGGGACGATTTTCCTGGATGAAATCGATACCCTGACTCCCGCCATACAGGCCAAGCTACTGAGCGTGCTGCAGGATCATGAGATCCGCCGTGTTGGCACGAACCAGCCACGCAAGATCGACATACGCGTGATCACCGCGGCCAACCGCGACCTGGCAGCCCTGATCGAGTCAGGTGAGTTCAGGTCCGACCTGTATTACCGGATAAACGGCTACCACATCAATCTTCCACCCCTGCGGGATCGCAAGGAGGACCTGGTGGCCCTGCTCGGGCATTTCCTGGACAAGTACGCCGCCAAGCATGGCCGGCCTTGCGCGACACTGAGTCCCCAGGTGCTGGACAAGCTCATGGCATATTCCTTCCCGGGCAATGTCCGACAGCTCGAGAGCATGGTCGAACAGATGGTGGTTTTCTCCGATCCCGCTGGTCTCATCGACATCGATGCGCTGCCTGAAGAGGTGTTCCCGCAGCAGGGCAGTCATGAAGCCACGGTCACATCCATGCCCCAGACCCTCAACCTTGCCGATAACGAGCAGCAGGTGATCGAGGCGGCACTGGACCGCTACGATAGTCTCACGGAAGTGGCGCGTAACCTGGGCATCGGCAGAACCACGCTCTGGCGCAAGCTGCGCCAGTATAATATCCAGCGCGGCCCGCGCGGCGGACAGCAGCGCGACTGACCCCCCTTTCCTGTCGCGGGACTGTTTCTTCCTGAAACCCCCGCCGATCGTTCCAACTGATTCAGATTGAAACAGCGGCATGCGCAATATGCCGCACGCCTGATCTTCCTCCTGTAAATACACAGACTTGCTGTTCCTGCAGGCATTGGCACGGAGCTTGTATAAGGCTCTTTGCGCAGGTGGCTGTAGCGGGTGCGAGGCGTCATCGTTAGCGGAGTCCGTTTGTGGATGCCTGCCGTCACTTACGAATACACACAATGGCACTTTAAGGAGGTTTGACAATGACAACATCCAGACGTTCGATCCGCCGTGATCGGCTTCGAGTCGGATGTTCGGCTGCTGCAGGTGCGCTGATGCTCGCACTTTCTGCGCCGGGCTCTGTATTGGCGGATAGCGTGGACGGGATCTTTCCGACAGCGGATGAAGTTGGCGGCGAGGTGTTTCCCCAGGGTCTGAAGGCAGGGGACGTGTTCCCCACGGATTGGGACATCTATGACGACCATGGCAAGAAGACCAATGTCAGCAAGCTGATCAAGGGTAAGCGCACGGTCCTTGCTTTCTTTATTTCCGCAGTACCGGTTTCCGTCGATGAGCTTAAGAAACTGGAGAAGGTGCACAACGGCTCGAGCAAGACGCAGCTGCTGTTCGTGAATACGGACCTGGTTGGTACGGGGCTTCTCGGTGGTAATCGCGTCGAGGAAACCGCGCACACGGTACGTGTGATCCAGCGTGAGGAGAAGCTCAAGAACCCGATGTTCGTGGCTCCAAATGACGCGCTGGACCCGGCGGGGCTTTCCAACAAGCTCGGGTTCCGTGGCCTGCCGACGGTGTATGTCGTGGATGCAAAGGGCCGCGTGGAAAACGTGTATGTGGGACCGCAGAACTGGTCTGAAACGAACATCTGAACAAGGCAGTCAACTGCAGGAGAAATTTCATGAGTATTTCCAGACGAGATTTGATGAAGGGCGCGATGGCGGCCGGTGTGGCGGGAACCGCCGGCGGCCTCGGCATGAAGGCGGCACACGCTGCGGTGCACGATGCCACCGGCGAACGCCAGCATGACCTGTTCAAGCAGTTCAAGGGCAATGTCGTGCTGCTGCCCGGCAAATACAGCGGGGCGGTTTCGGCCATGGACCTGTCCGTGCCCGAAACCCTGGCGTGGTACAGCTTTGGCCTGGCGGGCATCGACATGCCGATCCCGCATCACATTGCAGCCCTGCCTTCGGCAGACCCGTACAAGGGCTTCGACTTCTACCAGACCATGCAGCCGCCGGCTGCGCCCTATGTCAACGAGAACTCGCCTGAGTGGCGTAATCGCGGTGCGTTCAAGATGTTCAAGATGCGCTACGATGGCAGTGGCCCGCAGAACAAGATCAGCGTGGTGAGCGATGTCAGCGAGGCAACTGGTATGGCCCTCGGGGTGCACGTATCCATCGGTGTCGGCCCGAATGCCAACAAGTACGTAGCCTATGCCGATGGGCAGAAGGACATGGTGCTGATCACCGACATCAGCGACAATCCGAAGATCGTCAAGGCCTTCCGTTGCGACTACGACCCTGTTGCGCGCCAGGTCAATATCTCGCACATCTTCCCGGACCAGTCGACCGGCAAGTTCGATTTCATCGACCGCAAGGGCATGAAGACCAGCCACGAGGCCATGCTTGGCGAGGAGTTGATGCCGGCGGATCCTACCGCGGTCTTCGTCGACGCCTTTACCTGGCATCCCGAACTGCCGCTTGGCGCCATCCTCATTCGCCGTCTCGGCTGCTGCGCGATCGTGGACACCAACACCTGGGAAGTGCTGGCGATGCTCTCCACCGGCAAGGGCGCCCCGGACAACTTCCCGCTGGTCAAGCAGCAGGGTTACACCTGGACCTTCTCGATCCCGTCCGTGCTCACCCCGCTGCATGAAGCCGGTTTCATCACGAGCGGCGAGTACTTCCTGGCATGTAACAACGTGCTGCAGAACAATATCGCGGTATACCGTTCCGAAGACCCGAACCCGCTCAAATGGAAGAAGGAAGCCTTCGTGGAAGGTTTTGGTCGGAAGTACCTGCCTCTGCACATGGGTAATGTGCCTGACTCCCGCTGGGTGTTCTTCACGATCTGGGCGCGCAAGCCGCACAACGGCTATATCTGCAAGGTCGATCCCAAGACCTGGAAGGTGGTGGCCAAGTGGGATACCGGTCCGGATCCGCACACCTGTGACTGCACCGTTGACGGGCAGTTCATTACCACCGTATACAGCGGCCACCAGGCTGGCCAGTCCGGGATGGTGGTGATCCATGCCGACTCCAACGAGATCGTTGCCCGCTTGCCGAACCCCGGCGGTATGCACGACCACGTTGTGGTCCCGGAAAGCTGGGAGGGCCTCAAATCCTCTCGCAGTACGTCTGTGTAAGGCGAGCCTTCGTGACCCGGTAAGACCGGGTCACGATTTTTATTCCTTGGAGCGGACTATGAAATACATGATTGGATACCTGGCAAGGCTGTTGTTTGTGGTGTTTGGCCTGCTTGTGTTTCAGGCAGGTCTGCTGGCGCATACCGATGAATACCTGGATGCAGAAGGTGGGGTGCACGGCGGCATGATGCGTATGTCGGGGCCTTACCACCTAGAACTGGTGGTCAGCGATGGAAAGGCCTTGGTCTGGGTGATGGACCATGGAAACCAGCCGCAGCGTACACAGGGTGCGCAAGGCCAGCTGGTGCTGTTTCAGGATAATGGGCGTGTGGTCCTCGACCTGGATCCACACGGAGAAAGTGCAATGCAGGCTATGGATTCACGGATCCTGGCCACGGGTTCACCTCGCGCCATGCTCACGCTCAGCATGAGGGGGCAGCCCCCGATCCAGGTCAGGTTTGCAGAGCTTTCCAAGCCTGAGGATCAGCATGCTGGCCATCATGATCATGCGCATTAAAGACAAAAGAACGCTGGTTTGCGCCGTGGTCCTTCTGTCATTGATCATGCCGGTTGTGCCGTTGTACGCGCAAGCTGGTGAGCCGGAGGTCAAGCGCCTCCTGGATACCAACGCCTGTCCCGGATGCAACCTCGATGGAGCGGATTTGTCGGGCGCGAACCTGCTCGGTGCCGATTTGCATGGCGCCACGTTGCGCAAGGCCAATCTTGCTGGTGCCTCGGTGACTGGTGCCGACCTGCGGGACGCGGACCTGCGTGATACGGATTTCACTGGGGCCATCCTGGGGGGTGCAGACATGACCGATGCACAACTGTCCGGGGCCAGACTGGAAGGTGCCTACCTTACGCGCGCCAGGATGGAGCGGGCTGTGCTGGATGGTGCGCGCCTGGCACAGGCACGTCTGGACAACGTCAACCTGGACGGGGCGAGCCTGGTGGGCGCCGATCTTCGCGAGGCGGATCTCTACAGCGCGCGTTTCTTCTTTGCAAACCTCAGCGATGCGCGTCTGCAGGGAGCGGACATGAATTCCGCGGATTTTGGTGAGGCCGTGATGGCCGGTGTGGTTACGGACGCCGAGTCCGTCTGCCCCGATCGGACGCAGGGACCCTGCGATTGGGACTGATCTGGCGGGGTATTGCTTTCATGATCGCTGAACTTGTTCATGGGTGAAGGGGCTATGAATTGTAAGCAGTGTTTGAAAATGCTCATAACCGCGGCCGTTTTCGCCGCCTGGGCTGTCGGGACCGTGCATTCGTTCAGCTCCGACAGGAACAGTGGGTCATGGTCTGCGCACCCTGGTTCTGTTGCTTCATCCCAGGCGCATAGATAAGCGCGGGTAAATCGTTCGAGCGGGAATTCCACATGCGAAGAGATCAGGTTGATTCAGTAGCGGCTCGTAGCCGTGCCGCGGTGGTACCGTCTGGTGGCGGTGCTTTCCTCATGAAAACGATGTACGCACTGCTTGCCGGTCTGCTTGCATTTCTGCTGGGCGCGGCATCGGTGGATGCCGATACTGGCGCGGGTGGCGTCGAGGTGAGTGACCTGGCATACAAGGTGGTGGTGGACGAGGATATCGCCACGGTGCGGGCCAGCCTGGTTTCCGCGCTGGAAGGGCGCAACTATTCCATCGTGAATACATTGAATGTACAGGAAGCGCTCAAGAACCGTGATATCCCGGCAGACCCCATCCTGCTGGTCGAGTTCATCAATCTTACCCAGGCCTACCAGGTCACGAAGGCAGACCATCGGTTCGAACTCTTTGCGCCCCTGCGTGCGGCCCTGTTCGAGGAGCAGCACAGGGTCAAGGTCCTGATCCTGCGACCAGAGTTCATCGGCGAGGTGCTGGGAAGGGCGGATCTTCCCGAGGCGGCGCGGTCCGTGCTGGAGGATTTCGACCGCGACATGCTCGAAGTGGCGGAATCTGTCTTGTCCGGCGGGTTCTGACGGTATAGCCAGGTGGGGCTCGTCCCTCCAGCGATACCCGGGGATTATAGATAAGGAGATGTGGCGCCATGGGCGTGTTTGTCTTTAACCGCAGCAAACGCCGCTTGCGCAAGGCGTTGGAGGGCTGTCGCCCGCGGTTGTATCGCATGGCGCTGGCCTGGACCCGGGACCCCGACCTGGCGAAGGACCTGGCGCAGGAAGTCGTGCGGCGTGCGATGAAGGGTGCGCTACAGCCACACGATCTGGGGCAACTGCCCCTGCTCCGGATGCTGTCCGCTTGCTGGCGCGAACGCCTGCGGCGGGCTCATCCCGCGGTTCCGCACGAGGAGATCCCCCTGCTGGATGGCCGTGGCCTGGAACGGGAGGCCTGGCAACGGGATGTCAGCGGTCGCGTGCAGGCCGAGATCGTCCGCCTGCCGGTGGTCCAGCGACAGGCCTTGACCCTGGCGGATATCGAGGGACTGTCCTATGCGGACATCGCCGAGGTGCTGGGCATGCCGGTGGAGTCCGTGCCGGTGCAGCTGTCCCACGCCCGCGCCAAACTCCGCGCTGCCCTGGGTCGGGAGATCTCGCGCCAGCGCCAGAGCAATGGCTGCTGCCTGAAGATGGGCACTGCCGGGCAGGGCTGCTGGTGGCAGCCTGCCCCGGACAGGGTGGTGCGGGACCCCTCCAGTCCGGTTACGTCCGGTTAGGGAAACGCCGAGGAAACAATGAGATGCATGTCGTAAACCAGGCTGGGGCGAGGCGGCATACCCGGTCGGCCGCGGCGTGGGCAGCGGGCATGACGTGCGCGCCCAATCGGGGTACAGTGGTGCCCATCGATCGCAAAGCCTCTCTCCATGGAAAGCATCTCCTGGGTCCCCTTCACCATCGGCCTGTTCAGTGCCGTGCATTGCGTGGGCATGTGCGGGGGGATCATCGGCGCCCTGAGCATGAGCCTGCCGGCCCGGGTGCGGGACAGTCGCTGGCGCCTGACCCTGTACCTGCTGGCCTACAGCCTGGGGCGCATCAGCAGCTACGCCCTGGCCGGGGCCCTGATCGGGGTGGTGGGCCAGCAGCTGTTCAATTTCATCAGCCCCCAGTACGGCCATCGGATCATGCAGAGCTTCGCGGCATTGCTGCTGATCGGCATCGGCCTGTACCTGGCAGGCTGGTTCCCCCGCTTTGCCCAGGTGGAGCGGCTGGGCGCGCCCCTGTGGCGGCGCCTGGAACCCCTGGGACGGCGCCTGCTGCCGGTGAAGAGCCCTTTCCAGGCCCTGGCCTTCGGCCTGATCTGGGGCTGGCTGCCCTGCGGACTGGTCTATACCACCCTGCTCTGGACCGCCTCGGCGGGCACGGCGAGCCAGGGCGCTATCTATATGATTCTATTTGGCTTGGGCACCCTGCCAGCGGTGTTTACGGCGGGCCTGCTGGCGGGTTGGCTGACCCGCCTGGCACGCCAGGTGCGGGTGCGCCAGGCCGTGGGTGCCTTGCTGGTGGTCATCGCGCTGGCCACCCTCTGGTACCAGGGGCAGGCGGACGTGCATACTGGCCATGGTCAGGCGCAGGTGCACGAAGCGGACCACCAGCATTGACCTGACTCAATTCCGGACAGATATTGATGCTATAGAATGAACAATGCGTAACTGACGGAGTGCGCCATGAAGATGACTACGACCGAAACCCGGCTCGTGGGGGATTCCCCCGCCCTGCAACAGGTGCTGCGCGCCACCGCCCTGGTGGCGGCCACCGACGTACCGGTCCTGGTGCGCGGGGAAAGCGGCACCGGCAAGGAGCTGCTGGCACGCAGCCTGCACGCCCAGAGCAGCCGCGCGGCGCGCGAGTTCGTGTCCGTCAACTGCGCCGCCCTGCCGGAGGCCCTGGCGGAATCCCTGCTCTACGGCCACAAGCGCGGTGCCTTCACCGGCGCGGTGGAACACCAGTCAGGCTACGTGGCCAGCGCCGATGGCGGCACCCTGTTCCTCGACGAGGTGGGCGAACTGTCCCTGCCGGTGCAGGCCAAGCTGCTGCGCTTCCTGGAGAGTGGGGAGCTGCAGCCGGTGGGGCATGCCGCCACGCGACGCGTGGACGTACGGGTCATCGCCGCCACCAACCGGGACCTCGAGGAGGCGGTGCGCGCCGGCCGTTTCCGCGAGGACCTCTACTACCGCCTCAATGTCATCCCCCTGGAGTTGCCGCCCCTGCGCGAGCGTGAGGGCGACGTGGCCCAGCTGATTCCCCATCTCACCGCCGAGCTGGCCGCCCGTCACGGCCTGGAGGCACCACACTATTCCTCCGCGGCCCTGGCGCGCCTGCAGCGCTATGGCTGGCCCGGCAACGTGCGCGAGCTGCGCAACCTCTGCGAACGCATGCTGGTGCTGTTCAGTGGCCGCCCCGTGGAGCCCGGCAATCTGCCGGCGGAGATCCGCCAGGAGGCGGCGGCGCCGACCACGCCCTTCCGCCTGCCGGCCACCGGGATCCACCTCGACAGCGTGGAATCGGAACTCATCCGCCAGGCCCTGGACCTGACCGGCGGCAACCGCAGCCGTGCCGCGCGCCTGCTCGGTCTGACCCGAGACACCCTGCTGTACCGGATCAAGAAGTACGCCATCGCCTGCTGACCGCGGGCGCCCGTTGCCCCCGGCCGCGTACGCGCGGCCGGGACCTGTTGCGCCTATGAATATAAAAAAATTCCTCAGCTTCGAATGGGAGGCGATCGCCGGGATCCTGGCGGCGGTGGCGGCGATCATCCTGCACCTGCTGCACGTGGTGGACGAGCGCGTCATCCTGCCCATCGTGCTCGCCTTGCTGGGGCTGCTGTTCATCAACTTCATGCGCCATGCGCGCAACAACGAGATCACCGCCGAACAGGTCGAGCATACCGCGAGTACGGTCAAGGACATTCAGTCCAGCCTCAGGCATCCCGATGTCATCCTGATCGGGCCGCGCAGCCTGCGCAGCGCGAATGAACAGTTCATCCGCCACATGAGCGGCGATAGCATCTGGTACAACGTCTGCCTGTCCATGTACCAGCCCCAGCCCCTGTTCGATGCCCTGTTGCGGCCGGCCCTGGAAAACCCCATGGTCGGTTCCATACGCTTCGTGCTCGACGAGAGCCAGAAGCCGCTATGGGAAGGGGTGATCCAGCCGAAGATCGCCGCCTGCCCCGGTCACGAGAAGGTGCGGGAACCGCGCTGGTGCAAGCTGAGCAAGACCGTATCCTTCATCCTCGCCGACAATGTCCAGAGCGGCGGGGCCGAGGCGCTGCTCAGTTTCTGGGGCGAACCCTTCATGGCGCAGAGCACCGAGCGCGACGTGCCGCGATATATCTTCCACGTGCAGAGGAATTCCGAGCTGCTGCCGCACCTGGTGGAACTGGAGCGCAGTTGCATGCGGACGCAGGGGGACTCGCACCCCTGATTGTACAGTGCGGCCTGGCGATCTCCTCCAGATCAAGAAGCGCAGCAGCGCCCGCTGATCCGGCTGTCTTCCCTGCTCCGTGGCGGGCCTGGCCGCGCTAACGGGACTTGAACGTCATGCACTGGATGCTGTCATCCTGGCTACTGACGGTAATGCTGTCAGCACTGCATTCCAGGTCGCGGTTGAAGGCACAGCCCATGACCTTGCAGGCGCCTACACCGGCAACGTGATTGGCACGGGTATGGCTTGGCGCGCCGAGAAAGGCCGTATCACAGCCGGGATGCACGCCGTCACCAATGGTGATCGCCCGGGCATGGCACATTTCGTCCTTGTTGTAGCCGCAGTCGCTGATGGTACAGCGATCGATGAACGGCATGTCGATGGTCATTTTCATGATTGCCTCCCTTTGCACCAGTCCACCGTTGACGCGAGTGGTCCTCGATTGCAGTTAAAGCTAGTCCACAAACGGGCGCTCCGCTAAGAAAGAATATTTATGGGCCTGGCAAGGAGGGCGGGCCATCGGGCGCGCGTGCGAGAACAGATTTTCCAGCCGTAACAGACTGTTGCCTATTTGCTGCAGGGGAGCGTCGCTGCCGAACCGCATCCGCGACACAAGACGGTCTTCGCCAATGCCACGGCGTGCCAGGCATCCGATTGGAATCATAACTTCAATTTATCGACCACGCGGCCCGTGTGCCATAACCGCGGGAAGGCACGTGGCATTGAAATATGGCAATGCGGAGCCGATGGCCAGCCGTAGGCTGTGCTGTAGCGTCCGGCATGATGGATGCATGATCGCGATACAGGTGAGGACTTCCTATGGAGATTGCCTTCGCCGTTTGGCTTGTGCTGCTGGTGGTCATCGCCCTGTTTGCCATCGATCGGGTGCCGGGGGATGCGGTTGCCCTTGCCGGGTTGCTGGTCCTGGTCGCGGTGGGCAGCCTCGACCCGCTGGAGGCCTTCGCGGGGTTTTCCAGTCCGGCGGTGATCATCACCGCCTCGCTGCTCGTGCTGGGTGGAGCTGTGGAGCGCAGTGGACTGGTGCGCAGGATCGTGGATGGCCTGCACCATCTTGCCGGGAACAGCGAGCGACGCCTGCTGCTGGCTGGTACGGTGGTGCCTGGTCTGCTGTCGGGCGTGATCAACGTCATCGCTGCCGTATCGGTGTTCATCCCGGTGATGCTGCGCCTGGGGCTCAGGGCGAAGCGATCGCCGACGCGCCTTTTGTTGCCGATGAGCTATGTGGCCATGGCAGGCGCCAATCTCACCCTTATCGGCGCATCGGCAAATCTGCTGATCAATGACATACTGCGCCGGCGCACGGATATGACCTTCGGGCTTCTGGAATTTGCCCCGGTAGGCGTCATCATGGTCGCTGTCACGACGCTGTACGCGTTGTCGGCTGCGCATTGGCTGCTGCCGGAGCGAGACATGCATACCGAAGACGGGCCGGAGGAGCAGACCCGGGCGCTCATCGATCGTTATGGATTGTCGCAAAGAATCTGGGAACTCAGTGTGCTGCCTGGTACACCGGTGGTGGGCGCTGGAATCGGCGATCTCAGGCTTGCGGAAGACTATGGCCTGAGCCTGGTCTCACTGGTTAGAGCGGATAAGAGCCGCCCGCACCTGGATAAGTTCTCGCCACTGATGGAGGGCGATATATTGTTGGTGGGAGGACGCCGGGAGCGCGTCGACGCTGCAATAGAGAATATCGACGGACTTGAATTGTCTGGATCGCCCGCGCACCGTGATGACTTCTCCGCTGGATCTGCTGAGCTGGTCGAAGTCATGGTGCCGCCGCGCTCTGCCGTGATCGGTAAGTCGATACACGAGCTTGGACTGCGTGAGAAGGCGGATCTGACGGCATTGGCGCTGTGGCGTGGTGGAAGGCCCATGCGCACCGATGTGGAAACCACGGTGCTGAAGGCGGGCGACGCGGTGCTGCTGTATGGAAACAAACGCTATACCCGCGGCTTCGAGCCGGAATCGGAGTTCCACTGGTTGCATGAGCCGAAGAGGGGAAAGGTTCCCGGGCAGGAGCGGTATTTTGCGCCCTGGACCGTGGCGATCTTCCTGGGGGTGGTCCTGTCAGCCGCCATGGGATGGATTCCCATCGTGGTGGCCGCCGTGGCAGGCGCGCTGGCCGTGACGCTGATCGGCGCGCTCAGTGCCAGGGAGGCCTATTCGCTGATCGATTGGCGTACGTTGGTGCTGATTGCAGCTATGCTGCCGTATGCGGCAGCATTGGACAACAGCGGGGCATCGGCGGGCATGGCGGAATGGCTGGTTGGCGGCTTCGGTCAATGGGGCATGCTACCGACCATGGGCGTGATAGCGTTGCTTGCCCTGCTCCTGACCCAGGCGCTGCACAACGTGGCGGCGGCTGCAGTAATGACGCCCGTCGCAATCGACGTCGCCTTGCAGATGGGCGCCAACCCCAAGACCTTCGCCTTGGCGGTACTGGTGGCGGTATCCATGAGCGTGCTGCTGCCGGCAGGTCACCCTGCGCCACTGCTGGTCAGGCAGCACGGCGGCTATGAGATGGCGGATTACCTGCGTTTCGGCGCTGGTATTGCCGTGCTGACACTGTTGGTGATCCTGCTGTTCATCCCGAGCATCTTTCCGCTGCAGGATGGCTGACGTTCCGCAGGCCTGGTTTGGAATATTATCCGTCCACGGAATCGCCACGCGCGGCCAAGGTGCGATTTGCGACGTTGAGGGTGCCTTCCGCGTACATCCCGGCGATCATTGCCACGAAGAATATCCATACCTGGGTATTACCTGAAACCAGGGCGGTGAGGGCGGGGCCGGGACAGAATCCGACCAGGCCCCAGCCGATGCCGAAAAGCGCGGCGCCGGCCACCAGCGGGGCGTCCAGGTCGCGACGGGTGGGTACGTGAAATTCCGTGTCGAACATGGGGGATGAGCGCCGCAGCACCAGTGGATGCAGCAGCAGGTAGACGCCAGCCGAGGTGATCATGACCAGCGCAAGACTCGGGTCCCAGTTGTCAGCGGAAAAATCCAGGAAGGCGATGATCTTCTGGGGCAATGTCATGCCCGAGAGGCCAAGGCCAAGGGAAAACAGCAGGCCTGCGGCAAAAACGGCGAGGTGTTTCATTACAAGCCTCCTGCGACGTGACGTACCAGCCAGGTGGTGAGCACGGCAAAGGAGAAGAACACCGCGCTGGCAATGATGGAGCGGGGTGCCAGGCGGCCCACACCACACACGCCATGACCGCTGGTGCAACCGTTGCCGATACGTGTTCCGATCCCGACCAGGAACCCGCCCAGGAGTATGGCGGCATTTGATACATCGATGCGGATATCCATCGCGTCGGGGTGGAAAGCAAGGATGATCATTGCGCCGACCAGCATCCCGGCAATGAACAGGATGCGCCAAAAGGTGTTGCCTTTCTTCGGGTGCAGGACCCCGGCCGTAATGCCACTTATGCCGGCGATGCGGCCGTTGACGAGCAATAGTCCCACGGCGGCAAGCCCGATGAGCATGCCGCCAAGGCTGGACAGGATGGGCGTGAATCCTTCCATTTCGTGTGTTCTCCCATGCAGGACCGGTATGTGGCTTGTATGGCGGTCGTATATCAAAGTCTGTCCATGCGTAACGATGGCGTCATTGAAAATTCCCAATGCATAATCACAATATTCGGATATGCTCGTACGACTGGAGCTGCCGAATACAGTGACATGTGCCGGGGGCGGTTATGTATGGCTGGAAAGACATCGGGGTTCGAAGGGTACTGGTGACCGGGGGTACCGGTTACATAGGTACGGCACTGGCCGAGACCCTGCTCGCTGCCGGCGTCGAGGTTGTCGTTATGACGCGCGATCGTGCCCGCGCTGCACGCCACTTCGGTGGTCGCGTCACGGCCGTTGAGGATCTGGGTGAGTTATCTGGCCGGTCTGCCCCGGAGGTCATTGTCAACCTTGCAGGAAAGAATCTTGGCAGCGAGCGCTGGAACGATGCTGTGAAGCGTGAATTGATTCAAAGCCGCGTCGGTACTACGCACAGAGTAATCGATTACATTGCGTCATCGAGCGTAAAGTCGAGGCTGCTGATCAGCGGGTCGGCTGTTGGCTATTATGGCGCGCATGGGGATGAGGTGCTTACCGAGCGGGATCCTCCCGGGGCGGAGTACCAGTCCGAGCTGTGCGCACACTGGGAGGAAGCCGCGCTGCGTGCCAGGCAATACGGCGTGCGGGTGTGCCTGTCACGCACTGGCGTGGTTCTCGGGCCCGGGGGCGGGGCGCTATCCGGACTGCTGCCACAGTTTCGCAAGGGTCTGGGTGCTGTTGCCGGTACCGGGAGGCAATGGATTTCCTGGATACAGATGGAGGATCTGATCGAGATCTTCCTGCGCTTCATGCGGGACGATAGCCTGCAGGGTGCATTCAATAATACTGCGCCGAACCCGGTCACCAATCGAGAGTTCGCCGCCAGTATCGGACATGCGGTCGGTCGTCCGGTCTTGCTGCGTGTGCCTGGCTGGTTGCTGCGGCTGGCGATGGGCGGGATGGCGCACCTGTACCTGACCGGGCAAAGGGTCGTTCCAGAACGCCACCTGCAGGCAGGGTATCGGTACCGCTATCCCGAGATCGATGCGGCATTGGCTGTCTCCACCGGCAGGTGATGCGCCTCGTGCCCCGTGTCCAGTCCTTCAGCGGGTGGTGACGGGAAGGTTCTCTGCCTCCCAGGCGGTGAACCCGCCAATGACGTTGTACACGTGGCGGTGGCCGGTGCGGCGCAGCAGGCTGGCGGCCACCGAGGATCGGTAGCCGCTGCCGCAGTACACGGCGACGGGCCTGTCATGGGGTACCTTGTCGAGTTGTTCCGGCAGGTCGCTGCCCGATATGTGATGGGCGTCGGGTATATGGCCGGCGTTCCATTCCGACGGCTGCCGCACGTCGAGTATGAACAGACCGTCATGGTCGCGGCGATGGGCATCCAATTCCCTGGCTGACCATTGTGGCAGTGACCCGAGCGGTAGTGCGGCCATGCGCCAGGCCTGCATGCCACCTGCAAGCCAGCCGACGGGTTCCTTGTAACCGATTCGAACGAGCTTCCAGTAGATGCCCCACAGTTGGCCGGGATGGTCGACCACCAGAAGGATGTCCGCATCCTCGGGAAGAATGGACCCGGCCCAGGTGGGGAAGGACGTTCCGTCGCCCACGTTGAGGGCGCCTGGGATATGTGCCCCGGCAAATGCCTCGGGAGATCGGCAGTCGACCACCAGCGCACCCTGAGTGATCCGCTGCGCGAAATTCCCGGGTTGGAGTGCCGGTGGCTCCGACAGAATGGTGAGCAGTGACGGTCCCTCCTGGTTCTGCCTGCGCATGCGCCGCCAGTATGGTGGTACGGTCGGCAGGGGCCCGAGATCGAGACAGCGCTTCCCGAAGTCCCCTTCGTCTTCGATGCGTGCCAGCATGTCGTTGAGCTTGCGTTCGTAACCTATGGTCGTCATCAGCATGCTGCCGATATTGCCACCGCACAGTGATCCCGATACGTGCGTTGGAAAAACAAGTACATGGTCCGGCAAAGGCAGGATCTTATCCCGAAGCGTCTTGCACATGGCCTTGGCGTTCCTGCGCTTTTCTGCTTCGTCGCCGAGCAGGTCGGGGCGTGCGACATCAGCCACCAGTAGCGCGCCGCCAGACAACAACATCATTGGCTCGTCGCCGCGACTCCTGTCCCGAACCAGGAGGCTGATGTGCTCGGGTGTGTGACCTGGTGTATGCAGGATTTCGAACTCGACCTCGCCCATGGTGAGCCGCTCGTTGTCCTGCAGAGGGCGTGTTCGATAGCCGAGCTCGGCACGGGATCCGGACAGTAGTTCGAGCGGTGAACGAGATTCGAGCTGTGTGATCCCTGTCAGGTAGTCGTTGTGCTGATGCGTGTCTGCTGCATAGGCTATGCGAAGTCCATTGCGGCGGGCAAAAGCGTAGTAGTCGTCCACGTCGCGGCGCACGTCAAGGACCAGTGCTTCTCCCGTTTCCTCCGAGCCAAGGAGGTAAGAGGCATGTCCGAGGCTGGGCTCGTAGAATTGCTTGAATAACATCGTGGTCGCCTCTGCTCATCAGTGTGGGCTTTGCGCGTGTCTGCCACGCGCACCGCGTTGGATGGGCGCGCGGATGACGGATGGGGCGCACGCAGTATGGCCGTGACAGTTGTTCGACGCGACTCGATATCAATGCGCAATACTGGATTCGGCTGGCTGCGTCACCTTGGTCAGTACCTCGGCGCCGAGACTCTCCGTCTGGCGGTGATGTGCAAGGTCCGCAAGCGAGAGGATCCCTGTGATCGTGCCGCTCTCGTTTTGAACCATGATCCGGCGGACCTGGTATTCCTCCATGATTCTGGCTGCCTGTGACAAGTCGTCATCCTCATGGCAGGTAAAGACCTCACTGCTCATTACGTCACGTACGAGCGACCGGTTCGGGTCGGCGCCATCCGCTGCGGCGCGGATTGTGATATCACGGTCGGTTACTGTGCCGATAATATCGGCATCCTGGTTCACGGGTAGCATGCCGATGTCGAGATCACGCATTTTCTGCGCGGCATCCCGGATCAGGGAGTCCGAGTTGATGGTCTCTACACGGTGGTTCATAATGTCGCGAACTAGCATCGTGTCCACCTCCTGTCCTGTGTTGATATGCTGGAAGTCGATTGTCTGGGTTCGACACGCTGCCTATGAAAACATCCATGTAAGCGCCGGGCATTGAAAAACATCAATCCGGACGGGTGCCTGGCGAGGCGTGCCTGTACCCTCGATCGCCACAGTGCGGACCCGGACAGTGGGATTTCCACTGCTATTCGTCTTCATTCGCGATTCTTCGCAGCCGATACATGTCGGTATCGTAGGCTTCGTCCTGCACATCATGATTGTGCGCGATAATGCGCTTGCGCTTGAAGTCGGCGAGGATCCGGCTCACGCTCTCACCCGTCACGCCAAGTATCGACGCCATCTCCTCGCAGGTGAGTAGTTGCACGCGGCCATCCCTGGCATCCGGCTCGAAATGACTCAGGAACTCCAGCAGGCGTGCGACGCGCCCACGGATCGGCCCGGTGGAAAATTGGACGATCCATGTGTCCGCATCCTGCAGATAATCATGCCAGCGCTCCACCAGGGAGATATAGGATGGCGGGTCATCCGCGCGCAGGCGCTGGACGGTGCTGAGTGGAAGACGAAGCGCACAGACATCAGTAAGGGCAACAGCCGTATGCTCATTGTGCAATCCGCGCAGGGCGCTCAGTCCAAGCACCGAGCCTGGACGGTGCAGCCGTACGATGCGCGCACGCCCATTGGGAAGGTGGGAGACCAGCTTCATCAGCCCGCCAATGATGAAGAATACGGTGTCGTTGTCCTCCCCCTGTCGATAAAGGGTGTCGCGTGGAAGGTAGAAGGTGCGGCGAGCACTGAAAAGAAGGGTTTGGATCGATGCGGGACTGCCCTCTCCCAGTGCAATGGCGACCTCCTCCATGCTTACCATCGTGGACGGGGAGGCGGAGTTCCCTTGAGCGGAATTCTTGTGGTTGTGGGTCCCATTGCGCGTCAACATGAAAAACCTCCTGGCTACTTGACATCCGGTGTTGTTGGCAACGCGAGCGGTTCTCCATATCGGCAGCCACTGCCTACCCTGAAAAGATTCAGATGATATGGTGATTGTCTGGCGGTGCTGAAGCCATGGCCTGTGGGCAGTGAGTTCAGTGCCGATCGTCTGGTAGGTTTCGCAGGGAGATGGTGCATCCCAGAGGCCATGGCCAGGGAAGGAATCCGCCCTGGTAGTTGAAGTATATAGCATGGCCGTACGGCCACCAGGCCGCGAAAACCGTAATGAATTCGTGATTATGGGTGGGGGGTGGGATGCAAGGTGGGCATCCAGGGTTTTGAAATACCTGGGTTCCCGCCTTCGCGGGAATGACGGAAACGACGTTGATCAGCGTTTCCTCAGGGAAACCCTGGCTAATCCGTCATGCCGGCATCCAATGATCGTGGGGAACGGCTCAATCGTGCACGATGATCCGCTTCCCGGCGATGTCGATATCGATCTGGGAGTTGGATTGCTCGCAGGCCTCGGCGATGATGTGCAGGCCGGGAAGGGCATTCCTGGTGGCCAGGCGGTCCAGGACTCTGCCACCATCGCAGTCATACAGGATGCCGCCGTCGTCCTGTATCCTGCAGCCATACAGGTCGCCGTCGATACTTCCGTCGAATTCCTGCGGCATCTGCAGGATGACCGGCTCCTGATGGAGTATCTGCGCCTTGGCCTTGTACGGAGCACTGCTGTCACTCCATTCCAGGACCGGCATGTTTCCATAATCGCGCATCGTGTCACTCCCATTACCATGAACCAATGTAAAATATTGTCATGGGCATCCCCCTGTGGCATTGAAATATCGCAATGTGGTCTGTGCCCGGCCATGCCTGGTGATGGCGCCGGGCTCAAGCGATATGCGGGGTGGAAATGACGGTTTCGGCATTCAGTCCGGCGGCGCTCTTCGCATCGGCGGCTTTCCCGCCTGCCAGGCGGCGAGCAGTATGGCGGGTGGCATGGCCAGTATGAACACTACCAGCGCGAGGCCTGTCTCCCCCAGTACGGAATCGAGGCCAAGCATCCCGGCGAGCGCGCCGAAGAGGTTGAACAGCAACATTGTGACCACGATGAAGATGGTGATGAATATGAGATAGGCTGCAAAGGGTTTTTGCTCGGGATGGCGAATGCGCGCAACGACAGGGATCGCTGCCGCGAGCAATGCCAGGCCAAGTAGAACTTCCATCCAATAATTCAGCATGGCTCTGGCTGCCATGGCATGGATACATGCCGTACCACATGGATCATCCGGCTTGCGTGCATGTGCGCCATGAGTCCAGTCTAGTGTTCGAATACCAGGCTCTGTGGATCAGCGCCGAGTTCCTTCAGTGCCCCCTGTATGCTTTCCATGAAGCCTGGCGGTCCGCACAGATAGAAGTGCTGGTCGAAGTTCCCGATTCGTTCGGCCAGGAAGGCCTTGTCGACCCGTTTGTGCTCGTAGCCAGGCCCCTGTTCGCGGCTGCAGATGAGAATGCAGTTCTCGCCGAGGTAGTGACGAAGTTCCCTCTCGCAAATGATGTCGGCCGGTGTCTTGTTGGAAAAGACCAGCGTATGCCGGCTGATATCCCGCTTGCATGCAAGCTCGCGCAGAATGGCGATGAAGGGTGTGATGCCTGCGCCGCCGGCAATAAACACGCCGGGTCCCTGGTAGCGGATGGTTCCGAATGGCTCGGACATCAAAAGCCTCGCGCCGGGCTCCAGTGCATGCAGCTCACGGGTCACGCCTTCGTGTTCCGGGTAACGCTTGATGGTGAATTCCAGGATCTGGTCATTGCGGAGCGAGGTTGGAGTGAACGGGCGGGGTTGATCCTGCCATCCCGGATGATCGATGGACAGTTCCACGCCCTGGCCGGGCTCGAATTCGAATCCGCTCGGCCGGCTGAGCAGAAGGCGTCGGACATCATGAGTGACGAACTCGCTCATGAGCAGGGTCACGGTATGTTGCGTGGACATGTTCGGTGTTCCTTGGCCTGTACCATCCGGTTTCCGCTAGCCTGGACTATTCATGAACGGCCGTAGCGAGGGCTTTTCAGGTATATCGGTGTCCGCAGTAGGTCGTTCATGAATAGTCCAGGCTAGGGCTGCTTCGCGCAGCGACCGGGCCTGACTATCCTATAGCAGATGATTGCAGGGCATGGGGGACGCGGCATTGAAAAATATCAGTAGCGATCGGGAGCGGCGCGGGACTCTGCACGGCGCCGGCGTCACGGCGTGAGCACGGGAACCCCGAACAGCCAGGCATGCAGCCAGATGGCGAATGCCGCGTAGAGCACAAGGCCGAGTACCACGGCCAGGATATCGTTGACGCGGGTGGCCGGCGCCTGCGGCGCCGTGACGGCGGGCCGGTAGTTCATTGATATGCGGTCGGTTACAGCCCAGACCAGGAAGGCGCCGAACAGGGCGACATCCGCCAGGGTGCCGTTGACCAGCAGGTGGGCTGCCGCCCAGAGCATGGTGGCGAGCAGCATGGGCTGCTTGGCAACGGCCTGGATGCGGCCGGGGAGGTAGGCGGAGAATAATAGTGGAAAAACCGGCAGTAACAGCAGCAGCGCCAGGTACCGCGATCCCGGCGGTGGGGAGTACAGCAGAACCGGCGTTGTCCGGGCCAGGCTGTAGCCCTGGACGATGAGGACGAGGCCGAGCAGCGCAAGCAGGGAATAGGCCGCTTTCCACAGGTTCTCGCCCATCCGCGCGGCCATGTGGTTGCGCCAGTCATGGCGGACGATGGAAATGGAGTGTACGGCAAAGAAAATGACCAGGCCGGATATAAGAAGCGCCATGATTCGATCCTCCCAACCGTGCCTATTGTATCAAGAGGATAGCCCCCCGGGGGGGCGGATGCGACATGTCATCGGAATGATTCCGTGATTCTTGATCAGGATAGAAGATGTGGTGGACCCTGCATTGATATCTGGCAATGCGTAACCTGCCGGTCATCGTACGGTAATCCCCCTGTAATTCCACTTCCCTAGCATGGCCTCATCTGAAGCCGTGCCAGGGTGATACGTGCCGCAGCCGATGCATGTGGGAATCGTGACGGAAACCTACCTTCCAGATGTCAATGGCGTGGCCATGACCCTGGGTCGGCTGGTGGAGGGCTTGACGGAGCGCGGACATCGCGTGCAGCTGGTGCGGCCGGCGCAGGGCCCGGAGGACAGGCCCACCTGCAACGAGGTGTTGCGTGAACACCTCACACCCGGTTTCAGTATCCCGTTCTATCCGCAACTGCGTGCCGGGTTCGTGACGCGCCACAGCCTGCGCCGGCTGTGGCGCGAGAATCGCCCCGAGGTGCTGTACATCGCCACGGAAGGTCCGCTGGGCTGGGTAGCCGCGCGCCAGGCCGCGGCCTGGAATATTCCCGTGCTGAGCGGTTTTCATACCCGGTTCGCACACTACAGCCGCCATTACCACCTGGGCTGGCTGGAGCCCGCGGTCGAGCGCTACCTGCGCGCCTTTCACCGGGGCACGGCCTGCACCCTGGTGCCCACGCACGAGCTGCAGCAACAGCTCGAGGCAATGGACTATGGCCAGTCCGAGGTGCTTTCGCGCGGCGTGGATTGCCAGGCCCTTGGGCCGGATCGGCGCAGCATGGATCTGCGCGCCACCTGGGGCGTGGGCGAGAATGAACTGGTGGTTCTGTACGTGGGACGGCTGGCGGCCGAGAAGAATCTCGAGGATGCGATTGCGGCCTTCGAGGCCATCCAGTGGGAGCAGCCCGCCGCGCGCTTCGTGTTGGTCGGCGACGGTCCCATGCGCCGCCAGCTGGCCATCGAGCACCCGGATTTCATCTTCTGCGGGACCCAGACCGGCATGGAGTTGGCGCAGCATTATGCCTCCGCGGACCTGTTCCTGTTTCCCAGCCGCACCGAGACCTTCGGCAATGTCGTGCTCGAGGCCATGGCCTCGGGCCTGCCGGTGGTGGCCTATGACTATGCCGCGGCGGCAATGCACATGGCCGATGGCAAGGCCGGCCTCGCGGTGCCGTTCGACGATCCCGCAGCTTTCGTGCGTACCGCCCTGAAACTGGCGCGCAGCCCGCTGCTGCGCCGCCAGACCGGTGGCATGGCGCGGGAGCAGGCCTGCCTGATGGACTGGTCCGGTGTCGTGGTCCGGTTCGAATCCCTGTTGCAGCGCTATAGCGGAAGGGGGCGACATGCACGCAGCTCAGCAAGCCTGGCAGTGGTTCGGCAGGGCTGATCTGTCCCTGTGCCTGTCGTTCAACCGGCTGTGTCGCTTCCGGCCGGTCAGGGACCTGCTGCGCATCTGCAGCCGACTCGGCAACGGACTGTTCTGGTACAGCCTGATCGCGGTACTGCCGCTGCAGTACGGTTGGCAGGGCGTCCAGGCGGCACTGCACATGCTGCTCGTGGCCGCACTGGGCCTGGTGATCTACAAGTGGCTCAAGACCAAGACCGTGCGTCCTCGTCCCTGCGCCGTCAGCCAGTTTGTCACCCAGCACACGACGGCCCTAGACCAATTCAGTTTTCCTTCCGGCCATACCTTGCATGCAGTGAGCTTCAGCACCGTGCTGCTGGCCTACTTTCCCGGCCAGGCTCTCTTTGTGCTGCCCTTCACGCTGCTGGTGGCGCTGTCGCGCCCGGTCCTGGGCCTGCACTATCCCAGCGATGTATTGGCCGGTGCCGTGCTGGGGTACCTGCTGGCGGAGGCAAGCCTGCTGTTGCTGGGGTAATGCATCGAGCGCCCCTGCACTGCATACCATGAATATCCTCATGCTGTCCGATGTCTACTTCCCCCGCGTCAACGGGGTGTCGACGTCCATTGCTACCACCCGCCGTAGCCTGCATGACCTGGGACATGCCACGACCCTCATTGCACCGGCCTACCCCGGGAAGGAGCGCAACGGGTGCGTTGCCGGTAACCTGTTGTTGCGGGTGCCTGCCCGAAGCGTGCCCTTCGACCCGGAGGACCGCCTGATGCGCTGGGGCTGCCTGCGGCGTACGGTGGCACGGCTCGATCCCCGTGCCTACGACGTGATCCACATTCATACGCCCTTCATTGCCCACCGATTAGGGGTGCATCTGGGCCGGGAGTGGGGTATCCCGGTGGTGGAGACCTATCACACCTTTTTCGAGGAATACCTGCACCATTATCTACCGGTGCTGCCAGCGAGGATCGCCCGCGCGGCGGCGCGCCGGTTGTCACGCAAGCTCCAGCGTGGCGTGGATGGTTTCGTGGTGCCTTCCAGCGCCATTGCCGTCGCCTTGCAAGACTATGGCATCGATATCCCTCTGCGGGTGGTACCCACGGGGCTCGATCTCGATGAATTCAGCCCCGGGGACCGCGCCACCTTCTGCCGGCGCCATGGTCTGGATCCGGCGCGGCCCACCCTGGTGTACGTGGGGCGGGTCGCCCACGAGAAGAACATCGGTTTCCTGCTCGAGATGCTGGCACAGGTGCGTAAGCGCGTTCCCGAGGTGATGCTGATCGTGGCCGGTGACGGGCCGGCCCGGCACAACCTGCGACGAAAGACACGCCGCCTCGGTCTCGAGCGCAACGTGCTGTTCATCGGTTACCTGGCGCGCGGCCAGGCCCTGTGGGACTGCTTCGCCGCCGGCGATGCCTTCGTGTTCGCCTCGAAAACGGAGACCCAGGGCCTGGTACTGTTGGAGGCCCTGGCACTGGGCGTGCCGGTGGTGTCCTACGCGGCTCTGGGTGCGCGCGACGTGCTGGTGCCCGGCTGTGGTGCAGTGATCGTGGAGGGCGGCGTGGAGGAGTTCGCCGCTGAGGTCATTGCCCTGTTGCGTGACCCGGCGCGGCGCGAGACCCTTGCGGAAGGCGCCCTGCGCTATGTGCGCAGCTGGGCCACCGGGCAGACCAGCCAGCGGCTGGTGGCGTTCTACCAGGATATGGTGGAGGAGCGCCGACAGCCTGGACCGCTCTCCCACCGACGCACTGGACCAGCCTCGAGTCCAGCAGGCTCCTAGCCTGGGCCTCAGGCCGCCTGTGGATGATGCGCTGCGCGTGTGTCGGCGTCCGCGCCGCGTTGCAACTGATCCAGGATCTGGCCGCGGGTGTGATCGGCCAGGGCCTGGCGTTTCCGACCCTTGGCATCGATGGGCGGCGCAAAGGTCAGGGTGACACGGGTCTCCGCCCGTCGCAGCAGGGGCAGGAGGTGGCTGAGGAAATCCGTGTCACCAACGAAGGGCGCCAGCGGGTCGAAGCCGGCACCTGTTCCGTAGCGCAGGCTGATGGCCTGCACCTGGGCGTCGGTACTGACGGCGCACTGGAACAGGGCGGCGGAAAAGGGCAGCACCTGTTCGCCACGGGTGCTGGTGCCCTCGGGAAACACCGCCACGCCCGCGCCCTGCTCCAGCAGCCGTGACAGGTCCTGCACCAGCGCGCAGAGACCCGCCAGGGATTCCCGTTCCAGGAAGCGAGTGCCGCTGAGGGCGGCGAGCCGCCCCAGCACCGGCCAACGGCGCACCGGTGCCTTGGCCACGAAGGTGGTGGGGCGGGTGGCGCCGATGGCGATGATGTCGAGCCAGGATATGTGGTTCGCCACCATCAACACCGGACCGTCGTAGGGCGGGCAGCGGACCTCGATGCGCAGGCCGAGCAGCCAGGCGGCGCTGCGCATCCAGCGGACGATGAGACGCTGGCCGGCCGGATGCAGGTACCAGGAGGGTCCGAGCAGCAGATGATGGAGCAACTCCAGCAGCAGGCCGCCGGAGAACAACAGCCCCAGGCCCGCCAGGCGCAATGCCTGGCGCAGGCTGGCCGCGACCCTGGATGTCACGCGCACTCGAGAAAGCTGCGTGCGTAGCGGGGCGCCAGCTGCTCACGGTGTAGCAGCACAAAGACATCGGCGACGTTGAACACCGGATCCCAGCAGGCCTCGCCACCGATGCGCGCGCCCAGGCGCAGGTAGGCCTTGAGCAGGGCTGGCAGCACCACAGGCACCTCGTGGGGGAGGGGGAAGATCTCCGACAAGGCCAGGCGCGGGGCGACGCGCAGGTCCGGGCCGGTGAAGTAGCGGGGACGGATGCGGTCCATGATGGCCTGGGCATGGGCACCCTGTGCGTCCATGGGCAGGCTGGCGCAACCGATCAGGTGGTCGATATCGAACTCGACAACCAGCCGGGCAATACCGTTCCACAGGGCGCGGATGGCAGCACCGCTACGGTAGTGGGGATGGATGCAGGTACGGCCTACTTCCATGAAACGCCCGTCCAGGGACAGTACCGGCTGCAGGTGGAACTCCGTTTCCGAGTAGAACATGCCGATGGCGCGGGCCCCTTCCTCCAGCAGCAGGCGCGTGGAGCCTACCAGTTGGCCGCAGCGCGGGTCGGTGACCATTAGGTGCAGGCAGTAGGGATCAAAATCATCCTGCTCCAGGCCGCCCGGCTGGCGCGGCAGGTTGGCGCCCATCTCCTCGACGAAGACCTGGTGGCGCAGGCGCTGGGTGGCGGCGATATCCTCGGCGCTGGAGGCCAGGTGGACGCGGAGTGAATCCGCCGATGTGGCGGGTACAAAATCCAGTGATTTCTGTGCGAGTGACATGACAGTCGTCCCTTTTGATGCGCATGGGAGACTGTAGGGAAGATATGTAGCGGTTTTATAAAGGCTGTGTGACAGTCGTATGACGCATGATGCGCGAGCCGGAATCGCCGGTCATCAGGTCTCGGCGAACTCGCAGCGGTCGCGCCCGCGGTCCTTGGCGCGGTAGAGGGCGCGATCGGCCCGGTCGAAGACGGTTTCCGGGGTGTCCCGGCTGGCGAAGACGGCGATGCCGCAGGAGATGGTCACCTGCACCCGCGTGCCCCGGAAATGAAAGCCGCAACCGGCCACGGCGCGGCGCAGCTTGTCGGCCAGGTCCCGCAGCGCGGGGCCATCGGCGCCGGTGGTGATGAGCACAAATTCCTCGCCGCCGTAGCGGGCCAGGAAATCCGTTTCCCGGATGTGGTCCTGCAGGCTGAGGGCGACGGCCTTGAGTACCTTGTCACCGGCCTTGTGGCCGTAGCGATCGTTGAGGTCCTTGAAGTTGTCCACGTCCCAGACCAGCAGCGCCAGCGGGGTATGGAAACGTTTCCAGCGCGCAAATTCCTCCGCCATGCGCTCGTCGAAGGCGGGGCGGTTGGGGATGCCAGTCAGGCTGTCGGTCATGGCCTGGCGGTGTTCCTCGCGGGCACGGTCGCGCAGGCGCTCGGCCTCCTCCTCCATGGCCTGCAGGCGCAGCTGCAGGCGGCCCATTTCCTCGCGTGCCTGCTGGTGATGCTGTTCCTCCTCGCGCTGGTGCTGTTCCAGCTGCTGGACGATGTTGTCCAGGTGACCCTGCAATTCGTTCTTGAGCCGGTCGAGGTCCGCGGCGGCCTGGACCCGTGACTCCATGCCGCGCACCTCCTGCTTGACGGCGGCATCCAGCTCGCGGCTGCTCTGCAGGCGCGCCTCGCGCAGGGATTCGCTGCCCTGCAGCTGGACATCCACTTCCTCCAGGCGCTCGGTGAGCTGCAGCAGGAAGGTCTCCATTGCCTTTTTCTCGGCCAGGATGCGCTGGCGGCAGTCCCGCACCAGGCCGGCGATCTCCGCCAGCAGGCCGGGCCAGTCCCGCTCCGGCACCGGCTGTTCCAGGCGGTCCTGCAGGCTTTCCACCCGGGGTGCGTACTCCGCCGGCAGGTCGAGTTGTTCCAGCAGTTGCAGCAGGGCCGTCTCGGTGCGCAGGCCCGCGGTCTCACCGGCCCGGGGACGGGCACGCTGGTGGCTGAGGCGGGGCAGGGGCAGGCGTTCCAGCAGTTGCCGCAGGGGATGGGCGGGCGGGGAGGCCGGGGCGTGGCGGACCCGCACCCCGTCCAGCTGCATCAGGGTCCGGGTCATGGCCTCGATGCGCTGCGCCAGCCGCGGGCGGTCCTGGGGATCGCGGATGGCATCGCGCAGCTCCGCGAGCTGGCGGTCCAGGGTGTCGTCCGTACCCTCGGCGGCCAGGGTCAGGCGCGACAGGGCCCGGCGCAGCAGGTCCTCCGCTTCAGCCCATTCTTTTTCCTTTTTTTCAAGGGCTTCCAGGCTATCGTAGTACCTGTCCTGCCAGAGGCGGGCATCAAGCGATGTGTCGTCTTCCGTTGCGACCATGGGATCCTCGAATGTGCGGGACGGGGTCCCGCGGGTGCCTTGCTGATAGCGGTCGGCGGTGGCAAGTCTTGAATATGTGTGGGTCTGGAGGGCTGCCGTGATGCCGGGCTGCAGCCCGGCAAAGGTACTATTCCGACAGCCGCACCGACTCGGGCAGGACCAGCTCCATGGCGATGGGCAGGTGGTCGGAGACCGGGTAGTCGAGCACCTTGACCTGTTCCACCTGCAGGGTGGGGCTGACCAGGATGTGGTCGATGTTGCGTTCCGGCCGCCAGCTGGGGAAGGTGTGCAGGCCGTGGGCCGGTTCACACAGCAGGGTCCGGTTGATGAACTGGTTGATTTCGGGGCTGTCGGAGGGGCAGTTCATGTCGCCCATGAGCACCACGTTGCGGTGTTCGTTGACCAGCTCGCTGAGGAAGGCGAGCTGCTCCATGCGCGCGCGCCGGCCCAGGGCCAGGTGCACGACCATCACCATCAGCGATTCCTCCTTGCGGCCGTAGCGCACGCACAGCACGCCGCGCCCCGGCACCCGGCCGGGCAGTTTGTGTTCGGTGATCTCCGTGGGCAGGTAGCGGCTCAGCATGCCCATGCTGTGGCTGGCAAAACGGCCCAGGCGGCGGTTGGTGCGGTCATCCCAGAAGGGGAACCCGGCCTTCTCCGCCAGGTACTGGGTCAGGTTCACGAAACCGCTGCGCAGGCTGCCGGCATCCACCTCCTGCAGTCCCACCAGGTCGTAGCCGCGCGCCAGCTGGGCGATGCGGTCCAGGTTGTGGAAGCGCTGGGGGTGGTGCAGCACGTGTTTCCAGCTGGAGGTGAAGTACTGGTGGTAGCGGGTGGTGCTGATGCCCGCCTGCACGTTGTAGCTGAGCAGCTTGATGCGCTGGCCCGCGCCCGCCGCCGGCTCGTCCGATTCCAGGATGGATTGCACACTGCTCATAACTGACATACCAGCTTGCCGAGGGTCTCGGTGAGTTTGAGGTTTTCGCGGTAATCCACCGGGCAGTCGATCACGCTTACCCGGTTATCGGCCAGGGCGCGCCGCAGTACAGTCTGCAGGTCGCCATCGGTCCCGACCCGGTAGCCGGCAGCCCCGAAGGACTGGGCATATTGTACAAAATCCGGGTTGCCGAAGTGCACGTTGGAGGCGCGCTTGAAGGTATTCAACTGCTTCCATTCGATCAGGCCGTAGCCGCCATCGTTCCAGATCAGGATGACCACCGGCACCCCGAGGCGCATGGCGGTCTCGATCTCCTGGGAATTCATCAGGAAGCCGGCATCGCCGGTGACCGCCACCACGGCCCGCTCGGGGTGCACCAGCTTGGCGGCGACGGCCCCGGGCACGGCGATGCCCATGCTGGCAAACCCGTTGGAAATCAAGCATGTATTAGGGTTCTCGCAGCGGAACATGCGCGCCATCCACATCTTGTGGGCGCCCACGTCGCAGACCACGATGTCCTCCAGGTCGAGCACGGTGCGCAGGTCCCAGATGATCTTCTGGGGCTTCATGGGCACCTCGGTGTCGTGGCGGTGCTGGCGCATCTCCTCGATCAGGGCCTCACGCAGGGCGCGCATGGGCTCGCCCTGGTGGGGGGTGGCCAGGGCGGCGATGCGTGCCAGGCTGTGCTTGATGTCACCCACCACACCGGCGGTCACGGGGTAGTGGGCGTCCACCTCCGCGGAGCTGCTGTCGATGTGGATGAGGGTGCGGTCGGCGGTGGGGTGCCAGAGGTGGGGGTGGTATTCCACCAGGTCGTAGCCCACGCAGAGGATGACATCGGCCTGGTTGAAGCCCACGCTCACGTAGTCGTTGGCCTGCAGGCCGGCGCTGCCCAGGGCCGTGGGGTGGCGGAAGGGTACCACGCCCTTGGCCATGAAGGTGTTGGCGACGGGGATGTTCAGGGTCTCGGCGAACTCCGCCAGCTGCTGGCAGGCGCCGGCACGGATGACGCCGTTGCCCGCCAGGATCATGGGGCGGCGGGCGGCGGAGATCAGGCGCGCAGCGGTCTCCACCCGTTCCTGGGCCGGCTCCGGGGTGACCATGTGCTTCACCGGCAGGGGTTTCAGATCCACCTCCAGCTTGGCGATGTTCTCCGGGAATTCGATGAAGGTGGCGCCGGTCTTTTCCGTCTGCGCCAGCTTGAAGGCCTTGCGCACCACCTCGGGGATGATGTCGGCATCGAGCAGCTGGGAGGAATACTTGGTGATGGGCTGGAACAGCTGGCGCAGGTCCAGCACCTGGTGGGATTCCTTGTGCAGGCGGTTGGTGTCGGCCTGGCCGGCGATGGCCACCACGGGGGCATGGTCCAGGTTGGCGTCGGCGACGCCGGTGATCAGGTTGGTGGCACCCGGCCCGAGGGTGGCCAGGCACACCCCGGCGCGCCCCGTGAGGCGGCCGTACACGTCGGCCATGAAGGCCGCCCCCTGCTCATGGCGGCAGGTGATGAACTGGATGGGCGAGTCCAGCAGGGCATCCATGACATCGAGGTTTTCCTCGCCGGGGACCCCGAAGATGTACTCCACGCCCTCGTTTTCCAGGCACTTCAGGAACAGCTTGGCGGCCTTCATCCGGGTCAGTTCTGCGCGGTCGTCATGGCCTCGTGTTCCTTTTCCACCAGGTGGTCCACCACCCGCAGCATGCCCTCGTGGGTGCCGCCGCCCATGCTGGCATTGGCGCGGTACTTGCCGTTGACGATGATGGCCGGCACGCCGTTGATGCCATAGCGGCGGGTCATGAGCCGGGCCTGGTTGACCCGGGTCATGGTGGCGAAGGAATGGAAGGTGTCACGGAATTGCTGCTCGTCCACGCCATGTTCGGCGAAGAAGGCGGCCAGGCCGTCCTCGGTGTGCAGGCTGCGGTCGCGCTTGACGTGGATGCGGTCGAACAGCGGGGTGTGCACGGTGTCGACCACGCCGAGCAGGTCGGCGGTGATGTAGGCGCGGGCCAGCAGTTCCCAGTTGGGGTTGAGGATGGCCGGCAGGCGGATGAATTCCACGTGGTCGGGCTTGTGTTCCAGCCACTTGTGCAGCACGGGCTCGAGCTGGTGGCAATGGGGGCAGCCGTACCAGAACAGCTCCACCACCTCCACCTTGTCGGCACGGGCGGTGGGCTGGGGCGGGGACACCCGCTGGTAGTCGATGCCTTCGTCATAGTCCTGTGCCCCGGCCATCGGGGCCCCTGCCAGCAGTGCGGCACAGAATGCCAGCGTGCCCAGCCAGTGCTTGATCATGGTGATTCCTCTCGTCCCCCTCGGGGATCTGTCTCGAATGGTCTTGTCCGGCATGCCCGGGTGGATCATGGTACCACCCCCGGCCGATGCCGGCACAGGCTCCCCCTTGGAGGGCGGCAGCGGCGGCAAAGTTCCCGGGCCTTCCGGGCGGGTCATTGAAACCATTTGATTCTCCGGGCTAAAGTGCGGCGATCACCAACCGCTATGATAGGCTAAGGATATGCTGAGGCATCACCGTCGCTCAGGGATGCCGTACAGGGAGTCCGGTCCTGGCATGCCCGTGGCCGGAGGCTTCACCAGCAGGTGAAAGGGATGGAATCATGAACGCCGTTCGCAAGCTGCTTGCCGAACGCTCCGTGTTGCAGGGCGCCAATGCCGCCTACCTGGAGGACCGCTACGCGGCCTGGCTCCGGGATCCGGCGGCGCTCGATCCCGAGTGGCGCGCCTATTTCGACGAGCTCACCGCCGGCCAGCCGGCGAGCCCGCCACCGGCCCGGCCGGCGGCCCCCACCGCCCGGGCGCGCCCGGCCACGGCGGCGCGCATGCAGACCGAGGTGCTGCAGCTCATCAATGCCTACCGGGTGCGCGGTCACCAGCAGGCCGACCTCGATCCCCTGCGCATCAGCGAGCGCCCCCCGGTGCCCGACCTCGATCCCGCCTTCCACGGCCTCGGTGAGCCGCATCTCGACCAGACCTTCGATACCGGCTCCCTGGTGGGCGAGCCGCGCCGCACCCTGCGCGAGATCCTCGAGCAGCTGCGGCGGGTGTACACCGGCACCATCGGCGCCGAGTACATGCACATCACCGACACGGAACAGAAGCGCTGGATCCAGCAGCGCCTGGAAGGCGCGAACGGCAACCCGGGGCTCGATGCGGGGCAGAAACGCCATATCCTCGAGCGCCTGACCGCCGCCGAGGGCCTGGAGCGCTACCTGCACACCCGCTACCTGGGCCAGAAGCGCTTTTCCCTCGAGGGCGGCGATGCCCTCATCCCCCTGCTCGACGAGCTGATCCTGCATGGTGGCGGTACCGGCGTCACCGACATGGTGATCGGCATGGCCCACCGTGGACGCCTCAACGTGCTCATCAACACCCTGGGCAAGCAACCCTGCGAACTGTTCCAGGAATTCGAGGGCAAGCACCAGTTGCGCGAGGAGGCCGGTGCCGGTGATGTGAAGTACCACATGGGCTTCTCCGCCAACGCCGAGACCCCCGGCGGGCCCGTGCACCTGTCGCTGGCCTTCAACCCCTCGCATCTGGAGATCATCGGTCCGGTGGTGGAGGGTTCGGTGCGCGCGCGCCAGCAGCGCATCGGCGACCGGCGCGGGCGGCGCGTGCTGCCCGTGCTGCTGCACGGTGACTCGGCCTTCGCCGGCCAGGGCGTGGTGATGGAGAATTTCAACATGTCCCAGGCGCGCGGCTACAGTACCGGCGGCACGGTGCATGTGGTCATCAACAACCAGATCGGCTTCACCACCAGCAATCCCGTGGATACCCGCTCCACCCTCTACTGCAGCGACGTGGCCAAGATGGTGCAGGCACCCATCTTCCACGTGAACGGCGACGACCCCGAGGCCGTGGTGTTCATTGCGCGCCTGGCGCTGGACTTCCGCATGACCTTCCGCAAGGACGTGGTCATCGACATGGTGTGCTACCGGCGCCAGGGCCACAACGAGGCCGATGAACCCGCCGTCACCCAGCCGCTCATGTACCGGGCGATCCGCGAGCATCCCACCCTGCGCCAGCGCTACGCCGGGCGCCTGCAGGAACAGGGACTCATCGACGCGGAAGAGGTGGCCAGGCTGCAGGACCGCTACCGCAGCTCCCTGGACCAGTGCCTGGTGGTGTCGCCCCACTCCCAGGCCGGGGTCGGCGCCACCAGCGATATCGACTGGACGCCCTACATCGGCACCGACTGGGATCATCCCGTCGACACCCATCTCAGCCTGCCGCGCCTGCAGGAACTGGCCCAGCGCATGCTGGCGGTGCCCACCGGCTTCGAGCTGCATCCGCGCGTGGCCAACATCATGGCCGACCGCGCCAAGATGGCGGCCGGGGCCCTGGCCATGGACTGGGGCTTCGCCGAGACCCTGGCCTACGCCAGCCTGCTGGAGGACGGCTACGCGGTGCGCCTGTCCGGCCAGGACAGCGGCCGCGGCACCTTCTTCCACCGCCACGCGGTGCTGCACAACCAGCAGGATGGTGCGCCGTACATCCCGCTGCAGCACCTGCGGCCGGGCCAGGCGCGCTTCATCGTCATCGACTCCCTGCTGTCCGAGGAGGCGGTGCTCGCCTTCGAATACGGCTTCGCCACCACCGACCCCGATGCCCTGGTGATCTGGGAGGCGCAGTTCGGCGACTTCGCCAATGGCGCCCAGGTGGTGATCGACCAGTTCATCAGCTCCGGGGAGTACAAGTGGGGGCGCAAGTGCGGGCTTACCCTGTTCCTGCCCCACGGCTTCGAGGGCCAGGGCGCGGAACATTCCTCCGCGCGGCTGGAACGCTTCCTGCAATTGAGCGCCGAGCACAATATCCAGGTCTGCGTGCCCAGCACGCCGGCGCAGATGTTCCACATGCTGCGCCGGCAGATGCTGCGTCCCTACCGCAAACCCCTCGTGGTCATGACGCCCAAGAGCCTGCTGCGCCACCAGCTGTCGGTGTCCAGCCTGGAGGACATCACCCGCGGCGGCTTTCAGCCCCTGATCCCGGAGGTGGACGAGCTGGACCCGCAGGCGGTGCGCTCCGTGGTGCTGTGTGCCGGCAAGGTGTACTACGATCTCCTGGAGGCGCGGCGCAGGCACGAGCGCGAGGATGTCGCCATCCTGCGCGTGGAACAGCTCTATCCCTTCCCGCGCGAACACCTGTTGCGGGAGCTGGAGGGCTACCCCGAGGCCATGGACATCGTCTGGTGCCAGGAGGAGCCCAGGAACCAGGGCGCCTGGTACCAGAGCCAGCACAACATCACCGAATGCATGCGTTCCGCCCAACACCTGCGCTACGCCGGCCGACCCGCCTCGGCGGCGCCGGCCGTGGGGCATTTCCAACTGCACATCGAGCAGCAGCGCGCCCTGGTGGCGCAGGCGCTGCAACTGGATATGGAATCCTGAGGAGCCGCTATGGAACTGGAAGTACGCGTACCCGCCCTGCCGGAATCGGTGCAGGACGCCACCCTGGCCGACTGGCACAAGAAACCCGGCGACCGCGTCGAGCGCGACGAGGTGCTGGTGGACCTGGAGACCGACAAGGTGGTGTTCGAGGTGCCGGCGCCCCAGGCCGGCATCCTGCGGGAGATCCGCCACGAGCGCGGCGCCACGGTGAAGGCCGACGAGGTGCTGGCGGTGATCGAGCCGGGCGCGCCCGCGGCCGCCAACGAGCCTGCCCCGGCAAAAGCCCGGCCGGCGGCCGCGGCCGCGGACACACGGGCACGGGAACAGCAGGGCCCGGCGGTGCGCCGCCTGCTCGAAGAGCACGGGCTCGACCCGGCGGCCATCCTCCCCAGCGGCAAGGACGGCCGGCTCACCAAGGCGGACGTGCTGGCCCACCTGGAGTCCGCGCCGGCCCCGGCTTCGCCGGGGTCCAGGCCGGTCTCCGCCCTGCCGACGCCGGCGGCGCCGCGTCCCGCGCCCGTGCGGGAACCGGCCGCCGGCGACGAGGGCGTGCGGCGCGTGCCCATGAGCCGGCTGCGGGCGCGCATCGCCGAACGCATGGTGCAGGCACAGCAGACGGCAGCCATCCTCACCACCTTCAACGAGGTGAACCTGGGCGCGGTGATGGAGCTGCGCAAGCGCCACCGCGAGGCCTTCGAACAGCGCCATGGCGTCAAGCTGGGTTTCATGAGCTTTTTCGTCAAGGCCACGGTGGAGGCCTTGAAGCGCTTTCCCGTGGTCAACGCCAGTGTCGAGGGCGAGGACATCCTCTACCATGACTACTACGACATCGGCGTCGCGGTCTCCACGGAACGCGGCCTGGTGGTGCCGGTGCTGCGCGGCGCCGATCGCCTGGGTTTCGCCGAGGTGGAGGCGGGCATCGCCGACTTCGCGGCCCGCGCCCGCGATGCCAAGCTGACCATGGACGACCTGGATGGCGGTACCTTCACCATCACAAACGGCGGGGTGTTCGGCTCCCTGCTGTCGACGCCCATCCTCAATCCCCCGCAGAGCGCCGTGCTCGGCATGCACAAGATCCAGGAACGCCCGGTGGCCGAGCAGGGCCAGGTGGTGATCCGGCCCATGATGTACCTGGCCCTGTCCTACGACCACCGCCTCATCGACGGCCGCGACGCCGTGCAGTTCCTGGTGGCCATGAAGGAGAACCTGGAAGACCCGGGGCGGCTGCTGCTGCAGCTGTAGGTGTGTTGTCGATCCGTGGATTGATTTGATGATTGGCCGCGGAATGACACGGAACGATCGTATTGCCGCTAGCGGAAACCACCCGTAGGAGCGGCCTCTGGCCGCGAATGCCTGGCCCACCACAAGCGGTTCGCGGCCAGAGGCCGCTCCTACGGGTGGTTTCTGTTGGCAGTCATGCAAGCTTTCCGTGGATTCCGTGGCCGGATAACGAAAGGGATTGATCATGGAACAGGAATACGAGGTCGTGGTGATCGGTGGCGGACCGGGCGGTTATGTGGCCGCCATCCGCTGTGCCCAGCTGGGCCTGAAGACCGCCTGCATCGATGCCTGGCGCAATGCCCAGGGCCGGCCGGCGCTGGGTGGCACCTGCCTCAATGTGGGTTGCATCCCCTCCAAGGCCCTGCTGCACAGCTCCGAGCTCTACCACCAGGCGAGCACCGCCTTCAGTGCCCATGGCATCCAGACCGGCGGCCTGGGCATCGACCTGGCGGTCATGCAGGCGCGCAAGGACAAGGTGGTGGAGCAGCTCACCGGCGGTATCGAGGGGCTGTTCAAGGCCAACGGCGTCACCTGGCTGCCGGGTCATGGGCGCCTGCTGGAGGGGACGCGCGTGGAGTTCACTCCCCACGAGGGCGAGCCCCGAACCCTGACGCCCGATCACGTGATCCTGGCCTCGGGTTCCAGGCCCCTGGAGATCGGCCTGGCGCCCCTGGACGGGGGGCGTATCGTGGATTCCACCGGGGCCCTCGGTTTCCGCGAGGTGCCGCGCCGCCTCGGCATCATCGGCGCCGGCATCATCGGCCTCGAGTTGGGCAGCGTGTGGAACCGCCTGGGCAGCCAGGTGGTGCTGCTGGAGGCACAGGAACAGTTCCTGCCCATGGTCGACGGCGAGGTCGGCCGCCAGGCCCTGAAGATCCTCGGCCAGCAGGGGCTCGATATCCGCCTGGGGGCGCGCGTGCTGGGCAGCGAGCTGGCCGATGGCGAGGTGCGCGTGTCCTACCAGCAGGAAGGCGAGGAACGCAGCCTGGCCGTGGACCGGCTGGTGGTGGCCGTGGGCCGGCGCGCCAATACCGAGGGACTGGTGGCCGAGGAGGCCGGACTGGTGCTGGACGAGCGGGGTGGCGTGGTGGTGGACGATTGCTGCGCCACCAACATCCCCCAGGTCTACGCCGTCGGCGACCTGGTGCGCGGGCCCATGCTGGCCCACAAGGCCTCCGAGGAGGGCATGGCGGTGGCGGAGTGCATCGCCACGGGCAAGCCCCATGGCGTGCGCCTGGATACGGTGCCCTCGGTCATCTATACCGAGCCGGAGATCGCCTGGGTGGGCGCGACGGAACAGCAGCTCAAGTCACTGGGCACGCCCTACCGGGCGGGGAGTTTCCCACTGGCGGCCAATGGCCGGGCGCTGGCCATGCAGGTGAAGCACGGGCTGGCCAAGGTACTGGCCCATGCCGAGACCGACGAGATCCTGGGGGTGCATGTCCTGGGGCCGGGGGCCTCGGAAATCATCGCCGAGGCGGTGCTGGCCATGGAGTTCGCCGCCAGCAGCGAGGACCTGGCGCGCACCATCCATGCCCATCCCACCCTGGCCGAGGCCCTGCACGAGGCCGCCCTGGCGGTGGACGGGCGCGCCATCCACCGCGTCAACCGGCGCTAGGGGTTTGTCGGGCTGAAGCCCGACCTACAGGGTACCCGGTCGGTGGCCGGAGCTTGTCGGGCTGAAGCCCGACCTACAGCTGGCACTGCCGTGGCTGGTGTTGTAGGTCG
>OBJA01000105.1_pt1 | contig 85324 bp, 85 predicted proteins | sample 1519751 | NCBI WGS metagenome assembly OBJA01 (sample SAMEA3881238, study PRJEB22517) | soil metagenome | biome: lake sediment; feature: soda lake sediment; material: sediment, water from around vicinity | place: India | collected 2013-12-23 | depth 3 m | reverse complement strand
CTCGGAGGCGGGCAGGGATGCCCGCCGAGAATGAGCCGCTGCCAGCTGCAACTGCCCCCGCCCCCCTCAACCACGACCAGTGCTTGGGCGGAACCGTGTAAGGCCCGGTTTTGTCGCTTGACATCGCCGGGGCTTCCAAGTATCTTTGCCCGTTTTTCGGACCGTTACCCCGCTCCGCTTTCCCGTTGCTCTGCGGGCGGCCGGCAACGGTGACCGAGCTGGCCGTTTACTGCCTATAAAATCGTACTTTTTGCTTTCGGTGACCGAAGATAATGTTTGACAATCTCTCCAATCGCCTGCAGGACGTTTTCAAGAAACTGCGCGGCCATGGCACCCTGAATGAGGAAAATATTCAGGAAGCCATGCGCGAGGTGCGGCTGGCCCTGTTGGAGGCGGATGTCAACTTCCAGGTGGTCAAGTCCTTCATCGCCGCGGTCAGCGAAAAGGCGGTGGGCCAGGAGGTGCTGCGCAGCCTCAATCCCGGCCAACAGGTAATCAAGATTGTCCACCAGGAGCTGGTGGAGTTGCTGGGCGGCAGCAATGTGGGGCTGGAGCTTTCCGGCCGCCAGCCGGTGGTGATCATGCTGGTGGGCCTCCAGGGCTCCGGTAAGACCACCTCCGCCGGCAAGCTGGCCCGGCGCCTGCAGCAGGACGGCCGCAAGCCCTATCTGGTGCCGGCCGACGTTTATCGGCCCGCCGCCATCGACCAGTTGACGGTGCTGGCGGAAAATCTCAAGGTTCCGGTTTTTCCATCGCAGAGCCAGCAGGATCCGGTGGAGATCTGCCGCCAGGCCGCCTTCCGGGCCGCCGAGGCCGGCTGCGACACCCTGCTGGTGGATACCGCCGGCCGCCTCCATGTCGACGAAAAGTTGATGGAGGAACTGGGCCGGATCAAGGAGGCCCTGCAACCGGCCGAGATCCTGCTGGTGGCCGACGCCATGACCGGCCAGGACGCGGTGGCGGTGGCGGACAAGTTTCACCAGGATCTCAGCCTCTCCGGGGTGATCCTGACCAAGCTGGATGGTGACGCCCGCGGCGGTGCCGCCCTTTCCATCCGCAAGGCCACCGGCCGGCCCCTGAAGTTTGTCGGTCTGGGCGAGGGGCTGGACGCCCTGGAGCCTTTCCATCCCGACCGGATGGCCTCCCGGATTCTGGGGATGGGCGATGTCCTGACCCTGATCGAGAAAGCCGAATCCGCCATCGACAAGGAGAAGGCCGACGACCTGGCCCGCAAAATCCGCCAGGATGGCTTCACCCTGGAGGATTTTCTCGATCAGATCAAGCAGGTTCGCAAGCTGGGCAGCCTGGAGCAGATCATGGGAATGATCCCCGGCATGGGTCGTTTCAAACAGTTGCAGGATATGCCCAAGCCCGATGAGCGGGAGCTGAACAAGGTGGAGGCGGTGATCAACTCCATGACCGCCAAGGAACGGCGCAACTACGCGATCATCAATGCCTCCCGTCGGGCCCGGATTGCCCGGGGCAGCGGCACCCAACTGCAGGATGTCAACCGGGTGATCAAAAGTTACACCGAAATGTTGAAGTTGATGAAGAAATTCCGCGGCAAACCCGGCGGCCTGGGCGGCCTGGTCGGTGGCGGTAAAAAGAAGCGCAAGCGGCCCAAAGGACTGTTCCGTTAGGCCGGCTCGTTTGTTTTAGATCCTATTGAATGGAGGAGTGACAAGATGGCAGTACGCATTCGCCTGACCCGGATGGGCAGGAAAAAACAGCCCTTTTACCGGATCGTGGTGGCGGACTCCGAGGCCAAGCGCGACGGCCGTTTCCTGGAAGTGGTCGGCACCTACGACCCCATGCAGAAGCCGGCGGCGGTAACCCTGAAGCAGGATCGGGTGGCCGAATGGCTGGCTCGGGGCGCCAAGCCCACCGATACCGTGCGCAGTCTGCTCAAGAACGCCCCGGCAGCTCCGGCGGCCGAGTAAGCACAAGGCGACGGGTAAGCAATGTTGCGTGATCTGGTGACCCTGGTGACTTTCGTCGCCCAGGGGCTGGTGGACAGCCCGGAAGCGGTGGCGGTAACCGAAAGCCGGCAGGGGGATGACCTGCTGCTGGAGCTCAAGGTGGCCGAAGCCGACCTGGGCAAGGTGATCGGCCGCCAGGGCCGCACCGCCCGGGCCATGCGCACCCTGCTCAACGCGGTCAACCGTGATTCCGAGCTGCGGGTGCGCCTGGAAATCGGGTGAAATTTCCCGGCAGCGTCACTACACAGACGTTTCTGGCGACCGGCGGGTGTTTCGAGCGACCGAGGTCGGGCTTGAGTGCAGAGGGTGCGAGGCGTCCGGCTGCAGGGCTTCATCGTGTGGCACTGCTGAACGGGCACAGCCCGCTAAGGCGCAAGGTTGGTGCCCCTGGTGCCCCTTGGTGAACGATTTGCAAATTCGTTATCTGGGTGAGCCGGTTGGATCCGGGCTGCTGGTGGTGGGGCGGGTGGTTAAACCCCAGGGCATCAGGGGGGAAATTAAAATTATTCCCGCCTCCGGTCATCCGGAGGATTTTGCCGCCTATCGTCGCCTGATGCTGTTGGCGGAAGCTGCCGCAGAAGCTGCCATAGCCGGTCCCTGGCAGGCGGTGGTCGGCAGCCGGACGGCCGGTGGGGCGGTTCTGGTGACCCTGGCCGGGGTGGAAAGCCGTGATCAGGCCGAAGCCTTGCGGGATCGGCGGGTGGCGGTGGCGGTCGGCGAGTTGCCGGCACCGGTTGCCGGCGAGCTTTACTGGCATGAGTTGAAGGGCCTGGCCGCCTTGGACGAGCAGGGGCGGGAAGTGGGAACGGTCGGCGCTCTGCTGGCCACTCCGGCCCGGCCCACCCTGGTGATTAACGCCCGGTCGGGGCGGGAGATCCTGGTGCCGGTCCACCATGAATTCATGACCTACCGGCCGGCGGCCGCCGCACAGGCCGCCCATCTGCTGCTGACCCCCCCCGAGGGGTTATTGGAGCTCAACTGAACGGGCGGCCATGCGCTTTGATATTTTGACGATTTTTCCGGATTTTTTCACCTCGCCGCTGGCCGAGGGGATGATCCGGCGGGCGGTGGAGGATGGGCTTGTTGCCATCCAGGCCCACAATATCAGAGATTTTGCCACCGACAAACATGCCATGACCGATGACCGGCCCTTCGGGGGCGGCGAAGGCATGGTGATGAAGCCGGAGCCCCTGGCGGCGGCGGTGCGGTGGCTGCGCCAGGATGGCTCGACCGGCCCGGCCGGCAAGGTGGTGCTGCTCACCCCCCAGGGCCGGACCCTGGATCAGCAAGTGGCCGGCCGACTGGCCGCCGAGGAGCGGTTAATTCTGGTCTGCGGCCGTTACGAAGGGGTGGATGAGCGTTTTTGCCAGGCCATGGTCGATGTCGAGCTTTCCATCGGCGACTATGTCCTCACCGGCGGTGAGCCGGCGGCCCTGGTGCTGCTTGATTGCCTGATTCGGCTGTTGCCGGGGGTGTTGGGCTGCGGTGATTCCGCCGCCAACGATACCTTCAGTGCCGGCAGTCGCGGCGGCCTCAAGTATCCCCAGTACACCCGGCCTCGGGTTTTCGAGGGCCGGGAGGTGCCGGAGGTGCTGCTCAGCGGCGATCATGCCGCCATCGCCCGCTGGCGTCTGCTGGAGGCGGTACGGCGAACCGGCCAGCGGCGGCCGGAGTTGCTGGCGGCCATGGAATTCAGCCCGGCGGAACGCAAGTGGCTGCGGCAAAACGGGATTGAGTTGTAAATGACCGTGCAGAATGCTCATGCCGGCCAGGCTCTGGATGTGGCCCTGGTGCACTACCCGGTGCTCAATCGCCGGGGCGAGGTGATCGGCTCGGCGGTTACCAACCTGGATATCCATGATATTGCCAGGAGCGGCCGCACTTACGGGATCGGCCGCTTTTATCTGGTCACCCCTTATGCCGAGCAGCAAAGCCTGGTGGCCGAGCTGCTGGCCCACTGGCTGACGGGCCGGGGCGGGCAGCTCAATCCGGCCCGCAAGGAGGCCCTGGGACTGGTGGAAGTGGTGACCGACCTGGCCGAGCTTTACCAGCAGGTGACGGAGCGGCGGGGAGAGCGACCCCTGGTGGTGGGCAGCAGTGCCCGGCGCCAGGATAACACCCTGGAATTTGGCGAAGTCCGGGCCGGGCTGCAAGCCGGCCGGCCGGCGTTGCTGCTGCTGGGAACGGCCTGGGGGCTGGCCCCGGCGGCCCTGCCGGAGATTGACGGTTTCCTGCCGCCCATCAGGGGAGCGGGGGATTATAACCACTTGCCGGTACGAGGCGCGGCAGCCATCATGCTGGATCGCCTTCTTGCGTAACCGCTCAGCAGCGCCACACCTTCGGGCGATCAGCCAGGCTTAAGTATACGGGGCACGAGGCGCCTGGCTGCTTACCCGAATTTGCGGCACTGCTGAACGGTTACGGGGCCGGCAATAGCAATGATATTGAAGTCGGTAATTTAACAAATTGCGGGTTGGGGTTGCTGGTTGCTCCGATTCCGCCTCACTGATACCAGATTGTGCGAGGACAGAAAAATGAACGCCATTGCCCAGATTGAACAGGAACAGATGCGCCATGACCACCCGGAGTTCCGCCCCGGGGACTCGGTGAAGGTCCATTTTCGGATCGTGGAAGGCACCAAGGAGCGGGTTCAGGTTTTCCAGGGGGTGGTTATCCGCCGCCGCCGCGGGACCATGAACGCCAGCGTTACGGTGCGTAAGGTTTCCCATGGGGTGGGGGTGGAAAAAACCTTTCCGCTGCACTCCCCCAAGGTGGAGAAGGTGGAGCTGGTCAGCAACGGCCGGGTTCGCCGCTCCCGCCTCTACTACCTCCGCAACCTGCGGGGCAAGGCCGCCCGCATCCGCGAGCGCGACGTTTAAGTTTTTGTAACCGAACGGTTACAAGTTTTCTCAACCAAAGGGGGGCGGCGGTTGGCACAGGGCAGGCGGCGTTTGTGGGCCGGGGAGGCGGCCGCCTCCGACTCCCTGGCCTTTGAGCGTTCACTTTGGGCGCAGGGTTACCGGCTGGTGGCCGGCACCGATGAGGCCGGCCGCGGCCCCCTGGCCGGCCCGGTGGTGGCAGCCTGCGTGCTTCTGCCGCCCGATTGCCCGCCGGTGTTCCAGGACTCCAAACGCTTGACCCCCGCCCGCCGCCGGGAGTTGGCCGCGGAGCTGCTGGCCATGCCGGGGGCCGGGGTTGGGGTAGGGGTGGTGTCCGCCGCCGAGATCGACCGGCTCAATATTTTTCAGGCCTCTTTGCTGGCCATGCGGCAGGCGGTGGGGCAACTGAACCCGCCGCCCGATTTCCTTCTGGTGGACGGCAAGTTCACCCTCTCCATCGATTTGCCTCAGCAGGCCCTGGTCAAAGGGGACTCCCGCAGCCTTTCCATCGCCGCCGCCAGCATTGTTGCCAAGGTGCGGCGGGACCGAATCATGGAAGAGCTTCATCAGCACTACCCCCAGTATCAGTTTCAGCACCATAAAGGTTACGGCACCGCCGAGCACCTGCGGCTGCTGCACCGGCATGGACCCTGCCCCGAGCACCGGCGCAGTTTCCGGCCGGTCTTCCAGGCTGCCGCCAGCTTAGCCAAGCCGGGGGCCAAGGTGGGGGATTCGGCTCCATGACCCGGCAACGCCAAGGCTTGGGGCGGCGGGGCGAAGACCTGGCCCGCCGTTTTCTGGAGCAGGCCGGCTACCGGATTCTGGTCGCCAACTACCGGACCCGGGCGGCGGAGTTGGACCTGGTGGCCGAGGAGGGCGGTGAGCTGGTCTTTATCGAGGTCAAGAGCCGGCGCGGTGACCTGTTCGGTTCGGCCTTGGAGGCCGTGGATCGCCGCAAGCAAGGCAAAATTGTTCTGGCCGCCCGCGAGTACCTGGCGCGGGAGAGAGCCCATGGCCGCCCGGCCCGTTTTGACGTGGTGGCGGTCACCTTTCGCGGCGGCCAGCCGGAAATCGAACTGGTCAAGGATGCCTTCGAGCTGGTTTAAGGCGGCAACGTCGATAACATTGAAGCAAAGGGCGGCATTGTGAACGCGCAAACCATTGATCCCGGCGATCCCGGCGTGCCCTCCGCATTGCCTTTGGCCATCACCATGGGTTGCCCGGCCGGGATCGGGCCCGAGATTATTCTGCGGCACTGGTTGGCCCGGGAGGTCGGAACGCCGCCGACGGTGGTGGTGGGAGATCCTCTGGTGCTGGACCACTGTGCCCGGCAATTGGCTTTACCGGTGCCCCTGGCCCCCTGGCAACCCGGAACCCAATTACGGGATGACGCCTTAAATGTGCTGGCGGTGGGGCGGCTTGAGTCGCCGCCGGCCTGGGGACGGCCCACGCCCGCCAGCGGTCGGGCCATGGGGCAGTACGTGGTGGAGGCGGTGGTTCTGGTGCAGGCTGGCCAATTGGCCGCCGTGGTTACCTGTCCCATCGGCAAGGATATGCTCAATGCCGGCGGTTTTCCCTATCCCGGCCATACTGAAATGCTTGCCGCCTTGTGCAAAAGCTCCGATTATGCCATGATGATGGCCGGCAGCCGCTTGCGGGTGGTACTGGCCACCATTCACCGGCCCCTGGCCGGAGTGGCGGCGGCCCTGAACCGGCCGGAGTTGGTCAGGCTGCTCAAGCTTACCGCCCGTTCCCTCAGGCTGGATTTTGCCCTGGCCCGGCCCCGAATCGCGGTGGCCGGCCTCAATCCCCATGCCGGCGAAGGCGGCATGTTCGGCCGGGAAGAGGCGGAGATCATCGCCCCGGCGGTGCGGGAAGCAAGCGCCGCCCTGGCCGGCGATGTGGAACTGGTTGGTCCCCGGCCCCCTGATACGGTGTTTCATCAGGCCGCCGCCGGCCATTACGATGCGGTGCTGGCCATGTACCATGATCAGGGGTTGATTCCCTTCAAAATGTTGCACTTCAAGGACGGGGTCAACGTTACTCTGGGGTTGCCTCTGGTGCGGACCTCGGTGGATCATGGTACCGCCTACGATATTGCCGGTCGGGGGCTGGCCGACCCTGCAAGCCTGGCGGCGGCCTGCCGGCTGGCGGCGGCCATGGTCGAGTATCGCCGCTTGAAACCGGAGCCGCTTAATGCCTGATGCTCCAGCAAAAACCAGTAAGCATGGCGGGTGGAAAAGTGTCAACAACGGGTGCAAGACGTGGCCCGTCGGCGGCACGGCTTTGGGGGGTGTCGACAAGGCCTGCGACTTAAGCCGGTCCCGGAGGGCTGACTTTGTTTAAATGGTGCCTGCAATGACCAAAAAACGGGGAGTCCTGATTGCCTTTGAGGGGATCGACGGTACCGGCAAGTCTACCCAGATTGAGCTGCTGGCCCGCCGCTTGCGTCGGACGGGGCTGGAGGTGGTGACCACCTTCGAACCCACCAACGGCCGCCATGGCCGGCGGCTGCGGGAGCTGTTCAGCAACCGGGCCGAGCTTGACCCCGACCGGGAGCTGGAACTTTTCATGGCCGACCGCCGGGAGCATGTGGGCGAGTTGATCAACCCGGCCCTGGCGGCGGGCAAGGTGGTGCTCACCGATCGTTATTACTTTTCCACCGCCGCCTATCAGGGGGCGGCCGGCCATAACCCGGCCCATATCCTGGCGGCCAACGAGGCGTTTGCCCCCCGGCCCGAGCTGGTGCTGCTGCTCACCGCCGATCCGGCGGTGGGTGTCCGGCGGGTCCGGGAACTGCGGGGAGAGCGGCTCAACGATTTTGAGCAGGAGGAGTACTTGCAGAAGGTGGCGGCCATTTTTGCCGACTTGCGCGACTCCAATATCTGCAGGATCGACGCGGCCGGCGAGATCGCCCGGGTCCATGAGCGGATTTGGTCCCCGGTACATCGGCTGCTGCAGCGGAAGGGGTTACTGGCATGATTAATTTTTTCATTTTTTTGCTGGCCTTGTTGCTGCTGGGCGGCGGCTGCGCCCCACTGACTCCGTCTCCTGTCCCTGCTTCCGAACCGGCCCCGTCGGCGGTGGCTGCAGGGGCGTTGGAATTGCCCCCCCTGCCGGTGGTTGCTGATCAGGCCTGCGCCTATTTTCATTTTCTGCGGGGCAAGCAGGCCGAATTGGCTGGAGAGCATCAGGAGGCCGGGCAGGCTTATCGCCAGGCCCTGGCCTGTGACCCCCGGGCTGACCATGTCATCCGCTCCCTGGCCATCCTCCTGCTCCGACTCAACGAGCGCGGCGAGGCCATCGCCTGGGTTAAGCGGATGATCGAGCTGCGGCCCGACGATACCGCCGCCCGATCCCTGTTGGCCAACCTTTACAGCGCCGCCGGAGAATCCGACAAGGCAGCCGCCATCTACCTGGATATCCTGGCCGACGAGCCGGACAACGCCAATGTCATCCTCCTGCTGGCCACCCTCTACGCCGGCCAGGAACGCCTGGCCGAGGGCCGGGCCCTGTTGGAGGGGCTTACCCACAGTCATCCGGACTTTCATCTGGCCCACTATTACCTGGCTCGGCTCTACCGGGACCTGGATGATCTGGATTCGGCCCTGCGGTCCTATGAGCGGGCCCTGGATCTGCACTGGTCGCCGGGTCTGGCCCAGGAGGTGGCGGGGGCCTATGAACTGGCCGGTCGTTACGAGGAAAGCCTGCGGCTCTACCGGCGGATGGTGGCCGATGATCCCACCGATGAGCGGGCCCGTGGCCTGCTGGCCAACATCTACCTGCGGATGAATCGGGTGGACGAAGCCCTGGCCGAACTGGCCGAGTTGCGCCATTACAGCAGCGACGTGGACAGTGTCGATTTGACCATTGCCCGTATTCTGGTGGATGAGGAACGCTTCGCCGAGGCGGTGGCCCTGCTCCACACCCTGCTGGCCGACGAGCCCCGTTTGGACGCGGTGCGCTCCCTGCTGGTCCTGGCCTATTATCGGATGGGACACCTGGGGCGCTCCCGCGCCCTGCTGGAAGAGATCCGGCCCGGTGATTACGGTTACGAGGATGCGGTGCTGATGCTGGCCCGGATTTACCACGGCGACGATGATCCGACGACGGCCGTCAAGGTGCTGGCCCGGGCGCTGGACGACCCTGAGCACCGTTATCTCAGCTTCTATGTCACCCTGGCCCTGATTCATGCCGAATGGCACGATGCCGGCCAGGGGATGCTGGTCTTCGACCGGGCCCTGCGGGAGTTGGGGCGGACCGCCAAGGTGCTCTTTGAATACGGCATCTACCTGCAAAAAATCGGCAACTCCGAGGCGGCTCTGGCCCGGATGCAGGAAGTTCTGGAACTGGACCCCCACGATCCCTACGCCCTCAACTTTGTGGGCTACACCTGGGCCGATCGGGGCGAAAATCTGGAGCAGGCTCTGGAATATATCAGCGAGGCGGTGCGGCTCCGGCCCGAGGACGGTGCCATCCGTGACAGTCTGGGCTGGGTGTACTACCGGCTGGGGGACTACGAGCGGGCCCTTGCCGAGCTGGAGTTGGCGGCGCAGTTGCTTTCCTACGATCCCGAAATTTTCGACCACCTGGGTGATACCTATCGCCAACTGGGTCGCCTGGAAGATGCGGTTGCCGCCTATCGCCAGGCCATAGAGTTGCTGGATCCGGAAGAGAACCCGGAACGGTGGCAGGCCATCCACGAAAAGCTGGAAGCGTTGGATAGTGCAAAGTGATGGGTTCCAACGCTAAACTTATTTTCGGAGTCCCGGCTCTGCTGCTCCTGCTGCTTTTGCCGGCGGGCTGCGCCACCCGGCCCCCGCTGGGCGAGCCCTTGCCGGAGCGGGAGCGGGCGGCGCTCAAGGCAATTTTTAAGGCCGAGATGGAGCAGCGGCGGGTCGGCTTGCAGTGTCTGGATGCCGAAGTCGATCTTGTCTGGCGCAGCTGGCTGCGGGCCGGCACCCTGCCCGGTTATTTGCAGATGCGGCGGCGGCCGGCCCAACTGAAATTCGTCGGGGTCGATCCCCTGGGGCGGCCACTGTTGGCCCTGCTGGTGGCCGACGACGCCTTCCGCCTGGTGCTGGTGGCCGAGGCCGTGGCCTACGAAGGGCCCACCTCGGCCGAGGCCTTTCGCCGCTACCTGCCGGCGGACTTGGCATCGGATGATCTGGCCACCGGGCTCTTTGACTGGTTCAGCGGGGGCATGCCTTTGGCCGGCCCCATCACCGGGGTTTACCGGGAGCGGGCAGGGGAGGGCTTTTGGCTGCAAGTGGAGGAACCCGGGCCGGCCCGGCTGCTTTACCGTCCCGGTGAAGATGGTCGCTTGGGTGTTGTGGAGCGGATTGTCCTCGGCGAGGGCCGGGGGAGTGCCGCCGAGGTCGTCTTCAGCGATTACCGTCGGCTGCCGGTTGCCCCGGAAGAATTGGCGACAGACCCCAATTCCCCCGCCGATTTTACCGCCACCGAGTATTTTGAATTACCCCACCAGGTGGAAATTCTGGCCCGCCGCCAGCAAGGCCTGGATCTGACCGTCACCTTCCGTGATCTGCTGACCCGCTGCCCAACCCCCGCCCATTTCGAGTTATCGGTTCCCCGCAGCTTCCGCCGGGAATCGGTGGAATAAAAAATAAGGTTTATCATGAAAGCAAACGATTTTGACGGTTTGCTGGCCGGGGTTGCCCGGCCGGGCCGTTATTGCGATAACGAGTTCAACGTGGTGCATAAGGAGTGGGATCAGGCCAGTCTGCGGACCGCCCTGATCTTTCCCGACCTCTACGAGATCGGGATGTCCCACCAGGGCCTGCAGATTCTCTATCACCTGATCAATGCCCGGCCCAACTGGCTGGCGGAACGGGCCTATGCCCCGGATCTGGACCTGGAGGCGGCCCTGCGCCGGGCCGGTCTGCCGCTCTTTGCCCTGGAAAGCCGCCGCCCCCTGGCCGATTTCGATGTCTTGGGCATTACCCTGCCCTATGAGCTTTGCTACAGCAATATCCTGACCATTCTCGATCTGGCCGGCCTGCCGTTGCGGGCCGCCCAGCGGGGGGAGGGGCACCCCCTGGTCATCGGCGGCGGCCCTTGCGCCTTTCATCCCGAGCCGGTGGCCGATTTCTTCGACGCCATTCTCCTGGGCGACGGTGAAGAGGCGGTGCCGGAGATGCTGGCCGTCATTGAACAGACCAAAACGGCGGGCGGCAGCCGGTGGGAATTGCTGGAACGTCTGGCCGGGGTGGCCGGAGTCTATATCCCGGCTTTTTTTCAGCCCCGTTATGACGCGGACGGTATCTTTGCCGGGATGGAAAACCTGCGCCCCCAACTGCCCCGGCCCCGGCGGCGGGTGGTGGCCGATCTCGACCAGGTGGCCCCCGTTGCCCCGCCCCTGGTTCCCGCCACCCGGATCGTCCATGACCGCCTGGGGGTGGAGATTGCCCGGGGCTGCACCCGGGGCTGCCGCTTCTGCCAGGCCGGGATCATTTACCGGCCGGTGCGGGAGCGCAACCCGGAACGGGTGCTGGCCGATATTTTGTCCAAGATCGACCAGACCGGCTTTGAGGAGGTGGCCCTGCTGTCGTTGAGCAGTGGCGACTACGCCTGCATCGGCGAGCTGCTGCCCCGGCTGATGGACGCCCTGGCCGCCCGCCGGGTTTCGGTGTCGCTGCCCTCTATGCGGGTGGGCACCCTGACCCCGGAGATGATGGAGCAGATCCGGCGGGTACGCAAGACCGGCTTTACCCTGGCCCCGGAAGCGGGCAGCGAGCGGCTGCGCCAGGTGATCAACAAGGGGATCAGCGAGGCCGATCTGCTGGCGGCGGCCGAGGCGGCCTTCGCCCTGGGCTGGCAGCAGGTTAAGCTCTACCTTATGTTCGGCCTGCCCACCGAAACCGACGTCGATCTGGAGGCCATGGTGGACCTGGCCCACAAGGTGCTGCGGACCTCCCGCGGGGGGCGGGGCGGGGTGACGGTGAGCAGCGCCGTTTTCGTGCCCAAGCCCCATACCCCCTTCGAGCGCGAACCCCAGTTGGGGATTGAGGAAGGCTGGGATCGGATCAACTTGCTCAAGGAGCGTCTGCGCCACAAGAAAATCAAGCTCAAGTGGCACGACCCCCGGCAAAGCTTTCTGGAAGGGGTGTTCTGCCGGGGCGACCGTCGGCTGGCCGCCCTGATTGAGGCGGCCTGGCGGGCCGGAGCCCGCTTGGACGCCTGGTCGGATCATTTCAACCTGGAGCGCTGGCAACAGGCCGCCGCCGACCTCAAGCTGGATTTGGCCGCCGCCATGGACCGCCGACCAGCGGCGGCACCCCAGCCCTGGGATCATCTTGACGTGGGGGTAGATCCCGCATTCCAGGCGGTGGAAAATGAAAAAGCCCGCCGCCTGGAATATACCCCGGATTGCCGGGTTCATGGCTGCGCCAAGTGCGGGCTCTGCGATTTCAAGACCATCAAGCCGGTGGTCCATCGCCCCCGGCTGGCGGAGGACGAGGGGGCGCGGGGCAGCACGGGGACAGGAGTTGAAACGGGGCTTGAGGCGGGAGGCACGACGAGGGTGCCGGCCGGGGCCGCAACGGGAGCCGGAGCGCCCGCCCGGTCCGGCGGTCGGCCGTCCCCGCCGACCGGGCCGGAACGGGGAATCGGTTACCGGCTTACTTACGCCCGCCGGGGTGAGACCCGGTTGCTGGGCCATCTGGAAATAATGCAGGTGTTTTTCCGGGCACTGCGCCGAGCGGCATGGCCCATGGCCTTCAGTAAGGGGTTCAATCCGGCGCCCAAGGTCTCCTTTGGCCCGGCCCTGCCTCTGGGCACCGAAAGCCTGGCTGAATTTCTCTGGCTGGAGCTGACCAGCCCCCTGGGCGACCTGGAGGAGGCTCGCCGGACCCTCAATCGTCAGTTGCCCGCCGGCCTGGAAATTATTGCCCTGGGCCCGGGGGGCCGCAAGCTGCCGACCCGGATGCTGGTCGACTACCGGATCAGTCTGCCGGTCGGCAGCGATTTTTTTACGGCGGATCGGGCTGCCGACTTGCTGGCCGCCGAACAATTTGTTATGACTGTGCCGCGCAAGGGCCAGGAACGAACCCTGGATATCCGGCCGGTAATCAGCGATTGCCGGCCCCTGAGTCCTGAACAGTTGCAACTGGTTCTGCTCCAGGAGGCCGGCCGGCCCACGGTCAAGCCTCTGGAGGTGGCGGTCGCCGCTTTCGCCTTGCCCCCGGAGGTCGTTGCCGCCGCAAGGCTACTGAAGCTGGGCAGCCGAGCGGCCTGAGCGGTTCACCGACCTCCGACTGCCGGGCACAACCGTCACCGTTCAGCCTCACCATATCTGTTAACCATTGCCGGGATCCAAAATTTGTCCACCGAACTGCTGATCAACGCCACCCCTTATGAAATCAGGATTGCCCTGCTGGAGCATGGCAACCTGGCCGAGTTTCATCTGGAGCATCCCGCCGAGAAGGGGCTGGTGGGCAATGTGTACAAGGGCAAGGTGGTGCGGGTGCTGCCGGGGATGCAGGCCGCTTTCATCGACATCGGCCTGGACCGCACCGGCTTTCTTTATGTGGATGATGTCCACGTCAGTTCCAACGAGGTGGAAAAACGTCTGGCCCGTTGTGATCGGGGTGACGGCCTGTCTTCCTGCTGCGGTGAAGATGGCGAAGTTCTGCTGCAGCGCTCGCCGGGTCAGAATATCGAAGACCTGCTCAACGAGGGCCAGGAAATCCTGGTTCAGATCTGCAAGGAGCCCCTGGGCAGCAAGGGGGCCCGCCTGACCTGCCATATCACCCTGCCTTGCCGCAATCTGGTCTTTATGCCGATGACCGATCATATCGGGATCTCCCGCAAGATTGAGGACGAGGATGTCCGCCAGATGTTGCGCCGGGATATCGAAGCGTTGCGGCCGGCCGGCACCGGCTTCATCGTCCGCACCGTGGCCGAGCTGGCCACCAATGAGGATCTGGAAGCGGATATGGAGTTCCTCCTGCATACCTGGGGGGAAATCCAGGATCGGGCCGCCACCGCCCCGGCCCCCTCTCTGGTCTACGAGGATCTCGATATCACCTTGCGGGTGGTGCGCGATCTCTTCTCGCCGGAGGTGGATCAGGTGGTGGTTGATGAGCCGGAAACCTTTCAGCGGGTGTTGCGCTTTGTGGAGACCTTCGCTCCCCGGCTCAAGGGTCGGGTTTGTCTGGCCGAGGGCGATCCTCCGATTTTTGAGGCCTTTGGGGTGGACCTGGAGGTTAATCGTTCCCTGGAACGGAAAATCTGGCTGCGCTGCGGGGGCTATATCGTCATCGAGCCCACCGAGGCCCTGACGGTGATCGACGTCAATACCGGCCGTTACGTGGGCAAGAACGGCCTGGAGGAAACCATCTTCAAGACCAATATGGAGGCGGCCAAGGAGATCGCCTACCAATTGCGGCTGCGCAATATCGGTGGGATCATCATCGTCGATTTTATCGATATGGAGGACGAGGCCCACCGGGAGGCGGTGTTCAACGCCCTGAAGGAGGCGGCCAAAAAGGATAAGAGCCGGCTCAATATCCTGCGGGTTTCCGAGTTCGGCCTGGTCCAGATGACCCGCAAGCGCAGCCGCGAGGATCTGGAGCACCTGCTCTGTGAACCCTGCGAGGTTTGCCACGGCACCGGGGTCCTGCGCTCGGCCCGCACTTTGAGCTATGAGATTTTTCGGACCATCGAGTGGGAAGCCTGCAAGCGGGAGGGGGGGGCGGTCACCGTCCGGGTTCATCCTCGGGTGGCGGAACTGATGCTGCGTGAGGAGGCTCGGACCATTGACTACCTGGAAAAAAAATGCGGCCAGCGGGTCCATATCATGCCCATAAAGGACTATCACCCGGAACGCTACAACCTGGAGTGGGTGTAGCTGCAAAATGGTCTTGACAATTGGCGGCCGGACGGCTATCTATCGGGGTTTACTTTATCGGGCCGCCGGCGGCGGCTTTTGTCGAGAATCTGGAGGAAAGTGGTTATGTACGCAATAGTTCGCACCGGTGGCAAACAGTATCAGGTAGCGCCCGGAGAGCGCCTGCGGGTTGAAAAACTGGCCGGCGAGGTTGGAGACACGGTGGAGTTGAGCGATGTCCTCCTGGTGGCTGACGGCACCGAAGTCAAGGTCGGCCGGCCGCTGGTGGATGGGGCCAGGATCACCGCCCGGATCGTCGAGCAGGACAAGGCCAAGAAGGTTCTGGTATTCAAGAAGAAGCGGCGTAAGGGTTACCGCCTCAAGCGGGGCCATCGTCAGCCTTTCACTTCCCTGGAAATTAAAGAAATCAGCTAACGAGGTTTTTCGTCATGGCACATAAAAAAGCGGGCGGCAGCTCGAAAAACGGCCGCGACAGTAATTCCCAGCGGCGCGGCGTCAAGCGTTTCGGTGGCCAGGTGGTCAAGGCCGGCAATATTCTGGTCCGCCAGTTGGGCACCAAGATTCATCCCGGCACCAATGTTGGCCTGGGGCGCGATTACACCCTGTTTGCCAAGGTTGACGGCGTGGTGACCTTTGAGGATTTCGGTCGCAACCGCAAGCGGGTCAGCGTTTATCCGGCCCAAGCGGCAGCCGCCGAATAAGTTCGGCACTGATTCTGGTTCTCCAGGCCCGAAAACCGGCGGTTTTCGGGCCGTAATGGTTTGGCGGCCGACCACTGCCGCCCTGAGCGGGCGCTATGGCATTTGTTGACGAGGCGAAATTTTTTGTCAAGGCCGGTGACGGCGGCAACGGCTGCGTCAGTTTTCGCCGGGAAAAGTTCGTGCCCAAAGGCGGGCCCGACGGCGGCGACGGGGGGAAGGGCGGTGACGTGATCATCGAGGCTTCCTCCCGCCTCTCCTCTCTGCTGGACTTCAAGTATCGTTCCCACTTCATCGCCGAAAAGGGCGGCCACGGCCGGGGCAGCAAGATGCACGGCCGCAACGGCGAGGACTGCCTGGTCCTGGTGCCGGCCGGTACCGTCCTAAGGGATGCCGAGAGCGGCGAGCTGCTGGTCGACTTGGTCAAGGACGGTCAGCGCTATCTGGCCGCCCTGGGCGGCGGCGGCGGCAAGGGTAACGTCCATTTCGCCTCGGGGGCCAACCGGGCACCCCGCACCGCCACCAAAGGCAAGCCCGGTCAGGAATTCTGGTTTAAGATCGAACTCAAGACCATTGCCGATGTGGGCCTGGTGGGTCTGCCCAACGCCGGCAAATCCACCCTGCTTTCCCGGCTCACCGCCGCCACTCCCAAGGTGGCGGATTATCCCTTCACCACCCTTTCCCCCCAGTTGGGGGTGTTGTTTTTCGACGACCGGCCTCCCTGCACCATCGCCGATATCCCCGGCCTGATCGAAGACGCCCACCTGGGCGCCGGCCTGGGTCATACCTTTTTGCGCCATATCGAACGAACCCGTCTGCTGGTGCAGGTGATCGACGCCTCGGGCCGGGATGGCGACCCCCTGGAGCATTACCGGATTCTGGAGGAGGAGTTGGCCCGCTACCAGCAGGATCTCTCATCCCGGCCCCGGCTGGTGGTGCTGAACAAGGTTGACCTGCTGGATGATGACGGCCGCCAATTGATGGAGTTGCGTGATGGTTTTCGCCGGGAAATCGGAGTGGAGGTGTTAACGATCAGCGCCTTGGCCGATCAGGGTCTGGCTCAACTCACCAGCGAAATCGCCGGCTGGCTTAACCGGTTGCCGGCCGCCGAGCAAAGTTCGGATGCGGATGATTTGTCCTCTACCGAGGCAGGGGAGGGAGAAATTGGTGTCTGACCCCAATTTTTCGGAGCAGGATTTGCAGCAACGGCGCTCCTATCTGGAGCGGGCCCGGCGGGTGGTGGTCAAGGTGGGCTCGGCGGTGCTGACCACCGACCAGGGTCTCAACTACCCGGTGCTGGACAGCCTGGCCCATCAGATTGAAGATCTGCGCCGGGGCGGCCGGGAGGTGATTCTGGTCAGCTCCGGGGCGGTGGCGGCGGGCCGCCGCAAATTGGCCCTGGGTAACCGGGCTCTGACCCTGCGGGAAAAGCAGGCGGCGGCGGCGGTGGGCCAGAGCAGCCTGATGCGGGCCTACGAAAAAATTTTTGAGCATCTGGGCAGCAAGGTGGCCCAGGTCTTGCTGACCCACGACGTTTTCTCCCGCCGCGACCGCTATCTCAACGTCCGCAACACCCTTTTTACCCTCCTGCAGTGGGGCCTGGTGCCCATCATCAACGAAAACGACACCGTTTCGGTTGAGGAACTCAGGTTCGGCGACAACGATACCCTGGGGGCCATGGTCACCAACCTGGCGGAGGCCGATCTCTTTGTCTGCCTCACCGATGTGGCCGCCCTCTATACCGCCGATCCGGCCCGCGACCCCCAGGCCCGACCCCTGCGGACCGTGGCCCGGATCGACGGCGCCATCGAGGCCATGGCCGGGGCGGTCAGCGGCCCGGTGGGCACCGGCGGGATGCTGAGCAAGCTCAAGGCCGCCCGGATGGTGGCCCTGCGCGGGGGCTGCTCCTTTATAGGGCCGGGCAAGGAGCTGGAGATACTGCCCCGGCTCTTCAAGGGCGAAGCGGTGGGCAGCTTTTTTCTTCCCGAGGCCCGCCGCCTCACCGGCCGCAAGCACTGGATCGCCCACACCCTGCGGCCCAAAGGTTTTCTGGTGCTGGATGCCGGAGCCTGCCGGGCCATCCTCCAGGGCGGGCGCAGCCTGTTACCCTCTGGGATTGTCGAGGTGCGGGGCAACTTCGGGGTGGGCGATGCGGTGCATTGTCTGGATCAGGAAGGCCAGGCCCTGGCCGCCGGCCTGGTGGCCTACGACGCCGAAGCCCTGCGCTGCATCAAGGGCGTGAAAAGTTGCGATATTACCAGCATCTTGGGCTATAAGGATGCCGACGAAGTAATCCACCGGGACAACCTGGTGCTGATGTAAAGGTTAGCCAAAGTTTTAATCTGTTCGAAGGAGATCGCCATGGACATGGAAGCGCGGATCAAGGAACTGGCCCGGGAGGCCCGGGTGGCCTCGCGGCAGGTGGCCAACCTTTCCACCACCGTTAAAAACCAGGTGCTGGCCGCCATGGCGGCGGCCCTGCTGGAGCGGAAGGACTACATTCAGGCAGAGAACGAGAAAGATCTGGCCGCCGGCCGTGAGAAAGGGCTGTCGGCCGCCATGCTGGATCGGCTGGCTCTGAGCGACAAGGTCATCGACTCCATGGTCGGCGGGTTGCGGGAGGTGGCGGCTCTGCCCGATCCGGTGGGGGAGATTTCCGGGATGGTGCGGCGGCCCAGCGGGATCATGGTGGGCCGGATGCGGATTCCCCTGGGGGTCATCGGGATGATTTACGAATCCCGCCCCAATGTCACGGTGGATGCCGCCGCCCTCTGCCTCAAGGCCGGCAACGGTGTGGTGTTGCGGGGCGGCTCCGAGGCCCTGCATTCCAACCTGGCCCTGGCTAAAGTGTTGCAGGATTGCCTGACGGCGGCCGATATCGCCCCGGCTGCCATCCAGGTGATCCCGGTCAGCGACCGTGAGGCGGTGACCTGCATGCTCAAGCTGGAGGAGGAGATCGACCTGATCATTCCCCGCGGCGGTGAGGGGTTGATTCGTTTTGTGGCCGAAAATTCGCGGATTCCGGTGCTCAAACATTACAAGGGGGTCTGCCACGCCTTTGTCGATGCCGGCGCCGACCTGGAGATGGCCGCCCGGATTGTGCTCAACGGCAAAATCCAGCGGCCCGGAGTCTGCAACGCCCTTGAGGCCCTGCTGGTTCACGCCGACGCGGCGGCCGATTTCCTGCCGCTGGTGGGGGCCCGACTGGCCGCCGCCGGCGTCGAGGTGCGGGGCTGCCCCCGGACCCTGGCCCTGATGCCCACCGCCAAGGCGGCGACCCCGGAAGACTGGGGGATGGAATTTCTCGACCTGATCCTGGCGGTCAAGGTGGTGGCCGATCTCGATGAGGCCATGGCCCATATAACCGCCCACGGTTCCCAGCACACCGAAACCATCATCACCAACAACCACGCCCACGCCCAGCGCTTTCTGCGGGAGGTGGATTCCTCCTCGGTGATGGTCAACGCCTCCACCCGGTTCAGCGACGGCGGCCAGTACGGCCTGGGGGCCGAGATCGGCATCAGCACCACCAAGCTCCACGCCTACGGTCCCATGGGGTTGCGCGAGCTGACCACCGAAAAATTCATCGTCTATGGCGAGGGCGAGATTCGGGAATAAGTTTGGAAATCCTCACTGGTGGGGCGGGGGTGCGGCATGAAGGATGGCGGGGTAAGGATCGGGGTTTTCGGGGGCACCTTCGACCCGGTCCACAACGGCCATCTGGTGCTGGCCGAGGCGGCCCGGCGGGAATTCGGGTTGGAGCGGGTACTCTTTATCCCGGCCGCCCAGCCCCCCCATAAGCTGGAAGAGCCGATTACCTCTTTCCAACACCGGTCGGCCATGCTGGAGCTGGCTCTGGCCGGTCGGCCCGGCTTTGTCCTGGATCGCATGGAGCAACAGCGCCCCGGCCCCTCCTACAGCGTCGATACCCTGAGGGAGCTGAGCCGGCGCCTGGAGCCGGACCAGCGGCTCTACTTTGTCATCGGCTCCGATGCCTTCCTGGAAATCAGCACCTGGAAAAAATTCACCGAACTCTTTCGCTACGCCGACTTCCTGGTGGCCGAACGCCCCGACGCCGCCCCCGGCCACCTGGCTGATTTCTTGCAAAAAATTCCCGAGCTGGCCCTCGCCCCCGCCGGGGAGGGCTGGCGGCATCCCTTGGGGGGTACCCTCCGCTCCCTGCCGGTAAACGCCTTCCCGGTCTCCGCCACCACCATCCGCCGCAAAGTCAGGGCCGGTGAGGCCATTGACGATCTGGTCCCCGCCCCGGTGGCCGCCTACATCAAAGAGCACCGCCTCTATCGCTAAGCGGGCGCTCCTGCTTTGCGGTTTTTTGCGAGGCCATCATTATTGTCACTCCGTGGGATTTGAGGTAAGTTGACTGAAAACAACTACTTTGCTGGCGGGGGTGGGTGGCTGATGGATAAAGTGCGTGATACCGACGGGTTCGGTGAGATGGCTGCTGGCCTGGCCGGTGACTTGAATGGGGAACTCCAGGCTCGCGAGCTGACCCAGGAGGCGCTTTTTACGGCGGCTCGGATTGTGCTGGAAGGTGGTGATTTTGCCACCGCCGCTCGGGTGATCTTCGATGCGGCCCGCGAGATTACCGGCGGCCAGTCGGGCTACGTGGCGTTGTTGAGCGCCGACGGCCGGGAAAATGAGGTGCTCTTCCTGGAGTCCGGCGGCCGGCCCTGTTCGGTGGATGAAAGTCTGCCCATGCCCATTCGCGGCCTGCGGGCCGAATCCTACAAAAGCGGGCGGGCGGTTTGCGACAACAACTTCATGGCCAGCCACTGGGTGGGCTTCATGCCGTCGGGGCACGTCAGGCTGACCAACGTGCTGTTTGCGCCCCTCAATATCGGGGGCAATACCGTCGGCTTGATGGGGCTGGCCAACAAATCGGGGGATTTCAGCAGCGACGATCTCCGCCATGCCGAAATCCTGGGGCGCTCGGCGGCGGTGGTCCTCCATTATTGCCGCAACATGGAGGCGCTGCGTGACAGCGAAGGCCGGGTGCGCGGCGCCCTGGAGGAACAGCAGCGCCTGCTGGCCCAGTTGGTGCAGGCCCAGAAAATGGAATCGGTGGGCCGCCTGGCCGGAGGGGTGGCGCACGATTTCAACAATATGCTGGGGGTGATCCAGGGTTACGTCGAAATCGCCCTAACCCGCCTGCAGCCCTCCGACCCGCTGTTTGCCGACCTGATGGAAATCCGCAAGGCGGCCCGCCGCTCGGCGGATATCACCCGCCAGCTCCTGGCCTTTGCTCGCAAGCAGAAGGCCGAGCCCAAACTCTTTGATCTCAATGAAGCCGTGGGCGGCATGTTGAAGATGCTGCGCCGCTTGCTGGGCGAGGATATCGACCTCACCTGGCACCCCTGCCGGCAGGCCACCCCGGTGCTGATCGACCCTTCCCACCTGGACCAGGTGCTGGTCAATCTTTGCGTCAACGCCCGTGACGCCATGGTGAAGACGGGCAGGCTGGTCATCGAAACTTCCCTGGTCGAGATCGATGCCGACTACTGCGCCGATCATGCCGGCTTTATTCCCGGCCGTTTTGTCTGCCTGGCGGTCAGCGACAGCGGATGCGGCATGGACAAGGCCACCCTGGAAAAAATATTCGAACCGTTTTTCACCACCAAGGAACAGGGCAAGGGAACCGGCCTGGGATTGGCCACGGTTTACGGCATCGTCAAACAGAACGAGGGGTTTGTCAACGTCTACAGCGAGCCGGGGCATGGTTCCTGTTTTCGCATTTACTTTCCCCTGCGTGACCAGGCCGCCACGGCAATCGGCCCGGAAAAGCAGGACCGGCAGGCGGTGACGGCCGCTGCCGTCGGCAAGACCGTGCTGCTGGTGGAGGATGAGCCGGCCATTTTGAAAATGACTTCCCTGCTGTTGGAGATGTACGGCTACAAGGTGCTGGCCGCCTCCCGCCCCAGCGAGGCCCTGAGCCTGGCGGAACAGAACCCCGGTGCCATCGATTTATTGATCACCGATGTGGTGATGCCGGAGATGGATGGCCGCAGCCTGGCCTGCCGGCTCGTTCAACGCTGCCCCGGCTTGCGTTGCCTCTTCATGTCCGGCTACACCCAGGGGATTATCTCCGGTTACGGGGTCAAGGACAACGGGGGTAACGGGGGGTGTTTTCTGCAAAAACCCTTCGGTAAGGATGAGTTGGCGGCCAAGGTGCTGGAGGCCCTCAAGCAGCCGCCCTGGCAGGCGGGCTCCGAGTAGTTGTTCGCCCGGCCTGGTGCTTACAAATCGTCGCTGACCACGCAGGCGTAGGCGCTGTGTTTGTGGATGGATTCAAAACTTTCCGCTTCCACCGAAAACCAGGAGATGGCCGGGTGTTGGGCGGCCAGTTCGGCCACCTTGCGGACCACGTCTTCGACGAACATCGGATTGTGGTAGGCGGCCTCGGTGACGAATTTCTCATCGGGGCGTTTGAGCAGGGCGTAAACCGGGCAGGAGGAACCGGCCTCGGCCATGGCGATCAGGTCTTCCAGCCAGATAAATTCCCGATATTTGACCTTGAGGGTGATTTCCGCCCGCTGGTTGTGGGCCCCGGCGGTGCTGATCTCCCGCGAACAGGGGCAGAGGGTGGTGGCCGGCACCTTGACGGTGAGCAGAAAATCCTCGTCCGGGCCGATGCCGCCGGTGAAGCGGCAACCGTACTCCATCAGGCTGGGGGTGCCGCTGACCGGAGCCCGTTTTTCCAGAAAGTAGGGAAAGGTCATTTCCACCCGGGCCGACTCGGCCCGCAGCTCCTCCTTGACCTCGGCCAGCAGCTTGCGGAAAATCCGGTTGCTCATCTCTTCCCGGTGGCGGTTGAGCACCGCGATGAAGGTGCTCACGCAGCTTTCCCGGTAGGGCCGGGGCAGGTTGGCCCGCAGCTCGATGGCCGCCACCGTGGGCTGCAAGCCCCCGGACTTCTCCCTCACCGTGATGGGATAGCTGATATCCTTGATGCCCACGCTTTGCAGTTCCATGCTCGGCTATATACCAGATTTTCCCCGCCGGCGAATCCTTGAAATCATCCGCGCAAGAGTTTTGCTTTTCACGGGGGGGTGGCATAATTGTGAAATTTGTTTGCCGGTTGATCTTGTCTCCGCAACGGCTTTGGGATAGTCTGCGCCCGCAGGGTGACGCAGTTGCCCGGAGCGGTGGCAATTCCTTGAGGGCGATTCTTCGTGATGATGAGGATTGATGATGAAAATTGTTTTGAGCGATGGCAATCAGCGGTTCCGCTGCTGGAAGCCGGGCCTGGCGGCGGCCTTGCTGGTGGCGGTGCTGGGGCTGGCGGCGGCCTGCGGGGAAAAGCCGCGCCAACTGCAATTGGGCGACCCGGCCCCCGACTTCACCGCCGTTGACCAGCATGGCAACCCCTTTCGCCTGGCCGACCACGCTGGAGGCCCGGTGGTGTTGCGTTTCTGGTCGGTGGATTGCAAGTACTGCCGGGCCGATACCCCGGTGTTCAACGACTATTACGACCGTTACCGGGAGCAGGGGTTGCTGGTGGTTTACATCAGCCGCAGCCCTGATCGAGAGATGGTGCAGCGCTTTATCGCCGACCTGGAGATCGAGTTTCCGGTCCTGATGGACCCCGACGACCGGATCGCCGAGCTTTATCGGGTGAAGCTGGACCCCATGGCGGTTTTCATCTCTCCCGAGCATAAGCTGACCAACGCCGTTTTGGGCGGGGTGGGGGAGGAGCAAATGCAGCGCTTGGTGGGAGGCTATTTCCCTTAACTGTCTAGCAGCACCCCCGAAAGCGGCGATCAGGTCGGCTAGAGTACCCGATGTACGCTGCGCCGACCTGCTTACCGCAACCCGGGGCACTGCCGAATAGTTATTTTGGCGTTTATTTTGACGATTATTGGCAATCAGGGTTGTGAGGTTTGACAATGAAAAAAAATTGGTGGTGGGTGCTGGTTGGTTCGGGGGTGCTGCTGTTGCTGGTCGCCGGCGGTTGGGCCGTTGCCAAGCCGGGGCCGTTGGCCCAGATCAGCCCCCGGGAAAAATGCCCGGTCTGCGGGATGTTCGTGGCCCGCTATCCCGACTGGCACACCCAGTTGCACCTGGCCGACGGCAAGGTGCATCACTTTGACGGCATGAAGGATCTGCTGGCCTACTATTTCGCCCCGGAAAAATTCGGCGGCCGGGCCGACCAGCAGGCGGTGGCGATCTGGGCCAAGGACTACTACACCCTGGAGTGGATTGACGGCCACGCCGCCTATTACGTGATCGGCAGCGGGGTCCACGGACCCATGGGCCACGAGTTTATCCCCCTGGACTCCGAGGAAAAAGCCCGAACCTTCCTGGCCGATCATCGGGGCGAGCGGATTCTCCGCTTTGAGGAGATCAAGGCGGAACTGGTGGAGGAGTTGCGTAGTGGCCATCGAATGCGCCGGTAAACGTCCGGTGACGGTGGCGGCCTGGATCTTGCTGGTGCTGTTGCTGGCCAATCTTTTGCTGCTCTGGCAGGGTCGGGAATTGCGGGCTCGGCAGCAGGCGGCTTTGCCCGCCGTGGCGGTGGCGGTGGCCGCCCTGGGGCTCACCGATCTGGTGGTGGCCACCGAGGCCCGCTATACCCGCCACCCGGCGGTCAGTGATCCGCTGACTCCCTTTATGAGCCATCCCGGCGCCATTGAGCATTTTCCCACCGGCTCATTCTGGGCTCCGCCGCCGGGGCTGCTGGCCCCCCATCCTTCCAGTGCCGTGGAACGATCACGGCCCGTGCGCTAAAGCCGGGACCATGAAACAACAACTGGCCAAACAACTTAATCTGTTGGACTTCGCGCTCTCCTCCCTGTGGAGGCGGCGCTGGAAGAATGCGGGGGTGCTGCTGGTTTTCACCGGCGTGATTTTTTTGCTCAGCTCCTTCCATCTGGTTAACCGGGCCCTGGAGGAACGGGCGGCCGCCGCCCTGACCCACGCCCCCGACATCGTGATCCAGCAAATGAGCGCCGGTCGCCAGGAGTCCATTCCCCTGGCTTACCAGGAACGGCTGGGCGGCCTGTTCGGGATCAAAAAGGTGGTGCCCCGCATCTGGGGTTATTACTTCGACGAGGTGCGGCTGGCCAACTACACGGTAATCGGGATCGATCCCGAGGGGATGCCCCTGACCGAGCACCTGGGGGAAACCCTGGCGGTTGGCGAGTTCCCCGGCCCGGCCCGGCCCACCGCTGCCGATCCCGCCACCGCTCCCATAATTGATCACGAAATTACGCCATCGGCAAACGGCCACGGGGTGCCGGCGGCTGCCGTGGGCGGCCTGATCGCCGCCACCATGGACCTGGCCCCCGGCTCCTACTTCTCCCTTTTCCGGCCGGACCTGACCCTGAAAACCTTTACGGTGAGCGGGGTCTTCAAGGGCAGCACCGATTTACTCACCGCCGACCTGATCGCCGTTGAGCTGGGGCAGGCCCGCGATCTTTTTCAAATAGCCCCCGGACTGGTCACCGACCTCTGTGTTTATGTCCACAATCCCGCCGAAGTGGCAAATATGGCCCGCCGGATCGCCGAACGGCTGCCCGATACCCGGGTGCTGACCCGGGAGCAGATCGGCCGGACCTACCAGGCGGTTTTCGGCTGGCGCAGCGGGATGGCCGCCGTCTGTCTGCTGGCCGCCCTGGCCGCCTTCGCCATCCTGGCCTGGGACAAGGCTTCCGGGCTTTCCCCCGAAGAGCGGCGGGAGGTGGCTATTCTAAAAATAATCGGCTGGGAGACTCCCGATCTGCTGGCGGTGCGGGCCTACGAGGCTCTGACGGTTGCCGGCGGCGCCCTGCTGCTGGGCTTGGCCCTGGCCTGGGTCCACGTCCTCTATTTCGAGGCCGCCCTGTTCCGGCCGGTGCTGGTGGGCTGGTCGGCCATCTATCCGGCCTTCGCCCTGGCGCCCCGGCCCCAGCTTGGCGATCTGCTGCTGCTGTTTACCCTGACCGTGCCCCCCTATCTGGCCGCCACCGTGATCCCCACCTGGCGCTCGGCGGCGGTACCGGCGGAGGATGCCTTGAATGGCTGAGCGGCCGCCGGCAGCACCGCATCTTTGGGCGATCGGCCCGGCTTACGTGCCTGGAGCACGCGGCGCCGGTCCGCTTGCCCAAATCTGCGGCACTGCCGGCCGCTCAGCCGGGTTTTACTGTGCTTTGGTGATGAGATGAGTTGTTTGATAGAGCTTTCAGGGGTGGAGAAAATTTACAACCGGGGCCGGGCCAATGAGGTGCGGGCCCTGGCCGGGGTGGACCTGCGGGTGGCGGCGGGGGAGAGTGTCTGCCTGAAAGGGCCCAGCGGCTCGGGCAAAAGCACCCTGCTGGCCATTATCGGTTGCGTGATGGCCCCCACCAGCGGCCGGGCGGCCATCGCCGGCCGGCAACTGGCCCGCTTGCCCGACCGTTTTCTTACCATCCACCGGCGGCAGAGCATCGGTTTTATCTTCCAGCGTTTTAATTTGTTGCCGGCCCTGAGCGTGTTGGAGAACGTCACCCTGCCCCTGCTGCCCCTGGGGATCACCCCCGCCCAGCAGCGTCGGCGGGGCCGGGAGCTGCTGCAACGGCTGGGGATCGCCCATCGGGAAAATTTTCCCGCCGGCCGGATTTCCGGCGGCGAGCTGCAGCGGGTGGCCATTGCCCGGGCCCTGATCAACAATCCCCCCATTATTCTGGCCGATGAGCCCACCGCCCATCTCGATACCCGCTTGAGTCATGAGTTGATGGCGATTCTGGCCGAGCTGAAGGCAGCGGGCAAAACCGTGATCATCACCTCCCATGATTCCCTGGTGGTGGAGGATGCCATGATCGACCGGGTGGTGGAGGTGCGCGACGGTCAGGTGCTTGCATGCTGCTGAACAGTTGGAGCCTGGCCCTGCTGCTGATCAGCCTGCTGGTGGTTTTTCTGCTGGCGGTGGCGGGTCGCAGCGCGGTGGCGGTGATCCGTTTCTGGAACCCGGCCAGCGACGACAGCCGCCAGTTGGGCCTGGAAAGCCAGGTCTGGCTGGCCTCCACCCTGGTAAGTTACGCCCTGGCCCTCCAGATTTTAAGCCTGATTCTGCTGGTGCTGGCCGCCGACAGCTTTGCCGCCGTGATCACCGGGGCCATGTGCGCCACCGGCACCCTGCTGGCCAACCCTTTCGGGATGCCGGCCCTGGCCGTCAAGCTGGCCGGGGTTTTTCTCTACGGCTTCTGGCTGGTGCTGCACCGGCTGGATATCAGCTCCGAACACTATCCTTTGGTGCGGGCCAAGTGCTGGTATCTCCTGGCTCTGCTGCCCTGGCTGGCCCTTGATATCGGCCTCCAGACCCTCTATCTGTTCAATCTCGACCCCGACATCATCGTCTCCTGCTGTGCCGTGGTTTTCACCCCCGGCAGCTCCGACTCGCAACTGCTGGTTGATCTGGCCGGCGAAACGCCGCTGCCCTTTTTCTACGGCGGCGTCGGCGCCTTGCTGGGCCTGGGCTGCTGGTTATGGTGGCGGATCAATCTTGGGTCCGGATTTGCCGGTGTCGGTGAGCAGCCCGCCGGTGCGGCCCTGGCTGATGGTGGCGGCCGCCGGCTGCCGACTTCGGCGGGGGTATGGCTGTACGGTTTGCTCTGGCTGCTCTTTGTCCCCCTGGCCCTGTTGACCGTTACCGCCAGCTTTTCCTCCTATATTTACGCCATGCCCTTTCACAACTGCCCCTTCTGCATCCTGCGGCCGGAATATTATTATTTCGGCTTCGCCATCTATCTGCCCCTGCTGCTGGCGGCCTTTGCCGGGATCAACCTGCCCCTGCTGGGGCTGTTCGCCGGTTATCCCGGCCTGGCCCCGGCGGTGGCCGCCCGCCGCCGGACCGCCCTGCGCAATTCACTGCTGTTGCTGCTGCTCTTCACCCTCTTTGCTTCCTATCACTTCTTGCGTTATCTTGTCGGCGGCGGCCAGTGGTGATGTAACCGTCCAGCAGCACCCCATCTTTGGGCGATCAGCCCGGCTTGCGTACCTTAAGTGCGCGGCGTCGGGCTGCTTGCCCAAATCTGCGGCACGGCTGTTCGGTTACATGGTGAGTGAGTGCCGACAATTTTACCGGAGATAATCATCGTGGATCAGCTTTACGCTTTGGTGCTGGCGGCCGGCAAGGGAACCCGGATGCGTTCCCGGCGGGCCAAGGTGCTGCATGAGGTGCTTTTCGCGCCGATGATCGACCATGTGCTGACGGCCCTGGCGCCCTTGGCTCCGGCGCAAACCGTGGCGGTGCTGGGCCACCAGCGCCGGGAGGTGGAGGCGGCCCTGAACGCCGGGGGCCACCGGGTGGCGGTGGCCGTGCAGGAAGAGCAGAACGGCACCGCCCACGCGGTTTTGGCCGCCGCTCCTTTGCTGGCCGATCACTCCGGCACCACCCTGATCCTCTGCGGCGACACCCCTTTGTTGCGCTCTCAAACCCTGGCGGATTTGCTGGCCCATCATCGCCACAGCGGGGCGACCCTCACCGTGCTGGGGGCTCGGCCCGCCGATCCCTTCGGTTACGGGCGGCTGGTCTGTGATGCCGACGGCCGCTTGCGGCGGATTGTCGAAGAGAAGGATGCCAGCGAGGCCGAACGGCGGATCGGCGAGGTCAACGCCGGGGTTTACTGTGTGGACAACCGATTTCTGTTCGCGGCCCTGGAGCAAGTGGGCAGCGACAACCGCCAGAACGAAATGTATCTTACCGACATCGTCGCCATCGCGGTGGCCGCAGGTCAGCAGGTTGCCCACTGGACCTGTCCCGATCCCGACGAAATGCTGGGGGTCAATTCCCGGCTGGAGCTGGCCCGAGCCCAGGCCCTGCTTCAGCAGCGGCGCAACCGGGAACTGATGCTTGGCGGAGTCACCCTGCTGCAGCCGGAAACCGCCCTGATCGGCCGGGCAGTGGAGATCGGAGCCGACACGGTAATTGCTCCCCAGGTGGAAATCACCGGCCGCACCGTCATCGGCTCCGGCTGCCGGATTGAATCCTTCGTCAAACTCCACGATTGCCGAATCGGCGACGGCGCCGTGGTCAGCTCCTTCAACAACCTGCGGGAAGCGACGGTGCCCTCTGGAAAAATCCTTGCTTCCTGCTGTTGCCCAAGGTAGATTGCGCGAGTTGTTGCGGTTTCTGAATCTTTGTGATTAACTTGTTGTTGTTTCAACTTTATGCACCGCAAGTGCGGGGCGATTAGAGGGCCTGATGATGGAGCATGTTGAGAGCCTTAACCGGCTGGAAAGTATAGTGAACAAACTGATGGGCAACCTGGACGCGGTGGCGGCCAAAAAACAGGAGTTGGCCGTGCGTTTGCGGCAGCTTGAAGGCGAAAACGGCGAACTCCGGCAAGAGATCGCCCGCCTGCGGGAGGAAAAGGAGCAGGTGCGCGACCGGGTAAGCGGCCTGATCGACACCATCGAGCAATGGGAGCGGAAACTGGTCGGCCAGCCGGCGGAGGCCGACGGTCAGCCTTCTTAAACGGTGGCGGATTTGTAACCGAACAGCCGTGCCGCAGATTTGGGCAAGCAGCCAAGCGCCTCGTACCCCGCGTACTTAGGCTTGGCTGATCGCCCGAAGATGCGGTGCGGCTGTTCGGTTATCAGATATTCTGTTGCCAAGCGGCGTTGATTTTGGTAACCCTTGACCAGAGGAGAGGGCTTGGAGCGACTGGTTAAATTCGAGGTGCTGGGCCAGGAGTACCCTCTCTACACCGACGCGCCGGAAGAGGATGTGCTGGAAATCCTCCAGTTGGTCAAAAGCCAGTTGGAGGAGGTGAGCCGCAGCGGCGGCCATATCCTGCCGGCCAACAAGGCGGCGGTGCTCACCAGCCTGAACATGGCCGGCCAGTATGTCCGGCTGCGGCGCGAGTTTGCCGAGTATCGCAGCCAGGTGGAGCAGCAGCTTGAGCGCCTGGTCCGGCAAGTTGAAAATGTGGCCGGTTCGAGTTAACCGGTATTTTTTGTTGAAATCGCAGTTGGCGCAAAAGTTTCCCCTGCCTTGTTTGTGGTTGGGCAGATAAATTTCGAGCCAACATTGACATTGAGGGTGACCTTATAACTGTTCCCTGCAAGGAAGTCGCCTCCGGCGAAGTCCTTAAGAGGGGAGCACAGGTATCGCCCACCTAACTCTGTTAGGTTCGATGTCACTGTCCGGGCACGGCAATGGCGGGGGATTTTTCGGTTGTGATGCCCTCTGGTAGGGTTTTATATATGCGTTTTTTTTGAGAGGAAGCAGTGTTTTTTGCGTCGTTTGCGCCTTTTCGGGGGCAGCGGGCGGCGCCCGGTGATATTTGAGAGTTGTGGTCGCCCGTAGTTGCGGGCGTGTGCAAAAGGTGGTTTTTCTTGCCGTCCAGCCGGTTTGGCGGGCGGCAAGACGACAGCGGTGGCGGGCAAGTCGGGGGCCGTTGGCCCGGGGTGGGCAACGGTGCCGGGGGTGGGTACTCTCGGGCCGGGGCGGAGTTGAAGCCTGGCCGTTTCCCCGCCAATGCTCCGGTGCCTTCGGGGGCGATGACGCTCCGGTTGTCTGCTTCGACCGGCATGGTCCCGGCGACCGATATTGCGGTTGCCGGTTGCCCCCCGGCGTTGCTCCCGGCAAGGCCGGCCAGGTGAGAAGTTGGGCTTGGAAAAGCTCTTCTTTGCCGATGACCCGGCGGGACTCCACGGAGCTTGGCGGAGCCTGACGGGGCCTGGCCGGACTCGAACAAGCCTGAGTTGGCTGGAACAGACCTGAGCCGCATTGTCGCTATTGTCGCTCGGCTCCCTATGGCCGCCGCCCTTGCTCTGTCGAACCACCATTTCAACTCTCCTTTTCCCGCTCTTTCCTGTTTTTCCTCTCTGGTTACCATCAGCGTTTTTTCTTAGCCTGTTTGCGGGTGCGGCCCGGTTGCCGTTACCTTATTCCGCCTTGCGCCGCGGTTTTTCGGCAAGGTTATCCATATTCTGAACTTGAGGGAGGAGTCCCGTGTCCAACATTATCGTTATCGGCGTGGCTGCCCTGCTGGCCCTGGCTCTGGGGTTGGCGGCGGGTTTCATGTTGCGCAAGGTGATCATCGACGGGCGTCGTGAAAGTGCCGAGGCCCAAGGCCGCAAGCTGGTGGAAAACGCTTTGGCCGAGGCCGAGCGGATTCGCAAGGAGGCCACCCTCCAGAGCCGGGACGAGGCGCTGCAGTTCAAGCAAGAAGCGGAAAAGGATATCCGCGAACGCAAACGGGAGGTGGCCGAGGAGGAAAAACGGCTGATCCAGAAGCTGGACCAAATGGAGCGCAAGATTGATCTCCTGGACCAGCGGGAAATGGAGCTGCTCAAGAAGGAGCAGGCGGTGATGCGGAGCGAGGAAAAGCTCAAGGAGCGGGACCGGGAAATTGATGAGCTGATCGCCAGCCAGCAGGCCCAGTTGGAAAAGATTGCCGGGGTCTCCAAGGAGGAGGCCAAGAGCCTGCTGATCGAGAGCATCGAAAGCGAGGCCCGGATGGAGGCCGCCAAGTCGGTGGTCCGGATTGAAAACGAGATGAAGATGAAGGCCGACCGCAAGGCCAAAAATATCCTGGCCCTGGCTATTTCCCGTTACGCCGGGGATTACGTGGCCGAGAAGACGGTTTCGGTGGTGCCGCTGCCCGGCGATGAGATGAAGGGTCGGATCATCGGCCGGGAAGGGCGCAACATTCGAGCCATCGAGGCGGCCACCGGCATTGACGTGATCATTGACGACACCCCCGAGGCCGTGATTCTTTCCGGATTCAACCCGGTGCGCCGCGAGGTGGCCCGCCTGGCCCTGGAACGGCTGATCGCCGACGGTCGGATTCACCCGGCCCGGATCGAGGAGGTGGTCAACAAGGTGGCCGATGAGCTGGAAGTGGGGATGCGGGAGGCCGGCGAGCAGGCCACCTTCGATGTGGGCGCCCACGGGGTCAACCCCGAGCTGATCAAGCTGCTGGGCCGCCTCAAATACCGGACCAGCTACAGCCAGAACTGTCTCCAGCACTCCCTGGAGGTGGCCTTCCTCTGCGGGGTGATGGCCGCCGAACTGGGAATCAACGTCAAACAGGCCAAGCGGGCCGGCTTGCTCCATGATATCGGCAAGGCGGTGGATCATGAGGTGGAGGGCTCCCATGCCAGCATCGGGGCCGATCTGGCCAAGAAATACGGGGAATCCCCCGAGGTGGTTCACGCCATCGCCGCCCACCATGAGGATGTAGCCCCGGAAAGCCTGCTGGATATTCTGGTGCAGTCCGCCGACGCCCTCTCCGGGGCCCGGCCGGGGGCCCGCAAGGAGATGTTGGAATCATACGTCAAACGGCTGGAGGATCTGGAAAAGATCGCCAACGGCTTCAAGGGGGTGGATAAATCCTACGCCATCCAGGCCGGCCGGGAGATCCGGGTGATTGTCGATTCCGCCAAGCTCAGCGATGCCGAGGCCTCGCTGGTCACCAAGGATATCGTCAAGAAGATCGAAGAGGAATTGACCTATCCCGGCCAGATCCGGGTAACGGTGATTCGCGAGAGCCGCACCGTGGAGTACGCTAAATAATTGTAACCGTTCAGCAGCACCCCGACACGGGACCTTCGGGCGATCAGCCAGGCTTAAGTACACGGGGTACGAGGCGCCTGGCTGCGGCCCGTGTCAATCGTCGGCGAACAGCCGATAATCTGCGGCACTGCTGAACGGTTACGTCCCGTTAAATTAGCAGGTTAGTGCCACTGGTGAACGGTTACAAATAATTTAGTTGGTCGGGCAGGGGGATTGCTGATGTTGGAAGTTAAGCTGAGTATAGCCGAACAGGTGGAGTACCTTTGCCGGGGGGCGGTGCAGGTGATTTCCCCCGAGGATCTGGAAAAAAAGCTGCGTAAATCCCGGGAGAGCGGCCGGCCGCTGCGGGTCAAGGCCGGCTTTGACCCCACCGCTCCCGACCTCCACCTGGGCCACACGGTGCTGATTCAGAAGATGAAGCATTTCCAGGATCTGGGCCATGAAATCTGCTTTCTGATCGGCGACTTCACCGGGATGATCGGCGACCCCACCGGCAAGTCGGAAACCCGCAAGCCGCTTACCGCCGAAGAGGTGGCCCGCAATGCCGAAACCTACAAGGAGCAGGTGTTCAAGATTCTCGATCCCGCCAAAACCACCGTGGTTTTCAACAGCTCCTGGCTGGACGGCCTCTCCTCGCGGGAGATGATCAAGCTGGCCGCCCAGCTCACCGTGGCCCGGATGCTGGAACGGGAGGATTTCAAGCAGCGTTTCAGCTCGGAGCGGCCCATCGGCATCCACGAATTCATGTATCCCCTGATCCAGGGCTACGATTCGGTGGCGCTCAAGGCCGATATCGAGCTGGGGGGCACCGATCAGCTCTTCAACCTGCTGATGGGCCGCGATCTCCAGCGGGTCTGGGGCCAGGAGCCCCAGGTGGTGATCACCATGCCGCTGCTGGAAGGGCTGGACGGGGTCAACAAAATGAGCAAGTCGTTGGGCAATTATATCGGGATCACCGAAAGCCCCGACCAGATTTACGGCAAAACCCTCTCCATGCCCGACGAGCTGATGTTCCGCTACTACGAGCTGCTCAGCGACCTTTCCCTGGACGAAATCGCCGCCCTCAAGGAGGAGATGGCCGCCGGCCGGGCCCATCCCAAGGCGGTCAAGCAGCGGCTGGCCCGGGAGCTGGTGGCTCGTTTTTACGACCAGGAGAGTGCCCGGCGGGCCGAGGAAAACTTTGAGCGGGTCTTCAGGCAGCACGAGCTGCCGGAGGATTTGCCGGAGCTGACCCTGGCCGCCGGCCCCGAGCCCATCTGGCTGCCCCGCCTGCTGGTGGATGCCGGCCTGGTAAAGAGCTCCGGCGAGGGGCGGCGGATGATCAGCCAAGGGGCGGTGAGCGTCGATGGCGAAAAGGTCGGCGACCTGGAAGCCACCCTGCCGGCCGCCGGCGAGGTGCTGATCAGGGTGGGTAAACGCCGCTTCTGCCGGGTTCTTTTCCGCTAACCGGACAGCCGCACCGCATTTTCGAGCGATCAGCCCGGCTTAAGTACACGGGGGGTACGAGGCGCCTGGCTGCTTGCCCGAACCTGCGGCCCGGCTGTCCGGTTACATTTTGCGACAGCCGCCCCTTGCGTGGAATCTCATGGCAAGGCCCGTGTTAATTGGTTAAAATGACAACTCTTGCCCGTAATATTTTTGTATGGGAGTTGCCATGAAAAAACAAATTTCCCGCCGCAGCGCCACCCGTTCCCTTTCCCGTCGTGACTTTCTGGCCTTGATGTCGGCCTCCGCCGCCACCGCCGCCCTGGGTGGTTGTGCCGTCAACCCGGTGACCGGCCAGCAGCAGCTTATGTTGCTTTCCGAAGGCCAGGAGGTGGCCATCGACCGGGAACATTCGCCCCACCAGCTTTCCGCCGATTTCGGGGTTTCCCGGGATGAAAACCTCAACCGCTACGTCGGCGGCCTGGGCGACGACCTGGCCCACCGCTCCCATCGGCCGGGGATGCCTTATTCCCATCAGGTGGTCAACGCCAACTATATCAACGCCTATGCCTTTCCCGGCGGCACCATCGGCATCACCCGCGGGATCATGCTGGAGATGGATGACGAGGCCCAACTTTGCGCCCTGCTGGGCCATGAGATCGGCCATGTCAACGCCCGCCACGCCGCCCAGCGGATGACCCAGGGGATTATTGCCCAGGTGGCCCTGGTCGGGGCCACGGTGGCGGTGGCCAGCTCCGAGGACCGCCAGGGCCTGGCCCCTCTGGTTCAAACCCTGGGTGGGCTGGGAGCCGGGGCGCTGCTGGCCCGTTACAGCCGTCAGAACGAACGGGAGGCCGACGACCTGGGCATGGAATATGCCGCCCGGGCCGGCCAGAACCCCGCCGGGATGGTGGATTTGCACCGGATGCTGGAGGAACAGTCCCGGCGCAAACCCAACGCCCTGGAACTGATGTTCTCCACCCACCCCATGAGCAGCGAACGGCGGGCCACCGCCGAGGCTCGGGTGGCCGGGCCTTACCGGGAGGCGAGCCAGCGGCCCCGCAACCGGGAACGTTACCAGGACAATATCGCCAACCTGCGGCAGCTCAAGCCGGCCATCGAGGAACAGCAGGCCGGGGAAAAGGAGATGGCCGGCGAGCGTTTCAGCCAGGCCGAGCCGCATTTCCAAAAATCCCTGGAACTGGCCCCCGACGACTACACCGGCCTGCTGTTGATGTCCCGCTGCCAGTACGGCCTGGGCCGCAAACGGGAGGCGGCGGCCTACGCCGAGCAGGCCCGCCGGGTCTATCCCAACGAGCCCCAGGCCCTGCAACTGGCGGGGATCGCCCACCTGGGCACCGGCGAAAGCCAACGGGCCCTGCAATATTTTGCAACTTACGACCGGATGCTGCCCGGCAACCCCAACCTCACCTTCCTGAAAGGGGTGGCCCAGGAAAATCTGGGCAATCACCAGGCGGCGGCCCGGGAATATGTGCGCTATCTCCAGCAGGCCGGCAACGGCGGCCAGGCCCCCTACGCCCGCCAGCGGCTGACCGACTGGGGCGTCATCGGCAAATGAGCGTAACCGTCCAGCAGCGCCGCATCTTCGGGCGATCAGCCCGGCTTGCGTACTCAAGGTACACGGCACCGGTCCGCTTGCCCGAACCTGCGGCACTGCTGAACGGTTATGGATGCTTAAGAGTCCTCCAGCAGCGCACCTTCGGGCCATGAAGATTTACCGTCGTTTGCGGGTTGCGCATATTCCGCCCGAGGAGCATTGGCGGGAGTATAACGACTCCCTGCGCCGCCAACAGCCCCTGCTCTGGTATCTCACCCTGCTGGGGCCGCTGCTGCTTTCCCTGGCCATTCTGCTGACCCTCTATTTTATCCACGGCTGGCCTTACGTGCGCGGCCTGCTGCTCAGCGCCCTGGCGGTATTTTTTTTCTTCGGCCGGTTCGTGATCCTGGGCGGGGTCAGCGGCAACGGCGGTGGCGGCGGCAGCGGGGAACTGGCCGGTGAACTGGAGGCGGCCACCCGTTTCTTCTCCCCCGGCGAGCTGGCCCTGCTGGTGCTTTACATGGATACCATGGTGGCCTCGCTGCTGGTCTTCCATATCGGTTTTCTCTTCAGTCTGCCCTTCCTGGGCGACCGCCTGCGCCTGTTGATGGACGATGGCCGCTTCATCCTCCAGGCCCATCCCTGGATGAAGCGCCTCACCTTTGTCGGCATCGTGACCTTCGTTACCTTCCCCCTGGCCGCCACCGGCAGCGTGGGCGGCTCCATTTTCGGCCGCTTGCTGGGCATGTCCCGCCTGGCCACCTTCCTGGGGGTGGTCCTGGGCAGTATGCTGGGCTGCGGCACCATGTACTTCGGGGCTTCACTGCTCAACCGCCTGATCGACCGCGACGACCCCTGGCTGACGGTGGCCGGCATCATTTTCGTGGCGGCCCTGGTCCTGTTGCTCAACCTCCGCTACCGAAAACTCAAGACCCAATGGCAGGCCGCCGGCCAAAAAACACCCCGCTGACGGGTTGCGCATTGCTCCGGGGCAGTGCCTTTTTGCTTGCAATCATCTTTCCCCTTGGCCTATGGTACTGATTCTGGCCGGGTATTTTTGTCGAATGGCCGTCGCTGGCGGCCTGGCCTACAACTTGGGCCTGCTCGACAGGGTTCTCGAGGAGACACGACCGTTGTGAAGGATGACAAGCTCTACCTTGTCCATGTGCTGGAAAGCATCGACAAGATAGAGAAATTCTTCCGGGTGACGGGGGCGCGATCCGCCACCGTCACCCGTCGCGTCGACTATCATCGTGGTTGGGATGATACACAGAAAAGTGATGGTGATGTGGGCGGCTATCCCACGAAATCGGGGTGATATGCAGGTCTGTTGAATTACTTGTAAACGGCGATCGACAGAGTGTGGCCACGGGGCTACACTGGGGCATGATGGAGGCTCGCAAAACTGAGGTCTATGTCAAGTGGCTCGATGGGTTGCGCTGTATTCGTGCTCGTGCCCGAGTTTTGGCGAGAGTCGAGCTCTTGGGGCGTGAGTTGGTGAAGCTGCATGCGGAAGCGGTGCAAACTCCGGGTCTGGTACCGGATTTCGGTTGACATCGGAGGGCGCTCCGACTTGATTAAGGGTGGTTATGATCAAGCCCAAGCCCAGTCAATATCTGCTGCCGCCGCCGGACTTCGATTTGGCGGCTTGGGCGGCGGGGCCGGTTGCCGGTTATCGCCTGCGGGTTCGCAAGGTGGCCGGCGGTCGCCGCAGTCGCTATTGCGATACCTTCGATTGGCGCCTGTTCCGCAAGGGGCTGGTGCTGGTGCGGGAGGGGCGGGCTTGTTGCCTGCGTGATTATCACAACGACCGGGAGTTGGCCGCGCAAGCCCTGGGCGGCCGGGAGCGGCCGCTGATGTTGGCGGATTTGCCTCCGGGGCCGGTGCGGGAGCGCCTGGCGAAAATTGTCGAGATGCGGGCCCTGTTGCCCCTGCTGACCCTGGAAATCGGCGACAACCCCTGGGATATCCTCAACCCCGACGGCAAAATCGTTTTAAGGGGCCGCCTGCTGACTCTGAGCCCGCGACCCCCCGCCAAAAGTTACCTGCCACTGCTGCCTGAATCCGTGGGGCCGGCGCCGGGCCGCAGCCAGTCAGGCCCCCGGGTTGTCGGCTCCGGCGACTTGCCGGCCGGCGACCCTGGCCAGCCGCCGTCTTCCGGGAACGTCTCCGCCTCCGCGCCCCCCTCCCTTCGCCTGCTGGTGCTGGAGCCGGTTACCGGTTACCCCAAGCCCTTGCAACAGGTGCGGGACTGGCTGCTGGCCCGGGGCTGCAAGGATTTTAGCGGGATCAACGACCGGCTCTACCACCTGGCGGGCTATCGTCCCGGCAGCTATTCCCAGAAGCTGGATATTGCCCTGGCCGGCGACTGGCCGGCGGCGCGGGTGGCCCGGGAAATTCTCAGCCACCAGTGCCGGGTGATGCGCTTGAACGAGGCCGGAATTATTGCCGATCTCGACAGCGAGTTCCTCCACGATTTCCGGGTGGCCCTGCGCCGGAGCCGGGCGGCTTTGGCCCGAATCAAGGGCGTTTTTCCGCCGGAAGAGGTAAGCCGCTTCCGGGCCGAGCTGGGCAGCCTGGCCAAGGCCGGCAACCGCCTGCGGGATCTGGACGTTTATCTGCTGCAAAAAAAACAGTATCTGGAAATGTTGCCCCCCTGCCTCCAGCCCGGCCTGGAACCGCTCTTTGCCGAGCTGGCCGTTGAGCGGCGGCGGGAGTTTCGCAAGTTCCGCCGGCTGCTGCGCGGGGAGAAATATCAGCGAACCATGAGCCGCTGGGAAAATTTTCTGGCCTCGCCACCCCATGATCGCTTACCGGCCGAGGCCGGTGCCGCCGCCCCCAACGCCGCCTTGCCGGTGGCTCGGTTGGCTCGGCGGGCCATCGCCAGGGCCTGCGCCCGGCTGCTGCGCCACGGCCTGGCCATCAGCCCCGATTCCCCCGACCAGGATTTACACGCCCTGCGTCTGGATTGCAAAAAACTGCGCTATCTCTTTGAGTTTTTCGCCGAACTTTTCCCCCGGGAAACCATTGCTCCCCTGATTGCCCGGACCAAAAGATTGCAGGACAACCTGGGGGATTTCAACGATCTCTTTATCCAGCAGGAGGCCCTGCGCGGCTTTCTGCGGGAGCTGGAGCAGGCCGGCAAGCGCTGCTCCGATCGGCGGCTGCAAACGGCGGCGGCCATCGGCGGCCTGGTCAGTATTCTCAACCGCCGCCAGCAACGGGTACGCAAGGATTTTGCCAAAACATTTCGGGCTTTTGTCGACTGCGAGCATCGCCGCCGCCTCTGTCCCGGTCCCGGGAGTAACAGTTCAGACGCTTAGAATAACCGACGGCTTGTCGGCCTCGGCATCTGGCCATGGCGGGGGCGGCGGGAAGGGTGAATTATGAAAATTATCGCCATCTACAGCATCAAGGGCGGGGTGGGCAAGACGGCGGCCGCCGTCAACCTGGCCCATGCCGCCGCCCTGGATCAGCGGGCCACTCTGCTCTGCGACCTTGACCCCCAGGGGGCGGCCTCCTTCTACTTCCGGGTGCGGCCCGACCGCAACTTCGGCCGCAAAAAGCTGCTCAAGGGCGGCAAGGCCCTGGACCGCAACATCAAGGGCACCGATTACCCGTTTCTCGACATGCTGCCCGCCGACTTTTCCTACCGCAACCTGGATGTGGCCCTTGGGGCCGGCGAGAAAAAGTCGAAAAAGAGTCTGAGCGAAGTGCTGGAGCGCTATCGCGGTGAATATGAATATATTTTCCTGGACTGCCCGCCCAACATCACCCTGGTTTCGGAAAACATCTTCCAGGCGGCGGACCATATCGTAGTGCCCTGCATCCCCACCACCCTCTCGACCCTGACCCTGGAAAAGCTGCTGGAATTTTTCAAGGAGCACAAGCTCAACCGGCGCAAGCTGATCCCCTTTTTTTCCATGGTGGAGAGCCGCAAGCGGCTGCATCAGGAAGTGGTGGAGGAGCTGGCCGCCCGCGACAAGTATCGTTTTCTCCGCAGCCAGATTCCCTACCTGGCCGAAATCGAGCGAATGGGACTGAGCCGGGCCCCGGTGGCCGCCGACCGTCCCGCCGCCAAGGCCGCCCTGGCCTACCGCGAACTATGGCGGGAGCTTCATCGTTTATTGGGATAAATTTGTCGGTGTTGCCAAAAACCGCGCCGCGGACGGGCCAAGGCTTGTAACTTGTTGTTTACGCGTTTCCGCCCGCCACGCTTGGCGGGTTTTTGCGAGATTATCAAAATTCAGTCAGCATGGGAGTGCCCGGCCTGTGAAAACCCCTGTAAAAACCCTTTGTCTGTTGCGCCATGCCAAGTCGAGCTGGAGTGACCCGGTCATGGAGGATATTGAACGCCCGTTGAACAGCCGGGGGAAAAACGATGCCCCGGTGATGGCCCGCCGCCTGCTGGCCCACGGCTTTGTTCCTCAACTGCTGCTTTGCAGCCCCGCCAAGCGGACCCGCAAGACCGCCGGGGTCTTTGCCGAAACCCTGGGTTATCCCAAGAAAAAAATAATTTTTGCCGATGACATTTATTACGGCGCCCTGGCCGAACTGCTGGCCCTGATCCGCGCCCTGGACGATGCCGCCGACCGGGTCCTGCTGGTGGGGCACAACCCCTACCTGACCATCCTGGCCGAAGAACTCAGCGGCGAGCGTTTCGGCAACATCCCCACCTGCGGCCTGGTGATTCTGGAGTTTCCGCTCAGCTCCTGGCGGGAGGCGGAGCGTGGCGAGGGGCGGCTGCTGCATTACGATTATCCCAAAAAGGGCGGCGCTGATGCTGGCACTGCCGCCTCCGAGCCACCCCGGTGAGCGGGGGCGGCGGCAAGATTCTGGTTACCGGCGGTTGCGGCTACATCGGCTCCCATGCCTGTGTGGTGCTGCAACAAGCCGGTTACCAGCCGGTGGTGCTGGACAATCTGGTGAACTCCCGGCCGGAGGCGCTGGCCGGGGTGGGGCGGATCAGCGGCACGGCACCCCGCCTGATTAAGGGTGATGTCCGGGACCAGGCCCTGCTTGCCACCCTGCTGCAACGAGAAAAATTTGTCGCCGTCTGGCACTTTGCCGGGCTCAAGGCGGTGGGCCAATCCGCCGCCGACCCCCTGCACTATTATGACTGCAATGTGGGCGGGGCCTTAAGCCTTTGCCGGGCCATGGCCGCCGCCGGGGTGACGACCATGGTCTTCAGCTCCTCGGCCACCGTTTACGCGGAAGCGGCGGTTATGCCACTGACCGAGGAATCCCCCACCGAGCCGGTCAATCCCTACGGCCGCAGCAAGCTGCTGGTGGAGTGGCTGCTGGCCGATCTTTGCCGGGCCGATCCCCGCTGGCGGGTGGCCTGTCTGCGTTATTTCAATCCGGTGGGGGCCCATGAGTCGGGCCTGCTGGGCGAGGAGCCGGCGGGGGAGCCGGCCAATCTGATGCCGCTGCTGGTGGAGGTGGCCGCCGGGCAGCGGCCTGAACTGTTGCTGCACGGCACCGATTATCCCACCCCCGACGGTACCGGGGTGCGGGATTATCTCCATGTGATGGACCTGGCGGAGGGGCACTTGGCGGCCCAGGCTTGGCTGCATGACCATCCCGGCCTGCTCACCGTCAACCTGGGCACCGGCCGGGGCTGCTCGGTGCGGGAGCTGGCGGCGGCCATGGCCCGAGTCAGCGGGCGACCCATTCCCTGCCGCAGCGGTCCCCGCCGGAGCGGTGATCTGGCCGCCTACTGGGCCGACCCGACCCGGGCTCAACGCCTGTTGAACTGGCAGGCCCGGCGGGGGATTGAGGAGATGTGTCGGGATAGCTGGAATTTTTATCAAAAACGACAGGCGTTGCTGGTTAACGGTTGCGAAAATAATGAGGACAAGGTTGGAGAATGAGTGAGATTGCCCGAAATCTGGCCCATGTCCGGGAACGGATGGCGGCGGCCGCCCGCCGGGTTGGCCGTGATCCCCAAGGAGTGCGGCTGGTGGCGGTGAGCAAGAAGGTGACGCCGGAACGGCTGCGGGAGGCGGTGGCGGCCGGTCAGCAGCTTTTCGGAGAAAATTATCTCCAGGAGGCCTGCGCCAAGCTGGAACAGGTGGACCCCGAGGGCCGGCTTAAATGGCACTTTATCGGCCATCTCCAGAGCAACAAGGCCCGGCAGGCCGCCTTAAACTTTGCCATGGTGGAGACGGTGGATCGCCTCAAGCTGGCGGTGCTGCTGGATCGCCACGCCGCCGAGGCCGGTCGGGTTCTGCCGGTGCTGGTTCAGGTCAATGTGGCCGGCGAAAGCCGGAAATCGGGGATAGCACCGGCCGGGCTGGGGGAGCTGCTGGCGGCTCTGGACCGGCTGCCGGCCCTGCAAGTCAGGGGGCTGATGACCATGCCCCCCTGGGATCCCGACCCCGAGGCCGGCCGCCCCCACTTCCGCCGCCTGCGGCAACTGGCCGAGGAGATGACAACGGCGGGCCTGCTGGGTCGCCACGGCCCGCCGGAGCTGTCCATGGGGATGTCCGGCGACTTTGAGGTGGCCATCGAAGAGGGCGCCACTTTAATCCGGGTAGGCACTGCCCTTTTTGGTAGCCGTTCGTAAGCGCTTCGGCGGTGAGGGGACAGCCAAGATGGTGCGGCTAGAGTTGTAGTTCGCAGTAGGTGTAGCATTCGCCGGTGGCGAACCAGTTTTCGCAATGGGCCAGGGGGCGGCCGCCCAGGGCGGTGAAATTTTTCAGTGAGCCGTTGCCGCGAAAATGGCCGTTGATCCGGGAGAAACCGGCTTGGCGGGCCTGGTTGCAAAACTCCTGGAGCAGGTGGCGGCCGCAGCCCTGGCCCTGATATTCCGGCATGGTGACGATATTGAACAGATAGAGAAAATCGTCGCCCTTGGGCGGCAGGTGGTCGAGCCGCAGGACCCGCCGCTGCCGGCGGTCAGGGTTGAAGCCGACCACGTTGCCGACATATCGGCCCCGGTGGTGGGCCACCAGGCCCAGAGCGGCCCGTTGCTTGAGGGCCACCAGGTAATCCTCGCCGGTTTCCCGCAACGCTTCCGGGAAAATTTCTTCCGAGCGCAGAATATCGGCGGCGTGGGCCGGGAAATTGCCGGCGGTGAGCGGTTGAAACTCAAGCATGGCTGGTGGGGCAAGCATGACTGGTGGGGATCGTTTCGCAATAGCAACTGCGGATGGAGAGCGGGGCGGTTTCGCCGCGGGCGATCCGGCTCAGCGCCTGGCGGTTTTCCGGGGCCAGCACCTCCGCCAGCGGTTGCGGCACCGCCTCGAAGCGGGGGTAGGCCGCCGCCAGTTGGCGATCCCAGATTTCGGCGCAACGCAGCAGGTCGTCGGGCATTACCCTGGTGCGCTGGCAGCCCGCCTCCGGCAGGCAATCGAACGGTTCGATAATATTGAAAAAACCGTAATCGTTGGTGATCTCCTGGCCGGCGGCGATATCCACCACCGCCAGCTCGCACTGGTAAGGGGTGGCGATGCAGGTGGGCCGGAAGCTGTGGTTGATGTAGCGGGTGTGATCCCAGCAGAAGATCCAGCGCCCCTCCCGGTCCCGGAAACAGTATTTTTCCAGGATCTGCTGGTAGATCGGCTCCAGCGCCCGCACTTCCTCCAGCAGGTAGCGGCGGTCGAAACGGTCCAGAGCCCAGACCACCGTGCCTTGGGGGATCGGCCGGGTGGCGAAGACGCCGTGGCCAATCCGGGGGTTGATGAAGCGGAGTTCGGTATCCGGGTGGAGCATGGCTTAACTCGCCGTCCTTAGTTGGCTTTTGCCGCATGACCATCATGCGTTTCCCGGCCTTATACGTCCGCTTGCCCCCGTTGTCAAGCGGGTTCTTTGCCCCCCCCTTAATTTTACTCTGTTCCCCGGTCCGGGCGCTCGCCGCCGGGCCCGATCACCTCGAACCCGCCTGTAGGCCGAGCGTCTTTCCGCCCAGGTCCGGCACTTGTTGCGGCGCGCGGTCTTTTACGGCATTTTAGTGCTTTTCGTGGTCTCGGCCATGCGCGGCGAATGGCGGTTCACCTGCTCCTGTGCAACTGCGACCAGCGGTTCAGGTCGATGGCGGTGGTGGTGGTGTCCACGGGATAGGAGTGCGGCGTGTTGCAGATAATAAAATTTTCCCTGTTCACCAGGGGCAGGGATGAGTCGTTGATTTCCCCGGAGAGTTGGTTGATGGGGCCTGCTTCCTTCTTGCCGACCTTTTCGGCCCACTTGCACTCCACCAGGTTGACCACCCCGCCCTTTTCCAGGAAAAAATCAATTTCCCTGGCCCGCTGGTCGCGGTAGTAAAAGATATTATACGGGTCACTGACGATCCGGTTCTGTTTGCGCAGCTCGGAAAAAACAAAAGTTTCCCATATAGCCCCCAGAAACGGTGAAGTGGCCAGGGTTTGCTCCGTTACCTTCAACAAAAAGCAGAGCAGGCCGGTGTCGGCAAAGTAGAGCTTGGGGCTTTTGATGATGCGTTTGGCGATATTCTGAAAGTACGGCTCAAGCAAAACAATCTGGTTCGAGGCCTCCAGTACGCTGAGCCAGTCGCCGATGGCCTTGGTCGAAACCCCGACATCCCGTGCCACTTCCGACTTGTTGAGCATTTGTGCCGAGCGGGCGGCCAGGATGCGGACAAAACGTTCAAAATCGCGCAAATTCGTTACATTGAGGATCTGGCGCACATCCCTTTCAAGGTAGGTGGCCAGGTAGCTGGCGTAATAGAGTTCAGCCGGTAGTTCCGGTCGGCGCCAAAGTTCGGGAAACTGGCCACGGCAGATGATTCTTGCCAACGGCTGGTCGGTGGTGATGGTCCGAATTTCGGGCATGGAAAGCGTTTCCAATTCCAAAATCCCGATTCGGCCCGCAAGACTGTCACCCACCTCTTTCATCAACTCGAACTTCTGGCTGCCGGTGAGAAAAAATCTCCCCATCTCGTGGCGATTGGCGTCAACCTCTTTTTTGAGATAACGAAACAGACTGGGGGCATACTGAACTTCGTCGATGATGACGGGAGGCGGGAATTCACGGAGAAAAGCGGCCGGTGAGTGTTCGGCCTTCTCGGCCAGGCTGGGCAAATCGAGAGAGACATAGGTCAACTCGGCAAACAACCTTCGCATGATGGTCGTTTTACCGGTCTGCCTCCCCCCGGTCAGCGCCACCACCGGAAAGTACTCGGCAAGCGTCTTGAGTTGTTTCGCAATATCCCGCTGAATAAACATGCTGACAAATTTAACCTGCCAGGTAGGGATTGTCAACCAGCCGACGCCAACACCAGCCGACGCGGACTTGGCCGGTGATCCGGCCAAGGGCGGCGGCGAAGGAAATGGGGTGGCGGGGGGAGCCTTGGCGGCCGGGTAAAGCCACCCTTCATCTCAATCGGGTTAACGGGCCGTAGCCCTTCAGCAGTTCAATTCCGCCGGGGTCAATGACCACTTCCAGCCGGTCGCCGACCGTTAGCCCGGCCGCACTTATTTCCGCCCTGGTTACCAGGGCGGTGAGGGCGAAGCCGGCATCCAGCAGCACCCTGATTTGCTCATCTTCGCTGCTCATCTGCAACACCCTGGCCGGCAGTCGGTTGGGGGCTGGAACAGTGCCAGGACCATTGGTATTTAGTGGCACCAAGCGGATGGCGGCGGGGTTGATTCTGACCATCACCGCCAGGCCGGTGCCTTGCCCGGTTGCCGGGGCGGCCAAAGCGGTGGGGGAGAGGGTAAGGGTTATGGGAGCCGGGTGGCCGATACGGCATTGCGGCGGTTGCCTTTCGGGCAGCAGTTGACCGGGAAACTGGTTTTCCCAGCTGCTGTCCGGGGCCGGCCGGCCCTGGAACAACACAATCTTTTCCTCGCCCAGGCGGTTGGCCTGGAGGCGGTCGTGGGAGGCGAAGATGATGGTCAAGCCCAGTTCCCGTTGAATGTCGGCCATCAGTTGTTCCACCACCATTCGATTGGGCAAATCGATACTGGCCGTGGGTTCATCAAAGAGCATGACCTCCGGCCGGCAGGCCAGGGCCCGGGCAATGGCCACCCGCTGGGTTTCGCCGCCGGACAAACGGTGAGCCTGGGCCTCGGCGAATTGTTCCATTCCCACTCGCGCCAGGCAGGCCAGCGCCTGGCGGCGGCGCTGGTTGCCGGTAATCCCCCGCAGGCGGAGGCCGTACTCCACGTTTTTGATGACCGAGGTGGTGAACATGATGGGATGCTGATCAACCAGCACCACCCGCCGCCGTAGCGCGGTCAACTCGCGGCTCTGCCAGTTCACCGGCCGGTCTTGAAAAAAAAGTTGCCCGCTGGTGGGGGGCTGCAGCAGGGCCAGCAGGCGAAGCAGGGTGCTTTTGCCGCTGCCGTTGGGGCCGAGCAGGGCGTAGCTGCGACCGGCGGTCAGCTCCAGGTGGTCGATGGCCAGCACCGTGCGCTGGGCAAAGGTCTGGCGGATATTTTGTAAAAGGTAGCTATTGGTCGGGCGGGTGCTCATCGTTCACCCCCGTAGCGGCCCTGGGCCAGTTGCAGGGCGGCGTTGAGCAGCAGGCTGACCGTCAGCAGAACAATACCCAGGGCCACCGCCAGCACAAACTCGCCCTTGTTGTGCTCCAGGGCCATGGCGGTGGTCATGGTGCGGGTGTAGCCCTTGATGTTGCCGCCCAGCATCATGGCAATGCCGATCTCGGCAATCACCCGGCCGAAAGCGGCAATGATCGCCGCCAGAATGCCGAAGCGGGCCTCGCGGACCACCACCAGGGCTGCCTGGAAGGCCGAGGCTCCCAGGGTCAGGGCGGTTTGGCGATAGCGCTCGTCGATCCGGCTCACCGCCGTCATGGTGAAGGTGGTAACCCAGGGTAAAATCAGAATCACCTGGCCGATGATGATCGCCTTGGGGGTATAGAGCAGCCCCATAAAACCCAGCATCCCCCGCCGGGACAAAAAGGCGTAGACCAGCAGGCCGATCACCACCGTGGGCAGGGCCAGCAGGGTGTTGAGGATGGTGATCACCACCCGTTTGCCCCTGAACTTCTTGACTGCCAGGTAGAAGCCCAGGGGCACCCCCAGGAGGGAGGCGATCAGGGTGGAGAAAAAGCTGACATGCAGGGAGAGGTAGACAATGGTGTACATCTCCGGGTCCAGCGCCACGATCATGGCGATGGCGGCGCCGAAGCTTTCCCGTAAGAAGTCCATTCAGATTGCCTGGCTTGCTTGTGGCTTAGTGGGCATCGGGGAAAAACAGCGGCATCCCGTGGAGCTGATAGCTGCCGATTACCTCCTGGCCCCGTTCCGATACCAGCCAGCGGGCGAAGGTGTCGGCCAGCTCAAACTTGACGTGGGGGAATTTCTCCGGGTTGATGGGAATGACGCCGTAGGGGTTTTGCAGCAGGTCGTCGCCCTCATAGATCACTTCCAGCTCCAGGGCCTGCTCCCGGCCGAACTTGTAATGGAGATAGGTTCCCCGGTCGGCCAGCACGTAGCCGTTGCGCTCTTCCGCCATGATCAGGGCCTGGCCCATGCCCTGACCGATGGAAAGATACCAGCCCCGGCCGTCGCGGGGCGCGAATTGATCGTTAAGTGCCAGGCCGCTGGCCTGCCAGAGCTGTTTTTCCCGGGCATGGGTGCCGCTGTCGTCCCCCCGGGAAACGAAGGGAGCCCCGGCGGCGGCAATCTTGCGGAAGGCGGCGGCCACATCGGGGCTGCTGTCGACCCCGGCCGGGTCGGCGGCCGGCCCCACCAGAATAAAATCGTTGTACATCAGGTGGTAACGCTTGCTGCCGTAGCCCTCGGCCACGAACCGCTCCTCCCGAACGGTGTCATGGACCATGACCACATCGACATTGCCGTCCATCCCGTCGCGCAGAGCGGCGCCGGTACCCTTGGCCATTACCCGGACTTCGATGCCGGTGTCCCTGGTGAACTCGGGCAGCAGGTGATTGAGCAATCCCGAGGCCTCGGTGCTGGTGGTGGTGCTCATGGTGATAAACCGGTCATCGGCCAAAGCCGGGGCGGCGGCCAGCAAAAGGCCGCAGATGGCGGCCCACAAGACTCGTTTCATTTTCACTCTCCTTTTTTTGATTTTTTGCCTGTTGGCCCCGACCAACCATTGGTGCGGCCGGAAAATGTGAACCTTCTTAGGGTGGGCTGCTGGCTTCCTGGGGGAAGATCACCCGCCCGCTCTGGGCGATGTCGTAACCTTCCAGGTCGGCGGCCAGCCGCTTAAATTCCTTTTCATGGAGCAGGCCCAGAAAAAGCTGGATTCCCTTGTCAAAAAAACGCTCGCGGGGAATCAGCAGGTCGAAACGCTCCCGGCCCAGAGGCAGAAAATCCAGGCCCAAGATCCCGGCCACCGCTTTGATGGCCGGCCCGGCGTCGGCTCGACCGGCCAGAATTTCCAGGCCGACCTCCAGATGGCGGGCCACCTCCCGCTCATAGCCGACCAGTCTTTTCCCCGGCAGTCCGATTTTTTGCAACTGCTGCTCAAAAAGCAGCCGGGTGCCGGTACTCAGAGGGCGGTTGACGATCCTGGCCTTAAGTTGGCCGAGATCGGCCACGCTGTTAATCCCCAAAGGGTTGCCCTTGGCCAGCAACAGTCCCTGTTCCCGGCTGCAGAAGTTGACCACCGCCGGGGGCGAGGCCAGCTCGTCGGCGGCAAACTGGAAGTTGTAGTCGCCGTTTTCCTGCTGCAGCAGATGGCTGGAGGCCAGGTGGCAAAGGTTGTCCCGCAGGGCCTTGAGGCCGCCGAAACTGCCCACGTTGCCGTAAGCCGCCAGATGACCGGGATGGCTGCGGTTGAACAGGTTCAGGGTGCGCTCCAGCAGGGGATCGTCGCTGCCGGCCACGATCAGCAGGCCGTGGTAGGGCAGCAGGGGGGAGGATAGCGGCGGTCGGTTGCTGGTGTGGTTTTCCAGCCAGCGATCCACCAAATGGCGAGGGAAAAGCCACTTGCCGGTGACTTTGGTGGCCGGCAGACCCTTGTCGGCGATCAGGGCATAGACCATCTTTTCATTGATCGCCAGTAGCTTGGCCACTTCCTTGGTGGATAAAAGTTCAGTCATCGCCGTCCTTCCTCGGTGGGCTTGTTCCTCAAGCGTTATCCTTCATAGCTTGCGGGTTGTTACGGGGCAATATTATTTTTGTTGTCAACCTGTGCTTACTATAAATTACCAATAATTACCAATTCTGCCGCGTTCGGACTCCTGGTCCGAGCGCGGCCGAATTGATTCAGCTTGCTGTCGGGGAAAAGGGTGCGACCCCTTTTAATCGCATCAGCGCGATATCATGGAAAAAAGGGATTAGGCTTTGATCTGGGCGAGGATTTCGCTGTTTTCAGGAAAGCGGCCGCTTTGGTGTTTGGAAAAAATTATCCGGCCGTCAACGCTGATGTCGTAGATTCCGTTGCTGCCGGCATTCAGGGTAACCTGGGCGGTGGGGAATGCCTGTTTGATTTCGGCCTCCAGACCGGAGGCGCGGGGCAGGTAGTTTCAGCGGGAGCAGTAGGTGATTTCGATTTTCATCTTGTCCTCCATTGTGTTATTGATTTTGCTCGGGGCTGACGCCGCCGACAAATAGATCATAATACAACTGGCGGCAATCGGCAAAGTAACGGTAATCGAACAGCCGCGCCCGCACCTTCGGGCGACCAGCCAGGCTCAAGTACTATCCTCCGGCCTGTTGAAGCCGCAAAACATTGGCCTTGGGTGGGCTGAAAACAGCGTCGCTCTTGGGTAGGCCCATGGATGATGACAGCAAAAAAATCTGAATTTCTGCCGGCCTCGATGGCCGAGATCAAGGCCCGGGGCTGGGAGGCGGTGGATGTGGTGCTGGTATCCGGCGACGCTTACGTCGACCACCCCGCCTTCGGCCTGGCCCTGATCGGTCGCTGGCTGGAAGCCCACGGCTACCGGGTGGCGATCCTGGCCCAGCCCCGCTACGACCGGCCCGATGATTTCCGCGCCTTTGGTCGGCCCCGGCTCTTTTTCGGGATCAGCGCCGGCAATCTCGACTCCATTGTCGCCAATTATACCGGCAATGCCAAAGTCCGGGACCGGGACGATTACTCGCCGGACGGCAATCCCTATTTCGGCCGCGAGGCTGAGCGGCGGCAACGGAGGCGGCCCGATCGGGCCACCATGATTTACGCCCAGCAGGCCCGCCGGGCCTATGCCGATGTGCCCATTGTCCTGGGCGGCCTGGAAGCCTCGCTGCGCCGTTTTGTTCACTACGACTACCAGCAGCAAAAGTTGCGGGCCTCGGTGCTCACCGACGCCAAGGCCGATCTGCTGGTTTACGGGATGGGGGAACGGGCGGTGCTGGAGATCGCCCGGCGTTTGGCCGCCGGTGAAGAACCGACCGGTATTGCCGGCACCTGCGAACGGCTCACCGAACGCCAATGGCTGCAACGATCAACCGCGCTCAGGGTAGGGGGTGGCGGGCTTGTGGAGCTGCCGTCATACCAGGAAATCATCGCCGACAACGCCCGCTTTCTGGCGGCGGAAAAGGAGGTAGAGAAGCTGGCCCGTTCCCGGGCTGACCTGAGCTTGAGCCAGCGCCAGCAGGCCCTTTGGCTCTGGCAGAACCCGCCGGCTTCGCCGCTGACCACCGCCGAGCTGGATCGGCTTTACGCCTTGCCCTACCGCCGCCGCCCCCATCCCGCCGCCGGGGAGGTGCCGGCCTTTCGGATGGTTCGTGATTCCTTAACCATCGTCCGGGGCTGTTGCGGCAATTGCTCCTTTTGCGCCATTGCCCGCCACCAGGGACCGGAGGTGGTCAGCCGCAGCCCCCAGTCGGTGCTGGCCGAGGCTCGCTTGCTGGCCGCCGATCCCGGCTTCCGGGGCACCATCAGCGACCTGGGCGGCCCCACCGCCAACCTCTACGGCACCGGCTGCCGGCGCCCCGGCGGCCCTTGCCCCCGCCACGATTGCCTCTATCCCAAGGTTTGCCGCCATCTGGGGATTGATGAGCAAGCAATGCTCGCCCTGTTGCGGCAGGTGGCCGACCTGCCGGGCGTGAAGCACCTTTTTATCTCATCGGGATTGCGGATGGAACTGCTGCTCAAAACCCCGGAGTTGTTGCAAGCCATTGTCCGTCGGCATACCCCCGGTACCCTCAAGATCGCCCCGGAACATACCGAGCCCGAGGTTTTGCGCCTGATGCACAAGCCGCCGCTGGCGGTGCTGGAAGAATTTTTACAGCGGCTGCGGGAGCTGGCGCCCGCCGCCGGCAAAGGCCCGCCGGTCAATCCTTATTTGATTTCCGCCCATCCGGGTTGTAGGGTGGCGGATATGGAAAAGATGGCCGGCCGCCTGCAAAAGCTGGGGCTCTCCCCCCGCCAGTTCCAGGATTTCACCCCCACCCCCGGCACCCTGGCCACCGCCATCTACGTCAGTGGCTTGGACCCGGACAACGGCCAACCTTTATATGTGGCCCGCCGGGACAGCGAGCGGCGGGCCCAGCGCCGAGTGTTGGAAAAAATCATGAAAAAACAAGGAGGAAAAAATGGCTGAACTTTATCATCTCGATCCCCGGCGGAGCGCCCTGCTGGTGGTGGACATCCAGGAAAATTTGATGAAGGTGATCCACGGCCGGGAGGAGGTGGCGAAAAACAGCGCCCTGCTGATCCGGGCTGCCAAGGCTCTGGAAATTCCGGTGCTGGCCACCACCCAGTATGTGGCCCGGATCGGCGATTTCGTGCCGGAGGTCAAGGAGGCCCTGGAGGGGATCACCCCGGTGGACAAGCTGGAATTCGGCTGCTTCAACAACGAGGCGGCCCGGGAGCTGGTCCGTAACGCCGGTCCCGAGGTGGACACCCTGGTGATCTGCGGGGTGGAGACCCATATCTGCATCTACCAGACGGTGTTGGGGGCTCTGCTCAACAACTACCGGGTCTGGGTGCCGGCCGACGCCGTTTCCTCCCGGAACTTGAAGAACTATGAAACCGGCCTGGAGCGTTTACGCCAGATCGGGGCGGTGGTGGCCAACAGCGAGATGATCATCTACGACTGGCTGCAAAAGGCCGGCACTCCGGTCTTCAAACAACTGCTGCCGCTGCTTAAGTAGTTGGCGATTTTTTCTAAAATAATTTGAGTTTCCGCGCTGTTCAACCGATGCGGGTGGAGAAGCCCGGAAGGTGCGGTGCTGCTGAACGCTTACGGGATGACCGTAGCCGTTCACCATGGGTGCTGAGCTGCCGATTTAACGTGACGTAAGCGTTCAGCAGTGCCGCAGATTCGGGCAAGCAGCCAGGCGCCTCGTACCCCGTGTACTTAAGCCTGGCTGATCGCCCGAAGGTGTGGTGCTGCTGAACGCTTACGGGATGACCAGCTAAATGCGGAGGATAAGATGGCAGGCAAAACCGAAATCAACCTGGAAGTAAGCACCGGTTTTTTCCGGATCAATACCGACAATTTGCTCTACAATATCACGGTTTTGGGGGGTCCGTCCGCCGGCCCGGCTGTTGCTCCGCCGCCGTCGGCGTCGTCTCCGGCGCCGGCCATGGTCAGCCAGGTGCCGCCACCGGAGGCTCTGGCCGCCGCCGGTGCCGAAATGCTGGCCGGTCAGGCCCAGGATGATTTCTATAAACAGGTTTCCAGTAATATCTTCAATGATATCGGCAATCTGGCCAAAAGTCTAAGCTCCACCATCATGACCTTGCCGGCCGAGGACCGCAAGATGAAGCGGGCCGACCTCGATGAAGCCGGGGAGAAGATCGAGGACGCCAAGAACCAGCTCCGTGACATCGTCTCCATGACCGAGCGGGCCACCATGGAGATCATGGACCATGTGGAGAAGGTCCAGAATCAGACCGACGATGTTCGTGAACTGCTCTCCCAGCTCAAGGATCATCCCGCCTTCGGCAACGGTGAAGAAGGGGCGGATGATGAGCAGGAGCCGGCTGCCGAGGGTGAGGGCGAGGGCGAAGGCGTTAGCATGGCCGAGCTTGAGGGCCAATTGGGCCGGTTGGACCAGCAGTTGAGCAGGGCCGGCGAGTTGCTGGATAAGCTGGCGGCCGCCGCAGAAGCGGAGCCGGCAGCGGAGGCCGAGCCGGAGCCCGAGCCGGAAGCCGCCGCCGGCGGCAAGCGTTTCCTCTTCGAGTTGGACACCATTTTCCAAACCATTTACGAACTCTGCACCAACGAAACGGTTAAGGGGCATATCAGCACGGCCCGGGAAAAAGCCGCCGAGCTTTTCGACTATGACGCCTTTGTCGACGCCATCAGCGTGCAGGTGGCCGAGTTGGAGCCCGATGGCGACAACTTCTATACCGTGCCCTTAACCGATGTCCTGAAGGCCCTGACAGTTTCCTGCTCGGAAAAGAAAATCAAAAATCTTTTTGTTAAGATGGAGGCCAATCAGCAGGAGATCTTCCTGGATTCGGCCCTGCCTTTGGAAGTGCCGGCCATTGAAGAGGCGGCGGCACCGGCTCCGGCGGCCGCCCCCCCGCCGGCGGCACCGGCACCGACTCCGGCCTGCGATCCCGAGACCCTGGCCGGAATGCGCGAGGCTCTGGGCGAGGCGTCCCAGCTGGCCGCTGCCTTGCGCCAAGGTTTGGGTCAGGCCACCGGCAACTGTGCTGTAACCCCCGCCGGGGCCATGAGCAGTGAAGACAAGCGGGACGTTTTTCACAAAATTGAAGGCGCCTTCTCGGTGGTCAGCAATATCTATGAGGATGTGGCCAGGATCACCGAGGCTCTGAGCTTCCAGGATCTGTCGGGCCAGCAGATTCTCAAGATCATCAAGCTGCTCTCCGACTTCCAGGTGCAACTGCTGGCCATCGTGGTCTCCTTCGGCTCCCAGCTCAAGAGCAAGGAGCGTAACGCCGAGATCACCGCCGAGGAAAGCAAGCGCCTGGCCCAGGAGGAGGTGGACCGCTATCTCAAGACGGTCACCGGCGAGGACCAGGAAGAGCGGGAAGGGCCCCTGGATCAGGATACGGTCAACAAGATGCTGGAGGAATTCGGCTTTTAGCCTTCTGGCCCCTTGGCTGTGCCGAGCTCCGGGGCCGGCAAGACGCGGTCCTGTTCAGCGGGGAAAGGTCAAGCTTGTTGGTTGTGGCAGGCGGGAGCAGCGACTTTGATGTTCCCCCCCTGTATTCAACGGGCACCTTGTAATAAACCGACTTTTTGTGCTATAAGGTGAAAGATTGCCGCACTGGCGGCCTTCTGCAACCAATCCAACCAGCACAAGGAGTCAAGCCGATGAAGAGCGCCCGTTGTTTATTTTTGCTTGTTGTTTCTTTGTTTTTGCTTAGTGCCTGCGCTTCCCGGGAGCTTGTTCCCCACACCCCGGTTCCCGCCCAGGATCTCAGCGGCAAGGTGGCCTCCGGCGAGTATGCCGCCGGGGTGGATAATTTTCTGCTGCTGCTGGATGCTTCCTCCTCCATGGCCCGCCCCTACACGGCGGGCACCCGTTTTGAAACCACCATGGGCCTGACCGAGGCCCTTAACCAGACCCTGCCCGAGCTTTCCTGGCAGGCCGGAGTTCGCTTCTTCGGGCCCCGTTTTGCCGATGCCGACGGCCGCAGCGTACTGGCCTACGGCATGGCACCCCACAGTCGGGCCGGAGTCCAGGCGGCTTTGGATCAGCTTGAGCGGCCGGCCGGCACCACTCCCCTGGCTCGGGCCCTGCGCTTGAGCGGCAATGATCTGGCCGGGCTGAGCGGCAAGTCGGCTCTGGTGCTGTTCAGTGACGGCGAGGCCGACAACGCGGCGGCGGTATTGCAAACGGCGATCGAGCTTAAGGAAGAATTCGGGGCCAACCTCTGCGTTTATCCGGTAATGGTGGGTGATTCTCCGGCCGGCCTGAGCCTGCTGGAACAACTGGTGGCCACCATGGCCTGTGGTTTTGTCAGCTCGGCTGATCGCTTGCGGGCCGACGGCGCCCTGGCGGATTTTGCCACCAAGGTGTTTTTGCGCAAGGCGGAAAGGCCGGTGGTTGCAGTCAAGCCCGCGCCCGCCCCGGCACCGGTGGTGGAAAGAGAGCCGGTTTATCGTACCGAGGCCTTCCGCCTGGAAGTCAATTTCGATTTCGACCGGGCTGAAATCCGGCGCCAGGATCAGGCCGCCCTGGCCCGTTTCGCCGACTTCCTCAAGGCCCATCCCGAGATCGAGCATGTTGAGATCGCCGGCCATACCTGCAATATGGGGCCGGCTGCCTACAATCTCCGGCTTTCCCAGCGCCGGGCCGAAAGCGTGGTCCGTTTCCTGGTGGAACGGCAGGGCATCAACCCCCAGCGCCTCACCGCCAAGGGCTACGGCCTGACCAGGCCCATCGCCGACAACAGCACCGTGCAGGGACGCAACGAGAACCGGCGGGTGGAGGCGGTGGTGCGCACCGTAGTGCGGATAAACGATTAACCTGATGCCAGGCCGGAGCCGGTCTTGGCGGCTGACGGCTGACCCGTCGCTTGCCGCTTAACCTACTGCGGGGGGAAAGCGGCACCTGGGGCGCCGGTGATTGGCTCGGGCGGACTGGTGGTGAGCGAAATGGCCGGTGGCAGCGTGAATTGCGCTGTCACCGGCCATTTTTATTTTGTTTAGCGCAGTGATTTGTACCAGACGTTCATGCTTTCGATCCGGCCGCAGATCTGGGTGTTGTTGATCAGGGTGCCGGCGTGATGGTAGCCGGCCCGGGCAAAGGAGATATTGATCCCGGCGGAGACGGCCCGGGCGATGGTATAGGCCAGGCCGATTCCCCGCCGGTGCATTTCCTCTTCCATGACGGCAAGCAGACGGGCGGCCAGCCCCTGGCGGCGATGTTCCGGGGCGGTGGCGAAATCGGTCATTTCGGCATGTCCTTCCTCGGCGGCATACTCCGCCGAGGCCAGGGCCGCCAGGTTGTCTCCCCGCCAACTGCCGGCGTAGCAGACCTTGTCGGCCATGGTTTGGGCCAGAAAATCCGGGTCATGAATGGGAAAGGGATAGGAGGGGAACACCCGCCGGAACAGTTGGGCCATTTCCAGGCAGTCGGCGGGTGTGCAAAGCCTGGTCCGGTAGCGGCTTGACTCTTTTACAGCCACCACTCCTTGGGCGGGATCACCGACATGCTCGCCAGCTTGCCGGTCACCGTCTGCCGCACCGCCTGTTGCCCCGGTGGCCGTTGGGCTTACCGCTGCTTTCAAAGCCAAGGGCGGCATGCCGTGACCGCCGACCAGCTGCTCTCCGGGCTCAGTTGCGGCCGCCTTGCTGCCGGCCAGGGCCAGAACTTCCTCAATTTGGGCCTTTTCCCGGCACCGCGCCCGTTCCGGCTTGAGAAACTTGCCTAAAAAAAGCCCGTCCTCGCTGCCTCGGAAAAAATTCGGAACCCGGGCTTCCACCCGATAGCCCTGACCCAGGGCCGCTTCCTGCCAGCCGGCCGGTACTTTGGCAAAAATTTTGCCGTAGTCGTGGCGGCGGGCAAACTCATCCAGCCCGACCAGCAGTTCCGGGCTCTCATCGGCGGCCACCGCCATCAGGTAAACCCGGTCGCTGGCCTTGCCGTGCTGGATCAGTGAGCGGCCCAGGGTGGCGTTGCGGTCCATGTTTCAGTCCTGCTCCCGCCGCTCCAGGCGTTGGTTGTTTTCCGGCACCAGGGTGGTGGTCTCCTCGTAGTCGGCCAAAAGACCGGAAATGCCGATGGTTTTATCCGGGTCGTCGCTGTTTTCCAGGGGCAGGTCCAGGTGGCAGTCGTCGCAGTTGCGGTCGCAGAAGAAGGGCTGGTAGGAGTCCGGTTCCTTGTAGGTGGTGATCACCCCCTCGAAGTTGCGCAGCACCACCTTGTTGGTGGACCAGGAGATCAGGTAGTTGGGCATCACCGGGATCTTGCCGCCACCGCCGGGGGCGTCGATCACGTAGGTGGGGACCGCGAAGCCGCTGGTATGGCCGATCAGGTGTTCGATGATCTCGATCCCCTTGCCCACCGGGGTGCGGAAGCTGGCCAGCCCCTCGGAAAGATCGCACTGGTAGAGGTAGTAGGGGCGCACCCGGTTGGCCACCAGCTTGTGGACCAGGCGCTTGATCACCCTGGGGCAGTCGTTGACCCCGGCCAGCAGCACCGATTGGTTGCCCAGGGGAATCCCGGCATCGGCCAGCATGGCCAGGGCCTTGCGGGAGCGGGCGGTGATTTCGCGGGGATGGTTGAAGTGGGTGTTGATCCACAGGGGGTGATGTTTTTGCAGCACCGCCACCAGCTCGGGGGTGATCCGCTGGGGCAGCACCACCGGGGTGCGGGTGCCGATCCGGATTATTTCCACATGTTCGATGCTCCGCAGTTCGCTGAGCAGCCAGTCGATCATTTCGTCGCTGAGCAAAAAGGGGTCGCCGCCGGAGAGCAGCACGTCGCGGACCGCCGGGGTCCGGCGGATGTAGTCGATGCCGGCGCTCAGGGTACGGCGATCGGGGATCGAGTCGATATCCCCCACCTTGCGCTTGCGGGTGCAGTGGCGGCAGTACATGGCGCAGATGTTGGCAACGTGGAAGAGCACCCGGTCGGGGTAGCGGTGGGTGATTCCAGGCGCCGGGCTGTCCTGATCTTCGGCCAGGGGGTCGCTCATCTCGTAATGGCCGATTCGCAGTTCGGCAAGGTTGGGCACCGATTGGCGAAAAACCGGGTCTTCTTCGTAATTATTACGGTCGATCAAAGAAAAATAATGCGGAGTGATGGACATCGGGAAGCGGCCGATGGTCTCCTCCAGCTCCTGGCGTTTCTGGGTGGAGAAGGTGGCGCCCAGCAGTCGCTCTACGGTGTCGATGTTTTTGATGGCATGGCGCAGGTGCCAGCGCCAGTCCTCCCACTGTTCAGGGGTGTGGGCCAGTTGGGCGGCGGTGGCATTGGCGGGCATCGGGGTCGGTGAGTTCATGGGGTTACCTCGTCACAAGTTGTGCCGTGGCCGAACCTTTAGCAATATCATGGGGTGATGGCAAAAACCAGCGACAGCCGACAAAAAACGAGCCGGCGAGAGCAAGTGAGGTTAGGCGAAGCTGGAGAGGGCTTGGCTAAAGCGTTCGGTATGGCAGTTGGATATATTTAATTTTGCGTAACTGTAACCGATGGGGCCGCAAAATGCAAATGGGCCCCGGACGGTCTTGCCCTGCAGTTGCCCGTAAGTGCCCAGCCGCGCCGCAGAGACGTAAGCGAACAGCCGTGCCGCAGATTTTTACAAGCAGCCGGGTGCCTCGTAATCGGGGACAGTTTTTGAAGCTGTCCCCTCCTTAAGCCTGGCTGATCGCCCGAAGATGGGGTGCGGCTGTTTGGTTACGGTTGCCCGGAGCGCTGTTGGCGGTCATGGGCGCTTTGCAGTTGGCGGAAGATTTCGCGGGCGTGGGTGGGCTTGCGGTTGCGGGCGTAGCGGCCGGCGGCCTGGCGGATGGTGGCGCTGTCCAGGCTGGGGAAGCGCTGGCCGGCGGCATCCAGGGTGGGGCTTTCCCAGTCATCGGCCAGCGGCAGATCCAGGTGGCGGGCCTCTTCCAGGGCGCTGATCGCCTCGCTGATAATGGCCTGACGCAGATTCTCCAGCTCATGGAAGATGGCGGTCTCTTGCAGGCGTGAGCCTTTGCGCCGGGCCAGGAAGGTGGCCAGGGGCTGATGGTCGCGTTGGCGCAGCAGGCCGGCGATAAATTTAATCTGTCGCTTGCGGGCCCCCGCCTTCAGGTTGCGGGCGGCTTTCAGGGCCTGTTGTAACTCCGTGTCGGCCGGCAGGGCCTGCTGCTCGTTGGCGGAGAGTTCGGCCAGTTCCCGGGCCAGTTCCTCCACCCGGGCGGCCTGCCGCTTTTTTTCCGATCTGCTGATTTCGGGCTGCATCTTTTTGGTGTATTCCTCTCAAGGCTGCGTTAGAATCACTGCTTTTACCTTAACAGGCGGTTTGTTTGCCGCAAGCTCTTTGTTGTGGACAGTACTCACCGTCAATTCAATTGCCATAGAGGGACATCCCATGACCGACAAGAAATTCACCGTTACCCAGCCCACCAAGATTCATTTCGGGATTAATGCCGTTGCCGACCTGGCCGATCAGGTCAAGGCCCTGGGTGGCAGCCGGGTTTTTCTGGTGGTGGATCCGGGGGTGGTGGCCGCCGGGATGCTGCCCCGGATCACGGCTTCCCTGGAGGCCGCCGCCATTCCCTGCACCGTCCACGAAAAGGTGGATCCCGAGCCGGGGCTCAAGCTGGCCGACGGCGCCGCCAAGCTGGCCAAGCAAAAAAAATGTGATTGCGTGGTGGGAGCCGGGGGCGGTTCGGCCATGGATGTGGCCAAGGCGGTTTCCATCCTGCTGACCAACGGCGGCAAGGCCGAGGATTATATCGGCCTGGGCAAGATCGGCAAGCCGGGGGTGCCCAGGATCATGATCCCCACCACCGCCGGCACCGGGGCCGAGGTCACCTTCACCGCGGTGTTCATCAACGAAAAGACCAACTCCAAGGCCGGGATGAACGGCGATCCCCTCTATCCCGATGTCGCCATTCTCGATCCCGCCCTGACCACCAGCATCCCGCCCCGGGTCACCGCCGCCACCGGGATCGACGCCCTGACCCATGCCCTGGAAGCCTACGTCTCCACCCAGGCCCATCCGGTCTCCGATATGTACGCCCTGGAGGCCATCGAGCTGATTGCCGGCAACCTGGGCAAGGCCTTTGCCAACGGGGAAAACCTGGAGGCCCGCAGCAACATGCTGCTGGGTAGCCTGCTGGCCGGCAAGGCCCTGGCCACTGCCGGGGTCGGCCTGGTCCACGCCATGGCTTACCCCCTGGGCGGCATGCACAAGATTCCCCACGGGCTGGCCAACGCCGTGTTGCTGCCCTACGTGATGGCCTACAACCTGGTGGGCGCCCCGGAGCGTTTTGCGGCGCTGGCGGAAATGTTCGGGGTGGACACCGCCGCCATGACCCTGCGGGAGGCGGCCCAGGCGGCGGTGGAGGCGGTTTACCACCTCAACGACGACGTGGGTATTCCCAAAAACCTGCGGGAGTTGGGGATTCCCCGCGAGGATATCCCCGAGATGGCCCGGATCGCCCTTACCGTAACCCGGCCGGTGGCCAACAACCCCCGCAAGCCCACCCTGGACGAGGTGATGGGCATCTACGAGGAAGCGATCAACGGCTGGGAATAGGCGGCGTTGCCTGGTATCGGCAGTAGTTCGTCCGTTGCTGCCGGGACACATTTGGCAACAGGCGGCAACGGCCGGACGTAACTATAAAAAGAACGGCCGGACGTAACTATAAAAAGATTGGAGGAATCCATGCCCGGGTTTGAGGTTTTTGGTGACGAGGAAAAGGGGCAGATCAACGAGGTGCTGGAAACCGGGGTGCTGTTCCGCTACGAGTTTCCCAACGAGCGCCGCGGGATCTACAAGGTGCGGGAGTTTGAAGAGGCATTTGCCCGTTATTGCGGGGTCAAGCACGCCCAGGCGGTGACCTCCGGCACCGCCGCCCTCAAGGTGGCGCTCACCGCCATGGGGGTGGGACCGGGTGATGAGGTGATCACCCAGTGCTTCACTTTTGTCGCCACCTGGGAGGCGATCTTCGATGTGGGCGCCATCCCGGTCTTCGCCGAGGTAGATGAAACCCTGAACCTGGCCCCGGCCGATCTCGAGCGCAAAATAACCACTCGCACCAAGGCGATTATCCCGGTGCATATGATGGGGGTTCCGGCCCGGATCGAGGCCATCAAGAAAATTGCCGACGCCCACGGGATTCCGGTGCTGGAAGACACCGCCCAGGCCCCCGGCGCTTCGCTGAACGGCAGGATGAGCGGCTCCTTCGGCCTCTGCGGTACCTTCTCCTTCGATCCGGTCAAGACCATGACCACCGGCGAGGGGGGGATGATCATCACCGATGATGAAAAACTCTGGCGGCAGATGAGCGAATACCAGGACCACGGCCATGATCATGTGGCCAACCCCGGTGGCCGGGGAGGCGAAGGGCGCAGCTTTATCGGCTTTAACTTCAGGATGATGGAGTTGCAGGGCGCCATCGGCCTGGCCCAGTTGGCCAAGCTGGACGGTATTGTGGCCGCCCAGCGGCGCAACAAGGCGGTTCTGCGGGAGGTGGTGGCCCAACTGCCGGAGGTGAGCTTCCGCACCGTGCTCGATCCCGCCGGCGACAACGCCTCTTTCCTGGCCTTTTTCCTGCCCGATGCCCAGCGGGCACGGCAGGTCAACGCCGTCCTGGCCGAGCAGGGGGCCGGGGCGGTTTATTTCGCCAACAACACCTGGCACTATTATCCCAAGTGGGAGCATCTGCTGGCCGGTTCCACCCTGGCCCGCAGCGGCTGGCCCTTTCAGGAGGCCGACGGCCGCCGCCGGGTCCATTATGACCCCCAGGCCCTGCCGCAGTCGGCGGCGATCATGGAGCGGCTGCTGGTCTATCCGGTGCCGGTGAAATTGAGCGACGAACGTCTGGCCCAGATCCGCCAGGCCGTCAAGGCCGCCTGCTAAGGAATCAGGTAAATATCGAAACGATTGCTTTTGCCGGTCTGCGAGAAAGAGGGCGGCGGGCCGGGCAGCGGCGGGGCCGGGGCGGGGCGTTTGACCACCACCCTTTTGCCGGCCTTGGCCAGGGCCGCTTGCAGCAGGGCCGCCGCATCGTCGTCCTCGCCGGCCACCAGCCGCAGCAGGCGCATCTCTTTCTTGACCAGGGCGCTTTTTTTGCGTTCGGGGAACATGGGGTCCAGGTAAATTACTTCGGCCGCCGGGTGGGGCAGGGCGTTCAGGTAAGTGGTGGCATCGGCCGCCAGCAGGGTAAGGCGCTGGTTGATGACGGCGGCGCTGGCCGGATCGTCCAGGGCCCGTTTAAGGCCGTCGGCCAGCAGGGCGTGGATCAGCGGCGAGCGTTCGCAGAGCACCACCCGGCAGCCCAGTTCGGCCAGGATAAAGCCGTCGCGGCCCAGCCCGGCGGTGGCATCGAAGACGGTGGGGCACTTGCCTTGCTTGAGCCCCACCGCCCGCGCCAACGCCTGCTGGCGGCCGCCGCCGTGGCGGCGCCGGTAACCCACGGCGCCCCCCAGCAGGTCAACATAAAGCGGTCCGCCGCTACCGGGGGTGAGCGGTTGCAGCGCCAGCCGCTGAGAGCTGAGCCATAAAAGCAGCTCGACGCCGCTTAGCTGCCCGCCGGTGGTGCCGGGCGGCTGTCTGGTGGTGGTAGCTACTCCCAGGAAGGGCAGGCCCAGACGGGCGGCCAGGGCGGCGGCCTCTTCTTGCCGTTGCGGGTCATTGGCCGCCACCGCCACCCTGGCCGGCAGGGTGCTGCTGGGTGGCTTATCGGCGCCGGTGGCGTTTTGCTGATTGACGCTGGAGATCATTAATTTCTTTATCAGGGGCCGGCAAGTTGTCGCTAACCGGTAACGGGTAAGCGATCATGGGCTGTTGAACGGTTGCAGGGAAAAATAATGGATAACCAGACAAAAAAACAGGCCAAAGTGGTGGCGGTGATCCCGGCCCGCTATCATTCCAATCGCTTTGAAGGCAAGCCGCTGGCCGATATCATGGGCAAGCCGATGATTCAGCGTGTTTACGAGCGGGCTCAGGCGGTACCCCTGCTCTCGCGGGTGGCGGTGGCCACCGACGACGAGCGGATCGCCGCCTGCGTGCGCGGCTTCGGCGGGGAGGCGGTGATGACCCGCAACGATCATGTTTCCGGCACCGACCGGCTGGCCGAGGCGGTCAGCCTGATGGGGGTGGATGAACATGATGTGGTGGTCAATATCCAGGGCGATCAACCGCTGTTCGACGCGGCGGTGGTGGAGCAGGTGGCCCGCCCCCTGCTGGACGACCCGGCCCTGCCCATGGCCACCCTGATCTACCGGATTATCCGCCCCGAGGAGATCAACGACCCCAATCACGTTAAAACCGTGTTCGACCGCCAGGGCCGGGCGCTCTATTTTTCCCGCTCCCCCATCCCCCATCAGCGCGACCCCGGCGGGACCGTCCCCACCTATTACAAACACCTGGGCTTTTACGCCTACCGCAAGGGCTTTCTGCTGACCTTTGTCGGGCTGCCGGAGGGCGAGTGGGAACATTTTGAAAAATTGGAACAACTTCGAGCCCTGGAATACGGTTATACCATCCAGGTGGTGCTTACCGAGCATGATTCCGTCGAGGTGGACACCCCGGCGGATCTGGAGCGGGTAAGGGTTTTGCTGCAACGGCCCTGAGCATGCAAGAAGGAAATTCCCCCGTAACGAGTGAAATAACCGGTAAATAACTGAAAAAATAACGAGGAGATCGCGATGAAACGAGCCAAAATTACCATTATCGGCGCCGGCAATGTCGGCGCCACCGCCGCCCACTGGGCCTTGAGCCGCAACCTGGGCGATGTGGTGCTGCTGGATGTGATGGAAGGGATTCCCCAGGGCAAGGCCCTGGATCTGCTGCAGGCGGGACCGGTGGACGGCTTCAACTGCCGGGTTATGGGCAGCAACGACTACCGGGATTCGGTCAACTCCGATGTGGTAATCATCACCGCCGGCCTGGCCCGCAAGCCGGGGATGAGCCGGGATGATCTGCTGGCCAAAAACGTGGAGATCGTCAAAAGCTGTACCGAGCAGGCGGTGCGTTTTTCTCCGGACTGTGTGCTGATCGTGGTCACCAACCCCATCGACGCCATGGTCTATACCGCCTACAAGATTTCCGGCTTCCCCCGCCAGCGGGTGATCGGGATGGCCGGGGTGCTGGATTCGGCCCGCTACCGCACCTTCCTGGCCGATGCCTTGGGGGTGGCCCCCCGCGATGTCAACGCCATGGTGATGGGGATTCACGGCGACAATATGCTGCCGCTGGTGCGGCTGGCCAACGTGGCCGGGGTGCCGGTGAGCGATCTGCTGGACGCTGAAACCATTGCCGGAATCGTCCACCGTACCCAGCACGGCGGGGCTGAAATCGTCAATCATCTCAAAACCGGCAGCGCCTTTTACACCCCCGGCCTGGCCGCCGTCGAAATGGCCGAGGCGATTATCACCGACAGCAAGCGGGTGCTGCCCTGCGCCACCTGGCTGGAAGGGGAGTTCGGCATCAGCGGCTGTTTCCTGGGAGTGCCGGTGGTGCTGGGCGGCAACGGAGTGGAAAGGATTGTTGAATTTGCCCTCACCGACGAAGAAAAGGCCGCCATGGCCCAGTCGGAAAAGGTGGTAAGGGGCCAAATGGCCGCCACCTCCTTGTAAACGCCACCGGGGCGCCGCATCTTGCGGAGATCGGTCCGGCTTACGTACTGAAGTACGCCGCGCCGGCCCGCTTGCCGCAATCTGCGGCACCCCGACGGCGTTTACGATATTGTAGCTGGTAACTCCGATTTTCATTATAACTTGTGTTGAAGCAGTTTATGAGCGATCCGGCCGGATTGAAGGAAAGATTGCGGGGTTTGGCGGGGGCGGCTTTCGGGCCCTTGGACCTGCTGCCTTATCAGGCCCTGCCGGAGAAGCTGCTGGCTCTGGCCCTGAGTGGCCCGCCGGTTGGTCCCGCAGAGCTTACCGCCGGCCTGCGGGAACTGGCCGCCGCCCTGGAAGGGGTTGATACCGAGCAGGCGCGGGTGGTGGTCTTTGGCGGGGGGACCGGTCTTGCCAATATTATTGGCGGGGAGAGCCGCCATCCCCACTGGCCGGAGCAGCCCTTTGCCGGCCTCAAGGAAATTTTTCCCCGGACCACCGCCGTGGTTTGCGTTACCGATGACGGCGGCTCCACCGGCGAATTGCTCAAGGATCTGCCCCTGATCGCCCTGGGCGACCTGCGGCATGTGCTGCTCGCTTCCATCCGTCGCGACAAGCTGGCCGGGCAGTACGGCCTGAGCGAAGCCGAAGCCCGGCGGGTGGCGGCCATCCTCCATCGGCTTTTTAATTTCCGTTCCGCCGTTCTCCCCCCGGACCCGGCCGCTCTGCTTGCCGCCTGCCGGATTGACCTGGAACAGTTGCCGGGTTACATGGCCCGCTCCCTTAACTGGCTGATCCAGCAACTTTACGACCATCCCGCCCTGCAGCCCCTGGGGCTGCGTCCTCACTGCCTGGGCAACCTGTTGCTGGCCGCCGCCATTTACAGCCAGCCGGTCGTAAGCGATCACGGGGCACCGCATCTTGCGGCGATCGGGCCGGCTCACGTACTGAAGTACGCATCGCCGTCCCGCTTGCCGCAACCTGCGGCACCCCGTGACCGCTTACTTCAGGGTGCCCCCCGTGACCGGTTACAGCCGGTCTGCGAGGGGCAATCCTTCCCGCCGCCGGAGGCCATTCTCAAGGGGGTGCGTTATCTGGCTGATATGCTGGGGGCTTCGCCGGAGGCGGTGTTGCCGGTTAGCACCACCCCGGCCGGACTGAAAATTCTTTATGAAAACGGGGTGCTGGTCAGCGGTGAGTACAAAACGGCCCACACCCGGCGCAACTGCCCGGTGGACCGGGTGCTGGTGGAGTTCTCCGGGCCGGTCCAGGTGCCGGCCGAGGTGCTGGCGGCGGTGGCCGAGGCCGATATCATCCTCTTTGCCCCCGGTAGTCTTTTTACCAGCACCATCCCTATTTTACAGGTGCCGGGAGTGGCGGCGGCGGTGCGTAACAACCGCAAGGCCCTTAAAATGTTGCTGGCCAACCTCTGGGTTCAGACCGGAGAAACCGACCTGGTGCGGGGCCGCCGGGAGCGCCGTTTCCATGTTTCCGATCTGTTGCGGGCCTACCGGCGCAATGTCCCCGGCGGCACCGCCGGCTTGTTTGATCGGGTGCTGGTGGTTGGGATGCGGGAGATCCCCGGCAGCATCCTCCAGAGCTATGCCCTGGAGAACAAGGTGCCCATCTACCTGGACCGGGAGGAGGTGAGCCGGCTGGGGCTGATGCCGCTGGAGGCGGCCATCGCCTCCCAGAGCCGCCTGGACGGCCTGCAGGTGTTGCAGCACGATCCGGCGGCCGTGGCCCGAGCGGTACGGGTATTGTGGGCCCTGCGTGAGTTGCCGCCAAACGGCCCGTTGAATCGGAAGGTTGGTACCCTTGGTGAACGGTTACCAAGCGTTAAGCCACCTCCCGATCCGGCAGCGGCGGCTGCGGATCCGGCGGTAATCTTCAACCCCAAGGGGCAGACCCCGGACCAGCGGCGGCGGGAGGTCGAAGCCCGCTTGCAGCAGCTTGACCTGCCCCCGACCTGGCTGCCGCTGCTGGGCGACATCTTCTGGCGGCATCGTGATATTCCCCTGGAACATCTTGCCCAGGTGCGGGGAATGCGCCTGGTTCCCGTTGCCGACTGGGGCCGTTGCCAGGAGTGGGACAACGTTTTTTCCTTTTACGATCCCGCCGACGGCCTGCTGAAAATCCGGGCCGACATTGCCGAACAGGGGGCGGCCGAGCCCGGTTCCCGTTTTGAAATAGCCTTACTGGTGGCCCTGGGCCAGTCCTTGCTGGGTAACTACGCCGCCCGCAAAGAGAAAAACCCCATCATCTTCGCGGGGGAAACGGTGGGCCACGTCTTTATAATCACCATGCGGCCGGCGGAAGAACTGCGCAGTTTTTTCGATACCGCCCAACTCGGCGAGTATCTCCGCCTGGCCCGGATGCGGCCTGCGGAGTCCGATCCCCTGCGTTTCACCCGCCTGCTCAACGCCCGCGAAGGCTTCACCCCACCGGGCCTGCTTTTCGGCCTTACCTACGCCTGGTACCTGGATAACCGCCATGCCCCCCATATCGAGTACAAGATGTCCATCACCCGGGCCGAGGCCTCGGACCTGGTTCCCGAACAGCTCCGCATCTCCGGCCGCCGCCAGGGCCTGATCGACTTCTTCCGCCGCCGGGTTTTCTCGCCGACATGAGTGGCAACCCTGCCCGAGCTACACGCCGCGTTGGCGGTGGGGCCAGAGTTGGGTGTGGAGTTGCAGTTGGAGGCGGGCGGGGAGGACGTCGGCCATTAGCCAGGCTGCCAGTTGGGCGGGGGGCAGGCGGTTGACCACCGGGGAGAAGGTCAGGGCGGGGCCGGTGGCCAGGCCGGCGGGGGCCAGGTGGTGATCGCGGATCAGTTGGCGGGCCCATTGGTAATCGGCCCGGTCGCCGACCACGAATTTGATTTCGTCGGCGGTGGTCAGCCGCTGCAGGTTGGCAGGCAGGAAATGTTGGGCCATGCCGCTGGCGGGGCACTTGATATCCATGATCACGCAAACCGCCGCCGGCACCCGGCTTAACGGAACGGTGCCGTTGGTTTCCAGCAGCACCCGATGGCCTTGCGCCAGCAGGGCCTCCAGCAGGGGATAAACCCCCTCCTGGAGCAGCGGCTCCCCACCGGTAACCTCCACCAGCTCCACCCGCTTTCCCGGCGGGGCCGTGGCGGCAAGGGCAGCCAGTAGCTCGGTTAAGGAATAGGCGCGGCCGGGCTCCCGGTAGGTATAGGCGGCGTCGCAGTAGGAGCAGCGCAGGTTACAGCCGCTCAGACGGACAAAAAGGCAGGGGTAACCGGCAAAGCGCGATTCCCCCTGCAGGCTGTAGAAAAGCTCGGAGACCAGCAGGGTGGGCTCGCCTGGCTGGGGCGGGCCGGCAACCTGCTGCTTTAAGCCGCGGCTGGTCATGGTGGGGCTGGGGCGCTCAGCTTTCCCGGTAGATCACGCCGCAGGCATCGGTCTCCCGGACCAGCACCTGATGGGGGCGGTAGCGGTCGGTGGTGAGCTTTTTTTTCAGCTCATCAAAAATATACTTGGCGATATTTTCCGAGGAGGGATTGATCCGGCGGAAGGCCGGATGTTCGTTGAGATCCCGGTGGTCCAGATCGTCGATGATTTCTTTTAAGGCCCCCTTGAGATCGCGGAAATCGAGCCCCATCCCCAACTGATCCAGGCTGTCGGCCCGCACGGTGACCTCCACCTTCCAGTTGTGGCCGTGGGGCTTTTCGCAGTTGCCGGGATAATCACGGAGATGGTGACCGGAAGAGAAGTGGGTTTCGGTAAAGATGTCAAACATGGCGATTCCTCAAAAGAGCGCTTGCAAGGCAGGATGATTTTGAATAAGTATGTCGCTTCGTTTTTCCTATATACCCCATCGCCGCACTTGGCTCAAGGTAACCGTTCAGCGGCACCCCGACACGGGATCTTTGGGCGATCAGCCCGGCTTATGTGCGCGGGGTACGCGGCGCCGGTCTGCTTGCCCAAATCTGCGGCACTGCTGAGCGGTTACTGTTTTAGCAGCACCGCACTTAAATTGGAGTGGAACGAATATGGCTGTTATCTCTCCCTTTCGGGCTTTGCGTTATAATTTGGCCAAGGTCGGCAGCATGGATAACGTGGTCAGCCCGCCCTATGACGTGATAGACGCCCAGGCCCAGAGCGCCTTGCAGGCCCGTAACCCCTACAACATGATCCGTCTGGACTTGAGCAAGAACGTCAAGGCCGACGGGATGACCGAGGCCCGCTATCAGGAGGCGGCCCGACTCTTTGTCCAATGGCAACAGGAGCAGGTTTTGACCAGGGAGGAACGGCCGGCTTTTTATCTCTACGAGGTTGATTATCGCCGGCCCGACGGCGTCAGCCATACCCGGCGGGGTTTTCTGGCCCGGGTGGGGCTGGCCGAGTTTGCCGAGGGGGTGGTCAAACCCCATGAAAAGACCTTTGCCGGGGTCACCTCCGATCGCCTGCGGCTGTTGGATACCTGCCAGGCCCAGTTCAGCCCGATCTTTTCCCTTTATTCCGATCCCGAAAACCAGGTGATCTCCTTGCTGGAGCGGGCCCGGAGCGGTGAGCCCTTTTATCGGGTGGCCGACCATGACGGCTGCGAGCACCGCCTGTGGGTGGTGGACCAGCCGGCGGTGCTGGCCCAGGTGAGCGAATTTTTCCGCGACCGCGCTCTTTACATCGCCGACGGCCACCATCGCTACACCACCGCCCTCCAGTATCGGGCCCTGGTGCGGGAGCGCCTGGGCCGGGAGTTGGCGACGGATGACCCCGCCAACCAGACCATGATGTACCTTTGCGGCATGGAAGATCCGGGCCTGAGCGTACTGCCCACCCATCGCCTGTTGCGGCTGCCGGGGCAGCAGGAGGTGGCCGAATTGAGCAAAAGTCTGCAATCCTGTTTTGAGGTGGAGGAGGTGGCCACCGGCTCCCATAAAAGTCTGCTGGTGGGGATTTTCGAGCGGATGGCCGAAGGGCGGGAGGGCGACCGCCACACCCGTTTCGGTCTCTACCATCCCGGCGCCGACCGTTGCCTGCTGCTGACTCTGCGGGAAGGGATTATGGAGCGGGAGGCGGCCCAGCGGCCCGCGGCCCTGCGCGATCTTGACGTGGTGGTGCTATCCGACCTGATTATCGACCGCCTGCCCGGCCTGGATAGAAGCCGCTGCGTCCAGGGCGATCTCATCGACTATTTCAGCGACCCCGACGAGGCCCTGGATGTGGCAATCAAGGAGGCCCGCTCCGGCGCCGGCCACACCCCGCTGCTTTTCCTGATGAACCCCACCCTGGTGGAGCAGGTAAGGCGGGTGGCCGACGAGAACCTGGTGATGCCCCACAAATCCACCTTCTTCTACCCCAAAGTCCTCACCGGCCTGGCGATCAATCCCCTGTCTGACTGATGCCAGGCGCCAGCGGGCGCTCTGCGTAATCTTGTCAGGCTGCTCGCTTGTGGCGGGGGTAACCGATCACAGGGGGCATCCTGAATGAAGTAAGCGGTCGCGGGGTGCCGCAAGATGCGGTGCCCCGCGACCGCTTACTGGCAGGGGGGGCGGGGACGCGCCCTGTGCCCCTTTGCCCCCATTGCTTCCCTCTTGCTTCCGGAAACCCGCTCCCGCCTACAGCGAATTGGCGATGGTATCCCCCATGGCCTCGGTGGTGACTGCCTGGCTTTTGTCGGTGGCGATATCGGGGGTGAGGATGCCGGCAGCCAGGGTGGTAGCCACCGCCCGTTCGATGGCGTCGGCGGCCTCGCCCAATTGAAAGCTGTAACGGAGCATCATCGCCGCCGACAGAATCTGGGCGATGGGGTTGGCGATTCCCATCCCGGCGATATCGGGGGCCGAGCCGCCGGCCGGCTCGTAAAGTCCGAAGCCGGATTCGTTGAGGCTGGCCGAGGCCAGCAGCCCCATGGAACCGGTCATCATCGCGCACTCATCGGAGATGATGTCGCCGAACATGTTGCCGCAGAGCATTACGTCGAACTGGTGGGGGTTGCGGATTAGCTGCATGGCGGCGTTATCGACGTACATGTGGTTGAGGGTCACGTCCGGGTAGTCGGCGGCCACCTCCTTGACCACCTCCCGCCAGAGAACCATGGTGGTCAGCACGTTGGCCTTGTCCACCGAGGTCACCAGTTTGCGGCGCAGGCGGGCGGCCTCGAAGGCCCGGCGGGCGATGCGGTCGATCTCCCGGCGGGTGTAAACCATGGTGTCGTAGGCCTTCTCCTCGGGGCCGCTGCCCTCCCGGCCCTTGGGTTGGCCGAAGTAGATATCGCCGGTCAGTTCGCGGACCACCAGCAGATCGAAGCCGTTGCCGACAATTTCCGGCTTGAGCGGGCAGGCGGCGGCCAGCGAGGGGAAGACCCGGGCCGGCCGCAGGTTGCAGAACAGCTCGAAAATCTTGCGCAGGGGCAGCAGGGCGGCCCGCTCCGGCTGTTCCTCCGGCGGCAGGCTCTCCCATTTGGGGCCGCCCACCGAGCCGAAAAGGATGGCGTCGCTGTTGCGGCACAGTTCCAGGGTGGCGTGGGGCAGGGCCCGGCCATGATTGTCGATGGCGCAGCCGCCCACGTCGGCCTGCTCGTAGCTCAGGCTGAAACCGAACTTGCGCTGGGCCGCATCCAATACCTTGAGCGCCTCGCGCATTACCTCGGGGCCGATACCGTCGCCCGGCAGGACAGCTATTTTTTTCATCTCGCAACTCTCCGTTTGTGGTTTATGGTTGACTTGCACGCTAAGTTGGTGCCAACATACAAGACAACCGGTGCTTTGGACAAGTTACTTGTGGGCGGTCAGCCGTTTTGCCGGGGACTGCCGGTGCATGGGGCAGCACCGGGGGCTTGACGGGTTGTTAACAAATGGTTAATTATGCCCCCGGAAGCGGTTGCGAAAAATCAACAGCAGGTTCAAAAATAATTCAGCAAACAAGGAGGAGTTGAGATGAAGAAAATGTTACTGCCGATGGCTTTGGGTGCCGCGTTGCTGCTGGCTTCCGGCTGTGCCACCACCCGTTACGTCGATGAGCGGGTCGATCCGTTGGAGGCCCGGGTGACTGCCATCGAATCGCGGCTGGATGCCCTGGAAAGCCGGGTCGGCATGTTGGAGAACGAGGTGGAAGCCGCCACCGGTACGGCGATCAAAGCCAAGGATTGCGCCGCCCGTTCCTCCGAGGAGGCGGCGGCTGCTGCTAAAGAAGCGGCGGCGGCGGCGGCTCGGGCGGAAGAGGCCCTGCGTAAGAGTGAGAAGCTTTTCGAGTTGCGCCAGAAAAAATAAAGACGGAAGCAACAGCAAGTGAGCGGCTTTCAGGGCAGGGTGCCGATGGCCTCCGCAGTCCCCCGTCGCTCTCGCAGTACCCGTACCAAGGCGGCAAGGTCGATACTTGCCGCCTTTTTTTTGTCCTGCAACTGCTCCAGCAAGCGAGCATACTCCGGGGCCGAGAGCGGCTCTCCGGGGTGGGCCTCAAGGTAAATCAGCCCGTCTCGGATACCCGCCTTGATGGGCTGGTTGACGATCCTTACCGGAGTGCCCGGCTCAATCAGACGAAAAAGAACCGGGATATCCTCGGGATAAAGGCGAATACAGCCCGAGGTGACCCGGCGGCCGATGGACCAGGGCCGGTTGGTGCCGTGGATGTAATAGCTGCCCTGGGAAAGCTGGATGGCGTGGCTGCCCATGGGGTTGTCGGGGCCGGGCGGGATTACCCGGGGCAGGTCGGGGCGGCGCTGGCGGATTGAGGGCGGCACCGTCCACTCCGGTTCGATGAACTTGGCGGTGACCAGATATTCACCCACCGGGGTTTCGCCGTACTCAGCCCCGATGCCCACCGGGAAGCTGATCACCACCTCTTCGCCCAGCAGGCGATAGAAATAATAAAGCCGTTTTTCCGCCAAGTTGATGATAATGCCCCGGTATTCCCCGTACTTTTCGATGTCGGGGAGAATCCGGGCGCCCGGCAGCAGCACTCGGGTGCCTTCAGGGGGCAGGATGGGATCGAGATCGGGGTTGGCGGCGGTAATTTCCCGGTAGCCCAAACCATGGTCGCGGGCAATCTCCAGCAGCGATTCGTTGGCCAGGACCAGATGGTGGCGATTGCTGCCGACCACGGTCCAGTTGGCCGGATCGTAGGATTGGCTGACCGCCACCGACATCCTGGTGTCGGCAGCCTGGGCCCACCCGCCGAAGAGTGCTGTCCCCAGCAATATTCCCACGGCAACGGCAAGTAGCTTTTTCACTGGTTTACAATGTCGGCCAATGCTTGGTCGATATCGGGATAGCGGAACTGAAAGCCGCGGCTGGTTAGCAGGGCCGGGGTGAAACGGGTGCCCTTGAGCAGCATGGCGCTGGCTTCGCCCATCACCAGCCGCAACAGCCAGGCCGGAGCCGGCAGGATCGCCGGCCGGTGCAGGGCCCGGCCCAGGGCCTTGCTGAATTGGGCGTTGCTTATTACTTGAGGTGCGCCGCAGTTCACCGGGCCGCTGATTTCCGGGTGGGCCAGGAGAAAGGAAAAGATGGCCATCAGATCGGCGATGTGGGCCCAGGGAAAACCCTGGCGCCCGTCCCCCAGCCGCCCCCCCAGCCCCAGGCGGAAGGCGGGCAGCATCTTACTTAAAGCGCCGCCGCCGGGCCCCAGGACCACCGGCAGGCGGACCAGCACCACCCTGGCTCCCTTGGCGGCGGCGGCTTGCGCCTCGGTCTCCCAGGCCACGCAGACTTGGGCCAGGAAGTCGTCACCGGGCGGATCCTGTTCGGTTTTGGCGGTCTCGCCTTCGGTAAAGCCGTAGTAGCCGGCGGCGCTGGCGCTGATCAGGGTTTGCGGGGGCTCCGCCGCTTGGTTGATGGCCGCCACCATATTGCGGGTGGAGAGCAACCGGCTGTCCATGATCAACTTTTTGGCCGCCTCGCTCCAGCGGGTAAGGATGCTGGCTCCGGTGAGGTTGATCAGCACCTCGGCCTCTCCGGCCCGCTGCTGCCAGGAACCGGGGCGGGTGGGGTCACCCTCGACCGTTGTCACCCCCTGGGGCAGCCCTTGGGCCCGATGGGGGTTGCGGACCAGCACGGTCACCGCGTGGCCCTCGTTGTGGAGATGGCGAACCAGGGCCTGGCCGATGAAGCCGGTTGCCCCGGCCAGAAAAATTTTCATAATCTCGCCTCCTTGTTCCCAGTTGCAGTGAGCCAGGCTTAACGGCCGGCGGCGGGTGATAGTAACCGTTCACCAAGGGTACTAAACTGCCGACTTAACGGTTACGGGTGGTGCGGCCAAACCGTTGGCCGGTCAGCGGCGGAAATCAAACATGATTTCGTTTTTCTTCAATAGTCCGTGCTGATCGCGGGCCACCTCCTCGATATACTTCGGGTCGGTGAGCAGCCGCCGGATTTCGTCCTCCAGCTTTTGGTTTTCCGTGTTCAACCGCTGGTTTTCGGCCCGCAGTTCCACCAGTTCCCGGCTCAACCCGATATATTCCCGCAGGCCGTGGGAGCTCAGCAGCATCCACAGGCCCCAGGCCAGGAGCAGCAGCAGGGCCAGAAGCTTAAAGGGGTTTCTTTCCTTGGGTTGACGGTAAACGGGTCGCATCATTCCTTACTCGATTTTGAGCAGCTTGATGATGATTATACCCGATTCGTAGAGGAGGTACATGGGGCCCGCCATAAAGGAGAGGTTGACCACGTCCGGGGTGGGGGTGATCAGGGCGGCGATAATGGTGATGACCAGCACCGCGATCCCCCGGTTGCGCTCAAACTTCTGGAGAGGCATCAGCCGGGTTTTGGCGCCGAAAATCATAAAAATGGGCAGCATGGCGATAAAGCCGAAGGCCAGCACGAAGACGGTGACGAAGGTGACGAATTTGCCCACCGCGATCACCGGCTGGAGCTGTTCCGACTGGTAGCCCAGCAGAAAATTAACCCCCAGCGGCAGGGTGACGAAGTAGCAGAACATGGTGCCGCCGTAGAAGAGCAGGCAACTGAAAACCACAAACCAGATCCGGGTGGCGTAGGTCAGTTGGAAGGGGCCGGCCATGGCCTTCCAGAACCACCAGGCAAAGAGGGGCACGGTGCTGAACACCGCCAGGGCCAGGCCCAGGCGGACATGGGCCAGGAAGGGATCGGTGACCGTGAAGTAGGCCAGTTCCTGGCTCAGGTGACCCTGGAGAATCCGCATGGTCTGGGGGGAAATCACGGTGAAGGCCACGGTGGCCGTCACCAGCAGCAGCCCCAGGTACAGCATGGGGCGGCGCAGGCCCAGGATCAGCAGGGTCAGGCGATGGACTTCCGGCCGCGCCATAACCAGCCCGCCTACAGAAGGTTTTCGCGGATAAAGTCGATGCCGTTACGAAAAAGGATCACCCCCTGGCCCTCTTCCGGCAGTTGCTCCCTGGTCCAGCGGGGATGATTGACCCGATGGAGGAAAGCCTCGGGGTGGGGCATCAGCCCGAAGAGGCGGCCGCCGGGGTCGCAGATCCCGGCAATGGCGTTGGGGGAGCCGTTGGGGTTCAAAGGGTAACGCATGGTGGGTTCATTGCTGTCGGGGTCGGCATAGCGCAGGGCCACCTGGCGGTTTTCCTCCAGCAGATCCAGCACCGTTTCGCTGGCGGCGACAAACTTGCCCTCGCCGTGGCGCACCGGCAGGTAAAGGCTGCTCAGGCCGCGGGTGAAAACGCAGGGGCTGTCGGCCTCCACCCGCAGCGTGACCCAGCGGTCCTCGAAACGGCTGGAATCGTTGTGGGTGAGGCTGACCAGGCGGCGGTCGTAACGCTGTTCGAAGCCGGGCAACAGCCCCATCTTGACCATCAACTGGAAACCGTTGCAGACCCCGATCATTAACTTGCCGTCGGCGATGAAGCGGAAGAGTTGATCGCTGATGGGGGTGTTGTCGGGCTGGACCCGGGCGTAGCGGAAACGGTGGGCTCCGGCCTGGCCGGCCCCCAGATCGTCGCCGTCCAGGAAGCCGCCGGCCAGGTTGAGCAAATGGTAGTCGTCCAGGCGATAGCGGCCGTTGAGCAGCTCGCTCAGGTGGACGATATCCACCTGGTCGGCCCCGCCCAGGCGGCAGGCCTGGGCCATTTCCACCTCGCAGTTGGTTCCGTAGCCGGTAATGACGATGGCCTTTACTTTTTTCATGGCTCAGCCCCCTGCCCTTGTTATGATAATCAATTTAGGTCGAATTGACGGCGTAGCCAGTTGATGGCCAGCGGCAGCAGCTCCTCGGCGGTCAAGACGGCCGGGTCGGTGGTTGCCGGCAGCTCGGCGGCGGCCAGCTCCGGCCCCAGGTCAACCTGGCGGGCGATAACCCTGGTCTGGAAATCCTCAAGCTGATAGAGGGTTTGCAGGTAAAGCTCAGCTTGGCCGGGGCTGGGGCGCCAGCCCTGCATGATTTTGGGATGGCGCAGCAGTTGGAGCAGAGTGTCGCTGTTCCGATTGTAGGACTGCAGCCCCTGGTCCGCCATCCAGGCCCCGGCATCCCGGCTTTGCTCCACCTCAAACCCCCGGCAGTGAGGCTCCTTGACCAGCACAAAAATCTCCTGCTTGCGGGGCCCCCGGCAACCGGCAGCCAACCGCAGCCCCCGGCCCATGGGGTAGGCCCGGCAGGCGGCGGGCCGGTCCCGGTAAACCTTGCAGCCGGCGGCGGCGACAAAGGGGCAACTGGCCTGGCCGTCGTCCACCATTGCCAGATAAACCAGGGGGAAAGCCTCATCTTCCCCGGTCTCAACCACCGCGTACTGTTCCAGAAAATCGGCCGAACTCAGTTTCAGGGCCTGGCGCAGACGAAAAGCGTCGTAAGGAGTCAGGGCCAGATCCAGGGCTCGGCAGCAGTCGGTGAAACAGCTCAAGCCCGGGCCGCAGCCGAAATTGAACGCTTCGTCCGGCTTTAGGGGCCGCACCTTGTCCATCGGCGGTTGCACACTCATTGCCCGGTTTGCTCCTTGCCCCGGCTTCCGCACCGGGGGCGATAATCAGCGGCGTTCATCGGCTTACCCTCAGACCCGGGCACCGTCGTCCGCCAGTACTTTTTTCTCATCCTCCTGGCCCATGCCGCCGGGCAGGATCATCAGCAGCGGACTGGCGATGAAGATGGAGGAGAAGGTGCCCACCACGATGCCGATCAGCAGGGTCAGCGAGAAGTCGTGGATCACCGAGCCGCCGTAAATCAGCAGCGAAACCAGAACCAGGGCGGTGGTCAGCGAGGTGATCACCGTTCGGCTCATGATGTCGTTGATACTGCGGTTGATCACCTGGGCCAGGGGTTCCTGGGGCCGCTTTTTGAGGTTTTCCCGGATCCGGTCGAAGACCACCACCGAGTCGTTGAGGGAATAACCGGCCAGGGTCAGGATGGCGGTGACGATCAGCAGGGTGATTTCAATATCAAGCAGCCAGAGAATGCCCAGCACCACCAGGACATCATGGAAGGTGGCGGCGGTGGCCGCCAGCCCGAAGCGCAGATCGAAACGCAGGGCCAGGTAGATGATAACCCCCAGCATGGCGATGAAAATGGCCTGTAGGGCCTTGTTGCGCAAGGTTTCACTGATGGCCGAGCCGATTTCCGATTGGCTTTCCAACGCAAAGCCGGCCCCCGGCAGCCCCTGGTTAAGGGCGGCGGTGACCTGGGCGGTGACATCGCCCACCACCGCCAGCTCTTCCTTAATCCGGATAATCAGCCGGTTTTCCCCTTCCACATGCTGGGGCTGGGCGCTGTCCAGGCCGGCCTGGTTGAGGGCGGTTCGGACCTCGGCCAGGGTGAAGGGCTGGTCCGCCTGATACTGGGCCATGGTCCCCCCGGCAAAATCCACCCCCAGGTTGGCGGTGCCCCGCACCACCTCCACCATGGCCACGGTGCCCACCAACAGCAGCGCCGCCGAAAGGCCGAAGGTGATCCGGCGCATTCCCATGAAGTCGATGCCCGGCCGGGAGAGCAGGCTCATGAACTTAAGCTCGCCCAGCATGCGCTTGGCGTGGAGCAGGTCGTAGATCACCTTGGTGCCGAAGAGGGTGGCGATCAGGTTGAAGGTGACCCCCAGCGACAGGGTAACGGCGAAACCCTTGATGGGCCCGGTGCCGAAGAGAAACAGGGCCAGGGCGGTGATCAGGGTGGTGACCTGGGAGTCGACGATGGTGCTCATCGCCTTGCTGTAGCCGCCCTCCACCCCGGACTTGACGGTCTTGCCCAGGGCGAACTCTTCCCGCATTCGCTCAAAGATCAGCACGTTGGCGTCCACCGCCATGCCGATGGCCAGGATAATGCCGGCAATGCCGGGCAGGGTCAGGGTGGCCTGCATCATGGCCAGGCCGGTGAAAATAAAAAGAACGTTAAGCAGCAGGGCGGCGTTGGCGATCACCCCGGAGAGCCGGAAGTAGATCACCATGAACATGCTGACCAGCAGGGCGCCGAAGAGCCCGGAGACCAGGCCCCGTTGAATGGAGTCCCGGCCCAGGGAGGCGCCCACCGTCAGATTCTGGACAATATCCACCGGCGCCGGCAGGGCACCCACCCGCAAGACAATGGCCAAGTCGGAGGCTTCGGTATGGCTGAAGCCCCCGGAAATCTGGGCGCTGCCCCCTAAAATCCGCTCCCGGATCACCGGGGCCGAACGCACCACCTCGTCCAGGACAATGGCCAACTGGCGGCCCACGTTGCGCTCGGTGATCTGGCCGAAGACCCGGCCGCCGCGATTGGTGAGATCCAGGCTGACATAGGGCTCGTTGAAGGTGCCGCCCACCCGCACCCGGGCGTCGCGGACCATCTCGCCGGTCATCAGCGAAGTTGTGTAAATTAGGATGGGCTCCAGTCGTTCCTGGCCGGTCTGGCGGTCGGTGGTGCGGTGGAAATAAACCTCCCGCTCCTCGGGCAGCAGTCCCCGCAGGGCCTGGTTGAGCTTGTGGCGGTCCTCGCCCCAGGCCCACTGGCCGGCTTCGATGGCCTGGCGGATCAACTGGTTGAGGTCCACCGTTTGGGAGTCGTCCACCAGCTTGAACTCCAACTGGGCGGTCTGGCCGATCAGGTCGATGGCCCGCTCGGGATCGCGGACCCCGGGCAACTGAACCACGATTTCATCCAGCCCCTGGCGGACGATCACCGGCTCGGCCACCCCGAACTGGTCGATTCGGTTACGGATAATTTCCAGGGACTGGCGGACGGCGTTGCGCTCGATAAATTCGATCTGCTCCGGGTCCAGGTTGAGAAAAATCCGGGGAAAGGTACCCTCTTCGCTCTCCACCCGAGCCTGCAGGTTGGGGAAATCGTTGGCGATGGTCCGTTGCACGGCCTCCAGGGCCCGGGCGTTGGGCAGGGTGAAAACGGCCACCTTGGGGTTGTCGCTACGGGCTCGAACCAGGGAAACCTGCTGCTCCCGCATCACCTCCCGCAACTCTTCGGCGGCCAGATCCAGGGAATTGGCGATGGCCCGGTCAATATCCACCCGCAGCACCAGATGCATCCCGCCCTGGAGATCCAGCCCCAGGCGCAGGCCCTCGGGAGCCAGATGCTTTTTCCACCAACCGGGAACGGCCACTCCCAGGGAAGGGAGAACGGTGATGATCGAAAAAAAGATCATCACCAACAGCAGGCCGATTTTCCATTTCAACGAGCTTTGCATGGATACTCCTGTTTCAACGGTATTTTCCCCGTGGTCGCCGAAAGTTCGCCGCAACCTGCGGGGGGCGATTGATAAAAGATCGGGGATTATACCCCACATTCGCCGGAAGTCAAAGCGCACTTGCAGCGCTTAATGACGTCCAGGTAAAGAAATTTCGCCCATAAATCAAGTGGGGCTGCTAGTCCTGCGGCCTATCAGCCCCTTGTCCGTCCGTTGAAAAACTCCCATTTCCCGATCGGTTTCATGAGACAGAGCTTTTTCAACGGGCTGCTATGCAGAGGCCATCGGCTGGACATTCGTATCCCGCGAGGAAGCCGAGCTTCGGCGCGGGTTTGACCCTGCCGTTCTGGATGTTGCGGAGGATATGCCGCTGCGCAAGATGCCCATGACTGGTATTCGCGACAAAAAGACCTCTTTGGCGACAAAAACAATGAATTAGCGACAAATAAAACGTTTTATGTGTCGCGAACATGCTTTTTATGACATATAATCTACCCCATGCCTAAGCGAATCCCGGAAAAAGAGCTTGATGCCATCGTCGCGGTCGTCGCGGTCGTCGCGGCACAGCCGGAGGCCGTGCCGTTCAGTACCATCCTCAAGGCTCTGCCAACCGGGCTGGAGCAAAGCACGCTGCAGCGCCGCCTCGCCCTGTTGGTCGAACAGGAGCGGCTAATCGCGGACAGCAAGGGCAAGGGCAAGGGCAAGGGCAAGCGCTATCGCGCGCCCATCCAGAACCGACGGCCGGTGGGTTACCGACCCGTTCGAACAGGACTCCTTCGCCCTGGCGCACCTCGCATACCTGCAGGCTTTTGAGGACGTCAATAAACGTGTATCCTGCCTTGCCGCGAATATTCCGCTGATCCGCGGCAACCTCTGCCCACTGTCTTTCGTGGATGTTCCGGAACGTGTCTATGCCGGGGAGATCGGCTGGACGTTATTAAGACGCGGGGGCAGGTGGCAGCCACGGGAAACCAAGGAAAAGAGGGCAGGGTTGATGAAGCAAAAAATCGTGATTCTGGGCGGCTCCTTCGGCGGCTTGACCGCCGCTTTTGAACTGCGGCGCCGGTTGGGCAGCCAGGTGGAGATCACCCTGCTCAGCCGGGAGGCCGATTTTGTTTTCCTGCCCTCATTGCCCTGGGTGGTCACCGGCCGCCGCGATCTGGCCCGGATTTCCCTGCCTCTGGCCCCGCTGCTGGCCGCTCAGGGCATCAACTTTGTCCAGGCCGCCGCCACCGGGGTGGAGCCGGCGGAACAACGGGTGGATAGTGAACAGGGGGCTTTCCCTTACGATTATCTGGTGATCGCCACCGGCCCCCATCTGGCCTGGGAGGAGATTGCCGGGCTGGGGCCGGAGGGCGGGCACACTCACTGCGTTTTCACCCCGGCCCATGCCCAAGCCGGCCGCCAGGCCTGGCAGCAACTGCTTTCCCGGCCCGGTCCGCTGGTTCTGGGCTCCACCCAGCGGGCCAGTTGCTTTGGTCCTTACTATGAGCTGGCCTTCGATTTCGACCACCAGTTGCGCCGCCGCAAGCTGCGCCACAAGGTGCCCATCACCTACGTCAGTTCCGAGCCCTATCCCGGCCATATGGGAATCGACGGGCCGGGGCGTTCCCGGCGCTTTATCGAGGATGAGTTCGCCCGGCGCGACATCCGGGTGCTGACCAACCGGGCGGTGGCCGGGGTGGAGCCCGGCGGCCTGCATTTGGAAGATGGCGAAAAGCTGCCCTTCGCCCTGGCCATGCTGGGGCCGCCCTTCAAAGGGGTGGCGGCGGTGGCCGGCCTGGGCAATGAGCGGGGCTTTATCCCGGTGGATGACTATTACCGCCACCGGCAACATGAAAATATTTACGCGGTGGGCGTGGCCATGGCCCTGGCGCCCCGGGAGCCCACCCCCGTCCCCACCGGAGTGCCGAAAACCGGTTACATGACGGTGCGGATGGCCAAGACGGCCGCCGCCCATCTGGCCTCCCGCCTAACCAACCAACCGCCGCCGGACCCGGAGGAGTTGAGCGCCATCTGCCTGATGGATATGGGCAACACCGCCGCCTTCATCCTGGCCCAGCCGGTCCTGCCGCCGCGCCAGCGGGCGGTGATGCGCCAGGGGCGCTGGGCGCTCTGGGCCAAGGGGGCCCTGGAACGTTACATCCTCTGGAAGATGCGCTACGGGATCAGTCGTTTGCCGTAAGCATCTCATGAGGGCCACGGGGTGCCCGTGATCGTGCGGATAGCAAGGTTGCAAGGGTCGCAGAGGTCTTCGGGGCTTTTTTAAAGCTGGGCCTTACCTCTTTCGGCGGTCCCATTGCCCACCTGGGATATTTTCGTAATGAGTTTGTCGCCAAACGCCAGTGGTGCCAATGCGGCGGTGGTGGGCATCCTTGGCGCCGCTCTCTATAGTCCTGTCTGGACCAGCGCCATTATCGGGCCCCATGAGCTCGCCCTGGCCCTGTCCGGCCTTGTCCTCCTGGAGGTCTGGAAGACGCCTTCCTGGCTGGTGGTCCTGTTTTGTGCCGTGGGGGGCCTTGTCATCCAGGAGTGAAGGGTAACTCGAACAATTTCAGCCACCGCCTCCTTCCCCCCGGTCCAGCTCCCCCTTGAGGTTTCGTACCACTGGTCGTAGATTTCCGGTTGCAATGCTATTCCACGGGATAACGGGCTTCGCATTTTTTCTTGCTTGACATGTATTATTATTGATATGTACTATTATTTATACAAAGAAGTCTGCGGCACTGGTAGCTACCCCTCGCTCATCATGGGGCAGGTTTTCGGAGCTGACGATGGCCGGCAATGCGACCTCGGGGTAGCGCGGTATATTTGCAAAATCCACGGCGAGCGCATGGCAATACAAACCAGTAAAGACAGGGGGTGGGTCATGAAAACAATTGCGTTTGTTGCCAAAAACAAAAGTGGCTGGCGGTTGGTGACCGGGCTGGTGTCTTTGCCGTTTTTCGTGCTGGTGGCCCTGCTGGGCGTGGGCGCGGCCTGGGCCGGGGGATCTGTTCCTCCCGGCGCCAATCCTCATCTGCTGGTCACTCCCCTGGAGGTGTGGGAAAACCGGGAGCACTGGCTGATCATCGACCTGCGGGACCGGGAATCATACCTTGAAGGGCATGTGCCCGGCGCCATTCACCTGGGCGACCGGGGGCACAAGATGTTGCGCGAGGACCGTTATATTCCCTTCTACGGTGATCAGGATATCGATCCCAAACAGGGCAAGCTGATCGAACACCTGGAGCCGCGGCCGGTGGCGGAGCTTGAGCAGGTTTTCGCCGCCGCCGGGGTAACCCGTGAACACACCGTAATTCTCTACAGCGACCTGGAAGACACCCTGCCGGGCTACACTTTTGTTCCCTTTGTCATCCTGGAATACCTGGGGCATGAGGATGTCCGGGTAATGGACGGCGGGATCGAAAACTGGTGGGCGCATCGGCTGCCGTTAGGGCAGGGAGAAAACCGGCTGCCGCCTTCCGACTTCCGGGCCCGGTTGCAACCGCAAGTGATCGCCGACGAAGCCGAAGTGTTGCGGCTGGCCCGCTTCAACCCTTCCTATCTGCAGGATATCGGGGTCAATCCGTACCAGTTTGAATTGCCGCAACTGGTTGACGTGCGGGTGGATGTGGAGCACTCCGGCGCCCAGCCGGCCCCGCCGGGACATTTTCTTTACGATTCGGTAATCCGCACCGGTCGGATTCCCCATACCATAGCAAACGTGCCCCACTGGCAGCAGTTTGTCGATTTTGACAGCCTGCGGCTCAAGCCCATCGACGAACTGGACGCGATGTACGGCGACCTGGATCGCCACCGGCGAACCATCGTTTACTGCTACATTGCCAACCGGGCCTCCATGTCTTACTTCGTTCTGCGCCTGTTGGGCTTCAGCGACCCGGCCGTTTATCACGACAGTTGGATTATCTGGGGCAACAACCCCCGCCTGCCGCTGGTGCGGGATCCCGGTGTGGAAATCGTGCGGACTCCCACCGCCGGAGGCTATTGAAAATGGCAAAAAAATCAGCTTGCATTAACAGCTTTTGATATGTATGTCTGTTTCTTTAGAAGGGCCGCCGCCCGTTGGGGGCGGCGGCAAAATTCATGCACAGGGAGGTAATCGTTATGAGTTGGTTATTCGTTATTTCCAGCAACGATCCGGAAACGGTGTTCAACGCCGCCCGGCTGGCCAATGCCAGCCTGAAGAAAGGCAAGGAAGTCAATATGTTCATGCTGGGGCGGGGAGTCGAGTATGAGCAGATCAGCAGCGAGCAGTTCGATATTTCCGGCCAGTTGGCGGAATTTGACAGCCTGGGCGGCAATTTCCTGGTCTGAGGCACCTGCATCAAATCCCGCGGTCTGGCGGGATCAGCTTCCTGTCCTCTGGGCATGATGACCGATCTTTACGAAATGGTCGCCGAAAGTGAAAAAGTTCTGACATTTTAAGGAAAAGCGATGAAGTTCTCACCCTTGCAGTTCCAGATTTCAGTGGCGGCCGGCGGGGCGGCGTTGATGCCCTTCGTGTTGCTGCAGTTTGCGGTTCCGCATGGCGCGGGGCTGATAACCCTGGCGGCCATGCCCTGGGAACAATTGAGCTCGCTGGAGAGCATCCTGTACGGCCCGCTGGTGGGGGTGATGCTGCTGTTTGTGGCTCTCCATCTGCTGTTGACTCTGCTTTACCTCAAGGGGCTGGTCGGGATGCTGGCCGAGGGCGAGCAGTTCCGCGCCTTTATCAACGATCCCAAAACCCATATCGCCATCTTTTCCCCCATCGCCTCGCTGGCCATGACCGCCAACGTGGTCTGGGGGCCCTTGGCCTTTTTCGTGCCGGGGATGGCGGCCACCCTGCAGGGGTTGATGGTGCCGTCGCTGATCTTCTTTGCCCTGCTTTGGTTGGCTCTGCTGGCAGCGGAGGCCAAGGTCTTGAAAATCTGGCTGACCCGGCCGCTGGAACCGGGTAAGCTCAACTTTGCCTGGCTGCTGGATATCTTTGCCTTCGGCCTGGTCAGCCTCACCGGCAGCGGAATTGCCGCCATCGCCACCGACCCGGCGGTGGCCGCCGCCGCCGCCTTTGCCGCCTTTTTTACCATCGGGGCCGGTATTTTTATCTTTCTGTTGAAAATTGTGATCCTGCTCTACGGCCAGCTCAAGGCCGAAAGGCTGCCGGGGGAGCCGATCCAGCCGGCCTTTTTGCTGGTGATTCCCATCCTCTGCCTTTTTGGCATCAGTATCTTCCGGATTATGGTTTTTCTGGAAAACCATTTCGGCTTTGCCGCCGGGCCGGCTTCGTTTCTGGTGCTTAATTTCGCCTATGCCGCTGCCGTGGCCTGGGGGTTCTTCGGACTCTATCTGCTTTTTGATTATTTTCGTGCATTCGGGAGGCACAAGTATTCCCCGGCCCAGTGGGGCATCGTCTGAGCCCTGGTCGGCTCCCAGGTTCTGGGAGGTTACGTTTACGGCACCTACTTCGCCCATCCCTTGTTGTTGGCAGTCAACTATCTTTCAATTATAGTAATGGCGATGGTTTACGGTTTGGTGCTGTATAAGTACCGGCAAACCTGACGGTCGCGATGAGTTTAATTTTGGCGGAATGAACAACAGGGCGCAAGCGAACGCAGGTTTTGCCGCGTTCGCTTGCGCTTGCGTAACCGTTCATCAAGGTTACCAATGTTGATTGCATCTGGGAGTGGAGCCGGTGAAAAACGGCAGTTCGGATTATAAGCATGGCACCGAGGCGGCGGCGGTAGCCCCGGCCGATCTGGTGGTGCTGATCAAGGGGCTGGCCGACGAGAACCGGCTGCGGATTCTCCGCGCCCTGGTGGGCACCGAAAAGCCGGTCTCCCGGCTGGTGGAGGAGCTGGGAATTTCCCAGCCCCTGGTGTCTCATCACGTGAAAGAGTTGCGCCGGGCGTTGCTGGTTAATGTGGAGCGGCGCGGCCCTTTTGTCTACTGCCGTCTGGCCGATCCCCGCCTGGCCGAGTTGCTGGATGAATTAAGCGAATTGGCCGGCGAGTTGCTGGCCCGCCGGAAGTCGTTTTAGCTTGCGTTCGGACCCCGGCGGGCCAATAATGACCATTGCGGGAGGTTTTACCATATGCGGGAATTGACCGAATTGCTGGCTGATCTGGAGCCCAGGGAAATTCTCCAGACCATGCTGCCGACGATCCAAGCGGCCCTGGCCCATCTGGATGAAGAGGAACGCCAGCAGTGGCTGGCCCGTTTTCTGAGTGATGAAGGCGACGACAAGCTGGTGGGCATGGTCAACCTCTGACTGGCCCGCTGCCTGGACGAAGGTGTCGATCCAACCAACATGTGTCAGAGCCTGGTCAGTAAAGTGGCCCGTTCCAAACAACTGCAGGCGGTAACCGAACCCGGCATCCTCCAGCTCTTTGAAAGCTGGCTCGATGAGCTGGAGGAAGAAGCCGCCGCCTATCTTAAGGAAGACCCCGACTGCGACCCCGTCGCCCTGGCCGCCCGCCTGGGCCTCTCCGCCAGCGGCGCCACCTTCCTGCTGGCCAAATTGCGCGGGAGTTGAGGGCCTGCGAGCCGGTCATTGGCCAGGATTAGGCCCAGCGCCTGCAATATTTTCTCGTTGACAGTTGGAGTAACAGCCGTTATTTGCATTTTAACATTTTTTTTACGGGCAAAATAACGGCGTTGTCGTTGCTGCTCAGTTTTTGGCCACGGTGCCCGTAAAGATACTCCGGCACTTGTTGCCACTTGACTAGGCAAGTATCTTGCAAAACTCGATTCGCACCAAACTGTTGCTGCTTTTGCTGGTGGCGTTGGTGCCGCCCCTGTTGGTCAGCGCCTATAAGGGGTGGGAGAGCGGCCGGGCGGCGCTGGCCAAAACCCATCGTGATGCGGCTTTTCTGGCGGAGACCCTGGCTGCCCAGCAGTTGCTGATTACCGAGTCGATTCAGGTCATGTTTCAGACCATGGCCCAACTTCCCCAAGTGCGCAACCTGGATCAGCTGGCCTGTGACCTGCTGTTCAATAAGTTGCTGCAGGATATCCCCTATCTTATCAACATCGGCCTGTTTGATCCCCAAGGTGATGTGGTGGCGGTGGGTCGTCCGGTAACCCCATTCAACAATGCCGGCACCCGGCAGTTCCGTGAGGCGGTGGCCACGGGTGAGATGGCGGCCGGCGAGTTTGTAATCGGCCGGATCACTGGTCGGCCCAGCTTTCAGTTTGCCTTCCCCGTTCTGGATGAAGAAAAACGGCTGCTGGGGGTACTGCAGGCCGGCTTTGTGCTGGATGTGTTCAATGAAACCTTCAGCCGGGCCGGGTTGCCGCCCCAAACCGTGCTGGGGATCCTTGATCATCAGGGACACCGTTTATACCGCTTCCCCCCCACCGAGGATTTTCCCGCCGGGGCGCCGGCGCCGGCCCATTTGCTGAACCACTTTTACGGAGCCGATCAGCAAGGCACTCTGCTGGCCGAAGGCGGCGATAATCGTCCCCGCCTCTTCGCCTTCCAGCAACTGCGATTGACCGGGCAATCCTCCCCCTACATGGTTTTTCATGTGTCCGTCCTGCAGGAGGAGGCCTTGGCGGAGAGCCGTCAGGTGCTGCTGCTGAGCCTGGCTTTGGTGGGGGTGGCGATTCTGGCCACTCTGCTGATCGCCGGGCTGCTGAGTGGCCGCCTGTTGCTTTATCCCCTGGCTAAATTGGTGGTCGCTGCCCGGAATCTGGGGGCAGGCGATCTCTCGGCTCGCAGCCAACTGACCCACGGCCGGGATGAATTTGGCCAACTGGCCGAATCTTTCGACCAGATGGCGACCACCATCGCCCAGCGTGAGCGGGAGATTGCCCGGATGCGCAACTAC